>Ga0182021_10001951_pt1 | contig 24030 bp, 18 predicted proteins | sample 612E3MmetaG_FD_120493 | JGI IMG/M metagenome (GOLD analysis project Ga0182021, IMG submission 120493) | Permafrost microbial communities from Stordalen Mire, Sweden - 612E3M metaG (Illumina Assembly) | ecosystem: Environmental > Terrestrial > Soil > Wetlands > Permafrost | place: Sweden... | reverse complement strand
TTAAATACGACAAAGATTTGGTATTACAAAAAGAAGTAGAAATAAAAATAGATATAGAAGGTATGCAGAAAATGATGAAAAAATGCTCAATGCGTGGGAAGATGAAAAGTGAAGGCACATCTACAGGCGAAACTAAGTAAAAACCCAAAGGACAAACTATGTCACCGCAATCTTTCGGGCAAGAAGCCACGCATAAATTAAACTATGAACATCACGACTTCGGTTGACAACCTATGATATCATAGAGAACTACTTTATAGGAGGTCGTATTATTACAAAAGCCCAAAGAGATATTTAAAGAAAGATCCGAGTCCTTCAGTTTTCTGTTGACTGAAGCTTTTTTATAGGAGGGAAACTGACAATGAATTTCAAATTTTTTACGCTCATTTGTGTTTTAGTTTTATCCCATGGCTGCGCTTATTATGTTCCTGCAACAATATCACCCGCTGTCATTATCCATTCCTTTTATAAAGATAAAATACCAGGGACCGTAATATTAGCCATTGATGACAACGTCAAGAATGCTTCACCGGATGTCAAAGGTACCGGTTATTTTTGTAGGTGGTACAAGTTTCCGGTTACCCTTGACTCTTCTTTTACCCAGTCAGTTAAAATAACTAATGATGCCATTTTTGAAAAGGTTGTTGAACAAGATAATCTATCTACACAAGATCCATTCCTTCAAATGGGAGGGAAAGGGATTATTTACGTTAAGCTGCAAAGGTTTAATCCTAACATTAGTTTTTCCCAAGGTCTTTGGTCAGTTCATGCAAATGCAAGTTGTGATATCGTTTTGGATGTTACCGTTAAAGATGCCAATTATAAAGACTTGTTTACAACCACCGTTGAAGGTTCCCGTTCAGTTGATGGGGATGGCGGTGCTTTTTGTGGCAATGGGGCTAATCTTTTATCGGAAGCCATATCTTTGGCTATGCGCGAGGCAATGGAGCGATACGGCGAAAGGCTTTCAAATTCAGAGAAAATAAGAACATCATTTAAACAAATAACTATTATTGAAAGACAAATAGAGAAATAAGATAACCCGCAGCCACAGCCTGATGGTGCTGTTAAAGACGGCTCCAACGGCAGATAACAATCGGATTTGCGCAAGCCCACAATTCTAACTTTAAATGTGGTACATGTTTCGGGGGCAGGTCAAAACCGCAACAATTCTAAAAAAGACCTTTCGCAAATCTGATATTACTGCCCGGATTGGGGGAGATGAATTTGCGGTTCTTGCGGTCGAAACCCCTGAAAATAGTGCTGGCATCCTGATGAAGCATCTACAGGAGAAGATGGATGCTTATAATGCTGCCCTATAACCTCTCATTAAGTTTAGGGATAGGATAGTGCGGTTTGATCCCCTTGCTACGGGAACCATTGATGCATTATTCACCCAAGCAGATGCGGTGATGTATGAGCAGAAGAAAGGGAAAAACTTTTCTGCTTAATACCCATTCCTATTCTCCATATTTTTTTGTTGAGCAGGGTGAAATTTTAAATGGTTATCTCCATTAAATCCTCCGCCCGGCTCACGTCTCCGCCAAAGTGTTCTTTAACCTGAAAAACTACATCAACATGGTCGCATAGAGGATACAGATGAGTGAGGAGCACTTTTTTTTACCTGAGCCTGGGCTGCGATTTGCCCAATTTCGGCTGGGGTAAGGTGGCCGTCCACTTTATAGCCATCCGGGAAAGAGCACTCAACAATCAACACATCACCGTGCTGCGCTAACGTGACCAGTGCATCACAGTAATCCGTATCACCTGAATAAATAATGCTCTTTCCCTAATAGTTAATTCGGTATCCCAGACAAGCGCTCTGCTGATGGTTGAGCGGTCTGGTTGCTATTGTTAACTCGTTAACGCTGATTGTATCTTGCTCAAGCTCGTGAACTGCGATCGGATAGGGTGGGTTGTTCAAGACCGGATAAAGAACAAAAAGGTTCTTGAGAAAAATTTTTATCCCCTTCGGTCCATAAATGGAGAGGGTTGTTTTTCGTAGAGGGTCAAAATAGCTGTTACCAAAAATCAGTGCAGCCAAGTCGTTGATATGATCAGGATGGGCAAAGTGAGAATACAAAAGATGATCAAACTGATAATAATGAAGCCCCGCTCGAGCAAGTTGATGTGCGGTTCCACTGCCGCTATCGAGCAGGAGGGGTGTGTCTCCGGCTTGTACGACCAGACCCGGAGCCTGCCGGTTTTTGAGAGGCACGCCGGTTCCGGTACCCATGAATGTTAGGGTGAAGGGTGTTCCCATGAAGGTTAAAAATTTCTCTATTTTTTTCTTACCAGATGGTTGAGCATGATGTGTTCTCTATATTTTCGTAACTTCTTCCACAAAATTGGTGAGCGGGTTGCTCTTGAGCGTCATAAAGATATTGATATTATTTAATGTGCCCAGAATTTTTGGTTTCATCTTCATCCCTTTTTCTGAATTCTATGAGGGTATATTATAAAAAGTATGGCGGAAAGTTCGCCTGGTGTCAAGAACAGGTTTTGTTTTTCCTGGAGATAAAAAATTGCCAAAACGTGTTTAAATTTTTCTTTTTTTCACGTATGGTGAAAGGCGAAGAAAAGCGCGAAACCGGAAAAGAACCCTGAAAAAAAAGCAGAAAAAAACGTGGGACGAATTTACACGGATATGAAAGAGAAATTTTCCGCAAAACCCGCTCCAGCCAACCAGAAAAAGACGGCCAAACCCTCTTTTGGGCATAGGTTCAGGGAGGAACGGGCAACTGAGGGACTCAGCCGAGGCGTTATCAGAAAATTCCAGAAGATTATTCTCCAGCACCATGAAAAACACGCGCGGACTTTTCCCTGGCGTCAGACTCGTGATCCTTATCAGATTTTTGTCTCAGAAATTATGCTTCAACAAACCCCGGTTGACCGGGTGAGAGAAAAGTATGAGAAGTTTATCTTTGTATTTCCCGACGTTTTTTCGCTTGCCCGTGCTCCGCTTGAGAAAGTGCTCAAGACCTGGCTGGGGTTGGGATATAACCGGCGAGCCATTGCCCTTAAAAAAAGTGCAGAACTCGTGGCGAAAAAATTTAAGGGAAAGCTTCCAGAATCAGAAAAAGAGCTTTTAACTCTCCCGGGTGTGGGGAAGTATACGGCTGCGGCGATTTCTGTCTTTGCTTTTAATCGTCCCTTGGTTTTGCTGGAAACAAATGTTCGAACGGTTTTTATCCATTTCTTTTTTGAGGATAAAGCGGAGGTGAAAGACAGTGAGATCATGCCTTTCATTCAAACAACGCTCGATACCATCAATCCGCGGAGATGGTTTAATGCGCTTATGGATTATGGCGTTATGCTCAAAAAAACCATGCCTAATCCGGGAAGAAAGAGCGCTCACTATACCAAGCAGAGCCGTTTTGAAGGATCGGACCGCCAGATCCGGGGCGCCATTCTTCGGGCGCTTGCTGCTGGCACGGCAAAGAGTGCCTCCGAAATTATCCAGATCGTAGGAAGGGAGCCGGATCGGATAAAAAAAATTCTTTTACAGTTGCAGGAAGAGGGGTTTGTGAAGCGAAACAAGCAGAAGATTATGATTGCGTAAGATTGTTCTGATGGGGGGGGTAATTATTTTTATCTTTTTAATCCTAAGGGGCAGGAAAGTCAAGGGAAAAAGTGGGATAGGGGGGAAATGAAAGACCCCGATGCTTATTTAAGAACCGGGGTCTTATGCGCAAAATTTATCTCCTGATTTTTCCTATCAGAGGAAGGAAAATCTCCGGAAGATTATTTTTTCTTCTTCTCATTGGTAACTGCTGCCTGGGCAGCGGCCAGTCGGGCAATGGGTACCCGGAAAGGTGAACAGCTCACGTAGTTCATTCCCACCCGGTGGCAGAATTCGATGGAAGATGGATCTCCTCCGTGCTCGCCGCAGATGCCGATCTTGAGATTCGGTCGTGTTGACCGTCCTTTTTTCACGCCCATGGCCACTAATTCACCCACCCCTTCCTGATCCAACATCTGGAACGGGTCCTGGGAAAGGATATTTTTCTTTAAGTAGTCAGGCAAAAAGGAGCCGATATCATCCCGGGAAAAGCCAAAGGTGGTCTGGGTAAGGTCATTGGTTCCAAAGGAAAAGAACTCGGCTTCGCCGGCGATTTTGTCGGCAACCACACAGGCGCGCGGTAGCTCGATCATGGTTCCGATCATGTAAGGAAACTTTACCTTCATTTCTTTCTGCACTTCCTGGGCCACGCGGGCAACGATCGCTTTTTGGTTCGCCAGTTCATTGACTGACCCAACCAGAGGGATCATGACTTCAGGATGCACCTTGATTTTCTTTTTGGTGAGTGCAGCCGCAGCTTCAAAAATCGCCCGGGCCTGCATTTCGGAAATCTCCGGATAAGTTATTCCCAAGCGGCAGCCACGATGGCCGAGCATGGGGTTAAGCTCATGGAGCTGAGCAATGCGGCCTTCTAATTTGGCTTTGGGTATTCCCAGTTCCGCGGCCAGTTCAGCGGTCTGAGCCTCATTGAGGCCTACAAATTCATGGAGCGGTGGGTCAAGCAACCGGATGGTAACCGGAAGCCCTTTCATGGCCTCAAGGATTCCGGTGAAGTCTTCTCTCTGGAAAGGGAGGAGTTTCATCACCGCTTTACGTCGCCCTTCTTCATTTTCCGCTACAATCATCTCCCGCATGGCCTTGATGCGCTGGGGGTCAAAAAACATGTGTTCAGTCCGGGTGAGGCCAATCCCTTCGGCTCCGAAAGCGCGCGCAATCGAGGCATCCCGAGGGGTATCGGCATTGGTGCGGATGCCCAGTGTTCGTACCTCATCCGCCCATTTCATAAGCTGCTTATACGCCTTATTTTGCTCCGGATCCGCCGGAAGCAGGGGAAGGGATCCCTGATAAACATTGCCTTTGGTTCCGTTAAGGGTTATCCAGTCGCCTTCTTTTAAGGTAATCCCGCCAACGGATACGGTTTTAGATTCCAGTTTTATATTCAAGGCCGCGCAACCCACGATACAGCACTTTCCCCAGCCGCGGGCAACCAAGGCCGCGTGGCTAGTCATGCCGCCTTTGGCGGTTAAAATCGCCTCCGCCGCGTGCATCCCGTGGACATCTTCAGGAGAGGTCTCATTGCGGACCAGGATGACTTTCTCTCCTCGCTTGCCCCATTGTTCCGCATCATCAGCAGTAAATACAATCTTGCCGGTTCCTGCGCCCGGACCAGCGGGGAGCCCTGTTGCGAGAACGTGCTTCTGGGCTTCGGCCTTGGGATCAATCATGGGGTGGAGAAGCTCATCGATCTGCTGGGGTTTTACCCGCATGATGGCTTCTTTTTTAGAAATCAAACCCGACTTGCACATATCCACTGCCATTTGGATTGCGGCGACTCCATTGCGCTTTCCCACCCGGGTCTGGAGCATCCAGAGCCGTCCTTCCTGAATGGTAAACTCGAGGTCTTGCATGTCGCGGTAGTGTTTTTCCAGTTGCAAGCGAATGGCATTAAGGTCTTTGTAAGACTTGGACATTGCTTCTTCGAGAGAGGATAGGTGTTGCGTGGCTTCAGTCTTGCCTGCTTTATTGATCGGCAGAGGTGTCCTGATGCCGGCGACCACATCTTCGCCCTGAGCATTGGGGAGCCATTCGCCGTAAAATTTATTTTCTCCGGTAGCGGGATTACGCGTAAAGCCAACGCCGGTAGCGGAATTATCTCCGGTATTGCCAAATACCATGGACTGGACATTAACCGCGGTTCCCCACTCATCCGGGATTCTTTCAATTCTGCGGTAACTTATGGCCCGCTTTCCGTTCCAGGAATGAAAAACGGCTCCAATGCCGCCCCAGAGCTGTTCGTCCGCATCATCTGGGAAAGGTTTTCCGATTACTTCCTTGATTTTTGTTTTGAAGATCTCACACAGCTTTTTGAGATCATCAACCGTCAATTCAGTATCCTGGGTCACGTTTCGTTCCCGTTTCATCTTCTCCATCGCATGCTCTAGCTGGAGGCGGATACCTTTACCTTCCCCAGGCTCTAACCCGGCGGCTTTTTCCATGACCACATCCGCATACATCATCATCAGCCGGCGATAGGCATCATAAACAAACCGCGCATTATTGGTTTTGGCAATGAGGCCGGGAATGGTCTTGCTGGTCAGCCCGACATTGAGAACCGTTTCCATCATCCCGGGCATGGAGCTTCGCGCACCCGAACGGATTGAGAGCAGGAGGGGATCTTGGAGATCGCCAAAATTTTTCCCCATCACTTTTTCCACCTTCTTCAGCGCATTTTCCACCTCGCTTTTTAGCTCAGGAGGATACTTTTTGTTGTTTTTATAGTAAGCAGTACAGACCTCAGTAGTAATAGTGAAGCCTGCGGGAACCGGTATTTTCAAGTTGGTCATTTCAGCCAGATTGGCTCCCTTGCCACCCAAGAGATTTTTCATCTCCCCTTTTCCTTCAGCTTTCTCCGCCCCAAAGAAATAGACATATTTTTTCTTAGCCATAGACAACTCCTATTCTATTAAAAAAATAAATATATAATCGCCGGGCTTAAATCATCAGACAACCGCATACGCGTTCGATTCACGGTAAGCCCACCCTTGATTTCGTAAATTTAACCTCATATCATTCGGTGATAATCTTTGCAAAATCAGCCATCCCCCGGAAAAGCGCAGCAATCTTGCCTAATAAAGCCAGTCGGTTTGCTTTTAACTTTTGATCTTCGCACATTACCATGACTCCGTCAAAAAAGTTATCTACCGTAGGTTTTAAATTTGCCAGATGGTTTAATGCTGCCGGATAATCCCGGGTTTCAATGAGATGATTAATTTTTATTGCACCTTTTCGGTAAGCATCATACAGGTTTTTTTCTGCTTCCTCTGCCAATAACGAAGGATTGACTTCTTCATACGCATGAGAAGCGATGATATTCGCTACCCGTTTGAAGGTTATAGCCAACGCCTGAAAGTCTGGTTGTTTTTTCAGTTCCTGTAAGGCTTTGATCCGTTCAAACACCTCAACCATATCCACAAACCCTGCCGAGGCAGCTGCCTCGACCACATCATGATCAAAGCCTTGAGCGGTGAGCTGGTTGAGGAAGCGGACGCGGATAAATGCTAATACCTCATTCCGGATCGCATCCAGACCGCGGTTTGCTTTCGGGGCAAAAAGCTCGATGCTTCGGTTCAGGAGGTTAGGCAGATGAAGGTGAAAAGATTTTTCGAGGATGATATTGATAATGCCTAATGCTTGGCGTCTGAGAGCGTAGGGATCCGCGGTTCCGGTAGGAATAAGTCCGATGTTGAAACAGCCGACGATGTTATCCATTTTTTCCGCGATACTTAAAAGCGAGCCAATAACCGATTCGGGAAGGATCCCTTTTCGCGTCGTGGGGAGGTAATGCTCATACAGTGCCTGGGCAACGTCCGGGTCCTCACCTTCTAAAAGAGCGTATTCCCGGCCCATGGTTCCTTGTAAGGAAGGAAACTCACCTACCATGGCGGTTAAAAGGTCGGTTTTACAGAGCAGGGCTGCCCGCTGGGTTTTTTGAGCAAGCGCGGGGTTTACTGCTTGCACAAGATGAGAGGTGATCTCCGTGAGCCTTACCACCTTGTCATACATGGAGCCGAGTTTAACCTGATACACAACGTGCTTTAACGCATCCACCCGTTCAACGAGAGTTTTTTTACGATCTTCCCGAAAGAAAAACTGGGCATCAGTGAGCCGGGCCGAAAGAACCCGCTCATTGCCCTTAATCACGATCTGAGGATCGCGCGCCTGGTTGTTGGAAACCACAATGAAATAGGGAAGGAGCGCGCCTTGTACGTCAATGAGGGCAAAGTACTTTTGATGCTCGCGCATGGAACTGATGAGCACATCGCGTGGCAGTTCCAGGAATGCGGGAGCGAAAGAGCCTCGCAGGGTAACCGGATACTCGATCAAGTTGGCCACCTCATCCATGAGGTCTTCATCATCCAGTACTTTTCCTCCCACGTCTTCTGCTAATTGCTGGGCGTCTTTTTGTATCCGTGCTTTTCTTTTTTCGATCTCCGGCATGACAAAATTTTCTTCAGCTTGTTGGAGGTAGGACGCAACGTCAAGAACCGTAAAAGGCTTGTTGCTCAGAAAGCGATGCCCCCAGGATTGATTTGAGCTTTTCAACGTATCAATACTCAGGGGGATAATCGTGTTATTAAACAGGGCGAGAATCCATTTGATTGGTCGGACAAATCGCACATCAGAATTTGCCCAGCGCATTGACTTGGGAAAAGGAATATTGAAAATAACTTTTTCTAAAAAATCGGGCAGAAGCGAAACCGTTTCTTTTCCGATAATTTTTTTGGTTACCTGAATATATTTCCCCTTTGGCGTATCCACGACCCCAAGGTCAGAGATGGCTACTCCCTGACGAAGGGCGAAACTTTCGGCGGCTTTGGTAGGGTTGCCGGTGGCATCAAAGGCCACCTTTGCCGGAGGCCCCACAGTGTCGACAACGGTGTCAGTTTGTTTTTCTGCCATGCCTAGGGCGCACAGGACTAAACGCCGGGGCGTGCCCAGGGTAATAATCTTTTCACAATGAATTCTTTGATTTTCCAACTCAGTTTGGAGGAGATTTTTCATTCCTTCCAGGGCAGGGGATAAAGATCCGGCTGGTATTTCTTCAGTGCCAATTTCTAATAAGAGTTCTCCACTCATTACCATGTCCTGATTCAAAAAACGTTTCGTTTCTTTAAACAAAAAGCAAGCTGTTAAATCCTTCTGTCCTGTTACTATTAGGCGTGCTTGAAGGGCTTTAGCAAATAAGGGGCCTTGTGAGGTCCTGCTTTCGTGGGTTGAAATTATATAAAAGTCTAAAAATTTTGAGTAAATAAGTCAACAAAAAATAAAATTTGTTTATTATAATATAAAGAATAGGTATTTTCAATAAAAGATATTAATTATAAATTTATTTTTTAAAAACCAATGAAGATTCTTCTTATTCAACCGCCCATCCAGGACTTTTATCAGACCACGATACGGACTCAGCCAATCGGGCTGGCTTATTTGGCGGCTTCCCTCCACGCTCAAGGCCACGAGGTTGAAATTCTTGACTGTCAGGCGGAAAAGAAAAAAATGATCCCCATCCCGCCGGAACTCTCCTATCTTCTTAATTTTTATCCCTTTAATGACCGGAGTCCCTTTAAACTTTATTCCGGCTATTACCATTTTGGCAGGGGATGGGAGGAGATAAAGGAAAAAATTAAAGATTCTCGCGCTGATGTGTTTGGGATTTCTGCTTCCTTTACCCCGTATCACGGAGAGGCTTTGAAAGTTGCCCGGATCATTAAAGAATGGGATGAGAGGAAAATCGTGGTAATGGGAGGGGCTCACGTAAGCGGGGATCCTGAGGGAATGCTGAAAAATCCTTTTGTTGATTACATTATTTTAGGGGAGGGAGAAGTCCGGTTCCCGTGGCTTTTGGATCAGATTGAGAAAAAAGGGAGAAAAAAAATTGGCGATTATGACGGGATCGGTTTCCATTGTGACGGGGACGTGCGGATTAATGCGGTGAAGACTTTTATTGAGGACCTGGAGGTTCTTCCTTATCCGGCAAGGAAACTTCTCGATCTGGATTGCTACCGGATAAAGAAGAAACGGTCAACCATGATCATCACCAGTCGGGGTTGTCCTCATGGGTGCGCGTACTGTTCCGCTTATCTGGTTATGGGCACTGCTTTCCGAAAACGGTCTCCTGAAAATATTATTCACGAGATGATGGAGTGCCGAAAAAAATTTGATATTCAGGCCTTTGATATTGAGGATGATAATTTCACCTTTGATCTTAAACGGGCAAAGCAGCTGCTTAGCCTGATTATCGAAACCTTTGGGGAAGGTACCCTTGAGCTTTCCGCCATGAATGGCGTTTCTTTTGCCTCGCTGGATGGGGAACTGCTCGGATTGATGAAAAAAGCAGGCTTTAAAACGATCAACCTCTCGTTCGTGAGCACAGATACTTTAACCCGGGAGAGAATGAAGCGGCCCCGGGGGTTAATTGATTTTGATTCAATTGTGAGTGAGGCAGAAAAGTTAGGCTTACAGGTTATTGCCTACGCAATTTTAGGGATGCCGGGTCAAACTCTTGAGGAGATGGTAGAAACAATCATCTACCTTATGGGGAAAAGGGTGCTTATTGGGCCAAGCATCTACTATCCTACCCCCGGTACTGCTCTTTTTGAGGTCTGTAAAAAAGAAAATTTACTGCCACCTCATCCAATGCAGTGGCGTTCAAGCGCTTTTCCCCTTGAGACAAAAGATTTCACCCGCCTTGATCTGGCAACCCTTTTCCGCCTCACCCGGGTGATAAACTTTATTAAAGGAAAGATAGCTGAGCAAGAAATTGATGACGGAATGACGGTGAAGGAACTTTTTCACGTTCTCAAGGAACGGGGGAAAGCGAAAGACGTGTTGATAAAATCGGACAAGCCCCAGGATGTCCCTGCATGGGTTGATTTGGTTTTAGGGATGTCGCAGGAGAAAGCTTTTTTCAGTTTGAGAAAAATCTCTGAAGGGATGATGAGAAAAAAGGAAGAAAGCTCAAAAAAAGTATTAGACTTTTTCTTTGAGAAATCGGAGAAAAGGCTGATTCTACAAAATGGGAAACATGGTTGAAACCTTCACGGAGCAATGTGGATTAAGCACCCTTGAGAAGCGGAAACCCCATTTCCTCCCGTTGCTTTACGTATCCTTCAGCGCAGACACGAGCGAGGTTGCGGACACGGCCGATGTATCCAACTCGTTCGGTTACACTGATGGCTTTACGCGCATCGAGAAGATTAAAGGTATGAGAACACTTCAGACAATAATCATAGGCCGGAAGGATAAGGCCCCTTTTGCCCATGCGGAGCGATTCCTGCTCGTACATGTCAAATAATTTAAAAAGCATCTCGATATCTGCTTCTTCAAAGTTGTAGCAGGAAAACTCCACCTCACTTTTGTGGTGGATGTCGCGGTAACGAATTCCTTTGACCCATTCAATGTCATAAACATTATCTTTTCCCTGAAGGTACATGGCAATCCGCTCCAGGCCATAGGTAATTTCAACCGAAATGGGTTTGAGGTCAATCCCGCCCGCCTGCTGGAAATAGGTGAATTGGGTTATTTCCATGCCGTCGAGCCAAACCTCCCAGCCCAAACCCCAGGCGCCCAGGGTTGGGGACTCCCAGTCATCCTCCACAAACCGGATATCATGGTCCTGCGAGTTGATTCCTAAGGTCGCCAGACTTTTTAAATAAATATCTTGGATATCACGCGGAGATGGTTTCATGATGACCTGAAACTGATAGTAATGCTGGAGTCGATTCGGGTTATCTCCGTAGCGCCCATCAGTAGGACGACGGGATGGCTCAACGTAAGCCACATTCCAAGGCTCTGGTCCGAGGACGCGGAGGAAGGTCGCCGGGTTAAAGGTGCCTGCGCCCACCTCAATATCATAAGGCTGTTGAAGCACACAGTTTTGTTTTGCCCAAAAATTTTGCAGTGCCAAGATCAGCTCTTGAAAATTCATTGATTGCTCCTTCCGAACTTTTTTGACTTTCAGACTCCAGAAATCAGATGATAAATTTTTTTGGCTTCTGACTCCTTGCATCAAAATCCCGATCGCATCTTCTCCAAAAACTTTAAACTTTTTAGTTCTTTTCCCAAATGGTACTGGACAAAGTGAGGCATAACCTCCCGGCTTTCTTCCAACGCCTGGGAAGAAAAAATCAGCCGCTCAATTTTATCAAGGGTTAAACTTCCCGCTTGCTCTAATAATTTTAATGTCCCTAAGGAAACAGGGTATAAATTATTTTTGTTTAAAGCGCAAGAGGAGCACATTACTCCTCCGCGGGGAATATTAAACCAGAAACGCAGCCCTTTTTCCAGCTTTAGTTTGCAGTCAAGGCAATGGGTGAGGGTAGGACGAAAACCGGATGCTACCAGGAAGCGCATTTCAAAAATTCGGAGATAATCTTCCTTAAGAGGGGAAGAATCAATCAGGGTGAAAAGCTTGAGCAATGTCTGGAACAGTTCCCGGTGGGAAACCCGTTCCGCGGTCAGTTCATTTATGAGTTCTGCCATATAGCTTCCATAGCCCATGCTCGTAATGTCTTTATGGAGGGACGGGAACGATTGTTTTAAGTGGCAATGATTAATCCTTACTAAGGAAAGTGTTTCTTTGGTAAAAAAGGAAAGATCCACATGGGAAAAAAGGTCTAAGGCGGCCCCGAATCGTTTCAGGCTCTTTTTAGCTCCCTTGGCAATGCCGGAAACTTTTCCAAAGTCACTGGTATAGAACGTTACAATGCGGTCAATATCACCGCAATCACGGGTGGTAAGTATTACGGCTGTGGTTTGGTATTCAGGCATGGGGGGGGCAATTTAAGTATTTTCCTGTTGAAGCTTTTTTAGTTTACCGCGTATGAGCTGGCGGTGGGCTTTGGAGATGCGGTCAATGATGAGGGTACCATGTAAATGATCAATTTCATGCTGCAGTACCCTGGACATAAGATCGTGAGCTTCGATCGTTATCTCTTTGCCATTCCGGTTAATCCCTTTTACAACCACTGTGTCGGGTCGTTTAATCTCAAGTGTTATTTCCGGCAAACTCAGGCAGCCTTCTTTAAAAGGCGCCAATCCTTCAGCACCAATGATGGTCGGGTTAAAGAGTTCTATGAGGCCTTCTCCGACATCCATGACAATGAGACAGCACGGTTCTCCCACCTGAGGAGCGGCAAGACCTACCCCTCGAGAGAGGTACATGGTTTCAGCCATTTGTTCCGCCAGTTTGATAAGCTTTCCATTGATGTCTTTTACGGCTTTTGATTCGTTCCGAAGGACCTCATCAGGGTACGTTCTGATCTGGAGGGTCATGGGTATTTCCTTTTTAAAGTTCACTTAAGATAACCGGGCCATTATTGGTGATGGCGATAGAGTGTTCAAAATGAGCTGAGCGGCCTCCATCCGCAGTAACAGCGGTCCACCCGTCACTTAAAATTTTTATTTCATACGTTCCGACATTGACCATCGGCTCTAAAGCTAAAACCATCCCTTCTCGTAACCGGGGACCAAAACCAGGTTTTCCAAAATTGGGGATCTGAGGCTCCTCGTGAAGATTTTTCCCGATGCCATGGCCAACAAAGTCCCGCACGACGGAAAAATGGTGTTTTTCTACCCAGGTCTGGATGGCGTGGGAAATATCAGAGAGCCGTTTGCCCGCATGAGCCTTTTCAATTCCCTTGTAAAGCGCTTCCTCAGTTACCTGTAATAACTTTTGAGATTCAGAGTCTATTTCTCCCACCGGCACGGTAATCGCCGCGTCTCCATACAACCCCTCCAATTTTGCACCAATGTCCAGACTCACAATATCCCCGTTTTTTAATTTTTTTCCCCCCGGGATTCCATGGACAATCTCCTCGTTTACCGAAATGCAAAGAGAGGCTGGGTAATTTCGGTAGCCTTTGAACGCAGGGATACAATTGTTTTTCCTTATCAATCGGTCAGCTAACTGATCCAATTCGAGAGTAGTAACCCCTGGGTGGCAGTTTTTTTTAAGCTCCTTCAAAATAAGCGCCACGATCTGGTTGCTTTTTTTCAAAATTTCAATTTCTTTTGGCGACTTACAGATGATCATTCACACGTGTCTCCTTTTTTAGATCAATTTACTTAAATTATTATAGATTGTCAAAGGTTATCAATTTTAAAAAAAACAATTTTTATCCTTGACGCACCATATATTGTGGTATATAAAAAAATAAACACCAAATACAGCAATCATTCGCGAAAAATCCAGGTTTATCAAAGGCCTAAATATGACCCCCATGCTAAAACAGTACCTGTCGGTAAAAGAACAATATCCGGATGCTATCCTCTTTTTCCGTCTCGGGGATTTCTATGAGATGTTTTTCGAAGATGCCAAAAGGGCGTCGGTTATTTTGGATATTACGCTCACGTCACGGGAAGGTGGAAAAGGAAACCGGATTCCCATGTGCGGAATACCTTATCATGCTGCGCAGGGGTACATTAACCGGCTTAACCGTGAAGGGCTGAGAGTGGCCATCTGCGAGCAGGTCGAGGACCCCAAGCTCTGCAAGGATATTGTGAAGCGGGAAGTGATTCGGGTTATTACACCCGGTACTAACATTGAGGATGAAGCCGCTGACGTACAAGGAGAAAATTTCATTGCTGCGGTTTACCCGCAGCATGGTTTAATCGGCCTTGCTTATCTTAATTTGGGGACGGGTTATTTTCGGGTTACCGAAATCAGTAACCAAGAGGATTTAATGGGAGAGTTTAACCGGCTACATCCCCGCGAATGTATTGTACCCGAAGGCATGGATCAAAATTCAGCGCTCTACCGTTTCTTAAACAAAGAACAAAAGGTAATGATTACCTCCTATGAAGAATGGGTGTTTGAATTGGATCATGCTTCGCGGCTTCTGAAAGAGCAGTTTAACCTTGTCTCGTTAGAAGGTTTGGGATTGGAAGGATATTCTGCGGGGATTTCTGCCGCCGGAGCAACTATCTATTTCCTTAAAGACAACCTCCACAGTTCCCTCAAACATCTCAGACGGCCCCGCCCGTATTCTTCCAGTGAATTTATGATCCTGGATCGAAAGACCCAGAAAAATTTGGAAATAGTTGAATCACTTTCAGGACAGAAAGGGGAGGTTACTCTCTTTAAGGTTTTAAATAAAACGGTAACGCCCCTGGGTGCCCGCTTACTGAGAGGCTGGATAAGCAAACCCCTGGTTGTTCCTTCACTGATCAATGCCCGACTGGAGGCAGGAGAAGAGATGTTTCGCTCTCGGCCCGCGCTTTCAGATTTACGGGAAGCAATGAAAGCGGTTCGTGATCTGGAGCGGATTTTAGGACGCTTAAGCTGTGAAGTAGGGTCAGCCCGAGACCTGGTCGCTTTGAGGGAATCCCTCGAGAAGGTGCCAGGATTAAAGAGTCTGTTATCGAATTTTACCAGTCCCCTGATTAATGAGCAGAAGAAAAATCTCCATGAGCTGAACACGCTGGTTGATCTGATCAATCGAGCGATTGTTGATTGCCCGCCGTTGGGTTCCAAAGAAGGAGGGATGATCAGGGCGGGATATAATCAAGAACTTGATGAGCTTTACCAGATCTCCCGCCATGGGAAGAACTTTCTTGCTGAGCTTCAGCAACGAGAGGTTGCCCGGACGGGTATTAAGTCTCTGAAAGTCCGCTATAACAAAGTCGTTGGCTATTATATTGAAATAACCAAGGCCAATCTCAATCAGGTCCCGGATTATTATATCCGGCGTCAGACATTGGTAAATGCGGAGCGGTTTATCATTCCCGAATTAAAGGAATACGAAGAAAAAATTCTCGGCGCCGAAGAACGGGCTTTTCAAATAGAATTGGAAATTTTTGACGCAATAAAAAATCAGATACTGAATAACAGCACTGAAATTCAGGAAGTTGCGGAAGCAGTGGCTACGCTGGATGTGCTCTCTGCTTTTGCGGTGCTTGCCTCGCACCACAATTATGTCCGGCCGCTTATTGACAGTGGGACAGAGATCTGCATCACCAATGGCCGACATCCAGTAGTGGAAAGGGTGCTGGAAGAAGGCGCATTTGTCGAAAATGATACCTATCTAAACCAAGACGATCATCAACTCCTTATCATTACCGGCCCAAATATGGCGGGAAAATCCACCTATCTCAGGCAGGTGGCTCTGATTGTGCTCATGGCTCAAATCGGAAGCTTTGTTCCCGCTACTTCCGCTCGTATTGGTGTGGTGGATAAAATTTTTACGCGCATCGGTGCCTCGGATAACCTGGCGCGAGGCGAAAGCACCTTTATGGTGGAGATGATTGAAACCGCCCACATCCTCAATAACGCCTCGGAGCGAAGCTTGGTTATTCTTGATGAAATTGGTCGGGGAACGTCCACCTATGACGGGGTAAGCATCGCCTGGGCAGTGTGCGAGTACCTTGGCAGATTAACGGGCCCTCGGCCGAAGACTCTCTTTGCCACCCATTACCACGAGCTGACTGCTCTTGAGGACGCGATCCCGGGTGTTAAAAATTATAATGTCGTGGTAAAAGAGTATAAGGACGAGATTGTGTTCATTCGTAAGATTGCTGCCGGAGGAGCCGACCGGAGTTATGGTATCCATGTCGGCAAGTTGGCGGGACTTCCGGAAGAGGTAATTTTATCTGCCCAGAAAATTCTCACAGGGTTAGAGAATGGGAATGACGATGCTGGAGGTGAGGTAAAACGGAGAAAGGTGAAGTTCTCGGTGGTCCCTTCACCTGAAAAGATGGAAGAGAAGCAACCCAAAGATCTCGATGATTTGCCTCTTTTTGGTTCTTTGAGACCCGAACATCTGTTGCTCCAAGAGATCAAAGACCTTGACATTCAAAATCCGACACCGTTGGAAGCGCTCAATCGTTTGAATCAACTCAAAGAAAAAGCCAGAGTGTCCGTTTCTCACCCTCAGCCGATTTCGCTTCAGCAGTATAATAAGGGGAAAAGACCATGGGAAAAATAAAAGTCCTCCCCGAAATGCTTATTAATAAAATTGCTGCAGGCGAGGTAATCGAGAAGCCAGCTTCCGTGGTAAAGGAGCTGGTTGAAAATAGTTTGGATGCCAATGCAAAAAATATTTTTGTTACGGTTAAACACGGGGGCAAACAACTTATCCGGGTAACCGACAACGGCGAAGGGATGGGCCCTGAGGATGCGATTTCTTCTTTGCAAAGACATGCGACCAGTAAAATTGAAAATTTGGAGGATATCTTTCGCATCAGAAGCTTTGGCTTTCGGGGAGAGGCCTTGCCGAGCATTGCTGCGGTTTCACGCCTTACGCTTTTAACAAGACTTGCGGAGGTGGAATCAGGCACGGAGATTAATGTAACCGGAGGCGAGATTGAATCAGTTCGAGAAGCGGGGGTAGGGTTGGGCACTACGGTCGAGGCGGCTGACCTTTTTTTTAATATTCCCGCCCGGAAAAAATTTCTTCGCTCCGAACGGTCAGAGTTTGTTGCCATCCTTGATACGCTCACTGTTTTTGCTCTGGGGAACCCTGCGGTTGCCTTCAGGCTTTTTAAAGATAATAAGCTGGCAGCGGAGTTCCCCGCTTGTGTAAGCCTCCGGGAAAGGATCGCGCAAATCCATGATGAAGATGTGGTGGAGGCCCTGATTCCTCTTCAGGCCAACACTCCTGAGATAAAGATTTCGGGCTTTATTACTGCTCCGGAAGTAAATCGCGTTAACCGAACCGGGCAGTATTTTTTCATTAATGGTCGTCCCATCAAAAGTCCTGCGTTAAGTTTTTCTCTCCTTCACGGATATGAGGAGATGGTTCCCAGAGGACGCTATCCCTTAGCGTTTCTCTTTTTTAGCATAGCGTTATCCCGCGTGGATGTGAATGTGCATCCCAATAAAAAGGAAGTGCGGATAGAAAATGAGCGGGAGGTTCAAACGCTTTTAATTGAGGCTGTCCAGCAAGCACTCCACACAAAAAATAAATTTCCCAAAGTTCAAGTAATGGGGGCTCGCAGACCTGCTGAAAATGTATCTCCTTTGGGGGGAGAACGTAGTGTTCATTATCCAGAATTTGCTGCTTCTCCTGCGCTTAGTCTCATTCGCGAGGTGCCTGCGGACCCCTTTTCGGTTGAGGTTACAAGCAAGCTTCCGGCTTTTCCGTTTTTAGTGTCTGACCAGGCAGCAAAAGAGGAAAACACTTTCGGGGTTAAAAGCCCAAAAATTCTGGGCCAATTTCACGCGACCTATATTGTTGCTGAATGTGAGGGGAAATTGTTCGTCATTGACCAGCACGCTGCTCATGAGCGGATTATGTATGAAAAAATTCTGGACATTTTGCTTAACTCCCCTTCCCCCTCGCAACGTCAGCTTATCCCCATTGCTTTTGCGCTTGATTATCGTGAGCAGGAAGTGATGGACGAGTACCTTCCTTTGCTGGAGAAGATGGGATTCGGAATCAACAATCTTGGCCGAAATACGTTCAGTGTGGATGCTGCTCCTTCTTTTTTAGAGGGCGTTGAACCCAAACAGCTTCTTTTAGATTTCGTTCATGATGCTATGGAAAGACAGTTTTCCGGGAAGGCTTTTGATGATAAGACGAAGTCCCTGGCAGCAAGCATTGCCTGTAAGACTAAATCGGTAAAAGGGTCTTTTCATCTTCTTCCCGAAAAGATGGAGCATCTGGTCAAGAGTCTTTTTCAAACTAAACAGCCCTTCACCTGTCCTCATGGCCGGCCAACCTGCATCATCCTTACCCATAATGATTTAGAAAAACAGTTTGGGAGAAAATGAAGGGGGAGGATGGGCTTTTCTCCTCCACCGTGAAATTCGACCTATTGATTTCTTTTCCTCAACTTTCCTGCTAGCTCAGATATAACCCAATATGAAGGAATAATTTTTCAGGCTTTCCTAAAGCATTTTTTATGCCGAGCCCTTGGGTTGTTTATTTGATTTTCCTTTCGTGAGGAAGGTCTAAACTTTTGTTTGAAAATAAGATTTTTTCTTGTAAAATACTGATTGAAATTTAACTTGCTAATTCCCTGCAGCTTGCTGCAGGGATAGGAATTTTGAGGATTTTCATAATTTACTTCAAGGGGTCTTAAGAGAGATGAATGAATTAATTGCCATCATTGAAGATGAGCCAGATATTGTCGACCTGATCGCCCTCCATCTTAAAAAAACAGGTTTCAGGGTGGAAGGTTTTGAGACCGGAGATAGTTTTTTAAAATTTCTCCATAAAAAAATACCTGATCTGGTGATCCTTGATTTAATGCTGCCGGATGCTGATGGCTTGGAAATCTGCAAGTTCCTCAAAAAGAAAGATGATTTTTCGGCAATCCCGATCATCATGGTGACTGCCAAGGGAGAAGAGACGGATAAAATTTTGGGGTTAGAATTGGGAGCAGATGATTATGTTACCAAACCCTTTTCGCCCAAGGAATTGGTGGCCCGCGTAAAAGCAGTATTGAGGAGAAAAACGGAAAACGAACACCCCAAGGTTATTGAAATAGGTCAAATTCTTTCTATCAATCCCGATAAATTTGAGGCTACGGTAGAAGGACAAAAAATAGAATTAACCTCCACCGAGTTTAGAATCTTAGAGCTTCTGGCTTCCAAAAAGGGTTGGGTCTTTACTCGCGATAAAATATTGGATTATCTGTGGGGCGATGAGAAATTAGTTTTGGATCGCACGGTAGATGTGCACGTTAAAAATTTGCGCGAAAAATTAGGAAAAGCAAAAAAAATGATTAAGAACGTACGGGGAATCGGATATAAGGTTGAGGAATGAAGCATTCAATTTTTTCAAAAATATTTGGCAGCTATGTTCTCATTGTTTTATTGCTTTCGGCTTTAATCTTGTTTTTCTCCTTTCGGGTGTTCAAAAATTTTTATATTAGTTCGATTACTGATGAGCTGAAACTTCTGGGCAATGCATTAGAACCAGAAGTCACCCCTTACCTGGAAGAAAAACGCTTCCAAGCGTTAGATGTGCTGGTAAAGGATTTGGGAAGCAAGATCAAAACCCGAATAACGGTTATTGATACCCAAGGGGTCGTGCTCGCTGATTCTCAAAGGGATCCGAAGCTCATGGAAAACCATAGAAACCGACCCGAGATAATCCAGGCGTTAACCAATGGTGTTGGTTCTTTTTCTCGATACAGCACGACCATAAAAGAAGATATGCTCTATGTTGCTCTACCAGTCCGCGAGAACGGAAAGACTGTTGCCATAGTACGGTTAAGTGTTCTGTTACAAGATTTACATAATCTGCTGGCGATCTTGCAAAAGGAGATTTTTAAAAGTGCATTGATCATCCTTGTGATCTGCCTTATTGGTGCCTTCATTTTTTTAAAAAGTTTAACCCGCCCCATCAAAAAACTGAATATCGCTTTTCAAAAAGTCGCTTCCGGTGATTTTGAGACTAAAGTCTTTTTAAAAAGAAATGACGAAGTGAAACAACTGGCGGACAGCTTTAATCTGATGACTGACCAGACCAAAACTCTTTTTCACGAGTTGTCATTCCAAAAAGACAACTTAAACAGTATTTTTGCTTCCATCCAGGAGGGCTTTGCCGTATTGGATAATAAAGGAAGAATAATCCTGAGCAACGAGAGTTTTAAAAATATCACTCAGAATAAATTGGTAGATGGGAAATTGTATTGGGAAGTAATCCGAGATGTGAAATTCGGAGAATTGGTTAAGAAGGTGCGCGGAAACAAGAGAAACCTGAGTGAAGAGCTTGAGTTGACTGGAAAATTCTATTTGTGCAGTGCCACGTTTCTCACGCTTCGGGAACAAATCGTCATTGTTTTTTCCGATATCACGGAAACAAAAAATATGGAAAAGATCAAAAGAGATTTTGTGGTGAATGTATCCCACGAACTTCGTACCCCGCTTACGGCAATAAAGGGCTTTGCCGAGACGTTAGAAGAAGAGGTTGACGGAAACGCAAAAACCTATGCCGAGGTGATAAAGAGAAATACCGACCGGCTCATAAGCATTGTTCAGGATTTGTTGTTGCTTTCAGAACTTGAGGAAAAGGGCAGCAAACTGGAAAGCGACGATGTTAACCTAACACACCTAGTAGACAATGTTATCCGCATATTTAAATCGCGCTTAACTGAGAAAGGCCTTGACTTCCAGTTGAGTGTGGAAAATGGTCTTCCTGTTCTTAAGGGCGATTCTTTTAAGCTGGAACAGATGCTCATTAACCTTCTTGATAATGCCATCAAATACACCGAAAAAGGCAAGGTCGTCTTGGCATTAAAGCGAAAAGATGAAACCGTAGAAATTATCGTTGAAGATACCGGTATTGGCATTCCCCAGGAACACCTTTCGAGAATTTTTGAACGGTTCTATGTGGTTGATAAATCACGCTCGAAAAAACTTGGAGGAACCGGCTTAGGGCTTTCCATTGTCAAACACATTGTTCTTTCCCATAAAGGAACCATAGCCGTAGAAAGTTCTCTTACCAAGGGCACCACATTTACTATTAGTTTACCCTGTTAGAAATCCCTACTGCTTGTCTCGTTAGAGAAAAGAGGTCTAACGGAGTTTGCCTATAAATCCTTCCTAATTTCTTTATCAAAAATTCATTTTTTCTTTTTTCTCTCTTAATAGATTACCCCTACATTATTTTCTGAGAGGTGTTTGTGGTTCGGTTAGACCATAAACTGGACGATTAATTTTTGGCGTAACTATAAAAAATCAATAACTATCAGAGGATAATCATGAAATATTTTCCCCCTCATTGTTTAACCAAATTGATAAAAAGAAGGGTGAAGGGAGAACTGGTAAAAATGGCCAGTGCCTTAAACGGATCCATCTACGACCAGCCGTTTAGGGTGATTCTGGATTTTGCCGAAACCAGTCTCTTGAGTATTTATAACCTTTGGAAAAATAAAGAGATTAATCCTGAGATGCAAGTCCGCACCTCCATTTACGATACGCCCAAAAAGGTGGTTAAGAAGGTCTATCGGATTGGGTTTTATCCGGTTGCTGCAAATCCTTTTCATTGGGCACATCTTCTCATCGGATTATCGGCAATAACAGAATTTAAACTTGATAAAGTCATCTTCTTAATCGCTGGTTTTGACCCACGTAAACCCGATCTTGTTCCGTTGGCAATCCGACATGCCATGGGACAAGAAGTACTCAAAATTTTTGATCCTCTTTTTGATTATTCCTCTATCGCGGTAGGAAGCAATGTTGATGGTGAAAGCAATCTTTTTAGCCTTTTGAGCCTAAACCGTGAGCAGAGAATCGAGGCTTTTTACCTTGCCGGTGGAGATCATTACCACCGGATCAATCCCCAAAACAACCTACCGGATACCATTCAAAAACTGGAGGATAACATTATAAGCTGCCGAGGTAATAATAATTTTCACTCGGTCTCTGCCGTTTTTATTGAGAGGGGGGGGGGAAGGGAGCGACCGGTTAAGACATTCCTTCCGGTGCATTTTCTTCCTGCGATGCCTTTTGAAGCATCGTCAACCATAATTCGAGAAGCTTTACAGAATACCCACAAAAGGGAAGTTTTGGCCTTTTTGCCCTTCACCGCATACCACTATATTTCGAAATTCGAACTCTATTTTCCTTCTTCCCATAGCGGTGAAGCAGTGGGTAGAAATTTTGGAGTGTCAATCCATCCCGCCTTTGGACAAACCTAAAGGTTCTGAAATTTATATCCGAACAAAAACAAAGATATAAAAAAATTACCATTAGTCAAAAAATTAGTTTCATGAGGTTCCAATAAAAACGCTTCTTCATAACCGTGTAAATGTTGCAGACCAAGAGGAAACGAAAAAAATGAAATACCAAATCAGTGAAGAAGATGAGTTTTTGATCATAAAGGTTTCCGGTAAGACCAGAAAAAACGAGGCAGTCTTAAGCAATGCATTGCTTAATCCTTATCTCCCCAATAAAGGTGTTAAGGTTATCTTTGACCTTAAAGAGCTGGAGAAGTTTGATCCCATGACTCTCCTTGGAGTTTTAAACAGCCTTAAGAAGAAGATAGATCTTTTAGGAGGATATCTCATGGTATGCTCCTTAAAACCAGAAATGGAGCACTGTCTGCGAGAGAATCGTTTGGAGCAGATCTTTAATATTTTTGAAGATGCAGAAAAAGCAAAAAAGAATTTTAGGAGTGATTATGGAAAATAATGTGATTGTTGAGGTGAAACCAAATATTTTTTGGCTACAAGGAGCAGGTACCGGGAGCCATAGTTATTTGGTTAAAGGCGATTACAAAAATATTCTCATCGATTCCGGCCTCGACAGAAATTTTCATGGGTTGCAAAAGTCTTTGCTTTCTCTCGGTCTCAAAATCAGAGATATTGACATCGTCATCAATACTCACGAACACTTTGACCATATCGGAGCCAATCGTTATTTTCAGGATCATTCCCTGATTGCCGCCCACCGTTTTGCCGCTACTAAAATTACCTTAGAAGATAGATATGTGACGATGTATAAATCCGGTGATCTCAACGAGCCTTCTCTTAGAGTGCACCTTTGGCTGGAAAATAGGTTTTGTTTTGACGTGGGAAACTACAGTTTGGAAGTGGTGCATACCCCCGGACATAGTTCTGGTTCTATCTGTATTTATGAGTTAACTCAAAAAATATTATTTACCGGTGATACCATTTTTTCGGGTGGAACTCTCTCCTACATTGGTGAATCAGGGAGTGTCGGGGACTATATCTGTTCTGTCCTTCTTCTTTCTACCCGGAGGATAACTGAGCTTTATCCCGGCCATGGCGTGGTTTCTAAAACCCCGGAAGAAGACATGCAAAAGGCGATTGCGAACGCCAAAGCCTTTTTGAAAGATGAAGAGGGAGTAGAGGTCACCCATTTTTGGGAAGCGGCCTTTAAAAAAGGAGAGGTAGAATGTTTGAAATAATTTTTTCTATCCTGCTGATGATCTTAGCTTTGATAGTTATGTATGGGTATGTATGCGCATTTTCTCAAACCGAAATTAATCCTAATCATGCGTTTATCATTGAATTGATCAACCAGTTCTTAAGATGATTTTCCCTGAAATTACAATGGGTGCTGTTCGCGAGGATTTCAAAAATTTCTCCTGGATGATTCCAAAAAAATTAACCAAAAATTAACAAAACCTTTATTTAAGGTTAACTTTAGGAGCGGAAAGTTTTGAAAAAATTAAAGAGAGGCCTTCGGCCGTAAAGAAAGAAAGGAGGTTAAGAGAAAGAAAGGATAAAAACCAGAAGATTAACGTTATGATGAATTCGGAGACTTATAAGGAGGAATAATAAATGAAGAAGATAGGTATTGTTTTGTTGGTTGTGTTTTTGAGTATTATACCGGTAAAGATAATCAAAGCGGATTCAGGAACTGTAGACAAAGCAATTCTGGAGATATTAAAAGAAAAACAAATGATTACCCCAGAAAAATATCAGGAATTATCCCAGAAACTTGCCTCCGGCAAGAAAAATGTGGATGAAGAAATTTTGGACTTGCTCAAAGAGAAAAATATCATTACTGAAGCAAAGCACGAAGAGTTAGAGGC
>Ga0182021_10001950_pt1 | contig 24040 bp, 22 predicted proteins | sample 612E3MmetaG_FD_120493 | JGI IMG/M metagenome (GOLD analysis project Ga0182021, IMG submission 120493) | Permafrost microbial communities from Stordalen Mire, Sweden - 612E3M metaG (Illumina Assembly) | ecosystem: Environmental > Terrestrial > Soil > Wetlands > Permafrost | place: Sweden... | reverse complement strand
TTTGCAACCTGGTCTTCAACCTCATGGACCGGCACGGCGAAAGGGTCCTGGCCCTTCCCAGGCCCCAAGCCGGGGACATGATCGTCGTCTCCGACATCAAGAAGTTCACCTCCTCTCTCTGGTTCGTGGTGCTGCTCTGCGTGACCTTCTACAGCGCCATCTTCCCCTTCACCGCCCTCGCGACGGACATGTTCCACGACAAGTGGGGCCTGCCCCTCGTCAGCGCCAGCTCGGGCAGCTTCATGTCCCAGGTGTTCTTCAACTTCACCCACATGTTCAGCACGGCGCCGGGCATCACCAGCATCGTCATCGCCGCCTCCATGATCTTCGCCCCCTTTGCCGGAGACCTGGTGGACCGCATCGGCCGGCGCGCCTCGCTCATGGTATTGGGCTCCCTCATCTTGATCCCCGCCCACCTGCTGATGGGCATCACCCACTGGAGCCCCATTCCGATGATGATCATGCTGGGCGCGGCTTTCGTGCTGGTGCCCGCGGCCATGTGGCCCTCCGTGCCCCTGGTGGTGGACGAAAAGCGGGTGGGCACGGCCTTTGGCCTGATGACGGCCATCCAGAACATGGGTCTCGGTCTCTTCCCCTACCTCAACGGGAAACTGCGCGACCTGACAGGCACCTACACCGCCACCCAGGTCATGTTCGCGGGGCTGGGCATTGCGGGACTCATCTTCGCCTTCCTGCTCCTCCGTTCCGACCGGCGCCTGGGTGGGGTGCTGGAGGCCGGGCACGCCAAGGAATCCTGAGCGGCTACACTGCTCTCCAACGGAGGAAGCATGATCCGCTGGCGAAGGATCCTGGCGCACCTGGCCGCGGGCCTGGTCTGCCTGATGGCCCTTCTGCCGCTGACGGCCTGCGGGCCCGGGTCAGAACCCCCCGCTTCGTCCCTGGCCCAGGCCCAGACGCAGGCGACCCCCCAGGATCCGATCCCGGTCCATGCCCGGGAAACCCTCGCCTACATCCGCCAGCACGGTTACGCCCCGCCGGGATATGTGGGCGGACGGGTGTTCGGGAACTATGAAGGGCTGCTGCCCCGCTACGATTCCCGCCGGAAGCGCATCGAGTACCGAGAGTGGGACGTCCGCCCCAAGGCGGAGGGTCGCAACCGCGGCGCCGAGCGCCTCGTCACGGGCAGCGATGGCCGGGCCTGGTACTCTGCCGATCACTACCGCAGCTTCCTCGAAGTGAAATGACGGAGCTCCCCTTCCCTGCCGGTTCGGGTAGGCCCCTGATCCTCCCCTGGCGGGGATCCGCGGAGGCCCTGGTAGAGGCTGCCTCCGGGCACCCGCCCCTCTGGTGGCTGCGGGGATCCCGCATGCGCACCCGGCGGGGCCTGATGGATGAGTGGGCCGCCGCGGCCCAATTCCCGCCCCACTTCGGGGGCACCTGGGACGCCCTGCGGGATGCCCTCTCCGACCTGCCGGAGGGCGGAGCATTCCTCGTCCTGGAGGCGGACCAGCTGTTTCAGGACGCGCCGCCCGCCGAGGCTGAAATCTTGCTCGCGGTCCTGCGGGATGTCCGTGAGGATCTGGCCCCCCGGCCCTTCCACCTGGTGTTCCAGGCCGAGCCTGATCGGTTCGACACGCTTGTCGAGGGCCTGCGCGCGCTAGGCCCGGATTAGGGCGTGGATGCCACCGACCGGGAAACCGCCAAGGCCTGGCAGGACCGGGCTACGACGGCGGCCCGGGGCCCTCAGAACTGGGCCTTGAAGGCCTCAAAGGCTTGGCGCAGCTCCGCCAGTTCCTCACGGAGGGAGGCCACTTCGGATTCCAGCTGATCCAGTCGTCCCGGACGGGGAGACGCCGATTCGGAAGGGGTGGCGGCCGCATCCAGGGGGCCCGAAAGCAGGTGCGCCACACGGGCTTCGCGTGCGCCTGGGGCCCTCGCCAGCCGGACCACCAGGGGCGGTTCGGCCTCCATCAGCACGGCCAGGCAGCCCTCCACTTCGGCGAGATCCGGGAAGGTATACATGCGCCGGGTGTTGGTGCGCAGCTCACCGGACGTCTGTGGGCCCCGGAGCAACAACTCCGCCAGCAGGGCGGCTTCCTGCACGGAGAGGTTCCAGGTGGGCTTGGCGGTGTGGGCCACCTTCAGGACGCGGCCCGGCCAATGCTCGGCGAGGCCTCTGTTGATGAGCCTATCCACGGCCTCCAGGACCTCGGGCTCTGTCACCGACAGCACGGGGTCGCGGTTACTGGACTGATTGCAGGCGTTCACCAGCGTGTTCATGGAGAGGGGGTAGACATCCGGTGTGCTGAGCTGCTTTTCCAGCAGGCATCCAAGGATGCGGCACTCCAATGGGGCGAGGTCGAGATCGGGCATGGGGGCATTATCCATCAGGGCGCCCGTTTACTGGACCCCGCTTCCCGGCATGGATGTACTGGCCCTCCTTGAATAATTGACGATCGTCACATCGCCAATCAGATCTTCAACCCATAGTGATTTGGATCCAGATGACTCACTCCTCGGCCAATACAAACGTATTTGGTGTCCCAGCTGCCGGAGTCGGGCGAGCATCGTCCAGTGACTCCCGATAGCCAAACGGAATTGTGAGAAAGGACGAAGCTTATGCAATGGAACCAGGACTACTTCGCGCTTCACGGGAGCCTGCTCCTGACAGCCCTGGTAGTGGCCATCCCCATCTTCTTTCTATTCTGGGCCCTGGCTGTGAAGCGCATGAAGGGCCATGTGGCGGGAGTCCTCACCTTGATCCTCACCATCGTCATCAGCGTTCTGGTGTACCGGATGCCGGTCACTGCCGCGCTGTCGGCCTCAGCCCTGGGCATGGTGACGGGCCTGTTCCCAATTGGATGGATCATCTTGACGGCCGTCTTCCTGTTCAACCTCACGGTCGAATCCGGGCAGTTCGAGGTCATCAAGAGGTCCATTTCCTCCCTTTCACCAGATCGCCGCATCCAGGCACTGCTCATCGCCTTCTCCTTCTCCGCGTTCATGGAGGGAGTGGCCGGGCAGGGAGCGCCGGTGGCGGTGGCCGCCGCCATGCTCATTGGCCTGGGATTCCCGGCCCTTCCCGCGGCGGTCATCTGTCTGGTGGCCAACACGCCTCCCGTGCCCTTCGGCCCGGTGGGTGTGCCCACAATCATGATGTCCACCGTGACGGGCATTCCCGCCACGACCATGGCGCGCGCCGTGGGCATCGACATGGCCTTCATGGCCCTGATCATCCCCTTCTTCATGGTCGTGGTCATGGTGGGCTTCAAACGGGCCAAGGAAGTGCTCCCCGCAGCCCTGGTGGCGGGCATCAGCTACGCCGCCGCGTCCTTGGTGGTATCCACCTACTTCGGTCCCGAACTGCCCGCCATCACGGCCTCCGTCGTCTCCCTGGTGTGCCTGGTCCTCTTCATCCGGATCTGGCAGCCCAAGACCATCTGGACCTTCGAGGACGACCAGGCAGCCAGCCAAGACGCTGGGGCCAGCCATTCCGCAGGCCAGGTCTTCAAGGCCTGGTCGCCCTTCCTCATCCTTATGGTGGTCATGGCCGTCTGGGGTACCCCCTTCTTCAAAAATTTCGCCCTCAAGACCCACCACTGGTTCCTGGCGGTCCCGCACTGGCCCGGGTTGGACGGCGTGGTATTCAAGGCCGCCCCCATCGTCGCGAAGCCCGCCGCCTATGCCGCCAGCTACCGCTGGGAATGGTTCACGGCCCCCGGGACCGCCATGTTCCTCTCCGCCCTGATCTCCATGGGGGTGCTGGGCATCAATCCTGCGACCGGCGGCAGGGTCTTCCTGAAGACCCTCAAGCAGCTCCGCTTCGCCCTCATCACCCTGGCGTCGGTCATCGGCCTGGGCTTCCTGGCCAACTATTCGGGCATGTCCTTCACACTGGGCCTGGCCTTCGCCGTCCTCACAGGCATGGCCTTTCCCGTTTTCTCCCCTGTCATCGGCCTGTTGGGCGTGTTCCTCACCGGATCGGTGACGTCGTCGGCGGCCCTGTTCGGCAAACTCCAGCAGGTCACGGCCACCCACCTGGGCTTCAACCCGGTCCTCACTACCTCGGCCAACTTGTTCGGTGGCGTCATGGGCAAGCTGATCTCCCCCCAGTCCATCGCCGTGGCCTGCGCCGCGGTGGGGCTCGTGGGCAAGGAGACGGACATTTTCAGGAAAACATTGAAATATTCAATGATCCTCCTGGGGATCGTGGTGGTCGTGGTGCTCCTGCAGGCCTTCGCCATCCCCTGGATTCTCCCGACCGCTCCGGCCGTCAGCTGAGCGGGAACCAGCCATCCAACCGCATCCCTTAAAGGAGACACGACATGACAACCTGCGAACTGGAAACCCTGAAGGGCCTCATCGACTCCACTCCCAACGTGGCGGTGCTGCTCAATCTGCCGGATTACTACACCCAGCGGGCCCTGCCCGAAAAGGGCGTGGACAGCGAGGTGGTCTTCGAGGCCCCGCGCACCCAGATGATGATCCGGACGGCCGTGAAAGGCACCACCATCGGCCACCACTTCCACACGGTCTGTGACGAATATGTGATCGTGGTGGGTGGCAGGGGCGAGATCCTGGTCAATGGCGAGTGGAAACCCGTGAAGGCGGGCGATGTTCACGTCTGCCCTCGGGGCATCATCCATGACACCCGGGCCCTGGAGGAAAACCTGCAGTATCTTTCTATCTTCACCCCCCATCTCCCCGCCGGCACCGACATCAACTGGCTCTAAGCAAATTCTGAGGAGGATCCGCCATGACCGCACTGCTTCCCAATATTGACCCCGATGGACTGCTGGAATTCTCCGTGGTCTACACCGACCGCGCGCTGAACCACATGTCCAAGCGCTTCCAGCAGGTGATGCGGGAGATGAACCGCATCCTCAAGCAGGTCTACCACGCCCAGGCGGCCGTGCTGGTGCCCGGCAGCGGCACCTTCGGCATGGAGGCCGTGGCCCGGCAGTTCGTCACTGGCAAGAAGGCGCTGGTGATCCGGGACGGCTTCTTCAGCTACCGCTGGTCCCAGATCTTCGACATGGGAGGGATTCCCTCCGCGCACACGGTACTCAAGGCGCGCCGCACCGGCACGGATCGGCAGTCGCCCTGGGTGCCGACGCCCATCGCCGAGGTGGTGGCCGCCATCGCCGCGGAGAAGCCCGCCGTGGTGATCGCCCCCCACGTGGAGACCGCGTCCGGCATCATCCTCCCCGACGACTACCTGCGGGCGGTGGCGAAGGCGACCCACGCAGCCGGCGGCCTGTTCGTGCTGGACTGCGTCGCCTCGGGCTGCATGTGGGTGGACATGGAGGCCATCGGCGTGGACGTGATCGTGACGGCTCCACAGAAGGGCTGGAGCGGCAGCCCCTGCTGCGCCATGGTGATGCTCTCCGAGAAGGCCAAGGGCGTGATGGAAAGCACCACCAGCACCAGCTTCGCTTGCGACCTCAAGAAATGGTCCCAGATCATGGACGCCTACCTGAAGGGCGGCCACGCCTACCACGCCACCATGCCCACCGATTCCCTGGCCCGGGATTGCGCGGTGATGCAGGAGATGGAGGCCTACGGCTTCGAAAAGCTGCGGGCCGAGCAGGCGGAGCTGGGCGCCAAGGCCCGGGCTCTGCTGGAAAGCTGCGGCCTGCCCAGCGTGGCCGCCGAGGGGTTCAAGGCTCCGGGCGTGGTGGTGAGCTACACCACGGACCCAGACATTCAGTCCGGCAAGAAGTTCCTCGCCGCGGGCCTGCAGGTGGCGTCCGGCGTGCCGCTGCAGTGTGACGAACCGGCGGATTTCATGACCTTCCGGATCGGCCTGTTCGGGCTGGACAAACTGCACAACGTGGACCGCACCGTGGGGTACCTTGCCACCGCACTAACCGAGGTCGGCCTTCGAGAGGCGATCCCGGCGCGGTAACGAAACGCACCGCGATGGGGAAGCGCCCGGCGATTGCCGGGCGCTTCCTTTGCGGATTCGCGAGGCGATGCCCTACTTGCCGATGACTCCGGTCAGCGGGCTGCTGGCGCTGGCGTAGAGGCGCTTGGGCATGCGGCCGCTTTCGAAGGCGAGGCGGCCGGCCTGCACGGCAAAGTCCATGGCCTGGGCCATCCGGGTGGGCTCGCCGGCCTCGGCCACGGCCGTGTTCAGCAGCACGCCATCGGCGCCCAGCTCCATGGCCAAGGCGGCGTCGGAGGCGGTGCCCACGCCCGCATCCACAATCATGGGGAGCTTGTAGGCCGCAACGACTTCCTTGATGAGCAGCAGCGTCATGGGGTTCTGCACACCCAACCCCGAGCCGATGGCGCTGCCCAGGGGCATGACGGCGGCGCAGCCCACGTCGCAGAGCTTCTTGGCGAGGATGGGATCGGCGTTCACGTAAGGCAGCACGATGAAGCCCTCTTTCACAAGAATCTTCGCGGCCGCCAGGGTCTCCTCGTTGTCCGGGTAGAGGCTCTTCGGGTCCCCGATGACCTCGAGTTTCACCCAGTCCGTATCAAGGGCTTCGCGGGCCAGCCGTGCCACGCGCAGGGCGTCCTCGCGGGTGTAGCAGCCGGCGGTGTTGGGCAGCAGGGCGATGTTCTTAGGGATCCAGTTCAGGATGTTGTCCTCGCCCTTGGCCTCCAAGTCGAAGCGGCGCACGGCCAGGGTGACCATCTCCACCCGGGCCGCCCGGTAGCAGGCCTGCATAGTGGCGAAGTCCTTGTACTTCCCCGTTCCGAGGACAAGGCGGTTGTTGAAGGTCTTGCCGGCAATGACGAGGGACATGGGCGCTCCGAACCTCCAGTGTAGCTCCGCCAAAACCCGCAGGCCCGAGGAGGGAAGCTCGACCAGGATCAAATGAGGCCCGGCAGCATCTCCCCAGGCTATCCTCTGCCCCAACCCACCCAGCAGGGCCAGACGGAGTTGCACTGGGAGCCGTGTCGTGGGAAGGTATTACTTCCGATGGAGGAGCGGTTCCCATCAGTACCGACGGCGAGGGTGATGAACCTGATGACCCGGCGGGAAAGGGGAGGATCGCCGAAGGGATCGCGGAGCATCAACGCGCCCCCTGGACGTCGAGGCGAAAGCCCGGCGGCTGTCGTGCCGGTCACCCGGTACGGAGGGCCTGAGGCACGGCGGCGGGATCCTTTCCACCGCGTTCCTGAAGGCACCGTCGGCCCGCCGAGGTATCCATGAACGCAGCCCCCGCAGATCTTCGACGCTGGCTCACCGCCAGGCTGATGGCCCTCTGTGCGGCGGAAACCACTTCGGGGGCCGAGGATGTCGGACTGCCCGTGCTGCGCCAGCTGCTGCAGGAGCTCGGCGCGACGGTGGTGGAACAGCCGGTGGCGGAGGGTCGTACCAATGTGCTGGCCCTGTGGGGGGTGCCGCGGGTGCTCTTCTCCACCCATCTCGACACGGTGCCGCCCTATTTCCTGCCACGCATCGAAGGCGAGGCCCTGATCGGAAGGGGTGCCTGTGATGCGAAGGGGCAGATCGTCGCGCAGCTGGCGGCGGTGAAGACGCTATTGGACGAAGGCCGAGAGGGCCTGGCCTGGCTGGGCGTCGTGGGGGAGGAAACCGACAGCGCCGGTGCCACGGCGGCCCTGGCTCTGGCGAGCCACCTGCAGGAGTTGAAGGCACTCATCAATGGCGAACCCACGGAGTTGAAGTTGGCCACCGGACAGCGCGGTGTGCAGCACGTGTACCTCAGCTGCGAGGGCCGGGCTGCCCATAGCGGAAGTCCCGAACTGGGCTGCAACGCCACCTGGCCCCTGCTGGACTGGCTGCAGCGCCTCCGGGAACAACCGCGTCCGGTGGATGCCCAGCTGGGCCGGGAACTCTGGAACCTGGGCCTGCTTCAGGCCGGGGAGGCCGTGAATTCCGTTCCGGCCAGGGCCGAGGCTCACCTGTTGGCTCGAGTGGTGCCGGGCAGCACTTTCCTGGACGAGGTCCGGCGCCTGGCACCGTCCGAGGGTTCGGTGGACCTCCGTCTGGACGAGCCCGCCGATCTGTATCCCGCCGTGCCGGGCTTCGACCTGGCTCCCATGCCCTTCGGCTCCGACGCGCCGGCCCTGCGGGCCCTGGTGCCGGACCGCAGCGTGGTGCTGGCGGGACCGGGCAGCATCACCGTCGCGCATACCCTCGACGAACACCTCACCCTGACCGACCTCGAGGCCGGTGTGGATCTCAACCGCCGCTTGGCCCTGCATTTCCTGGGAGACTGAACCATGACCACCAAGATCCCCGTCACCGTCCTGGGCGCTACCGGCGTCGTCGGCCAGCGCTTCGTGCGCCGTCTGGCCAACCATCCCCTGTTCCGCGTGGAGCATCTCGCCGCCAGCGAGCGCAGCGCCGGGAAGCGCTACCGGGATGCCTGCGCCTGGCGCCTGGACGGCGAACCCTACGGCGGGCTGGGAGACCAGGTGATGGCCGAGGGCACACCCGAATTCGCCCTGTCACCGGTGGTATTCAGCGCCCTGGACACGGAGCCGGCCTTGGAGCTCGAACCCGCCTTCGCCCGGGCCGGGGCGATGGTGTTTTCCAATGCCGGGGCCTTCCGCATGTCCCCGGAGGTGCCTCTGCTGGTGCCCGAAGTGAACGCCGCCCACCTGGGGCTGCTGGAGGTCCAGCGGCACCATCATGGTTGGACCGGCGGCATCATCACCAATGCCAACTGCACGGCCACGGTGCTGGTGATGGCCCTGGCTCCCCTGCACGAAGCCTTTGGTGTGGAGGCCGTGCTGATGACCTCCATGCAGGCCGTCAGCGGAGCGGGCTACCCGGGTGTGCCCAGCCTGGACATCCTGGGCAACGTGATCCCCTTCATCCGCAACGAAGAGCCGAAGGTCGAGGAGGAAACGCCCAAGATGCTGGGCCGGTTTACCGGATCAGCCGTGGAGTTGGCGCCCATCACCGTCAGCGCGCTCTGCCACCGGGTGCCCGTCATTGAGGGCCACACCGAGGCGGTGAGCGTGAAGCTGAAGGGCAACCCCAGCCTCGACGCCGTGCGGGAGGCCTTCCTCAGCTGGAGACCCGAACCCCAGCGCCTCGGGCTGTTCTCGGCCCCGGCCATTCCCGTGCATGTCCACACCCTGGAGGACCGCCCCCAGGTGCGCCGGGACGTGGAGCGGGACGAGGGCATGAGCGTCCATGTGGGGCGAATCCGCGTCTGCCCCATCCTGGGTCTGAAGTTCGCCCTCCTCGGCCACAACACTGAGCGAGGAGCCGCGGGCGGCAGCATCTTGAACGCCGAACTGGCGCACGCGAAGGGATACATTCGATGATCGTCCTCAAGTTCGGCGGCAGCAGTGTGGCTGACGCGGCCTGCATGCGGCAGGTCACTGGCCTGGTGAAGGCCGCCCTTCCCAAGTCGCCCCTGGTGGTGCTTTCGGCCATGGGCAAGACCACCAATGGCCTCTTCGATGCCGCGAAGGCGGCGGAGTTGGGCGACCTGACCCTGGCCATGGAGAGGCAACGGACCCTCATGGCCTCGCATCGCAGGGCAGCATCTGAGCTGTTCGATGGGACCCTGCCCGAGACCCTGGATGTGGCCCTGACGGACCTCTTCGGCGAGCTGGAATTGCTTCTGCGCGGCGTGGCGTTGCTGCGCGAGTTGAGTCCCCGCAGCATGGACGCCATCGCCTCGCTCGGGGAACGGCTTTCCACCCGCATCTTCGCAGCCTTCGTGGGGGGCGCCTGGGTGGACGCCCGCAGGGTTCTCCGCACGGATCCGGTGTTCGGCGAAGCGGTCCCCCAGCCGGCAGCGATTCGCACACTGGCCGCCGAACACATGAAACCGCTGTTGGGCGCGGGCCAGGTCGTCGTCACCCAGGGCTACATCGGCGCCACGGAGGATGGGCTCACCACCACCCTCGGCCGGGGCGGCAGCGACTATTCGGCGGCCCTGTTTGGCGCGGCGCTGGGCGCCGAGGAAGTGCAGATCTGGACCGACGTGGAAGGGGTGCTCACCTGCGATCCGCGCATCGTGCCCGACGCCCTTCCCATTTCCGAGCTCAGTTTTGCCGAGGCTGCGGAATTGGCCGCCTTCGGCGCCAAGGTCCTGCACCCCGCCACCATCCAGCCGGCGGTGGAGGCCGGTATCCCGGTTACGGTCCGCCACACGCAAAAACCGGAGGGACGGTTCACAACCATCTCCGCCGAGGTCCACACCGGGCGGCCCATCACGGCCCTGGCCAGCCGCAGTCCGGTGACGGTGCTCACGGTGAGCAGCACGCGCATGCTGGCCCAGAGTGGCTTCCTGGCGCGCCTGTTCGAAGTGTTCGGCCGCCGCGGCGTGAGCGTGGACCTGGTGGCCACTGCTGAGGTGAGCGTGTCCCTCACGGTGGAGGCGGACGTGCCGCTGAAGCCTTTGCTCGAGGAACTTTCGGCCTTTGCGAAGGTCGAAATCCACGAGGGCCGTGCCATCATCGCCGCGGTGGGCGAGCGCCTGAAGTCCACGCCGGGCCTTGGCTCGAAGCTACTCACGGCCCTGGGCGACATCAACGTGGAGATGATCAGCATGGGGGGCAACGAGATCAACCTGAGCCTCGTGGTGAAGCAGGAAAGCACGGCGGAAGCCCTCCGGCGCCTCCATCGCGTGCTGACGGGGGGGATCGTATGACCGCGCTGCGTCTGGGTCTCTTCGGGCGGGGACGCCTGGGATCAGCCATCGCGGCCGAGGCCGGGAATGCCCTGTCCTGGCAGGTGGATGTGGGCGAATCGCCCACCGGGCCCGTGGATGTGGCCATCGACGCCAGCGTGGCGGGAGCGGTGGCGGAGCATCTGGCCTGGGCCCTGGAGACGGGGACGGATCTGGTCATCGGCGCGACGGGCTGGGTGATGCCGGACCTGGAAACCCGGGTGGCGGGTCGCATCGGCGTCCTGGTCTCCACGAATTTCTCGCTCACGGTGGCGCTGATGGCCCGGATGGCCACGGTCCTGGGACGGTTCGCTGCCCTGGATCCTGCCCGGGATCCCTACCTGCTGGAGCATCATCACCGGCTGAAGGCGGATGCCCCTTCCGGCACGGCCAAGACCCTGGCTGCCGCCCTGATGGCGGGCTGCCCGCGCAAGACGGAGTGGAGCCTAGCGCCACCGGCTCCCCACCAGCTGAGTGTGGGGGTTCTGCGGGCGGGTGCTGAATTCGGCACGCACACCGTGGGTCTCGACGCCCCGGCCGAGGTGCTGGAGTTGACCCACCGGGCCCGGTCCCGGGCGCCCTTTGCCCAGGGGGCGCTGCAGGCCGCCCAGTGGCTGTACGGGCGCAAAGGCGTGTTCACCATGGAAGATCTGGCCGCTGATCTGCTCGATCCGCTGTTCACCTTTGGAGGGAAGCCATGAAACTCGATCTGTCCGGTCTCGCGGTCGCGCTGGCCACACCCTTCACCCCCTCGGGCGACGTGGATCTCGTGGCCTTCAGGAAGCTGGTCCGCCACATGGTGGCGGGCGGTGTGGACACCCTGGTCCCCCTCGGTACCACGGGCGAAGCGTCCACCCTGCTCGATGCGGAACGGGACGCGATCATCGCTGCCTGCCTCGAAGAGAGCGGGAGTCATGCCGTGTTCGTTGGCACCGGCCACAACGCCACCCGCCAGGCGGCGGCCATGACCAAGCGGGCCCAGCAGCTCGGGGCCACGGGCGCGCTAGTGGTGACCCCCTACTACAACAAGCCGAACCCCGACGGCCTGGTGGCGCACTATGCGGCCATCGCGGAGGCCGCGCCGGGGCTGCCGCTCATCGCCTACAACGTGCCGGGCCGCACGGGCTTGAACGTGACGCCCCCGGTCCTGGCTCGGCTCTGGGAGAATCCGCAGGTGGTGGCGGTGAAGGAGAGCAGCGGCAGTCTGCCGCAGATCGCCGAGGTGGCCCGGACCCTTCCAAGAGGCAAGACGCTGCTCTGCGGCGATGACAATCTGGCCTTGGCCGCCATCGCCGTGGGCGCCTCGGGTCTCGTCTCCGTCCTGGGCAATGTGCTGCCCCGGGAGACCACGAACATGGTCGCCGCGGCCCGCCGGGGCGACCGGGCCGAGGCCATCCGCCTCCACCAGCAGCTGCTGCCCCTGATGGATGCACTGTTCCTGGAGAGCAATCCAGTGCCCCTGAAAGCAGCCCTCAAGATGCTGGGCCTGGGCGAGGACCTCGTGCGCCTGCCCCTCTCACCCGCATCGACGGCCACCCGCACTCGGTTGGCCGAGGCCCTCTGCCTGTCCACGGACGGCACCCTCCCAGGAGTGAAGTGATGGTCGTTGATCTCGATTCGATCCGTAAGTTCTTCGACCGGGCCCCGGAGCTCCTGGCTACCGATCCCCAGGCCCCCGCCATGCACCAGGTGCTGCTGGTGGCCCTGGAAACTGGCACCATTCGGGCCGCCGAGCGCCATGAGGACGGGTCCTGGCAGGCCAACACCTGGGTGAAGCAGGCCATCCTGTGCGGCTTCCGGCGCACGAATCTGGTGGAGATGGCGGGGCCCGGCTTCCCCATGTTCGACAAGACTGCCTACCCGCCCCGCCACTTCGGGCTGGAGGACGCGGTGCGCCTGGTGCCCGGCGGCTCGGCGGTGCGCCGCGGGGCCCACATCGCCCACAGCGTGGTGCTTATGCCTCCGGCCTACGTGAACGTGGGCGCCTTCGTGGATGAGGGCACGATGGTGGACAGCCACGCCCTGGTGGGCAGCTGCGCCCAGATCGGCAAGCGGGTGCACCTCTCCGCCGCGGCCCAGATCGGCGGCGTGCTGGAGCCCGCGGGCGCCCGGCCCGTGGTGGTCGAGGACGACGCCTTCGTGGGCGGCCTCGTGGGTCTGTTCGAAGGCATCGTGGTCCGGAAGCGCGCCGTGCTCGCCTCAGGCGTGGTCATCACCGGGAGCAGCATCATCTACGACCTGGTGAACGGCCGCGAACTGCGGCGGGAAGTGCCCGAGGGTGCCGTGGTGGTGCCGGGCTCCCGCCCGGCTTCCGGGGATTATGCCAAGGCCCATGGACTCCAGTTGGCGGCCCCTTGCATTGTGAAGTACCGCGACGACAAGACCGACGCGGCCACGGCGCTGGAGCAGGCATTGAGATGATTAGGAGCCGTTGCGGAACGATCTTCGTTGGCTCGGCCGTTCCGCTTACGGCTCCTTATGCCGCCTTTTGAAAGTGAAACGACATGACGAATGAATCCCAGCGGCGCCCGGCCGAGCGCCTGTCCCGGCTGAAACCCTCGCCCATCCGCGCCATCACCGATGGCACGCCGGCCGGGGCCATCCCCCTCGGCTTGGGGGAGCCCACCTGGGATCTGCCGGAGGTGGGGCGCAGGGCCCTGCTGCGCGATCCCGGTCCCTGCAGCTATGTGCCCCATGCTGGGCTCACCGAGCTCCGCATGGCCGTGGCCGCCTTCCATGGCGCCCACCGAGATGAAGTGCTCATCACCACCGGTTCCCAAGGCGCGCTATACGCCCTGTTCCAGGCCTGGGTGAACCCGGGCACCAAGGTCCTGGTGCCCGATCCGGGCTTCGTGGCCTATCCAGCCCTGGCCCTCATGGCCGGGGCCGAACCTGTGCCCTACCGGCTCTCGCCGGACCGCTTCCGTCTCGACGCCGATGCCCTGCTGAAGATGCTGGGCGCCACGCCGGACGTGTCCGTGGTGATCCTCAACCTGCCCTCCAACCCCACGGGCGGTGGCGGTGACTTGGACTCCCTGCGCCGTGTGGCGGAGGCCTGCACGGCCCGGGGCGTGCTGCTCATCTCCGACGAGGTATACCGCGATCTGCACTTCGGCGTGCGGGCCCCCAGCCTACGGGACGTCACGGACCGCGGCGTGGTGACCAGCTCCGTGAGCAAGGGCTGGGGCGCGCCGGGCCTGCGGGTGGGCTGGGCCGTGGGCGATCCCGCCTGGCTGACCCCGGCGCGGACGGTGCATGGCTACGCTGTCACCGGCACCGCCACGCCCGCCCAATGGGCGGCGCTGGCCCTCATCGAACATTCCGACACCGTGCTGGCCGAGGCCCGCGCCGCCGTACAGCTGCGCTGGGAGGCCCTGGCCGCGGCCCTGCGCGAGGAGCTGGGCCAGGTGGTGACGCCGCCTGACGGGACTTTTTACCACTTCATGCCCCTGCCGCCTTCGGCCCACGCCGATCCCCTGGCCTTCGCCCTCAAGCTGCGGGACGAAGCCAAGGTGGTGCTCATCCCAGGCCTCGCCTTCGGCGAAGGGGGCCGTGGCCACGCCCGCCTCAGCTTCGCCGCCACGCCCGAGCAGCTGCGGGAAGGCGTGCGGCGGCTGGCGCCCTATTGGAACTCACGATGACGAGCCTCTTTGCATTCACTGACGCAACCTGCCGCGAGCTGGCGGAAACCCACGGCACGCCCTGCTTCGCCTACTCGGGCGCGGTGGCCGGGGCCCAGTTCAGGGCTCTCCGCGCGGTGTTGCCTTCCCGGGTGCGCCTCGCCTATGCGGTGAAGGCCAATCCCCATCCGGGGCTGCTGGCGGAATTCGCCGCGCTGGGGGCCAGCTTCGACTGCGCGTCCATCGGGGAGCTGATGCGAGTGGACGCCCTCCTGCTGCCACCGGGGCGCACCTTCTTCGCCGGGCCCGGCAAGCGGGAGGCGGAGCTGCGCAAGGCCCTGGCCATGGGCGTGCGCCTGCAAGCAGAGGGCTTTGAGGATCTGGCCCGCCTGGATGCCCTGGTGGATCGCGAAACGGCCGTGAACCTCCGGGTGCATCCAGCCTTCGACATCGACGAAGGCAACCGCATCATCGGCGGCAGCGGGCCATCGGCGTTCGGCGTGGACGAGGAGGACGTGCCCGCCCTGCTCCAGCGGGCGGAGGGCCTTCGCCATGTCCGCATCCGGGGCCTGCATGTCTTCGCCGCCAGCAACCAGCGGGATGCATCCAAGCTGCTGGCCATCCACGGCGCCGTGCTGGAGCTGGCGAAGCGCCTGCAGGAAACGCACGGCCTGGCCTTCGAGCAGATCGATCTGGGGGGAGGCCTGGGCATCCCCTACACACACGAACAGGCACCCCTGGATGTGGAGGCCATTGGACAAGGACTGTCGAATCTGTTGGCGGCCCATCCCTGGTTCACCGGCGAGCTGATCCTGGAGCCCGGCCGCTTCCTGGCGGGCCCCTGCGGGGTCTACCTGGCCCGGGTGGTGCGCCTCAAGGAAAGCCGGGGCACCCGTTTCGCCATCCTGGAGGGTGGCATCAACCACCTCATCCGCCCCCTGCTCACGGGCGAGCCCTTCCCCGTGCGGGCCGTGGGCAGGGGCGAGGGCGCCCTTCCCACCACCCTGGCGGGCCCCCTCTGCACCAGCCTCGATCGGCTGGGCGAGGTGTGCCTGCCGGAACTGGCCCCGGGTGATCTGCTGGCCTTCGGCACCACCGGCGCCTATGGCCTCAACGAAGGCATGACCCACTTCTTGAGTCATCCGGTGCCGCCGGAAATCTGGGTCGAGGGGGCTGTCAGCTGAGCAGCGGAATCCAGGAAGCCTGCTCAGTCTTGGGCAGGGCCTTCACGTGCTCGAGGAGTTTGAGGCGGGCCTGCCAGGTCTTGTCGCCCGGGAAGAGCGCCCGGCCCCGCAATAGGTCCTCCCGGGCCTCGTCCCACTTGGCCTGGCTTGCGTGGTTATAGCAGAGGATGAGTTGCAGGCGGCCCGCGCGGGTTCGAAGATCCGCATTGCCGGGCTGGGCCCGGAGGAGGGCGTCGATCACCTTGAGAGCGGCTTCGAGGTCGCCGTTCTGGAGGTGTTTCTGGAACTCGGGCAGGCTGGCCCCGGTGACCCCGCCGGCCAGGCCGAGGCGGGCCTTTTCCAGCAGCCGGGCGCCCGTCGAGTCCCCTGGATTCAGAGCGAGTAGGGTCTCGGCCCGGAAGAAGGCTCGCAGGGGATCCGTGGCCAGCGAGGCCTCCGCTTCCTGGCGGATGGAGTCGGGGGATTCGGCGAGATCCGGGGCCTGGGCCTGCTGGGCCACGGGAGCCAAGGCCGCGGCCTTGGCGGCGCGAACCTCTTCCTTCAGATCCTGGTCCTTGCGGTAACCGTGCACGATGCCGAAACCGACGGCCAGAACGAGGAGGCTGCCTCCGGCGAGGGCGAGGATCCTGGAATTCTTCAGCCAGGGCCACCGCTCTGTGACTTCGCGAAAGCGGTCCGGCAGGGATAGCCCTGCTCGCGGGGCTGTCGTGGCCTTGAGCAGGGCGGCGGGAGGTTCGATGCCCTGGGGTTCGGTGGGGGCAGGGAGTTCCTCCACGTCGGCCATGCTGATGCGGCCTTGGGCATCCAGAACGAGTAGAGGGGCCTGGACCTGTCGAGCGTCGGATGCAGCTGCAGAGCGACCCCCGGGTTTCCGGCACCGCTCCAGACCCTGAAGGGCATTGGCGTTGCCGGGATCCAGGCCCAGCGCCAGCTGGAAGGTGAAGGCGGCTTCTTCATGACGCTGGAGGGAGAGCAGGTGCTCGGCCTGTCTGAGTTTCAACTCCAGGGCCTCCGGATCCGGCGCGGGGGCCTGGGCCACCGTGAAGGCCTGACCGGAGGCGCTCGATTCGACCTCCGCCCGGGCTTGGCGCAGGTAGCCCTCAATTTCGTGTCGTTCGGGTTCCAGGACGAGGACGCGCTCCCATTTCGAGATGGCCTCTTCCACCAGTCCCATGTCGTAGAGCTGGACCGCCTCCCGCAGGAGCTTTTCGATGTCCTCTTCGGCGGGGGGGAGCTCAATCCTGACTGGAACCGGGGTGGCGCGAACCTGGAGGAGCGGCAGACCCAACTCCTGCCGGGCACCATTGATGTAGCCCCGGACCAGGGCGTGGTCAGGATCCAACGCCAGGACCTGTTCCCACTTCTCCAAGGCATCCCCGGTCTGGCCCATGTCATAGAGGGTGCAGCCCTCGGCCAGCAGTCGCTCGGGGTTTAAGTTGAGGGCGCCCGTGGCCACCGCCGCCGGGTCGATGGGCAGGGGCGCCTCGGGAGCAGTGATGTGGGGGTCGAGCCGGGAAGGGACCGGAGGTTCGGGCCTCGGCTCCTTGGCCAGAAGGCGCTCGGGAAAGGTGATGGAGCCCGTAATCACCTCCGCTGGATCGACGGCCAGGGGTGCCTCGGGAGCGGTGGCGCTGGGATCGACGACGGGGGGCAACTGGGGTTCGGGCTCTGACGTCTCAGCCAACAGATGCTCAGGAAAGGTGATGGAGCCCGTGATCACCTCCGCTGGGTCGACGGGGAGGGGACCTTCGGGAGCGGTGTCCGTTGCCGCTAGGTCGACGGGCAGGGGTGCCTCGGGAGCGGTGGCGCTGGGATCGGCGACCGGGGGCACTTGGGGTTCGGGCTCGGCGGGCCCCTCGGTGGGTTCCGGTGCCGTGGGGGCCGAGAGTGCCTGGGGCGCGGAGGCCACCTCCGCAGGATCGCTGGGCAGGGGTGCCTCGGGAGCGGGGACCAGGGCATCGACGACGGAAGGCACCGGGGATTCGGGCACAGTCGCCGCGATGGGTTCCGGTGTCGGGATCAGTGGTGCCGGGGGCGCTGAGGCCGCTACCCTCTCAGCTTCGCGGAGGGCCAGGAGTCGTTCCTTCACGGCCGTCAAGCCCGTGCGGGCTTCCATGTGGGAGGGATGCTGCTTGAGAATCGCCTGCCAGATCTGGCCGGCCTTGACGGTCTCCCCCTGGGCGAAGAGATCGTCGGCCTGGCGAAGGTAGGGCAGGTAGGGATCGATGGTCATCGTCGATTCTCAATGCAGCTGGAACTCGTTCGTGTTGCGCACTAGGAGCATGAAGGTGCTGTTCCCGCAGGTGAATTCCTGCTGGCTAAGGAGCTGGACGGGGCCCGTGATGCGCTCCTCGTTCACCAGGGTTCCATTGGTGGACTGCTGGTCGCTGATCCACACGGTTCCATCCCGGTGGATCTCAATCAGGGCGTGGCGGCGGGAGGTTTCAGGATCCCGGGTGATCACATCGCCTTCTTCACGACCAATGATGGTCTGGGGACGCTCCAACACCTGCACCATGGAGGCCTGGGGCCCAGAGAGAAAAGCCAGGCTGAAGATAAGGCCAGGGGGCATTCCAGGGACATGGAGGCCTGCAGCCTCCAGCATGACTTCGCGATCCCGCTTGGCCGTGGTGCGGGCAGCGGCGGTCGGAGGAAGGAGTGTGGGATCACCCGCGGGCATGGGTACTGCGCCCGTGAGTGGCCGGGGCTCCTTCGGTGTCACCGGGGTCAGATTTGGATTGACCACTTCGAAGACGTGGCTGCATTTCGGACATTTGAAACGTTTGGTAGGGACAGCGCCAAAACGGCTGTCGTCATACTGGAAGCGGGCCTGGCAGGCCAGGCAGACCACAATCATCGAGCCCTCGAGAAGCAGTTTGAAGTGTACCTCTACTTCCTGCGCATGGCGAAGAAGCTGAATTCATTTCGCAGGGGGATCCCTTCCGGCAGCTTGAACCCTGTGACGCTGGAAGGCAGTGGCTGATTGATCTTGAGGGCCCCCATTTCCAGGAACCAGGAGTCGCCGCTGCGCTCGACCCACTGGACCTGTCGAGGTAGCCAGGTGTCCTTGTCCACCCAGAGGTTAAGGGCCTGCATCCGCTTGCGCAGGAAGAAGGTGCGCGGCGAGAGGGCCAGGAACCAGGTGTTGGAAGCGTCCTTGGCCTCGCTCAGGGTGATTTGGAAGGAGTCGGAGAGGTAGCTCAGCTTCTGGCCGAGTCCCAAAAACCTCCGATCAGCATTCCTGATGAAGCCAATCTTCATGAGCTCACCTTCGCGGGCCCCTGGGCTGTAGGAGATGAGGGCCTTGGGGGTCAGGTGCAGGATCAGATCCTCCGGGGGTTGGAAGGCGAAATGGGCGAAATCCGAGCCCTGGAGGTACATCGTGCCCCGCGTGACGGAAGGCGCCTTCAGGAGGGCCCGCCGGATGGTCAGTGTGAACGGACACTGGAGGGTCCGCGCCTGGGCCTGGGCAGCGTCGAACTGTTCCACCACTTCCCGCAGGGGGGGGAGGGGTTGCCCGGCAAGGGGTAGGGCGAGCAGACACAGAGCGAGCATGGATCGGAACATGGGGCCCTTAGTTGGAGCTAATTGAAAGAGTGAGGGGTTGGCGCTGATGGGCCAAGTGCAAGGCCACAGCCGTGCCTCGGAGGACCTCTTCTGCCGCGAAACGGGCCAGATCGGGATGGTTGTTGGATTCGCTGAGGTGGGCCAGCACCAGCCGTTTCAGGCGCGGCGAGCAGACCCGGGCCAGCAGATCGGCCATGGCGGCATTGCTGAGGTGGCCCACCCGACTCAGGATGCGGGCCTTGAGCTGGGGCGGGTAGTCCCCCTCGCGCAGCATATCTACATCGTGGTTGGCTTCCAGCACCAGGAGGTCCAGGTCCTGCAGGTGATCGGCCACCAGGGCGGTGGGCTGGCCCAAGTCTGTGACCACGGCACAGGCGCATCCTACGGCCTCGACCCGGAAGGCGACGGGATCCGCGGCATCATGGGGCAGGGCGAAGGGCAGCACGCGCCAGCCCTCCCAGTCCAGGGGGTGGCCCGCCTCCAGTTCGATCCAGCGCTCCGATGGAATGAGGACATCCTGCGCTTTCTCGGCGGCCCGCCTTGTCTCGCGGGTGGCGAGGATGGCCCAATTCGTTCGGCGCAGGATGACACCCAGGGCGCCAATGTGGTCGGAATGCTCATGCGTCAGGGCGAGTGCCTGGATCTCTCCCGCATGGGAACCCAAGGCGTCGAGGCGTTGGCGGATCTGGCGCAGGGAGATGCCCGCGTCGATGAGGAGGATCCGTTCGCCGTCCCCCAGGGCGTGGCAGTTCCCCTTGGAACCCGAGGCAAGCGCCGCATAGTGCATGGCCCAGGATAACGCCTGCGTCATTTGTGTGAGATCTACCCGGAGGCCGGAGCCGAGGAAGCCTCGGTGGGGAGCTTGGAACCCTTCCAGCGCCATAACCCGAGGATGGCGGTGCCACACAAGAGGGCACAAGGCAGGCTCGCCTCCAGGCCGAAGGCCCCGCCCGTGAGCCAGTCGGGGCGGCCGTGAAAGACCGGTGTCCAGGCACCCTTGAAGTTAGTGGTGCCACTTACGCCGAAGCCGAGAAGACTGCCCTGGGCCCAGTTCCAGCCGAGATGCAGGCCGATGGGCAGGGCCAGGCTCTGCGTCCTGAGATAGCAGAAGCCCAGCAGAATGGCCGCGAGCCCGATGTTCAGCGTGGCCCAGGCCTTGGTGGCCCCGTGCATGCCAGGATTGCCCCAATGGATCAGGGCGAACAACCCCGCCAGGACCAGTTGGCCCACCCAGGGCCCCGCGCCCTCCACCAGCCGCTGGAAGGGGTAGCCCCGGGCGAAGATCTCTTCACTGAAGGCCACACCCAGAAGGGGCCAGACAGCGGACAGGAGTTGCCGGACCCCGATGCCTGGGGTGCGTTCCCAGTGGAAGCCATCCATGCCCCGCACCACCAGGGCCGTCGCCAGGATCACCAGGATGCCACTGACGACCCCCGCGAGGCATTCGAAGGCCCAGCGCCAGCCGGGCCTGAATCCCAGGCCGCTGAATGACCGCCCTTCCAGTCTCACACAGAGCAGGCTGGCCAGGGCGCCGAGGGTGGCGCCCAGCCAGGGGCCTATGACTTGTGGCTTTCCAAGTTTGTTCAGGCCAAGGGCCGCCACCACGACCAAGGCCGTGAGCAGCAGGAAGAACCCGGACACCTTCCAGCCACTGCGCAAGGTTCTCTGGTCATTGATGAACCAATGGAGCATGGATTCTCCTGGAGGCTTTGGCTCCGGCTATGGTCTGCACCGTAGAGTATGGAACCCTACATCAGGCTCTGGGTTTCCGCGAAGGCGCGGGAGATCTCCAGGAAGACCTTCTCTTCATTGGGCTTCAGGGACGCTGCGCGAGCGAACCAAACGGCGGCCTTCCGGCGCTGTCCGGCCACCAGCAGGGCGCGTCCGAATAGCAGGAAGCGTTCCCAACTGTCCCCGTCCAGCGTCACCAGCACACCCATGTACCGCCCGGCCTCGTTGACCAGGCCCACTTCCGCGAGATCGACGGCCGCCTGGGTGATGGCCTCTTTGTTCTTGGGATCCCGCTGCAGGATCTTCTCGTAGCCTTCAAGCGCCTCGGTTTTGTAGCCATGCTTCAACCAGGCCTGGGCGATGAGCCGCAGCACCTGGCCGTCCTTGGACTCCCGCGCTTCAGCCGCCCTGAAGGCTTCCACGGCCCTGGGCTTGTCCATGGCCGCGAGGTAGGCTCTCCCGCACTCGGCGAGGTACTTCGCATCCTTGGGCTTGATCGATCGGGCCTTGTCGGCGCAGCCTTCGAGGATGGCCCGGCGGTCGCCACTGAAGAAGGTTTCATCGAAGGCGGGAGTGGATTTTGGGGCTTGCGCGGTGAGTGTCAGAGCCGCCAGGGCCAGCAGGGCAGCGCGCATGGGGGGCTCCTACAACGGAATGTTTCCGTGCTTCTTGGGCGGGGTGCTCTCGCGCTTGGTGTCGAGGAAGGCCAGGGCCTTGACCAGTTTCAGCCTGGTTTCGCGGGGCAGGATCACCTCGTCGATGAAGCCGAATTCAGCGGCGATGTAGGGATTGGCGAACTTCTCGTTGTACTCGGCCACCAGTTCCGCCTTCTTGGCGAGGGGATCCGGCGCCGCGGCGATGGCCTTGCCATGGAGCACGTTCATGGCCCCCTCGGCCCCCATGACGGCGATCTCGGCGGTGGGGTAGGCGAAGTTGAAGTCCGTGCGGATGTGCTTGCTGGCCATCACGCAGTAGGCACCGCCGTAGGCCTTGCGGGTGATGACGGTGATTTTCGGCACGGTGGCCTCACAGAAGGCATAGAGCAGCTTGGCGCCATGCCGGATGATACCGCCGTGCTCCTGGGTCACGCCCGGCAGGAAGCCCGGCACATCCTCGAAGGTGATGAGGGGAATGTTGAAGGCGTCGCAGAAGCGCACGAAACGGGCACCCTTCTCGCTGGAGGCGATGTCGAGCACCCCGGCGTAGTAGGCGGGCTGGTTGGCCACGATGCCGATGCTTCGGCCATCGATGCGGGCGAAGCCCACGACGAGATTTGGCGCGAAGGCTTCGGCGACTTCGAAGAAGTGGGCATCGTCCACCACACCCTTGATGATGTCGCGGATGTCGTAGGGCTTGCTGGGATCGTCGGGCACCACCTTGTCGAGGTCGGGATTCTCGAGGGGCATCTCCCGCTTGGAAGCGCGCCGGGGGGCTTCGCCCAGGTTGTTGCTGGGGAGGAAGGACAATAGTTCCCGGGTGTGGGCCAGGGCGGCGAGGTCACTGGCGCAGACGAACTGGGCCACACCGCTCTTGGCCGCGTGGGTGTGGGCGCCGCCCAACTCCTCCTTGGTCACTTCCTCGTGGGTGACGGTCTTGATGACATCGGGGCCCGTCACGAACATGTAGCTCGTGCCCTTCACCATGGTGATGAAATCCGTGATGGCCGGGCTGTACACCGCGCCCCCGGCGCAGGGGCCCATGATGAGGCTGATCTGCGGAATGACACCGCTGGCCAGGGTATTGCGCAGGAAGATGTCGGCGTAGCCGCCTAGGGAAACCACACCCTCCTGGATACGCGCTCCACCACTGTCGTTGAGGCCGATGACGGGGCAGCCGACCTTCATGGCCAGATCCATGACCTTGCAGATCTTCTTGGCATAGGCCTCGGACAGGGACCCGCCGAACACGGTGAAATCCTGGGCGAAGATGGCCACGGGACGGCCATCCACCCGACCGATGCCCGTCACCACGCCGTCGCCGGGGATCTTCTCCACGCCTGGGTTGCGGTGGACCATGAGCGCGTCCATCTCCTCGAATGAGCCCTCGTCCAGGAAGGCAGCCACCCGCTCCCGGGCCGTGAGCTTGCCCCCCTCGCGCTGCTTCTTGACGCGAGCCTCGCCGCCAGCGGCCACGACCTGGGCATGCTTGGCTTTCAGTTTCTCGATCTTCTTTTCGAGGGACATGGCAACTCCCGAAAGGTGGGAAGGGCAATCGGTCATGTGGGGGATCAGCCCACCAGTCTAACCGACCCCTGGCCAGCGGGGCAGATGGCAAAGGCTCCACCCTTCCTGCCCGCTGAGCCAGGCCCATGCCACCGGTCGACCCAGCTTTGTCCTGGAGGTGGTTCCGGATGCGACCGGTGCCCTACCGCATGGGCCGGGGCTGGGTCATGGCTTCCAGGCTGAGGGCCTCGTCCAGCTCTTCGGGGCTCAGGTAGCCCTTGCGGAGGATCAGCTCCCGCACGGACACGCCGGTCTCCAGGGCCTCCTTGGCCACCTCAGTGGCCCGCTTGTAGCCGATGGCGGGCATGACGGCCGTGACGATGCCGATGCTGTGTTCCACCAGGTCGCGGCAGCGTTCCCGGTTGGCGGTGATGCCCATGATGCACTTGGTGGTGAGCACGTTCACGGCCGCCGTCAGGGTGCGCATGCTGGTGGCCAGGGCGTAGGCGAGGATGGGTTCCATCACGTTGAGCTGGAGCTGGCCGGCCTCGGCGGCCAGGGTGATGGTGAGGTCATTGCCGATGACCATGTAGGCCACCTGGTTCACCACCTCGGGGATCACGGGGTTCACCTTGCCAGGCATGATGCTGCTGCCAGGCTGCATGGGAGGCAGGTTCAGCTCGCCGAAGCCGCAGCGCGGGCCGCTGCTGAGCAGGCGCAGATCGTTGCAGAGCTTGCTGAGTTTCACGGCGGCGCGCTTGACCACACCGGAGAACATGACGAAGGCGCCCGTATCCGGCGTGGCCTCCACCAGGTTTTCCGCCAGGACGATGTCCAGGCCCGTCACCTTGCGGAGTTCCTCCACCACGATTTCGGGATAGCGCGGGTCGGCGCAGATGCCCGTGCCGATGGCCGTGCCGCCCATGTTCACTTCGAGGAACAGGCGGGCCGTCTCCCGCAGGCGCGCGATGTCCTCACCGGTGGTGACGGCGTAGGCCTCGAACTCCTGGCCCAGGGTCATGGGCACGGCGTCCTGCAGCTGGGTGCGGCCCATCTTGATGACGTCGGAGAATTCCCGACCCTTGGCATGCAGGGCCCCCTTCAGGCGCTCCATGGCCTCCAGCAGGCTCCTCAGCATGAAGATCGTAGTGAGGCGCAGGGCGGTGGGATAGACATCATTGGTGCTCTGGCCCAGGTTCACG
>Ga0182021_10001948_pt1 | contig 24051 bp, 29 predicted proteins | sample 612E3MmetaG_FD_120493 | JGI IMG/M metagenome (GOLD analysis project Ga0182021, IMG submission 120493) | Permafrost microbial communities from Stordalen Mire, Sweden - 612E3M metaG (Illumina Assembly) | ecosystem: Environmental > Terrestrial > Soil > Wetlands > Permafrost | place: Sweden... | reverse complement strand
TTGCAGCAACCGGCGATGGCGTCAATGATGCCCTTGCGCTCAAACAGGCGGACGTAGGTGTTGCAATGGGCATCACGGGCACGGATGTGGCCAAAGAAGCTGCTGATATGGTCATAACCGATGATAATTATGCAACCATCGTTTCCGCTGTTGAGGAGGGCCGCATTATTTACGACAATATGAAGGCCTCAATCAAATATCTTATCGGCAGTAACATTGGAGAAATTCTTTCAATCCTTGGCGGCGCGCTTCTGGGGTGGCCGTTTATTCTTCTCCCAATTCAGATACTGTATATAAACCTGATAACCGATGGGCTGCCTGCACTCGCGCTGGCACTAAATGCGAGACACAGAAATATTATGGCCAGAGCCCCACGGACGGAAAAAAATCTCTTCACGACCCATGATATCCGGTGGCTCACCGAGGTAAGTAGCCTTACCGCTCTATCAACCCTTGCGGCATTTGCCGTTGGCTACTACCTGCAGAATGTCGCCCTCGGGCGGACGCTCGCATTTGTTATCCTTGCGCTTGCCCAACAATATATATTCCTTGATATTATGGCTCAGGATCGTTCTATGTTTACAAAGCATGTATTCACAAATATCTGGGTCATTATCCCGCTTGCGGTGACCGCCCTTCAGCTTTTCCTTATTCATACATCGTTTTTTAAAGCGATGTTCCAGTTGACCAAACCACATCAAATCCCCCTTCTTATCGCCGTGCTTCTCTGCAGTATCATGATTGTCATTTCAGAGGCACGAAAACGGTTCTTCCGCCATTGGTTTTATTCATAAATCCCCCTTGACTCCCGGTAGACCCCCCGTGATACCTTAGTAGTATGCCAGGTAGTGATCCCGCATACCTGACTAACGTATCTAAAATAGTAAGGTGGGATTACTGCCCGTATGGTCACGACAAAACGCTCTAAGGAAAATCCCCTCTTTTACCCGACAAAAGACAATACATGGGAAGCGGAAGCCGCCTTTAACGGGTCCGTCGTGAAAGACGGTCCAACGTATACTATGGTATACCGCGCGCTGTCCGTCGAGCAGCTTTTCGGCGACAAACGGCTGAAAGTTTCATCAATCGGGGCTGCGGAAAGCCGGGACGGCGTCCACTTCCGCAAAAGAAGACAGTTGATTGCACCCCAGGAACCCTGGGAAAAATACGGCTGTGAGGATCCGAGAATCACTAAGTTTGAAGGAAAATATTACATATTCTATACGGCCCTCGGTAATTGGCCACCTAATGCGGATGGAATTAAAGTAGCGGTGGCGGTTACGGGTGATCTGGGGCACATCGATGAGCGGCATCTGGTCACACCGTTTAACGCCAAGGCAATGGGTCTATTTCCGGAGCGCATTAACGGGAAAATCGCAGTGGTCGTCACGGTCAACACGGACCGGCCTCCGGCCAAAATCGCCATCGCTTTTCTTGATTCAATAGAGCAGCTCTGGGACCCCATCTGGTGGGAGGAGTGGTACAAGGAAATCGATAAACATATCATCCCTATTTACCACACAAAAGACGATCATCTGGAGGTCGGCGGCTCCCCGGTTAAAACTGCTGACGGTTGGATACTGGTATTTAGCTATATCGAAAACTATTTTGCGGGCGACCGGAGAATCTTCCGTATTGATGCGGCGCTTCTGGACCTTGCCAATCCCCAAAAATTGATCGGACAGACACTTGACCCTCTTCTTGTCCCTGAGGAGCAATATGAAATTTACGGCATGGTGCCAAACGTCATTTTTCCGTCGGGAACGCTTATTGAAGAGGGGCAATTCTTTATCTACTACAGCGCGTGCGACACGTCCATTTGCCGGGCTTCCATAACCTTAAACGATCTTTTGGATGAACTCAAGCATAATCCCACGGTGAATCCGCATCGGAAGAAAGCCGAGATGATGGCCCGATTCGAGGGGAACCCGATTATCTCCCCTATCAAGGAACACCATTGGGAATCCAAATATACCTTTAATGCCGGGGCAATCTATGCAGGAGATAAAATCCACATTCTGTACCGCGCCATGGGAGATGACGATACATCCGTTTTAGGCTATGCCTCAAGCTCCGATGGGCTTCACCTTGAAACCAGGCTCGACCAGCCTGTGTATACACCAAGGGAAGGCTTTGAAATCAAGCACCAACCGGGTTTTTCCGGCTGTGAGGACCCAAGACTTACCCGCATCGATGACACGATTCACATGTGCTACACGGCCTACGATGGCATCAATCCACCCCGTATCGGGCTCTCCTCCATTGCCGTCAACGACTTCATCGCCCACAATTGGGAATGGGCCAGGCCAAGGCTCATATCAGCCCCAGGGATGGATAATAAGGACAGCTGCATCGTGCCCGCCAAAATCGACGGGAAATACGTCGTTCTCCACCGGCTGCCCCCCTGCATCTGGATTGATTACGTAAGCGACCTGGAGTTTGATGACAACCACTGGCTCGGCGGACACCCGCTCATGATGCCGAGGGTGAATTCCTGGGATAATTTGAAGATTGGGCTTAACGGCCCCCCCGAGAAGACGCAGGATGGCTGGCTCCTCCTCTATCACGGCGTCTCAAGGGAAGATACTAAATACAGGATGGGAGCAGCGCTTCTTGACCTCGATAATCCGATGAAAGTATTGGCTCGCCTCCACAATCCGATCCTTGAACCGCTCACGTGGTATGAAAACGAGGGCTACCGCGCAGGTACGGTATTTTCAAATGGTCAGGTGATCAAAGACGGCATCCTTTTCATCTACTACGGCGGCGCTGACAAATACACAGCGGTCGCGACCACCCCTGTTGAAACCATCCTTAACGCCCTCAAACACGGAAAATAAATTGACTCTTATAACCTATAATGATATAGTCTCTCTATTATGCAGGAGAAGAATGCTGACAAATTATCACTTAGTGATCAGATATCTTCGATCGTAAAAGAACATGGAGTAACTCCGCTTCGCATATTAGTAGACCACGGCCCGCTTAATTACCCTCCTTCTAATATGTTCAACAGAACGTATATAAATATTCAAGGAGAAATACAAGAGAATGATCACGCTGAGGCAGTCGTCGTTAAAATACTGCATCCTGATAAATCCACTATTGAAGGATACAAAAACCGGTTAAGAAAAACGTTTATCCTCGGAGAAACACTTGCGGGCATTCCTGAAAATGATCGGCCAAGAGGACTAAGCAACGTCATCGGCATCCCGGAAGTCTTACAGTTTCATGAACCAAGTCAGTCATCCGTGGAGCGATTCGTAGATACCAGCCCGATCGGTACAAATCACTTGGCTGAAAAGGGCGCTCTCACAGCGCAAAACCTGCACGATGTTGTGGACTATATCCGGTTTATACAAAGAGCAGGCCAGCAGTACGTTGGTAACAAGAATTTTCTTCATTTCCGCATCAGTTGGCCGCTTGTCCCTGAAAAAGCAACTGACGGGCCGTATAAAGGGCAATATCCGGATAAAATGTATCATGATTTTTATGAAAATCCGAAGCGTATGGACAGAATCCGAATCCAAATGGGCACATTCTTCATCGGAAAAATGGATAAACTACTCACAAGTGAAAAAACGAAAGCTTTATTTGCTGAGGGCGTCCGGAGATATTTCGCATTAGGCAATCTCATACCCGGCAAAATGGGTAAAGATAGACATGGAAAAATGTGGATTCTGGAGCTTGAACGCTGCTGCCATACGCCCCAGCCCGCCACCGATTACATTGCGCTCTTTACATCGCTTTTGCCGGAGCCAGAACTGCAGGAAAATTATTTTCGCTATGCAGTCGAACAAAATCGCGATATTCCGGATTTCCTTGAGTATAAAAGGCTTTGCTTTATTGGAGATCGAGGGGTGGGAGAACTCGCGTTTTGGCTTGAAGAAATAGAAAAACCCCAGGATCCTGAATATAAGAAAACATGTGAGCAAGCTATTGACCGCTTGAGCGAACTTCTTTGGGATGCAATACTTGAGCGCGGTATTTGGGAACCCACGCAATACGAGAAACAAACATAACCATCTCGAACGCCCTCAAACTGGCAAACAGTGCCTATTCTCCGAAAAACTTCTTGGCAAATGCAACGAGATCTTCCGGGTCGTGATCACTTTTAATAAGATAACCCGCCGCCCCCTTGAGAAGCGTCGATTCTGTCGCAGTTTGGCTTGCTAGATTCGTCAACATAATGATGGGTATATCCTTCATATCTTTATCAGCCTTCATCTTTTCAAACAGCTCTAATCCATTCATTTTCGGCATCATCACATCGAGGAAAATCAAATCGGGTTGAAACACCGTTGCTTTCACATACCCCTCTAAACCATTTTGGGCGACTTCGACAACACACCCCTGGGCCACAAAAATACGCCGGTACATCCGCGACATTAATTCATCATCCTCGACAAATAGAATTTTTTTACCCTTCATATATCTCCTCCCCCCGTACTTTTTTAACCATCAGCCTTAACGGTAACAGATAGGTGTTGCTGCTTCAATACGACAATATCAACTTCTCTGACTATTAAAAATATCATGCCTCTCACATTCGCACCGGCATGGCATATAGATCTATCTGCTAAAAACATGGACAGCCGACAACAGGAAAAATATACCGAGCGTATTGAGTGTAAAAGAAAGTAATAGAAATCTATACCATTTTAACTTCGAAATCCCCATGAGGCTCACTCCAAGTTCATCAGGTAATGGTGAAATAATAATGAGTGCGCCCACGACCGGCAGCATCCAGTGAAAATAGCGGGAATGGATAAGATGCTTCACTTTTTTACTGCCGAACCGCTTAAATAAACCTGAGATTTCCCCCGAAAGGTCGGCATCTTTTAAGAATTGGAACATAAGAAAATCGCCTATCATAGCGCCAATACCGGCAATCGGCGCAAGAATCCATATCGGCATGGTTTGGGCAAGAATATAAAGAACGATAGAAGCGGGCGCAATCGTGAAGGTCGAAACGAAGAAAAATCCTCCGACAAGCGCTCCGACATATTCCAGCTTCCCCAAGTGCAAAATATACGAGTGAAGTAAGTCCGTCCGAAGGAAAATAATGGCAACCACGATACTTATAACCAGAAGTGCCAGATGAATATAATGCCTTCCGTTTGCATGATTTTTCTTTTTTCTGATCATATAATGAGCGTACATACAAATAAAGAAAGAAACAAGATGCTGTGACAGGTAATTTGTATTTACTTGAAACCTATAGTATCATTACTATGATGCAAGAAAATGAAGATCTGAGCGCCAGAGCAAGGAAAACACTATGGATTTATGTCGACAAAACTGAAATCTGGCATGATTTATTTGAAGATCCCGTATTCGCTCCTCTGGATGTAGCCACAAGCATACGGTCATTTCAAAATGAGATTTGGGGAGCTTTGCGTAATAACACACTTATTAATCTTGGCTCCGGATACCCGTCACCTGAGTATCTGCAGATGATTCAATTGAGCGGAGTTGCAAAATACGTAGCCATCGATCTCCACGCATTCAAGGGTCAACCGGCAACCGATTTAGGATTAAAAGGAGTCCAAGTCGAGACACTGACAGACGAAATGCTTGCCTACACTCTATCGCTTCCGAACAACTCAAGTAACTTCATAATTTGTGGAATTGATGACGCCTCAGCGCTATATGATGGTGATTTTCACAAAGCGCTTGCAGGTGTTGTGCTGCAAAAGACAAAACCGGGCGGTATGATCTTTACGTACGATTCTCTTGTTACATCTTTTCTCGTTAATCAGTCCTCTCTTCGGCAATTGTATTGGACCCCAAGAGACCCTCCCCCAGATACTTGGGGAAGCTATGTATTTCAAAAAGTAGTACAAGAATAGGCTTTTACGGCTGAGCAGCCTAAAATTTGATATAATCTGAATACTGGGCTTAAGAATGTATTATACGTACGTCTTTAAAAGTAGTCTCGATAACAAACTGTACATTGGATTTTGTAATGGCCTAAAAAGAAGAATTAAAGAGCATAATGACGGATTAGTACCGGCAACGAAGCCTAGACGACCAATGATGCTCGTGTATTATGAGGCTTGTTTGTCAAAGGATAAAGCAGTAGTTCGAGAGAAATACTTTAAAAGCGGTTTTGGAAGACGATTTTTAAAAAATAGAATATAGTCCATAACTACGTTAAAGGAGCGGGCTCGCCCGCTAATGCCTGATCGTAGCGATGGCGAGCGGGCCTGTAGCTCAACGGTAGAGCAGTAGCCTTTTAAGCTATTGGTTCAGGGTTCGAATCCCTGCGGGCTCACAAAGAAATTGAGGTTAATTATTCAGTATTGAATTTAGGTTTAATAGGGTTGGGTAATACTCGTTGGTTCTATAACCATAAATCTACTTAGAGGATTCGTAAATACTTCCGGAATATTATCTGGCACACACCACCATCCGCAGGTAAGAGTATTTCCTTTCGGACCAATTTCACCCAAACTCTTCGGTAAAACGGTGCCGATCTCATTTAGAAAATCCATATCTTCCTGAGTCAATACATCCTCAAGTAACGGAATTTTTTGAGAATCTGCAACCCATACGTCAACATAATTCTCTTTAGCCTTTTCTCTGCCCAGGCACTTGAATACAATACGTATGCGTGAACTTTAGGATATCGTCCTTTACCAGAAGCCTCCCAGACAAGATCGAGTATCTGATTCTTGACATGGGCAGTAGAAATTAACCAGTCTTCAATAATGTATAAATTGGTTTTTCCTCTGATCATTTTCGGTGTCACGCTAAGCCCTTCGCCTGTTGATATTTCGCTTGCTGCTTTTTTCAACCCCAGACCGCATAATTGTTCGTAAATCCAATGGCTACTCCTGCTAACAGGAAAATAGATGTAATGAAATGGCCCCTCTTGAGCTTTTTCGGTTAATGCAACCGCCATTTTTTTTAGATTCGTATCAAATGATTCTTTACTGATAAAATGGAATCCGTCTGCTAATCTATTAAGAAAAAGCTCCGGTGGGTTTGCTTCTAATATCGCCGTGGCACCCTGAACACTCCTGTCATAGGTTGTTGGAATATGTTTGTCTAGCAGAATCTGCGCAAATTGTTGAGGAGTTAAAGGCTCATTTGGAATAGGCAGTCGATCAGCTAGTCTACCTGAGTTCTCTACTCTGTAGGTTTGTTCTGCCATAAATTATTTATAATTCGTGAAAATTTTGTTGCTCATAGAGAGTATAGATGATTTTAGCACCCAGGATCAACACCTATGAACGCGTACTGATGAAACGAAAAGATAAAACTCCAAAAAATTAAAATCTCTCAAGAAAGCCGAAATGATCGTATTTATTAAGTAGACTATTAACACCTCTTTCGCCCTCGCTGAGACCGTCAATCTTTTCTAAAGGTGGTAACTCGAGAGTTGTTTTATGGGGTCGTAATCCCGATTCAATAACTACGTTTTCGGCAGCTAATATATGAAAACTTGTGATCTGCTTACTCTCTTTTAGTATACCTTGATTCATAGACCTTTCGAGCGCATGGATGAGACGCGAATAATATTCCATAAGCTGGATTGAATTTTGATCTCCACTGCTTGCCAATTCATCGACAACTCCTACCCCTCCACTCTCATGGATAAGAAGGGAAACGACGGAAAGTTCCTCAAAACGAGGATGACGAAGAATTTCAAGTATTCGGGGATACGGATCTGACATTCCATCTCTTTTAACGTTTCTAGAATAGCGTTTTATGGTGCTAACTGTTGTAGTGCCATCAAAGTTTGGAAACGCAAGGTCAATTTGCTTACGCATTTAAATATTATAGGATTATACAGATTATAAAGCAAATTCTGCCTTCGCTCCGAATATCTCGATTTGAAATAATTTAGGCGGGATTGGTTCAGGGTTCGAATCTCCCGCGTGCGGGATCTCGCTTCGCTCAATACGACGTGTTTCGCTTGCTCAACCGTGCGGGCTCACAAGAGAAGGTGTGATCATTTGCTTGCTTCCAAAAAACGGTAGGCGAGGGAATCGTCGCTTCGATGGATTTCGGCTACGGTATGAAACCCCGGCAAGACCGGGCATTTTCCATAATCGACAAACAAAACGTGCCCTGAATATACGGCACCGTCCGTTTTGGTCGGACACTCGCTCTCCACGAATGAAATAGTGCCAAGTTGGTCCAGCCGCATATCATCTCTGAATTTACCAATGATATTTGCGCTGAAATTTTTCGTATAAAACGCATAATACAAAGGGAACCTGTCGTACACGGGCGCCACAATGCGGGTATATTGGCCGACTTTTTGCTTCATGAGGGTAACCGCTTCACGGTCGCCGTCGTTTCGAAATACGCTGTCGGTCTTGTCTGAATGAGCATAGTACTGGTTCCAAAAATAGATGCTTTCGAGTGCGACACAGGAGATAAGGATGCCGCTCAAAAACTTCGGGTGTTTGATCAGTCCAACTAATCCTTCAAATCCGATTCCTGCCAATACGAGCAGCGGAAAAACCATGGTCAACGAGCGGTGCGCATGAGGTGAAAAATCGACGGTTAATGCGGCTGCAATAGGCGCGATGAGAAGTAAGTACAGGATAAATACGAGCGGAAATCGGGACTTTGCGGGAGGACGCCAAAAACAAACACCCAAAAAAAGCGGGATAAGCGATAAATAGATTAAGCCCTGCTCGGGCACGTTAAAATAGCGATATTGCCCGCCCGATAGCAAAAAAAGGTATGACGGCGAGAAATACGACAGATACTGCGTAAAAAACTCACGGGTATACAAAACGATTTTATTATGAAAAACGCGCGCCTGCAGAATATGACCCTGCCCCAACTGGTCAGACAGCATCCGTCCCCTGGCTGCAACCCCAGCCGCGACGTCCGGACTCGTAAATAACCCGGTCTGCCGGAGCCTCGCCTGTCCCCACACAGTCGATGCAATGGCGAGCGTGACGGCAAACAAAACGACGGTCAGGGTCAGCAGATGACGGCGCATGTTATTGTTTTTCCGGATAGCGTCAAAAACAAAGGGGACAAGGGTAAGAGGCGCAATGATGCGATACGAAGGATAGAGAAAATACGTTACGAACAACAGGAATCCCGCAAACCATATGGTTTTTATGTCCTTCCGTTCATACCCTACGACCAGATAATACGCGGCCCATACGTAGATAAATAATCCTAAAATTCCCTCCGACGTGGTTCGTGACAAAACGACGCTCCACGGGGTAACAGCCAAGAGAAATGCGCTTACCAGTCCCGCGCGCTTGCTGCCCATCACGGCGTGCACAAATGCAAACAGCGGGAAAATGGTCAGCGCGCCCGCAAGGGCGATCGGGAATCTACCAGCAAATTCATTAATACCAAAGACGAAGGTCGAAAGACCGGAAACATAGAATGGAATGACCGGTGGATAGTCGCCGAATTTATTAAAGTAGAGCAACGGGAAAAAATTGCCGTACACGTCTTTCCCGTGGGTAAGAATAAAACGACCGATGTAGGTGTTCGTCATTTCCTCGACGTAAAATCCGTGCGGCAGGATTCCCAGTTTGAACAGCCGCATAAAACACGCGAGGAAAAAAATAATAAGGAGAACCTGAAAGTCCCGGGTTTTTAGCAGTTTAATGATTTTTTCCATATTTACCGGCATTGTACATCAGGGTGGTCCGAAAACATATGCCAGTGTTTCTCCTTCCATAGAGTACTTGATACGGTCAAGTAATTATGGCGGAATACGCAGTGTTCCAAATCTTGATACGTTGATGCAATAACAGAAAACACACCGTATATCATGATAATGCTTCAGATTGACAAAGTGTTTTGTTGTACTGTAGATTACAGAAGAAAGGAATCCTCTATGAAAACAGATAACAAGAAGACCACGACATTCACACAGGGGGAACGGGACGCCATGAAGGCGCGCGTCCAGGAACTGCGTGGGGCCGAGGTGGACGGAGAAAAAGTAGTACTCGCGAAGATCGCCGAGATGAAAGAACCGGATCACGCCATGGCTAAACAGCTCCATGCAATCGTCAAAGCCAGTACCCCAGGCCTCACCCCGAGGCTCTGGTACGGGATGCCCGCGTATGCCAAGAACGGCAAGGTTGTCTGTTTCTTCCAAAGCGGTGCTAAGTTCAAAACGAGGTACGCGACGTTGGGCTTCAGCGACGCGGCAAAACTCGATGACGACGCTATGTGGCCAACCGCCTCTGCGCTAACGAAGTTGACTGCAGCCGAAGAGGCAAGGATTGCCGCACTCGTGAAGAGGGCGGTTAGCTAAAGAAAGGAAATCAAATATGTCTAACAAAGTTATGAGTAAACCAATGAATATTCTGCTATGGGTGCTTCAGATTTTACTAGCCTTCTACAATGCCGTAGGGGGTATCTATATGATAGGGCATTACAAAATACTTGCCTATCTGTGGATCGTTAATGCTTTGCCCGCACCGGCTTGGGTAGCCCTTGGTGTACTTCAAGTCCTATTTGCGTTGGGTTTAGTTTTGCCCGGATCTCGACTGAAGCTACCCAAATTCACCCCCATCTCAGCGGTTGGCTTAGCCATCATATCGCTCTTGGGCAGTATGCTATACGATGCATACGCCGGCTCAGGCATGATCTGGGTGGTGGTGCCTGCCGCTTTACTTACCTTCGTGGCATATGAGAGAGGACGCTCAAAGTAAAGGTAAAACATAACATGAAACCGGAAGAACAAATAGATGAACTCATTGCAGGACTGAACGACTGGCGAGGAGCGATGCTTGCAAAACTACGCAAAATCATTCTTGATGCTGACCCCAAGATAATCGAAGAGTGGAAATGGATGGGTTCTCCGTGTTGGTCAAAAGGCGGGCTCATCTGTGTGGCGAACGCGCACAAGGATAAGGTAAAAGTGACCTTTTCTCAGGGCGCAAACATCCCCGATCCGGACAAGCTCTTTAACAACGGACTTGAAGGCAATAAATGGCGGGCGATTGATCTCTACGAGGGCGATACAATCAATGAGCGTTCACTGAAAAACCTCATCCGTGCGGCCGCGGCCCACAACATTGCAAAAAAATCGACAAAGTGACCCACTTCGAGATGACAGGTTCAATAGTTTAGGCCGTCATAATGGCCTATAATTTGATCTTCCTCGGCGAAAATGATATAATTTTAGCCTCACTATATGGCAAACGAGACGCTAGATTTAGCTCCGAGACAGCCGGCAATCGCTCCGGAGAAACTCCTTCTCCCCAATGGGCTATACGCAAACAAATACTCGCTTCAGCAATTAGCCTTTGATGGAGGTCTTCCTGTGCCGGAAATAATAACAGAACAACAGCTGGCGGAAAACGACATAAGACGGAAAAAGGCATACGACAAAGACCCGGATGAATTTTATACTAACTACTGGCAGTACAGTGTGTATTGTCGGGGCTTTTTCGAGCAGCCGGTCGATATGTGGACTGTTGATACCCTTCCGACGAATAGTGATTATGCATCTGCAGATAAGCCGGCGTTTCAAAAAATGATGAAGGACGCAAGTAACAAAGCCTTCTCTTAAATATCATCTCAAAACAAACTTTGACCTCATAACCGTTCCTAAACCGAGATCATATCTTCAGCGCGCAGTTCCTGAGGGATATTACTTTTCTACATTAACGCGGGGCAATGAACTGTTCTGCATATTTGTAAGTCAGGAAAGACGACGAAGCGTTAACTGGCTATATTATGGTAATGGTCGCGTTGCCGATTATTCAGCTGGCATCGGAGAAAACCTCCTTGAATATTTCGATGAGGAGCTACTTCCCATAGCGCAACGGACCGATAATCTGTTGAATCATGCTCTGATAGGTGCATTTGATTATAAGTACGATTTTCTTCAAACATCAGAGGGACGTTTCTTATCCAATCACGCGTCGCTTCACAAAAAACTGACGAACAAACCATATTTAGGGATATCGAGCGCATCGCGAAACTAAAGGAAAATGGCGTACGGGAAATACACCTTGAAATCGGCGATGTTAACAAATCATCAAAGGTTATTCCTAAGGACGAATCCTACATTCTTACCTTAACCAATAACCTGCATGTCGGAAAAGCGGATTTATATAAAATTAATTTTAGCAATATGAAAGGCCTTTGCTTGCCAAGAGGGTTGAGGGGCGGCCTCCTTGAGCATAACGGCTATAACATCATCGCCTATGCGCTGTACTGGGGCCTCCCGATAGCGTTCGTATAGAAGTACATAAATTCTGGCTCACCGATTTGGAACAAAAAGTGAATCGAGTGGAGTTTAGCTGCTATTTCCGACATCGGGCTCATACTTTTCTTTAAGTGCCTTCATCTCCTGTTTTAATTCACTTATCCTTAGTTCTCTTCCTGTCATGAGTTGATTCATTTCTGCAAGTTCATCAATTTTCTGTTGAAGGGCTGCTGCTGCTTTTCGATTTTCCGTCACGTCATGAAAATTCCATACCCGACCGATAATATTATCTCCCACTTTGAGGGGAACTGAATTCCTTTCAAATATCCTGCCGTCTTTAAATTCCAAAACTTCCTTACTAACCGCTTCCGGTTGACTGTATAATTCCTTCACTTTGGCCATAAAAACGTCAGGATGAATCAATTCGCCAATCGCAAAAGCCAACGCTTTATCATCATCATGCGATGCTATAGGTTCCCGCGGCATGTGCCACATTTCGATGAATCGTTCGTTATAACTGAAAATTTTACCTTTGCCGTCCACCACGAGAACTCCGTCGCTGTTTGCTTCGAATGTGGCTTTCAGTTGAGAAATGTATTCGCTGAGTTCACGTGAGCTCAATTCCATCGACCGATCGGAAAGTGCCCGGTCATCGTCAAAATGTTTATAGGTATCGCTCACGGACTGTAACAGCGGCATTACCTCTTTCGGGACCGCCTCAAGACTGCCGAAAATTTTGAGAATCTGGCGTGTGAGCGTCCGGTGAAATTGAATGGTTGTTTCATCCATAGATCCACGTTTTACAGCACTTCATGAAACATCGTCACTGTCATCGTCTGATTATGAAGCTGACACTGATCAGCCGCAGCAGCGGTAGGGCACAATTCTCCGTAGGAATAGAATCCTGTTATCACTGCCTTCTTTCCGATAACGTTTTGCACTGCCTCGATTTCTTCCTCCGTACGCTCCTGCAGAATGAGCTTTCTTCCGACGCAACTTACAAGTATCGCAAGCTCCACTTCGTTGTTCTCTAACCGCTTTATACTTAAATTGGCCGCCTCACCCGCTCCATCGATCACACGATCAAAATTTGCCCTCATTAATTGTGCAGGCGTCCCTTGCGGCATGTCACCGGCGAATGTCATGCTTTGTGCGGCTTCATCTACCGCAAGAATTGTCCGGACAATATTGGTTTCGCCGTTTTTGGTTTTCACACGCAAACTCAAAGGAAATAGTAATCCGCTTCCGGGTAGTTCTTTCGTTTTCTCTCCTAAATACTCTTTATACAGCGCCAATGCCGGCTTATCATCCAGTTCATATAAAACGTTATCGCTCGATTTTGTAATAATACGCTCAGGACCAAACGAATCCCAACCGCCGAAACTTCCATATCCGACGCGAAGAGCTGTGCCGTAAAATCCGATGACAACGACCTTCCCTGAAACCGGCGGCCCGTCAAGCCCAACGACTGTTTCTTTGAATGCTGCTCCATCGCCTACTAATCCTCCTGTTACGGATATATCAGGAGGCAGATTGTTTCGTAAACCGTCGACGAGTTTCGTGCCGTTAATTTTGAGCCCTTCAGAAAACACCATCACATGAACCAGTCCGTCGTGGGGTATCGAACCCGCCAGGGTTTTTCCTGCCTGTTCGCTTTCCGTAGCTTTCGAAACCATCGTTTGCCCAAACTCTAAACGTGTTTTGGCAAACGAAACAGCCGTGAGGCAAAGCGAGTCATCCAGTACCTGAGTACCGATAATTTCACCGGCGGTAGAACAAAGTAAGATGTGCGCTTTCGGATACCAGGATTGGATGAGAGACAGTTGAGCTGCATCTTTGACCATTTTGGTGCTGCCAAAAACCATCACCCACTGTGCGCTGTCTTTTATGTCTGACGAGGAAAGTTCAACCCAACCGCTCGCTTGTTGCCATTTTTTTTGTTGTATTTGCATATTTCGCCTCCATACTCATGGTATACTATACCAATACGATGTCAATGAAAGATACATGAGTGGAAATGCGGGTTGGGATAAATCCAGGCAGAATATTGTGTGGTACCTCGCTTTACTCAATCATTGGACTCACCACTGGATTTATGTTTAATTGGTGTTGTATCATACAATTATGACGAAAAACGAAAAGGCACTGGAGGTATTCAAAAGACTCTCCAAAGCCATTCCGAATCCGAAAGTGGAACTGAATTTTAAAACGCCGTTCGAACTTCTGGTCGCAACGATATTGGCGGCTCAGTGTACCGATAAACTCGTCAATACCGTTACTCCCGCTTTGTTTAAGAAATATCCGACCCCTAAAGATATGGCCGCCGCATCAGCGTCTGATATCGACGCGTTCATCATCAAAGTCACGTTTCATTCCAATAAAGCGAAAAATATCCAGGCTGCTTCCAACATGATTATGGACACATATCACGGTATCGTTCCTAAAACTATGGAAGAACTTGATGCGCTTCCGGGTGTCGCACGGAAAACAGCGAATGTCGTTTTGGGAAGTGCGTTTGGTATCGCGTCTGGAATCGTCATTGATACGCACGGTATCCGGCTTTCGAATAAATTAGGACTCACAACCGAAAAGGACCCCGTCAAAATCGAACAGGATCTTATGAAACTCATTCCCAAAGATAAATGGATCGATTTCGGACATTTGCTTACCCTCCACGGACGGTATGTGTGCACAGCCCGCCCGCATACATGCGAAAACTGCCCCCTAGGCGATCTGTGCCCGGAATATGCTAAAAATATATAGCCTTACGCGGTTTCACACCTATTTCTTGCGGCAAAGGCGAAGAAGTAAAAATAGCGTTGCCACTCAGATGCCTGCTGGTGATATTGATTGTCTCCTATAAAATAATCCAGCCAAAGCTCCCTGGCCCTCGCTATTTCGCGCCTGCCCGCTCCATGGCGGCTATCAGCAAGCGTCAGGTCAAAAAGTTCTAAGGCCCGAACATTGGCTTGGGAAGCGTAGGGAATATTATTTTTCGCTTTCCATTGTATGGCCCGCTCAACCTCGCTTCCGATATTGGCCATTTGCTCAACGAGTGACAACCTCCTCCACCGACCTCCCGATAAATCCTTGTGCTGCATATTTTATCGTATTAATGCCGCAATGACGGCGCGTATTTCTTTTTGAAGATGTATATCTTGAATATTTCTACTCATGTTGCCTTCACTAGGACGGACGTTAATCATCGAGTCAAATTCTATAAAATCATCGCCGTCAAGATCGGGATACAGATTCACTCCCCAGACATCAGTCTGTTGGGAACCCTGAGATAATAATAAGGCCTCTTCATCAGCATGTAGACTAGCATCAATTGCCATAACATGACGTTTCACATCCACAACCGCTTTGACGAGATCTCCAAATCCGCGTTTCGCCATTTTTCGAAGTTCTTCTTTTGTAGTCGGCGAGTCAACAATTAACATGAGGGTATTATAACAGAAAGAAAATGAGTAAATATCACGCGAGAGATGAGTAATTGCTATAATCACTCTATGAAGCTTATTATCATTACCTTCACGCTCCTAGTCGCGTTGATGATTATCGCGTTTCTATATACGTGGTATAGATTTCGAAAGTCTATCTACATTCACACGACGGAAAATCAAGAACTACTGAATAAATATCCTCTAGAGCATATTGAGGTGAACCTCACCACAAAAGACCGACTTCAAATCTCATCTTGGTATATTCCGGTTCCTCATCCGAAAGCTGTTGTCATTTTAATCCCGGGATTTACGGATAAGAATGGCGGCAAAGCGCTTATGCTTCCGCATGCAGCGTATTTAAAAGATGCCGGCTACTCTTCGATGCTTCTTGACCTCCGATCTACCGGTGAGAGCAGCGGCGCTAAATCTTATTTAGGAATCAAAGAATGGCAGGACGTTGAAGCTGCATATGATTACCTAAAAAATCAACCTGAAAATAAAGATACGAAAATCGGGTTTTTTGGTATATCCATGGGTGCGGCAACGGCGATAATTACCACAGGAAAAACAGGAAAGGGTGATTTCATCATCGCTTCCGTCCCATACGCCTCATTTGACGGTCTTTTTGCCTTTCAGCTGTCTAAAGATCATTTACCATCAGTACTGTTACCGCTCCTCAAGCTCGCAGCAGCAATTGAATTCGGGCTCTCATACAACACATATAACCCTTCCCGTCTTATAAAAAATATTCACATCCCGGTATTTATAATCGCGGCGAAACAGGATAAAGATGTTGGGTATGCTGGAGCCGCAGACCTGTATCAGCTTGCCAACAAACCGAAATATTTTTGGGCGCCGAATTCACAACACGATGTGCATCTCGAGCAACCGGAAAAATTTCAAAATAGAGTATTGTCATTTTTGGAAATGTTGAATTAACGTAGAATAGTATGAAAAACCCGATTGAATACGACAATATCATTATTCTTCACGGCTGCCCGGCAACATCCACAAACATCATTCCGAAGAATCAACGGTGGATGAACTGGTTGGCGGAACAATTGAGGGAAAAGGGATATAACGCTACTGCCCCTGATATGCCTACCCCGTGGGCCCCGAAATATGAAGTATGGAAAAAAGAATTTGAAAAATACCAAATAACTAAAAATAGCCTACTAGTCGGCCATAGCTGCGGAGCAGCGTTTTTCGTACGGTGGCTTCTTGATACCGGCAGAAAGGTTAAAAAGCTTATTCTTGTCGCTCCCGCAAAAATTTCCGAAACGGACGCGGATTCGAGACAGGATTTGTATCGATTTGATCTTCCTATGGATGCTTCACATATCGCAGATGAAATCGTAGTATTTACATCCAACGATTTCCCCCATCATCTCAAATCACTTGAACTATACAAAAAGGCCCTTAAACCCCGTGTCGTTAAGCTGGAAAACAAGGGACACTTCCTCATTTTCACCATGGGCACAAACGAATTTCCAGAGCTTTTGGATGAAATTATCGGCTGAAGAACACCCTCAGTCTTACGGACAGACGGAGGAGATAGTGTATTGTGCGGTGGCAGTTCCCGTACTACCATATACGATGACGGTATAATGACCGCAGTGCGATAAATTGATAAAATCCGTCAGAATATCGGTTGATCCATTGCCACCTATATAGGTTCCGGTATAATCTCCGCCGTTTAGAACGAGTAAATGTAATTTGACCCGTGAATCAGGCGCAAATCCCGTTCCTTTTACTTCTATATCCGTCAACCATCCGTAACAGCTTGAACCGGGTGTACATTCATGAACCTGAACATTCGTAATACTCGGCTGCGGGACGGGAGTAGGAGTCGGCGTAGGCCTCGGGGTCTGACTTGGCGTTGGTGTCGGGGTTACTCTGGGTGTCGGACTTGGCGTTGGTGTCGGGGTGACTTTAGGAGTTGGTGACGGTTTTTCATGGCACTCATCACGGTCCATTCTCACGACGTGGCCGTTGGGTTGTTTGCAATCAACTAAATGGCCACCGGATACGAAATGGGAATAGGCCACCAGAACTGCAATAAGAAATCCTTTGAACATAAATTGCAGTGTAATAAAATCCTATAGTTTTGTCAACAAGACAAATATCCCAATACATATTTGTGCTATTCTGTCCTTATATGACTTCCCAAAATAAACTTTTCGGCTTCGTTTCACTCCTGTCTGTCGGCTGCATTCTGTCGTTTTTTGGTTTATTCTCGAGAATCTTAAGTTCGTATACAGGAAATCCCATGCAGCTATTTCTGAGGGCATTTTTTATCACCCTTATTATCACTCCGTACATCCTGTCCAAAAGAAAAACCATAAACTTGCCTAAGGGGAAGCCGCTTCCTTTCTTCGTATTTTTGGTATCATTTCCGCTATATATCTTATTTTTCACGATCAGCGTGAACACCATAAAAGTCGCAAATGCATTTTTCTACATATTTATCAGTACAACGATAACGTCATATGTGATTGGTAATATATATTTTAAGGAAAAAATAACAAAGCGGGAAATAATCGCATCTTTATTACTTCTTGCAGGATTATTTCTGTTTGCCTTTCCTTTTACGTTTTTGCACTCTGCGGTCGGGATATTGGCAGGAATTTTCGGAGGGATACTCTCGGGCATCAGTAACGCAACGCGGAAATTCTATGACGGGAAAATTAACCGATGGTTCACGATATTCCTACAAATGCTGGTCGGTACGGTTATCGGAGCCGCCCTCGCACTATTCACTCACGGGACGCAAATAATCAACTGGAATTTGTATGCGTCCGTTATTTTATTTCTTTTTGTCATCCTGAACGTCGCTGCGCAATACTTACTTTTTGTCGGCCTTAAGAATTTTGATCTGAATTTGAGTTCGGTTGTGTTAGCATCTCAGCTTCTATTTGTTCTTCTGGTCGGCGCTATATTCCTTAAAGAATTGCCGACAACAACCGAATTATTGGCTTCAATAATCGTGTTAACAGCAATTATTCTTTCAAAAGTAAACGTGCCAATGTTAAAATTAAGCTAATTGGACACGCTAATTTTTGACAAAATTGAACGAAAGACTATAATTTGGGCTGCATGAACGCCGAAAGAGTAATTGTCACTGATACTGGGGCCTCAATAACACCTCAACAAGCCACAGAAATGGGAGTTTCACTTATCCCTCTCCATATTATTTGGCCCGACGGATCAGACGAACTGGATACTTCTTATTCAAATAATCTCAAAGATTTTTATAACAAAATGCAGGATTTTATGGATAAAGGCGCACGTCCTCCGACCACTGCAGCACCATCGGTATTAGAATTTTCCAATCTCTATAACGATCTCCTTACGCATGGAGCAAAAGAAATCGGATCAGTACATATGATGAGTACAAAAAGCGGAACGTACAGCAATGCCACCGTAGCTGCGGAAGCCGTAATGAAGGCACACAAAGACGTGAAAATTCGCGCCATAGACGCCAAATCCTTTTCTCTCGCGGAGTTGCTTCAGGTGAAAACGGCAATTGAACTACAAAATAACGGAGCACCACTGGAAGAAATCGATAGAATCCTCACGAGGGATGCAGATAAAAACATGTCCGTATATGTTGCGATCAATTCGCTAAAGAATCTCGCCGCAAGCGGCCGCGTGTCAAAAGGGAAAGAATGGGCAACATCTCTTCTCAATATTAAAGTCATCGTTCATCTTATCGATAATGATTTGGAAAGCTATCAGCTCATACATGGTGGGAAAGCGGCTAGAAGAATGATCGTGCAGGATCTTATGGATGACGTTGAGACAAGAAAAGCGCCTCCATCAAAAATCGGCGTCATTTACACATATAATCCGGAAATCGGCGATGAATTAGTTGATATGTTGGGTGGTGTTTTGCGAAAACCCGGAGAACCTACTGATAGCGAACATCCTCGAGCAGAACTTGTCGGACCTGTTGACGCCCTCGGTCTTATGGCAATCCACTCCGGTCCCAACGCCGGCGCCGTCGCCGCCGTTTGGAAAGATGTCGATCCACAGGCATAAATCACACGAGTCTTTACATTTATGGTATTCTATACACGAGCATGAAAAAACTCCATAAAGCAGTTATCGGCATTGTCGGCAGTCTGACATTTATCTCAGGTGCAGTTCCCGGCGTCCACGCGGCAACCACGTCGCAAGGATATAGCACTACAACGGTAACGCGATCAAATACCTATCAGGATTCACTCATAAATGGGAGGCCGACAGCAACCCCGACGCCAACGCCTGCAGTAGTACCCACGTCAAATGGTATATTACGTTACATTCCATTGCCTTCCGTCAAACCGACCGCAACGCCGACACCAAAACCAACACCGAAGCCCACACCCAAACCAACACCGAAACCGACTCCGAAGGGATCTCCGACACCAAAGGTGTCGCCAAAACCCACGCCCAAGCCAACACCGAAGGTTTCGCCGAAAATGGATACAATTACTTCATCGGTCGTGAACACAGTAACTTCGACGTTCCAAAATATAGTCGATACCCTGAAGAATCTGTTTAAGTTTTAATCAGCGATCCTCGAGAAGATGCCGTTTGTAAAGTGCTTCGTTGTACACGAAATCGTATCCGCCGATATAATTCACTTCCACCCCGCCGAATTTGCGTTTGAAGACCGAAAACCCCTGCCAAGGATGCGTTTCCGTATCCTCGCCGGGAGCTAAACCGTAAAAATCATACCATGCTAACCCCCGTTTTTTCGCATCCCTGATAATTTCCCAATGCAGGAGGTACGGAGCCATCATATTTTTTTTCTTCTCAGATGATGCACCGTAAAGAAACGTCGCCACGTGGCCGTAATACAACACCATCGCCGTCCCTAGGATTTCGTTTCCAAGCACGGCAAAATAGATGACTGCGTCCGTCTCACGGACAAGTAAGTCGGCTAAACATAAGAAATAATCTTCATCTTTCCCGTCAAACCCCGTACGTTTCACAAACGGAGTATAGAGACGAAGGAAGTCATTGATTCCGTCGGGCAATGTTGTTTTCGTAATGCGCACATCATTCTTGGTTGCAACCTTTATGTTGTATCTGCATTTTGGCTTCATCTCACGTAACAGTTCATTATCAGACTTGTGAAGATCAATAAGAAGCGTCCGGAGAGGAAGCTGATCAACAGGAGCTTTCCGAAATCTTGAAAAATACGCAGGAATACTCGTTAATTTCGGTTCAATCGAAAGATGCGACGTGCGATTTTCGCCCGTCAAATCCGCGACTGTATCGATTTCTGAAATAAGCATATGAAACATAGTTTCCGCTTTTTCCGGGTTATTGTACGGCAAAACCGGTCCTTCGGTAATTTCTATCGTATTTCTTCCTTTATAGTGTGCGTATTTTGAAATAATCGTGCCACCAACAAGTTTGTCTTTCTCTACTATGCCGATCTTGTAGGATTGCCAGCCCAAGAGGTTCTTAAACTCTGTCCACCAGAACGACTGCATATAGCCTGATGCGGGATTTGTTTTGGTCAGATGTTCCCACTCATCACGCCTCGATTCGTCAATATAGATAAGCTTCATAACAATAATGTAACCGAGTATACTATAAAGTATGCCCTATCGGACAATGGATTCGATACATGACTTCTCACACCTCCATGAGCGGCCCCACCCTCATGAGCGGCTCTTCCGGAGTGAAGTAATTGAACGGGTGATCAAAGAGGTCGCATGTGATATAGCTGATCCCGATATCAGAAAAATGTTTTCCCAGTGTTTCCCCAACGCCCTTGATACCACGGTCTATTACCACGAGAATGAAAATGGAGGAGGACAAGACTCATTTATCGTAACCGGCGATATACCGGCTATGTGGCTACGGGACAGCACCAACCAGATTTGGCCATATCTGCGCTATATAAATGACGATCCGGAACTTAAGAATCTATTCATTGGACTTATTCACCGTCAGGCACGAAGTATCGCCATAGATCCATATGCGAACGCATTTGAGCAAAATTTTGAAATCTGGGAACGGAAGTATGAGCTTGACAGCCTCTGTTCATTTTTCCGATTATCAAGCGGCTACTTTGAAACAACTGGCGATATCGCTCCTTTTAATAATCACTGGTTAAACGCGGTTAATAAGAGCCTCCAAGTCATCCATCTCGAGCAAAATACGCTCAATAAGGAAAATTTGGAGCTCCTCTTCACATACCGCACGAAATCCGGCCACCACCATCCTGCTATCCGTCTCATGGGATACGGCTATCCCGGACGGCACTCTGGACTCTCACGGTGCGTATTCCGCCCGTCTGACGATGAGACCGTATTTCCGTATCACATCGCGGCAAACGCAATGGCTGTCGTCTTTTTACGGAAAATCGCTGTAATTCTCGATAAAATTTCTGCATTTGAAACCGCAAAACTCGCTTCGACGCTCGCTCACCAAATCGATGAAGGGATTAAACACTTAGGCGTTGTCCATCATAAACATTTCGAGGAAATCTATGCATACGAAGTCGACGGTTTCGGATCGGCCTGCATCATGGATGATCCGAACGTTCCGAGTTTACTCAGTCTGCCATACCTCGGATATACAACCGTCGATGACCCCATATATCAACATACGAGAGCGCTTGCCCTAAGCGACTGGAATTCGTTTTTCACTCACGGGAAGATTGCCTGCGGTATCAGCTCGCCGCACGTAGGTGTTTGTGATAAATTCTGGCCGATGGCAACGATCGTCCAGGCGCTCACGTCGACGGACCCCGACGAAATCAAATCCTGTCTCGCAATCCTCAAAAAAACACATGCAGGGACATTTTTTATCCATGAAAGCGTCCATGTGGATGATTCGCACCACTACACACGCCACTGGTTCTCCTGGGCAAATTCACTGTTCGGGGAACTCATTCTCACACTTCGGGAAACACACCCTGAGGTACTCCACACGATTTTACCCTGACCGGTAAATGACGTTCTCTTTTACTTCACGTGCATGCGTACCAAATACGGCGTATTGTCCGATCATCCGGGTTCCGCTTGCAACCCGAAGAGCGCCGCCTTTCCAAAATTTTTTCACAGCTGCAACCCACAAATGAGGATCTTCAGCGACTGTAAACGCGCGATCGAGATTCGTATAATAACTCGTAATCTCCTCATCGCTGTCGGTCGGTCCCTCGATTCTGAAGTATGAATCCGGTTTAAGCTGCCAATACCATCCGTCCGGCGTTGAAACATGAGTAATAAACTTGGGCTTCATGCCGGATGTTTGACATGCCTCCGTCCCCACGATGGGTGTATTGGTCAAATTATGCCCTGCGGGAAGTAGCATAAGCGCGAGTTCTTCGTCCCACTGGGGTAAAAAATGAATTCTTTCCATGAACAATTTGTCGCTCGGAATCATGTTTAAAACAAACTCAAGCATCGCCTTTCCCTCATCATCTTTAGGGTGGGCTTTACCGGCAATAAACATGTGCTGCATAGGGTGCTTATCAAGAGTGTTCCATAATACGTCTGGTTTACGAAACAACATGTCGCGGCGTTTATACCCAGCCACCCGCCGCGGATCAATGGAAATAAGTACACCTCGGGGCAGTGTCACAATGTGGCCAGATTGATCAACTCTGTTTCCAGCGGCAAGATAAGCACCTAACCCTGCAACCGCAAGACCGTGCAGATTAATAATCTCATCATCATCTAAACGATCTATGGCTTCGTCAAAACCCTTCTCGACGGGTAAATCGAATTGGTCGATGACGCCGCGCCTGCGAAGAAAATCCATTGCAACCTTATCCCACCTATCTCCGTACACCCCATTGGTGATTGCAGTAAATTCAAACGGACGATTATAGTGGGCTTGAAAACTATTTACCGCTGTTTTGGCGTGAATTTCGCTGACCGCATTGTATCGGCCAGCCAAATGCAGTGCCAAATCCGTGAGTATTAACTCGTTTCCATGATCACGCATAAAGGACGCCAATTGACTCTTTACCTCGTTGCTTTTTAAATTACTGAATATAAACGTGTCGCACTGATCCCATGTAAATCTTCCTAGTGCCGCCGGCACCAGTGTGTGATTGGAAAGTATTGTTTTCTCCCTAAGTTTTTGTAGCTCCCGGTCAAACGCTTCCTTCGAATCTCCCGCATCAAGGACAGCATAATCAAGAACGGCAAGCGCCTCTAAAACAGCAGCCGATTCGTTGAGCCTATGATATGCGGGTTCGCCCATAGTCCCCTTCTCAATAAGTTCGCGGATGACCTGAGCTGCGCCAAATCCCAATACCGCCTCGTGCCAAAGACGCGCATTGCTCCACGGTTCTTCAGGGTATACTTCACCAGCGACACGAAACAGAAGGAGTTGCCCCCGGTCGCTGCCGATCGGATACTGGTAAACTTCGATGGGATTATCTTTTCCCCACGCCCCACTGACGACCGGATGAAACAGCATCCTGACCATTCCGAC
>Ga0182021_10001947_pt1 | contig 24058 bp, 18 predicted proteins | sample 612E3MmetaG_FD_120493 | JGI IMG/M metagenome (GOLD analysis project Ga0182021, IMG submission 120493) | Permafrost microbial communities from Stordalen Mire, Sweden - 612E3M metaG (Illumina Assembly) | ecosystem: Environmental > Terrestrial > Soil > Wetlands > Permafrost | place: Sweden... | reverse complement strand
TCACTGCCGCCAACCGGCTGACGCACGAAATCCTCGAGGGCCTCTCCGCGATTGATCTGCGCGCCGCGTGCAGCAACGCGGTTATTGCCCACCCCCTCGGCATCCTGCACGGCGTGGATCACCTCTTCACCGGCAAGGTCGAGCGGGTGGACGTCGAAATGCTCCAGCAACTGCTCGAACACGGCATTGTCCCCGTCCTGCCGCCGCTCGGCTTTGACGGCGACGGCAAGACCTACCGTGTCAATTCGGACGGCGTTGCCCTGGCCGTCGCCGAGGCCCTCAAGGCCGCCAAGCTGATGTTCATCACCACGCACGACGGCATCCGCGTCGGCGACCACGTCATCCGCCAAATGCCCGTCTCCGACCTGGAATCGGTACTCACGCTGCAAGGAGCCGACATCCATCCTGATTTGCTTTCCAAGGCCATTCACGCCGCCGCCGCCTGCAAGGCCGGAGTGCCCCGCGTCCATGTCGTCAATGGCTCTGTCGAGGAGGGGTTGCTGGCCGAAGTCTTCACCAATGAAGGCGTCGGCACCCTGATCTACGGCAACGAATTCCAACAGATTCGCCGCGCCCTAAAGAAGGATATCCGCAGCATTCTCAACCTCACCAAGGGCTCGGTGGAAACCGAAGAACTGGTCAAGCGCACTCGCTCGGCCATCGAGAAGCATCTCGGCGACTACTACATCTTCGAGATTGATCGAAACCCCGTTGCTTGCGTCGCGTTGCACACCTGGCCCGAGCAGGGCAAGGGCGAACTCGCCTGCCTCTATGTCAGCCCGGCCCATGAAAACCAGGGCATTGGCCGCAAACTGATTCAGTTCGTCGAAAACAAGGCCCGGGACATGGGCCTGAGCGAACTTATCACCCTTTCGACGCAAGCTTTCACCTATTTCCAGTCCAAGGGCGGCTTTACCGAGGGCACCCCCGATGACCTCCCGCCTGCCCGCCGCGAGAAATACGACCAAAGCGGCCGCCACTCGAAGGTCCTCCTCAAAAAGCTCAAGTAGCCAGTTACACTGTATGCTAACCGTCTGAGGCTCTGCAAAGCGCTGCTGGCCGTTACAGTGATTCTCATGCGACAAGCTTTCACACGACTGGCTTTGGCAGGCGTTCTCGGCACGGTCCATGCCCTCGTATCGAAAGAGTTTGACGAAATCCGCCGGAACTCTAAATGATGGAGCGAATCTATGGGTACAAAAAAGCAAACCCTGGCTGATCGGTTGGCGGTGTGCAGTTGGTCGCTGCAGCCGGCGAACCCGCAAGACCTGATTAAAAAGCTCCAGGCCATCGGCATCCGCCGCGTGCAGCTCGCGCTGGACCCGCTGCGCGACTCGCCTCGCGTCTGGGGCAAGACGGCGGCGCTGTTCCGCCAGAACGGCATCACCATTGTCTCGGGCATGTTTGGATGTGTGGGCGAGGATTATTCCACGTTGGACACGATCCGCCTCACCGGCGGCATTGCGCCAGACAAGACGTGGGAGAAGAACTGGGACAACATCCGTGCGACCGCCGCCCTGGCGCATGAGCTGAAACTGAAACTGGTGACCTTCCACGCCGGGTTCCTGCCACACGACCCCAAGGACCCGAGCTTTGCGAAGATGCTGAAACGGTTGGCGGAGGCCGCGGACGCATTTCAGGCCGCCAAGATCAAGCTGGGGTTGGAAACGGGCCAGGAAACCGCGCCTGTCCTGGTCAATTTGCTGAAGAAGCTCAAGCGCGCCAACGTGGGCGTGAACTTTGACCCCGCAAACATGATTCTCTACGACAAGGGTAACCCCATCGCGGCGCTGCGAGTCCTGGGACCTTGGATTCAGCAGGTCCACATCAAGGATGCGCGACTGACGAAAGTGCCAGGGACGTGGGGCGAAGAGGTCACGGTGGGGACCGGCGGGGTGGATTGGCCGGCGTTTTTTGCGACCCTCAAGGAATTGAAGTTCACGGGTGATTTTGTCATCGAACGCGAGGCCGGCAACCAGCGGGTGGCAGACATCCGGACGGCGAAAGACGTGCTAGAGAAACTGGATGGGGGAGTCAAACGAGTTGCCGGGGCTAAGTGAGTTAGATGCGTTAATTGAGTTCAATGGTTTGAACGGCTTATGGAACAGACGATATCACAGAGTGCGGGTCGGAAAGTGAACGTGGCGGTAGTGGGACTGGGTTTCATGGGGGTGACCCATATCAAAGCTTATCTGCAGCTTGCCGGAGCGCGATTGGCAGCGGTGTGCGACTCCGTGCGCCTGCCGGTCAACGGTGTGCTGGCCGGCGTGACCGGCAATGTCTCCGGCTCAGGGGACATTGACCTGGGCCGCGAGGTAAGAGTGTACCGCGCCATCGGCGAAGTGCTGGCCGACCGGGAGGTCGAATTGGTGGACTTGTGCGTGCCGACACCGCTGCACCCGGAGCAGTCTATCGCGGCGCTGAAGGCCGGCAAGCACGTGCTTTGCGAGAAGCCGCTCGCGCTCAGCTCCGCCCAGGCGCGCAAGATCGTCCGGGCGGCAAAGTCCGCGCGCGGTTTTTTCATGCCGGCCATGTGCATGCGATTCTGGCCCGGTTGGTCATGGCTGAAGCAGGTCGTGACGGAAGAAACCTATGGCAAAGTCCAGGCTGCGCGGTTCCGGCGCATGTCCGAGACACCCACCTGGAGCAAGGACACCTACGCACAGGGAAACACCTCGGGCGGAGCTTTGTATGACTTGCACATTCATGACACGGATTTCGTTCAGTTTCTCTTTGGCCGGCCGGCCAGCGTTTTCTCGTCCGGCGTGACACGCGGTGGGAACTCGATTGACCACGTGGTCACGCAATACAACTACCCTGGCGGCCCCGCGGTGTATGCCGAAGGGAGCTGGCTGCTGGCCAAGGGCTTCAGCATGTCCTACACCGTCTTGTGCGAGCGAGCCACCCTGGACTTCGACTTGGCGCGGGGCGCGGATGCTTTGCAGGTTACCGAGCAAGGTCAGGCGCCGCGGACGGTGAAATTCGACGCGGCGGATGGTTACGCCGCCGAAATCAGCTATATGCTCGAGGCCATCCTGAGCGGCAAAGCCCCTGCGGTGGTGACCGTCGAGGACGGGTTGAGCGCGCTGGAGGTCTGCGAGGCCGAAGAGAAATCGGTCAAGACTGGCCGAGTGGTGAAGGTCTAACGCTCCAAAGACTGCTTTCTCTGGCGGGCCAACCTGCTAGTCTCGGGGTGTGTTTGTAATGCTACTCTTCGCCGAATGAATTACTATGAAATCCAGAACTATCGCTCTGTTCCGCATCCTTTCGAACCTGCTGGCGCCAGGCGCGCTGCTTTGGGGAGGACTGCTCCCCTGCTCTGCCCAACCCGATCCCAACTGGATTGACCACGACCGCACCCGCCCGCAGCCGGCTGTGGTCGCGCCCGCCACGCCCAGCACGCCGAACCAGCCCGGCCAACCGCCCTCGGATGCCACAGTCCTGTTCGACGGCAAAGACCTCTCCCAATGGGCCAGCATGGACGGCAGCCCGACCAAATGGGTCACCCGGGACGGCTACATGGAATGTGTCAAGGGCAGTGGCTACGTCCGCACGCTGCAAAACTTCGGTGATTGCCAATTGCACGTCGAGTGGGCGACACCGGTGCCGGCCCACGGCGAAGGCCAGGGCCGCGGCAATAGCGGTGTCTTCTTCGGGCTCGACCGTTACGAGGTGCAAGTGCTGGATTCCTATGGGAGCAAGACCTATGCGGACGGCGGCGCCGGCGCCATTTACGGCCAATACCCGCCACTGGTGAATGTCTGCCTCCCTCCCGGCCAATGGCAGACCTATGACATACTCTATACCGCGCCACGGTTCGATGCCGAAGGCAAGCTGCTCTCCCCCGTTCGCCTGACCGTGTTCCAGAACGGCGTGCTCATCCAAAATAACGTCGAGTTGACCGGCCCGACCAGTTGGCTCGAGCGGGCGCCCTATCACGCGCACCCGGAAAAACAGCCCATCTCTTTGCAAGACCACGGCAACCCGGTCCGCTTCCGCAACCTCTGGGTCCGCGAGCTGGGCAAGCCGGGCCGGAAGGAATTCACGCTGCCAGGCGCGTTGCTCGACAATTACACCGGCAAATACGACAAGGTGGAGATCACCAGCGAAGGTGGGCAATTGGCCGCGAGGCTGGGCGGCGTCAAGTTCCTCCTCTTTGCTGAATCCCCGACGAAGTTCTTCGCCAAGACAACGGATGTGCAGATTGAGTTTCCCAGCGGCGGCCAAGACAAACCCGACCGCCTGATCTGGTCGGTCGGCGAGGGCGCGAACGAGGCGAAGCGAAGCAGGTAGCATTGACTAACCGAATGGTATTGCTCAATATAGCCTCCACTTGTAACTAAGGTTCCAAATCGAGCTAATAGACGAATATGCCTTCCAAGACTGCTGAGAAATCTGCCGCTCCCGATCCGAAAGCCGCCGATGCCGCCAAAGCCTCCGCCACCCGCCAGCGAGACCTCGATGCCGCCATTTCCGCCATCACCAAGGCCTACGGCGACGGCAGCATTATGCGCCTGGGCGACGCGCGCGCGCTCCGGCAAATTGAGGTCATCCCCACGGGCGCGCTGGCGATGGACCTGGCGCTGGGCGTCGGCGGCATTCCCCGCGGGCGCGTGGTCGAGATCTTCGGGCCGGAATCCTCCGGCAAGACGACCTTGATGCTGCATGTGATCGCTAACGCCCAGAAGGCGGGCGGCCTGGCCGCGTTCATTGACGCGGAACACGCGCTCGACCCGGCCTACGCCAAGCGGTTGGGGGTGAACCTGGAGGATTTGCTGGTGTCGCAGCCGGACAGCGGCGAGGAAGCATTGTCCATCTGCGAGACGCTCGCGCGGTCGAACGCGCTCGACGTGATCGTCATTGACTCGGTAGCGGCTTTGGTGCCCAAGGCGGAGTTGGAAGGTGAGATGGGGATGGCAACGATGGGGATGCAGGCGCGGCTGATGAGCCAGGCGCTGCGAAAGCTCACGGCCCTGCTGGCCAAGGCGAAGACCACGTGCGTGTTTACCAACCAAATGCGCGAGAAGCTCGGCGTCATGTTCGGCAACCCCGAGACAACGCCCGGCGGGAAGGCGCTGAAGTTCTATGCCAGCGTCCGGATTGACATCCGGCGCAAGGACACGCTCAAGGATGCGGCCGGCAACGCGGTGGGCAACCACGTGAAGGTCAAAATCGTGAAGAACAAGGTCGCGCCGCCCTTTGGCGAGGCGGAGTTCGACATCATTTACAATCATGGCATCAACCAGGAAGGCAGCATCCTCGATGTCGGCCTTGAAAGCGGGGTGGTGGAGAAGAAAGGGGCCTGGCTGCAATTCGAGGGTGAACTGATCGGCCAGGGCAAGGAGGCGGCGCAAAAGGCCCTGGCGGAAAAGCCGGAGCTGGGAAAGAAGATCGTCAGCGCAATCATGACCCGGCGGAATGCGGTGCTGCCGGCGCAGTGATTCCAGCCTAACCCACGCACGCTGTGACTTGTCCAGCGATCATTCACGAAAACCCACATTCAGGGGTGGGAGCGGCTCGTCGGCCTGTTTTTCGATTCTCTCACCGGGACTCCGGGACGAGCCGTCCCAGCCCCTTTGTTGAATCGGTCCCGTGAACCTGTGGATTTTCGCAAAATAGGCTTGCCAATCGCGGGGCGAAGGGGTTAATTATAGTCACTTAATGATAGCGGCGATGTGTGCCAGTATGGTCCAGACAAAACTGCATGAATAAGTCTCAACCGACGAGGGTGTCTTGAGTCGCCCTTACGCCTCTCGTAATTCTTCTTCTTCCGTTCCGTTCGTCAGGGTTAATGGGAAGATCCGTGCCCGTGAGGTGCGCGTCATCGGCAGCGACGGCCGGCAGCACGGCATCCTGAGTTTGGGAGATGCGTTGACGCTCGCGCGGTCCCACGGGGTGGACCTCGTCGAGATCGCCCCGAACGCCACGCCGCCGGTCTGCCGCATCGTGGATTACGGCAAGTTCCGCTACGAACAAGCCAAGCGCGAAAAGGAATCCAAGAAGCACCAGCACGCGACGAAGGTCAAAGAGGTGCAGCTCAGCCCGAAGATTGATCCGCATGACCTCAGTGTGAAGCTCGCACATGCCATCGGCTTTCTGTGCGAAGACATGAAGGTGAAGGTCACGCTCAAATTCCGCGGGCGGGAGATGGCCCACACGGAGTTCGGCTTCCAGGTGGTGCAGAAGTTCCTGGCCGACATCGCGGGTTACGGACATCCGGATTTTGAACCCAAGCTGATCGGACGCGGCATCAATGTGATGATTAGCCCGCTGCCGCGGAACAAGCGAGCCAAAAGCCCGCGCCCGACGGAAGGCGGCGACGAGGTGCCGGTCTCTTCCCCGGCACGGGTCGAGAGCCAGCGTCCAGCCAGTCCCGTGCCGGTCCAGAAAGTTGAGAAGCCGGCACCTGAAGCCCCGGGAGCCAGTGGTTTTACTAACAACCCTTTCGCGCAGCTCGAGCTCAATCGGTGAGCCGGGGTTCGAGGGGTTGCGGTCTCGTTTCCAGCCATTAGTCCTTGCCCTGCATTGCCTCACATCGGGGGCGACGTTCCTTCGTCCTTTGCATCCACGATCGCGTTTGCCAGGAACCCAAAAAAAGCGCAGCCCGTTCAGGCTGCGCGAATCCTTTGCACTGGCACATCGGAAACAGCCGACGGGCGCAATGGAAAGAACAATGCGTGCCGATTCTGCCATAATCCCACCGGCTGTCAATGGGCATAGATCACAAAACGACGGATTTCATGCTCGACCACGACGTGATGTTCAGCCATAATAAGAGTCGTGAGAGCAGGCTACAGTTCAGATGAGGAGGCGCACCCGTCAACGGCGGGAGGGATCATTCACCAGGCAACGGACGTCAAATGACTATGAAAACAAGACTCGGCGTGATGGGGTTAGCGCTCGCGGCCACGGCCCTGGCGGTTGCGGAAACGCGGACGTGGACTTTCAATTCCGGCGCGACCATCGAGGCGGAGATCGTAGGCTTTCCGGACGCAACGACCGTCGCCGTGAAGCGTTCGGACGGCATGGTCTACAGTGTGCCGTTTGCCTACTTGACCAACTTGGACCGGGCTTACTTGGCCGCCCAACACGCAAAACAATGGAAGAGTGTCTCGGTTGACAAGCTGCTGGGCACAGCTTCAGCAGGTTTCTACAAGAAGTGCCTGGTCAGCGGCAAAGACGTGAACGGCGAGATTTTGATTCAACTGCTGCCACCGGCGGCAGAGAGCATTTTGAACACCCGCAATCAGCAAGCCGCCAAAATTGCTGATTTAGCCAGCCGACTGCCGAGCGGAGGTGGCGGCGCGGCGGCGGGTGGTCAGGGGCACCGGCGCGCGAGCCGCGCGCAAGCCAAACAAGCCGCGCAGGCTGCCGCAGACGCAAGAGCCGCGCTGGATAAGCTTAGAGCCGACAACGCCGAGTATCTGAAGAAGACCAAGAGCACAACCACTGTGCTCATGAAGAATACCGGATTGGTTTACAATAAGCTCGCGGTATGGGAGTGCAAAGATCCGCGCAAGGCGCAGTAACTGCCCCCGACCTCGCCCATTGCGGGGTGTTCGTTGAGGCGCGCATCAAACAGAGGATGAAGTGAGTTTGGCGACGGGTGCTGCCGAAATACCGCCGACATTCCGCTTGCCAGCGTTCAGTCGGACAGGCTAACTCTGGCGTCATGGCCAAAGTGCTCTTAGTTGATGATGACCTGACGATGGTGCAAATGGTCACCGAGCTGCTGTGGCGCGAGGGGCATGAGGTTTTTCCGTTCGCCAACGCCCGGGCGGCCGCGGCCGCGTTGGCGACGCACGCGCCGGACCTGGTCATCACCGACCTTTACTTCGACAAGAAGCGTGCCCACGGCCTGGAAGTGGTGCAGAAAGCGCGGGAACTCAACCCGCCGGCGGCGGTCATCGTCATCACCGGCTTTGGCTCGATTGAAACGGCCGTCGCGGCGATGCAGAACGGCGCGTTCGACTACCTGGAAAAGCCTTTCAAGGTGGACGAACTCAAGCTGCGCGTTCAGCGCGCGCTGGCCCACAATGCCGAGCGGAACGCGGCCGTTACGGAGACGACTTACCTGCGCAAGCAATTGCGCAAGACCTACCAGTTCAGCCAAATCATCGGCAACGCCCCCAAAATGCAGGCGGTGTTCAAGCTGATCCAGCGCGTGGCGGACACCGACAGCACGGTCCTGATACTGGGCCAGAGCGGCACGGGCAAGGAACTGGTGGCGCGGGCGTTGCACTTCAAGAGCCGCCGCCAGTTCGCGCCGTTCGTGCCGGTCAACTGCAGCGCGTTGCCGGAGAACCTGCTCGAATCGGAGCTGTTCGGCCACCGTCGCGGGTCCTTCACCGGCGCGATCAACGACAAGAAGGGCCTGTTCCAGGAAGCGGAAGGGGGCACCATCTTTCTGGATGAAGTCGGTTCGATGTCGGCGACGCTCCAAAGCCGGCTGCTGCGGGTGTTGCAGGAACGCGAGGTCCGGCGGGTGGGTGATAATACGCCGATCCATGTCAATGTCCGCGTGGTGGCCGCGTCGAACGAGCCGCTCGCGAAGCGGCTCAAGGAGGGCACCTTCCGTGAAGACCTCTACTATCGGCTCAACGTGATTCCCATTGCCCTGCCGAGTTTGCGCGAGCGGCGTGAGGACATTCCCCTGCTGGTGGCTCATTTCCTCAAAGGCAAGGTCAACGCGCGCACGAACCGGCTGTTTCAGGTGACCCGGCAGGCGATGGAGCTCCTGGGCGCTTATCATTGGCCCGGCAATGTGCGGGAGCTGGAAAACGCGATCGAACGAGCGGTGACGTTATGCGAGAGGAACATCATTCAGGCGGGCGATCTGCCGCCGAGCCTGGTGGCCAGCGTCGAGCCCTCCAAGCCGGTGCCCAATGGAGAGACGGTCGTTGCGCTGCCGGAACTGCCCGCGGCTGCCCTGTACCCGCTGCAGCCCAGCGCCGGCGCGTCGCCGGCGGCTGGGCCGCCGACGGGTGAATCAGTCGTTCCGCTCAAGGAGTTCCTGCGGCTCCAGGAGCGCCCTTATCTCGAGCGGGTGGTCGCGCAATGCGGCGGCAACAAGGAAAAGGCCGCCCTCCTGTTGGGCGTGAGCCTGGCCACCTTATATCGCAAGCTTTCGGACGAGGACGAGGAACCGTGAGTTAGAAGGTTTTTTGCTTTCTTTACCTCCCGTGTGTCCTATTATTCCACCCGGTCGCAAGCATTGCGGCCAGTGAGAGACGGATAAGATCGTTGAAAGAACTAAATATATGCCACTGACACATACGAAAGAGTTGTTCGCCCGGGCACTGAAAGGCAAATACGCGCTTGGGGCTTTTAACGTCAACAATATGGAGCTGCTCCAAGCCATCATCGAGGCGTGCGAAGAGGAAAAGGCGCCCGTGATGCTCCAAATCTCCAAGGGCGCGCGCCAGTACGCCAACCCGGTTTATCTCAAAAAGCTCATCGAGGCGGCGGTCAGCCTGTCCAATATCCCCATCGCCGTCCACCTCGACCACGGGGATTCCTTCGAGCTGTGCAAGGACTGCATTGACGAGGGATTTACCAGCGTGATGATTGACGCCAGCCACGAGCCGTTCGAGAAGAACATCGAGATTTCCCACAAGGTCGCCGAATACGCCCACGCGCGCAATTGCGTCGTCGAAGCCGAATTGGGCCACCTGGTGGGCGCGCAGTTTGACGAAGGCGAAGAGGGCGGCAGTTACTCGAAGGAAGGACACTACACCAACCCGCAGCAGGCGGTTGAATTTGTAAAACGCTCCGGGGTGGATTCGCTGGCGGTGGCCATCGGCAACTCGCACGGGGCCTACAAATTCAAAGGCGAACAGCACTTGGACCTCGAACGGCTCAAGGCCATCAAGCAGGCGCTAATGGATGCCGAGTTGGGAGATTATCCCCTGGTGCTCCACGGCGCTTCCAGCGTGCCCAAGGACCTCGTCGAGGAGATTAACAAGTACGGCGGCAAGCTGGGCACCGACGCCGCTGGCGTGCCGGAGGCTGATATCGAAATCGCCCGCCGCACCGGCTGCACGAAAGTCAACATTGATACGGACCTGCGCCTGGCCATGACCGCCGGCATCCGAAAAGTCTTCGCCGAGAACCCGAAGGAGTTCGATCCGCGCAAATATCTCGGCCCGGCTCGCGCGCGCGTCAAAGAACTGGTGCGGCACAAAGTCCGCAACGTCCTCTGCTGCGCCGGTCACGCATTCGACTGAGCGGCTAACTCACCTCGGCAAATACTCGCGCGGGTCGGTGATCCGGCCGGTCAGCGCGCTGGCCGCGACCGTCGCGGGTGAGGCGAGGAACACTTGCGATTCCTTGTGTCCCATGCGGCCCGGGAAATTGCGATTGGTGGCGCTGATGCACTTGAGCGGGGCGTTCATCCGGCCGAAGGTGTCCACCGGGCCGCCCAGGCACGCCGCGCAGCCGGCGTTCTCGGTCATTTGCACGCCCGCTTCGACCAGGATTTCCCACACCGTCTCTTGTCCCCAGCGCGCCGTCTGCAAGTCATGCACGATCTCCGGCGTGGCGGGCACGCCAAACGTGTCAATCACGACGCGCTTCCCGCGCAGGACGCGCGCGAACTCCAGGAAGTCGCTGGTCTTGCCGCCGGTGCACGAGCCGATGTACGCCCGGTCCAGCTTGATGTGGCCGAGTTCCTTCGCGAGCTTGCGCTGGGCAGGGTCGGGGTGGCAGGCGACGGTCGGCTCCAGTTTCGCCAGGTCAACCACGTGCTCAGAGACAAACTTCTCGGCCTTGTCGCGCGCGACGGGTTCGTAAGTCGCTTTGGTGCCGTTGAGTTTGCAGCGATAGTCCACAAAGGCCTGCGTCTGCGCATCGAATTCGAAAATCCCGTTCTTGCCGCCGGCTTCGATGGCCATGTTGGCGATGGTCATCCGGTCGTCCATGCTCAAGCTGGCGGCGCCCGGCCCGTCGAACTGCATCGCGCGATAAGTCGCGCCGTCAGAGCCGATCTCGCCGATGCAGTGCAGGATGATGTCCTTGGCCATAACCCCCGGGGACAGCTTGCCTTCGAGCCGGAAGTGAATCGTCTCCGGCACCTTGAGCAACAACTTGCCGGTCCCCATCACGAAGCCCGCGTCCGTGTTGCCGATGCCGGTGGCGAATTCGTTGAACGCGCCCGCCATGCAGGTGTGGGAATCGGTGCCGAACAGCACTTCGCCCGGCCGGGTATGTCCTTTTTGCGGCAACGCCGTATGGCACACGCCGGCGTAACGCGAACCGTGTTGGCGCTTGAGCACGCCCCGGCTCGCATCGAAGACCCAATGCCCGTCCGGGTCGTCAATGACATCGTAAAAATAGGTGATGCCCTGCTCCTTCACGAACTCCCGCAGGATATCCACGTTGCGGTTCGACTTCGAGTCGGCGGTGAAAATGTAGTGATCGGGAATAATGACGATCTTGTTGCGGTCCCAGACCTTCGCACCTTTGCCGAATTCGCGCCGGAACACCCCGATGGTGCCCGGACCACACACGTCGTGGGTCATGAGGACGTCCGCCTGGACCCACACATTGTCTCCGGCCTGCACCGCGGCTTTGCCGGCGGCGCGGGCGAGTATTTCTTCAGTAAGTGTCATAGCAAAACTTAGCACGGGCAACCCGCTACCGGTTGCCCGTCGCACATCAAAGACTACCCGACGGCCCCGCTGACTTCAACCGCGAAGCGGGAAGCGGTTACACGCAACGACGAAAGTACCGCCGCACTTTGACGCAAGAAGCCACCGCCCTTCGCATCCTTAACGAAGGGCGTCGTCAGCACTTGGCGGGATCATTGCTCGCTGTCCCTGGACTTCTCCACCTTGGCGCGTAAGACACGGCCGGTGGATTCGCCCCGCGCGCCGGGAGACCAAAAGCTCAATGTGCGCTGCGGTGGAAACCAATCCTGTTAGCCGAGGCCTCCTGCGCCGACGCTGTGCCGTGGGCCGGGCCAGGCTTGGCAGGGGGGCTCGCGCGTGACGATCTCTGCCTTGGCGGCGATGCCGGGACCGGAATCTGAACCTTGCTTCGCTGCCCGGTCACGATCACTAAGCCGAGAACCAACAAGCCCACGCCGATCGTTGCCAGGCTGACATACAGCGGCCCGACGGGCGGCTGAAAACGAAACTCCACCGTGTGTGTGCCGGAGCCAAGATAGACGCCGCGCATGATGTAATTGCAGCGCAACAGGGTCTCGGGCTTGCCGTCCACGCGAACTTCCCAGTTCGGATCGAAGCGGTCGTTGAGCAGCAGCACCGAAGGCGCGTGTGCGTCGCACTGGAGCACAATATCCTTCGGGGCGTAACTGGCGAATTTCACGGTGCCGGGGTTGTCGTTGGCGCCGGGGGCGGACGCAGCCGCTGGCGCTTCGCCCGCCACAAACACGCTCCGCTCGGGGTCGAAAGAGGCATCGGCGAGCCGCCGCAGCACCGCCGCGTCGTTCGTCGTGACCTGCCAGTTGGAATAGAGTTTGGCACGCGGCAGCGCCCGGGTGAATTCGATCAGGGCATAAAGCCCCTTAGCTCCAGGAACGGCCGTCAGGTCTTCCAGGCCAGTAGCCTGGGTGATTCCCGGCCGGGGCTCAAGGTCGAAACGCTCGACGATGCGGAACTCCGGCTGCGCCGGGTCGGTTTGGCGATTCAAGGCGTCTTTGAATCCTGCCGCGCCCAGTAAGTAACGGGTATTGGTGAGCTGCCAGCCGCGAACGATAACTGACACGTAGTCCGCCTCATTACTCGTGGTTAGCGCCTGCTCGTAGGCCGCGATGTCCGCCGGCGTGCGCGGCATCTGCAGCGTGTCCAGAGACTGAATATTGGAGTAGGGGAACAGGTGTTTGAGCCACTCGCCATCATAGAGCCGCTTGAAGACGGAAAACTTCGGCGGCGTGCGGAAGGGCAGCACCGTGACCCGGTGCTCATAAGGCTGTTCCCGCAGGGTATCAATGATCGGGTTGCTGGCATACTTCTCCCTGTAATTCCAGTAAACGATCCACGGCCCGTTCGCCCGGCCAAGGTCCGCCACCAGCACCAACCCAAGCAACATGCCGCCCCACTTGGCCCGCCCGCCGCTAAAGGCGCCGCTCAAAATCAAGACCATGAGACCTGCCCCCAGCACAAAGAAGAGCACAAACCACCCCGTCTGGCCAATGCTGAAGCCGGCAATCGCGCGGGCCTTGACCTCGTCAAATTGGACAGCCTGCAAATACTGCTCCAGCGCTTGGCGGGACGAAGCATAGGCTAGCCAGGCCACCAGACTCACTCCAAGGGTTATTGCGCACCCGTACACCCAGTTCTTCTCGGGCCGATTGGCCTTGGCCCACCATCCCTTCAGTCCGGCCCACCGGCCCGGTGGGTCCACCTCCCCCGGCTGCATGTATCGGCGCCACAGGCCGTCAACTCCGTAAGCGAACAGCACCACCAGGGCGAAAGCGAACACATGCAGGAATTTGACCGGGTTACGAATCGTCGAGAAGTAAGGCAACGCGTAAACGCCCCGGTAAAATGGGGCGAAACGCCCATAGGCCAACAGCAGCGAGATCAGGCTGACCCCCAGCCAGAACCAGAGCCACTTCCGCTGGATGAGACTGAAAACCGAATCCTTCCGCCGCAGGGACTGCCAGGCCGCCCAGACTGCCACCAGCACGACCGGTACCCCGAGGTACGAACTGCCCCCCGAGTAACGCAGCAATTTCTGCGGCGGCGGACCTTGTCGGCCATTGGCAAAATACCTGTCCCAGGCGGCGGCGCTGCCAACCGCCCCCCAATACTCTCCCCCACCCGGCGTGTCCATACGGTAGCCAAAAAGCCCCGGCACGACCAGGCTTAGCGTTTCCCACTTGGGCAGGCTCCACTGCGTGGCCCAGTCCCAATGCGCCTCTTTGGTCTCTGCATCCTGTTGCGTCCCCGCCACGCCCTTGATCTCCGTGGACACCAACCCCGAGATGGCCTGTGCGGCAAGCAGGGCAGCGCAGACCGCCAGCAGTGCGACCCGTCCCACGCCTGCAACCATGTTCTTCACTCGTGGACCCTCAGCCAACCAGGCCTGGTAAACGACGAACGCCGCCACATACACGCTGAACAACGCCCCAATGTCCGCGCCCTCCGTCACGCTCATGCCCACCGCCAGCCCGGCCAACACCACCCGCAGCCAGCGCCCGCGTGAAGAGGTGTCGGCGAACGCGGCCAAGGCAAAGAAGACCATGCCGACAGTGATCGCGTGCGACGCCACGCCCCAGCACGCCGCCGAGAAGAAGCTCGAACCCAAAGTTGCCGCCAGCCCGCCCAAGAGGCACGCCGCCGGAGCCAGACCCGACTGCCGAAAGAAGCACCAGGCGCCGAGGCCCAAGAGCAGCAATCCCACGGGAGCATACAGCTTCGCGAACCCGACTGGCCCCAAGAGAAACTCCAGGCCGTAACTGATGCTGGGAGAGGCGCCCCAATCCCGAAAGCCCAGCAGGTTGAGGTCATCCCAGCAACCGGTGAACCGCGCTGGCAATTGATGGCACTGCGCTACCAATCGCCCCAGCGGCCCGTCATTCGAGAAGAGAATGTTCTCCGGCAGATAGTCACCCCACAGCAGCACCGACAGCACTCCCACCAGCAGGAGCAACATCACCGCCAGCCCCGGCTTCCGACCAACTGTCGTTGCCGTTGTGCCTAAACCTTCTTCTCGGAACACTCGTCCACCTCATTCCATCCTCCGGCGCAACTGTCCCTCATCGGCTCCAATGGGTGAGATCGCGCCCCAGCAGTTCGCTCAGGCCCTCGACTTCGGGCGCAAACTCGCGCTTGAGCTGCGCGCGCACCCCGGGCGCCAGAGGCGGGCGCTTCTCCGAGCGGCTGTTGAAGGCCCAGAGTCGCCTCTCCACGTCATGCAGCGCGGTAAAAATCGGGCGCGGCAGCCGCCGCCCAATGGCCAACGCCGTCGAACGCACCAGCGGATCATTGAGCAAACCCCGCAGCGCCGAATGCTTCACAGACTTGTTCCCGTTAATCACCTGGAAGTCGGTTTCGATGCGCTTGGAATCAACACCCAAAAAACCCAGCACGCGGCAGTAAGTCGCGCGCACGTCCGCGACGAGATCGTCATAAATGATCACCTGCACCCGGCCGCGGCCAAAGACCTCGAAGTAGCGCCTCACCTGTTCGGTGTAGCGGGCCGTATCCCGATAAACCAAGCCCTGCGCAAAATACGTCTGGCGCGAAAGGCGACGCCCGGCCCGGCGCTCGTCCTCGGCCGCCAGCGCCTCCTCAAACGTCGGCAGGTGCTCGTTGCCGTCGAAGCGGAACTGGGAATACAGCGAATACAGCATCTCCGCCGGCTCCCGCAGCAGGATGAGAATGCGCGCCTCCGGGTTGAACGCGTAAATCTCTGCCGCCGCCTGCCGCGAAAAAAGATACCAAACCGAGGCCTCGCCCGCGCGGCGCTCGCCGTTGCGCGCGGCGAATTCGGCCAGGTATGCTTCCTGATCACGGCGGTAAAACTGGGGCCCAAAGCGCAAGTCGGCGCCGAACCTGTGCATCTCTTTTCTGGCCATGTAAACCTCGGGATGCGCGGCCAGGTAGTGGTCCATTGCCGACGTGCCGCACTTGGGCGCCCCGACGATGAACACATCAGGCTTCTTCCCGGCAGAGCAAGTCACGCTCTGCGCTTCTTCGCGCGATGTTTCCGTCGTCACCATTGTGGGGTCACAAAAATGTCTGCTTTCGTTTAGCCTGACCTGTGCCAAGGGCTTGCCGGGCTTGCGGGCCAGTCTCGTGGAAGGGCGGCAGGGGGCATGAAACCCTTGCGATTTCGGGGCAAAACCCCACATGCGCTGGATTTCAGGCCTCAGGAAATATCTCCAGAGCAAGATGTTGCGGCGGCCTCATCTGCTCAGTGGCTTTGCTGGGGTGCAAACTGTTTTTGCTGTTGCACCGTATCCCGGCTCGGGAGTTTCACCGACGAGGACTGCAGGTTGGGAACTTGTTCCTCCAATCGAACCCGCCGTCGCCCTCGACCGCCTTATGCGGCTCGAATCCGCTGCCGCAAGCGAGGTCGCCGCACTCGAACGGATGCTTGCCGGCCAGTCGAGCCAGAAGTAAATCCCGGCCACCATCGGGGTGGGGACGGCCTCGTCCCCAACATTTTTCCCAGAGCGCCTGTCATGCGGGGACGAGGCCGTCCCCACCCCATTCCACCTTGCAAGTGGTGGTAGTGCCAGGCTGCGCCCAACTTCTCCCGCAGCAGCGCTTACTCCTGATCCTGGCTCGGGTGAAGCCCGAACTGAACCAGTTTGGCCTTCATGGTGATGCGCGAGATGCCCAGCCAGCGTGCCGCCTTCGCCTGGTTGCCCTGCGCCTGTTGAATCGCCCGCGTGAATAACTCACGTTCGGCAGTTTCGAGCACCCGGGCATGCACGTCCGTCACTTCATCCCGGCAGGCCGCCGCCAGCAGCTCACTCACATACGCCTCAAATGCCTTGGCGTGAGCAGAAGCCAGACTACTGGTCTTGTTCGACGCGGCGCGCACATGGTCCGCGTTGATCGTGTAGGTCTGTGCCAGAAGCAGGGCCTTGCGCGCCACGTTCTCCAACTCGCGCACGTTCCCCGCCCAGCTCTGCGCCTGCAAATAGTTCATCGCCTCGGGATGGATCGAGGGCTTGGTGTTCCCCAGCTCGGGACCGTGCTTTTGCAGGAAATAGCGGACCAGCTCGGGTATGTCTTCGCGCCGGTGGCGCAATGGGGGTAGGGCGATCACCACCACGCTCAGCCGGTAGTAGAGGTCCTCCCGGAATTGCTTCTGGCGAATGGCTGTTTCGAGGTCCCGGTGGGTGGCGGCTACGACCCGCACGTCCACGGCAATGGTTTCCTTGCCGCCCAGCCGCTGCACGCACTTCTCTTGCAGCACGCGCATCAGTTTGACCTGCGTGCCCGGCGTCATGTCGCCGATTTCATCCAGGAAGATCGTGCCGCCCTGGGCTTGTTCGAACCGCCCGATCCGCCGCGCCTCCGCGCCGGTGAAAGTGCCTCGTTCGTGGCCGAACAGCTCGCTCTCCAGCAACGTCTCGGGAATGGCCGCGCAGTTGATCGCAATGAACGGCGCGTTGGCCCGGTCGCTGTGCTGGTAAATCGCCCGGGCGATCAGCTCCTTGCCCGTGCCGGTCTCGCCCCGGATCAACACATTGACCGGCTTGGTGGCGACGCGCCCAATCTCCTTGTAGATGGCCTGCATCGCCGCGCTGCGGCCCACCAGGGCGTCCTGGGCCGCGCCTGTCTCGCCCAGCATGATGGGTTCGGACATGAGACGGTTGCTGTCCGCCGCTTTGCGGACCAGCTCGAGCAGCTCTGGCACATCGAACGGCTTGAGCACGTAGTCGTAAGCGCCGAGCTTGGTCGCCTCGATGGCCGTCTCGGTCGTCCCATAGGCCGTGATGAGAATAATCGGCAGGCGCGGCTGGACCGCGTGCAATTGGCGCACCAGTTCCAGGCCGTTCAGGCCGGGCAGTCTCAAGTCCGTGATGACCACGTTGAACCGTTCCCGGGCGGCCCGTGCCAAGCCCTCATCCCCGCGTTTTTCCGCCGCGACATAGTGCCCCTCCTCGGTTAAGACCCGCTGCAACGAGTCCCGGATGCCGAGGTCATCTTCGATCAGCAGAATGTTGGCCGCGCCGCTCATGCCTTCGCTTCCGGCAGCACGATGCCAAACGTGGTGCCGCGGTTGACCTGCGTCTGATACTGTAGCATGCCGCCTTGCTTCTCCACTATCCGGGCGGCAATCGGCAGACCCAAGCCCGCCCCGTGGTCTTTGGTCGTGAAGAATGGATCGAACAACCTCGCCTCAACTTCCGGTGGGATTCCTTTGCCGGTGTCCGCGACTTCCAGCACCACCACGTCCGCCTCGCCGTTGGCCAGCCGCTTCCGGTCAGGGCGCGCGCGCAGCGTGATCGTGCCCTGCCCGTTCATGCTGTCCACCGCGTTTTGCACCAGGTTGAGCAGCACTTGCTTGATCTGCGCCGGGTCCACCCTGACGCGCAGCGGCGCCGAGGGTTCCCGCACCAACTGAATGCCATCCTTCGCCAGTTGCGCCTCGAACAACGCCTGTACCTCTTGCAACGGCTGCTCAGCCGGGATCGTCACCAGCTCCGGGTCGGCGGGCCGCGCAAACCGGAGGAAGTCATTCACAATTCCTTGGAGGCGCAGAATCTCTCGTTCCACCAGTTCAATGTCACCCCGCTCCGGCGAGCCCGGCGGAAACTTCTTCTGCTGGATGAATAGCGCGGCTTTGATGGCCGTCAGGGGAGTCCGGATCTCATGCGCCACCCCGGCGGCCAGCAAGCCTAACGACGCGAGCTTTTCATTGCGCTCCGCCAACGCCTGGCTCTCCACCAGCTTAACGCGCAGTGGAGCAATGACATCCCGGTAAACCCTGACCGCCAGCGCCAGGCCAAACAGGAACAACAAAGCCACCAAACCCAGTACCGACAAGCGGAGCTGCTCCAAGGTCCGGTTCGTCTGCGCCAGGGCCTCGTTGCGTAACTCGAAGTGGACCCTGGCCAAGTCCAGCCCCAGGTCATAAAGCCGGCGCGAGTGCTCAAGGAACCCGTTGTACTCCGCCAGCGAGGCGCTCACCTCGCCGGTGGTCTCCATCCGATCGTGGAGTTCCCGCGCCTTCTGCACATACACAGCGTACGCCGCTTCCATTTGCCTCAGCACTTCCCGCTCAAGCCCCGAGGCCAGGCTGGCCGCCTGGGCTCCCAGCCACCCTTCGAGCTCCTCGCTGGCCTTGAGAAACTCCTGCCAAACCGCCGGGTCACGGCCGCTGCAATACCGACGCATCTGGTCGCTCGCGTAGCGCAGCCTGTCCTTGAAACGGTCCGCAATCCGCATGCTCTCCAGGTCCAGTTGCCCCAACTGCACCCTCGCCTCCTCGCCACGCCGCTCAAGCATCACAATAACCCCAACGATCAACGCCCCCAGCAACCCCAGCCCCAACCCGAGCGCCGTCAGCCGCAGCTTGATCTTGATGTTCACGTTCCGCACTATACACCAGTCGGCGCAGGCGATTCCAAGCCTTTCTCTTAAAGCTTCGTCGGTCGCAACCGCGAGCCCACAAAAGGCTTTGACACCGCCTCGCGATGCATTAAACTGGACCCCAGTTATGAGACTCGGCATCAACACTTTTCTTTTCACCTCACCGTTCACGAACGACAGCACCAAACTGTTCAAGCAATTCAAACAATGGGGCTTTGACACCATCGAGATTCCCATCGAAGACCCCTCGCACATTGACCCTGCTCATGTGAAGCGCGAACTGGACAAACACGGCCTCGTCTGCGGCTCGGTCTGCGCCTGCCTTGGACCGGACCGGGACTTGCGCGGCACGCCCCAGCAACAGAAGAACAGCCTAAACTACCTGAAGCAGGTCCTCGACCAAATGGTCGTGCTCGATTGCCCATCGGTGGTCGGGCCGGTCTATTCGTCCGTCGGCCGCGCCGAAGCCGTGCCGGCTGCCGAATACAAACGCCAGTGGAAAACCGTGGTAAAGAACCTCAAGACGCTCGCTGCCTATGCGCAGAAACGGGGCAAGACCATCTGCCTGGAGCCCCTCAATCGCTTCGAGACCGACTTCATCAATACCTGCGACCAGGCGCTCAAGATGGTCAAGGCCGTCGGCAGCCCGGCCCTCAAGCTGCACCTCGACACCTTCCACATGAACATCGAGGAGAAATGCCAGGCGGCGGCCATTCGCAAAGCGGGCAAGCTGCTCGGCCACTTCCACGCCTGCGGCAGCGACCGCGGCACTCCCGGCAATGATCACATTGACTGGAAGCCCATCGCCGAGGCGCTAAAGGACATCGGCTACAAAGGCGATGTGGTCATCGAGTCCTTCACGACCGACGTAAAAGTCATCGCCCGGGCAGCCGCCATCTGGCGGCGGATCGAGCCGACCCGGAACGAAATTGCGGTGAACGGCCTCAAATTCCTGCGCCAGACACTAAAGTAGGGCAGGCGTCTCGCCTGCCCTTATGCAAACGATAGAACCAGACTTATGACCAGCAAGATACTCAGTGCCCTCACCCTGGGCGCGGTTTTGATCGCCCAGCCAGCTCCGGCGTCCGCGCAGGATCAACCTGGAGCCAATTTGACCCTGCTCGATGACCGTACAGCCGAAAAGGGCTTCGTCCGCATCTTCAATGGCAAAGACCTGACCGGCTGGGAGGGCAATCCCAAGCTATGGTCCGTCAAGGACGGCGCCATCACCGGCCAGACCACGGCCGAGAATCCGGCCAAGGGCAACACGTTCTTGATCTGGACCAATGACACGGTGGCCGACTTCGAGCTGCGCTGCTCCTTCAAACTCGTGCCCGGGGATGCTCGCGGATTTGCCAACTCCGGCATCCAGTACCGCAGCAAAGTGGTTGACCCCTCTTATTGGGTCGTTCACGGCTACCAGGCGGACATGGAAGCGGGGCCGACGTACACCGGTATTCTCTATGAAGAGGGAATGCGCGGTATTATGGCTGGGCGCGGCGATAAGGTCCTCTGGGACAAGGACGGCAAGAAGCAGGTCGTCGGGTCGGTCGGGAATGCCGCCGACATCGAGGCCTCGCTCAAGAAGGGCGATTGGAACGATTACGTCATCATCGCCCAAGGCAATCACCTCCAGCAGTTCATCAACGGCAAGCAGACCATTGATGTGACCGACGAAGACGAGGCCAAACGCGCCCTGAGCGGTGTGCTCGCGCTCCAACTCCATGCCGGCCCGCCCATGACCGCGCAGTTTAAGAATATCCGGATTAAGAAACTCTAACCGCCGGGAGGGCGACGTCCCCGCGAGCCCTGACATTGCATCCACGCGCAGCCGGCCAAATTCAACGTCATGAAGAAAGTCATCTTCGCATCCGTTATCCTTGCCAGCGCGCTGACTGCCTCAGCCGGCGACGCAAGAATCGTCTTCCTCGCCGGTCCGCCGAGCCACGGGCCGGGTGATCACGAACACCGCGCCGGCTGTCTCTTGCTCAAGTCCTGCCTGGATCGAGTTTCGGGGATCACCTCAGAAGTTTACAGCAACGGCTGGCCACGTGATCCGGAGGCCGCCTTTGCCGGCGCGGCTACGCTCGTCGTTTACAGCGACGGCGGCGGCGGGCATCCACTGCTGCGCGACGATCGCCTCAAAACGGTTGCTGCCCTAATGAAAAAGGGCGTTGGGCTGGTTTGCATTCATTACGCCGTGGAACCAACCAAAGAAGCCGGCGAGAAGGAATTCCTGGACTGGATCGGCGGGTGTTTTGAGACTGACTGGTCGGTGAACCCAACCTGGCGCCCGCAGTTTAAGCCACTGCCGGCGCATGCCATCACGCGCGGAGTGAATGCGTTCAGCCTCACTGACGAGTGGTACTTCCACATGCGCTTCAGCGACGGCATGAAGGGGATCACGCCGATTCTTTCCGCAGTGCCGCCCCCAGCCACCACGAATCGGCCTGACGGACCCCACGAAGGCAACCCGGCAGTCCGCGAAGCCATCAAACGAGGCGAACTGCAGATCGTCGCCTGGGGCTGCGAACGGCTGGACGGCGGGCGCGGATTCGGCTTCACCGGCGGCCATTTCCACCGGAATTGGGGTAACGACGATTTCCGCAAGCTGGTGCTCAACGCCATCCTCTGGACCGCCAAGGTCGAGGTCCCCGCGAGCGGTGTCGAATGCAAGATCACGGAAGACGACCTGAGGCAGAACCTGGACCGTAAGTAACTCCCCGGTGAAGACTGTCATATTCTCAGCCGCCCGACTCCAAAGCCGGTCCAATTTCGACGCCAACAAGATTCTGCCTCGCGGCCTGGCACTGTCTCTGGGCGGCTTTACTCTGCTGAACATTCTGGGCGGCTTACGCTCCGCCCATTTCGATGCCAACTTGTGGTGGATTGATCTTCGCAGTTTCCGGCCGACTCCCGCCACGCTCTTTCTGCTGGTTTCGTCCGCATGCCTGGTCAGCTTTGCCGTGTGGCCGCCGCGGACGATTTGGCGCCGACTATTGACCCTCGGGTGTGTAAGTGCGCTGGGCGCGGTGTCCTTGGTGAACATTGCGCAATTCTATGTTCTGCTGGCGCGCGGCATAGTACACCCCGGCATTCCAGTTCCGCTGTCGCTCCTCGTGGGCGCTGCTCTGGCCATTATTCTGGCGGCGGCCCGTCCCAGCCCGAGGCCGGCAAGTGGAACCCGGGACTTATTGCGGATCGCCAGCGTGGCCTTCGTCTGCCTGTGCTGCTTCCCGCTCGCGCAGATGTTTTTCTTCGGCAAGACTGATTATCGGCGGCCCGCGGATGCCGCCGTTGTCCTGGGCGCGCGCGTCTATGCCGATGGCCGGCCTTCCGATGCGCTCGCCGATCGGGTGCGGACCGCCTGCCAGCTCTATCGTGATGGGTTGGTCCGGAGGCTCATTTTCTCCGGAGGCCCTGGTGACGGCGCAGTTCACGAAACCGAGGCAATGAAGCAAATGGCCCTCCGGCTCGGCGTGAACGCGGAGGACATCTGGCTGGATACGGCGGGCCTGAACACGCAAGCCACCGTCCGAAACACCGAATCCCTTTTTCGCCAATGGCACGCCTCGCGCATCCTGGTCGTCAGCCATGCCTACCATTTGCCGCGCGTCAAACTCGCCTACCAGCGCGACGGGTGGGACGTGTTCACCGTGCCGGCCAAGGAAAGCTATCTGCTCCGCCAGATGCCCTTAAACATGGCCCGCGAAATCGCCGCCCTCTGGGTCTATTACCTCCGGCCCCTGGTAACGGCCTGACGCCAGTCACGCATCACGCATCACGCACCACGTTTCACGTTTCACGCCCCCCTACCCTGCCCTCACACGCTGTTAAGCACATCAATCAACTGCCGCAGCCGGGCATAGTCGCGCCGGTTGAAGTTGAAGGCGATGCGCGGTAAGTCCACCTGGTCGTCATCCTCCACTTCCTCCGGCGTAGGCTCGATGCGTTTGATCGGCGCGCCGGTATTGATGTCGGAAAAGTCTTCGTTCATCGCCCGGAGGGCTGAGTCGCTCGGCACGTGCTTGAGCCGGATCACGAACAGCTCTCTGACGAACCGGCTGGAGTGAAAGTTGCGGTAGAACCGCGTGATGATCTTCACCGCCTGATCAACGTCATCAGTGATCTGGTAGAGGCTCAGGTCCTCCGGTGAAATCAACTGGTCCCGCAACAGATGCTCCCGCACTTGCTGGTCCCACGTCTTCCAGTACGTGCCGCCCGGCCGGTCAATTAACACCAGCGGCATCAATTGGCTCTTGCCCGTCTGCATCAGCGTCAGCGCCTCGTAACCCTCGTCCAGGGTGCCGAACCCGCCCGGAAACAGCGCGATGGCATCCGCGTACCGGATGAAGATCAGCTTGCGCGTGAAGAAATACTTCAACGTGACCAGTTTCTTGTCCTCGCGAATGACCGGGTTGGCGCCTTGTTCCCAGGGCAGGCGGATGTTTACGCCAAAGCTCATCTCCGGGCCCGCCCCTTCGTGCCCGGCCTGCATGATGCCCGGGCCCGCCCCGGTAATAACCATGAAGCCCGCCGCGGCAATCTTCCGGCCGAACTCCACTCCCTGCTGGTACTCCTGCCGCGTCGGCTGCGTCCGCGCGGAGCCGAACATGGTCACCTTGCGCACGTGCGAGTACGGCGCAAACAGCTTGAACGCGTAGCGCAGCTCCCGTACTGCGGTCTGGATGACGCGCACGTCGCCGCTGTGCTTGACATCTTTCAGGAGCCTGAGTGCGTTCTCGATAATATCGGCGACGCTCTCCTCGTTGAACCCGCCGCCCTTGAAGTCAATCAGTTCCTGAATCCGCCGCCTCAGTTCCGGGTCCGTGGGCGGCTTGGCTGCCTTTTTCATGCCCACCAGGATACCAACTCCCCCGCCGAACGCAATCTTCCGCCAGTAAGCAATCCGACGGCGTGCGCATCTTGACACTGCCGCCATGCCGTAGTGGGGTAAGCCTCCGGCTTGCCAAGGTGTCAGCAACCCTCTGGGTTGACCGGCGAGGCGGGGCACGCGGCTGGGCTCCACAAGCCGGAGG
>Ga0182021_10001946_pt1 | contig 24069 bp, 11 predicted proteins | sample 612E3MmetaG_FD_120493 | JGI IMG/M metagenome (GOLD analysis project Ga0182021, IMG submission 120493) | Permafrost microbial communities from Stordalen Mire, Sweden - 612E3M metaG (Illumina Assembly) | ecosystem: Environmental > Terrestrial > Soil > Wetlands > Permafrost | place: Sweden... | reverse complement strand
TTGCAGGCAATAAGGGGAGCTCGTAACTTTCCTTCCAGGGGACTTTTTTGCCCAGACATGGACGAATCGGTTTCGGCTGACTCACTCCTCGGCACTGTTCCTACCCCGCGATTCCCTAGTTGCGGGATTTGCCTGCATATTAGAGTTTTTTATTCTTCTGTTACCCTTTCCACTTCTTCAAGCGTTGTCGTACCCTCGATCACTTTCAAAATTCCGTCTTGGGTCATAGTTATCATCCCTTGCTTTATGGCTAAGTCCTCCACTTCCGAAGTGGTGGGCTGTTTTGTGATCAATTCTTCCATCTCCCTGGTCACCTCCAGAATTTCGCTGACTGTGGTGCGGCCTTGATAACCGGTGTTATGGCATTTCGAACAGCCCTGAGCTTGATAGATATGGTCAATATTTTTAGGAATCTCAAAGCCGGCGGCAGGCGAGATGGAACTCAAAACTTTCTCGAACCGCCCTTTTATTTTTAGATCGACCTCAATTTCCTTTTTACAATCCGGGCAAAGAACACGCACCAATCTTTGAGCCATAAAAGCATTCACAGAGGAGGCAATATCTGTGGCGTTCACATTCATATTAACAAGGCGTTGAACCGAACCGGCCGCATTATTAGTATGAAGCGTGGAAAGGACGAGATGCCCGGTAAGGGAGGATTGAACGGCGATTTGAGCCGTTTCTTCATCGCGAATCTCGCCGATCATCATTATATCCGGATTTTGGCGAAGAAGCGCTCGCAAGGCTTTTGGGAAAGTATAGTCTTTTTTATCGTCGACTTGCGTCTGCAAAACTCCATTCAGCCGATATTCAATTGGGTCTTCGACCGTGATTATTTTCACTCCCGGCTTGTTCAAGATAGAAAGAATTGAATAGAGAGTAGTTGTTTTTCCCGATCCGGTCGGTCCGGTGTTCAAAATTATGCCATTCGGTTTTTTGGCTTGATTCAAAAGTTTATTCCGAGTTTGTTCCCGGATACCCAATTTTTCCAGATCAATAGCCTGCGCTCCCTGATTGAGAAGCCGCATAACCACTGTTTCTCCGTAACCTCCCAAAATAATGGAAACTCTGACGTCTATTTCCCTTTCTTTGAGATTCGCGAGAACGCCTTCTTCCAACTTGATGGAAAAGCGGCTGTCTTTGACGCCGCTTTCGACGTCGGCCGATTTAAAACCGCTTAGAATTTTGATATTTCCCAGAAATTGGGGATATTCGTTCATGGGAAGCTGGGCGATGTCTTGAAGGATTCCGTCAATGCGATAACGGATATTGACGGAATCCTCTTCCGGCTCAACGTGGATGTCTCCGGCTTTCAAAAGAAGGGCGGCGCCAATGACAAGATTGAGCATTTTTTCCGGCGATGATTCGGAAACCAATTTTTGCAGATTTGCAGAATTGTTTTCTATTCCTTTCATCTGCTCCCCGGTCTCGCTGGTGATGATTACGGAGCGCAGGAGAAGCTGGCTAATGATCTTTTCATAAAGATCTTCCAGAAATTTTCCTTCACCGGTGACTCTCTGTACCTCTTCAATGGACGTGCTCCCCTCAAATGCTTTTAATATGCCGTCCTGGAGCATGGTCACCATTCCAGCTTCAAGCGCCAGCGAAAGAATTTCTGTTTCAGGAGCCATCTCCGTTATTTTCTTGGCAATTTCTTCGTTAACGGTAAAAATCTCGAAGATACCGATTCTTCCTTTGTATCCCAGTCCGTGACATTTTGGGCACCCTTTGGCTCGATAGAATTTAGTGATCTCTTTCGGAATAGTAAGCTTGGCTTTCGGCGAAATGACCGCCAGGATCTTTTTTATGCTTTCAATGGTCACATTGGCCGGGACATATTGCTCTTTGCAATGGGGACAGAGCCGGCGAACCAATCTTTGCGCGATAAGAGCGTTGACGGCGGCGGGAACAAGGGAAGGTTTGATTCCCATGTCAATAAGGCGAGGGATAGTTTCCACGGCGCTGTTGGTGTGAAGAGTGGAAAGGACCAAATGGCCGGTGAGAGAAGAGTGGACGGCAATGCTGGCTGTCTCGTCGTCCCGGATCTCTCCGATCAAGATCACGTCCGGATCCTGGCGGACGATAGAGCGCAAAGCATTGGCAAAAGTATAGCCGCGGGATTTGGAAACCTGGGTTTGGGAAATGCCCTTGATCTTATATTCAACCGGATCCTCAACGGTAATAATTTTTACTTCCGGCGTGTTGAGCTGGTTGATGATGGCGTAAAGCGTCGTTGTTTTTCCCGATCCGGTCGGTCCGGTGTTGAGGATCATTCCATTTGGTTTTTTCATTTCTTCTCGCAACTTGTCATAGGCCAGCCCCTTGAGCCCCAAATCATCAAACCTAAGAGCGACTGTCTGCTGGTTGAGAAGGCGCATCACGATGTTCTCGCCAAAGTTTCCGGGAAGAATTGAAACGCGGATATCAACGTCATTATTGTCGATAGTGATGGAAAAATGTCCGTCTTGGGCGATGTCTCGGATGTTTATTTTCATTCCGGAAAGAACTTTCACCCGCGACAAAATATAATGGTAAACCTGATTGGGGAGAACAGTAATGTTTTGCAAAATTCCGTCAAGGCGATAACGAAGGCGGATACCGTCCTGCTGGGGCTCAAAATGAATATCGCTGGCTTCCATCTTAACCGCGCCGGCCAGGACAATGTTGATCACTTCGGTGGTTGGAATTTCATTGATCCTCTTTTTGAGATCAATGACGTCTTTTAGGTTTTTTTCAAATTCCTCAAGATCTTTTCCAGAAAGAGTGAGCTGCATATCCTCCAAATTATCCACCAAGGCGATATGCTTATATTTTTCAATGGTTTTATCGAGTCCGGACTTGGAGCAGATGAAAAGCTTGATCTTGAAACCATCTTCCTGCTGAAATTTTTCCAAAAAATCTTGAAGGCCGGCGTTTTGAATGTTGGCGATGGCCAGGCTCGCGTTGTTTCCGGATCTTTGAATGCAGACTATCTGATATTTTTCGGCGTCATCTTTTTTGATCGTTCCCAGCGTCTCCGGATCAACCGGAAAAATATTGAGATCGATATATGGCAACCGCAAAACGGAGGCGACCGTCGCCGCTTGCTGCTCTTCTGAAACGTGTTTCATTTTGGCGAGCACTTGCCGAACATCTTCTTCGTGAGCCCCGTGAATTCCATCGGTATTTTTGTTTTCGTTTGGCATAGCTATATTTTATTTCATCCACCTCAAAAACACAAACTAGATATTCTTTCAATAAACTGGTAAAATCAGTAAAAAGAATGGAAAAAAAGACCCTAAAATTTCCGGATGGCTTTCTCTGGGGCGCGGCAACGTCGGCCCATCAGATTGAAGGTGGAAACACGAACGATTGGTCGGAGTGGGAAAAGAAAAGCGCTGAAAGATTGGCTAAAGGCGCGGAGGCGAAATGGCAGGCAAGAAAAACCGGGCAACCGTCAAGCAAATTTCCGGAGATGTTTGATCAGAAAAATTATATCTCGGGACGAGCTTGCGACCACTACAACCGTTATGGAGAGGATTTTGACATCGCGAAATCTTTGAATTTGAACGCGTTTCGCATTTCTATTGAATGGTCGCGGATTGAACCCAAAGAAGGGGAATTCAACGAGAAAGAAATTGAGCATTACCGGAAAGTCATTGAAGCTATCCGCGCGCGGGGGATGGAGCCGTTTGTGACGCTTTGGCATTGGACTCTACCCCTGTGGCTTTCTGAGATCGGCGGAGTTTCCAGCAAGAAATTCCCTTTATGTTTCGAACGTTACTCTCAAAAAATGGCAAAAGAGTACAGTAATATTGTCAAATACTGGCTAACATTAAATGAACCAACAGCGGTGACTAGCATGGGCTATCTGAGCGGCGTTTGGCCGCCGCAAAAGAAAAATCCCATCCTTGCTCTTCGAGTTTTCAAAAATCTGGGTCGATCTCACAACGCCGCATACAAAGAAATCCATCAAGTTTCAAGTTCTGCTCAGGTCGGATTTGTGAATATTTTGAATTATTTCGACCCATTCAAAAAGAAATCATATTTGGACAAGCTTTCAGTTGGACTCGCGAATTATTTCAGCAATAAAAAATTTTTCAATCTCACGAACAATAATGATTTTTTGGCAGTGGATTATTATTTCCATCATCGGCTGAAGTTCCCCGCGAAAGAAAATAACGCCAATAGAAATATTACCGATCTTGGCTGGGAAATTTATCCGGAGGGAATTTATCATATTTTGAAAGATTACAAAAAATTTAATCTCCCGATTTTTATCACTGAAAACGGCTTAGCCGATGCCAAAGACGAAAAACGGGCCAAATTTATCAGGGAACATCTTCTCTGGGTTCACAAAGCCATTTCCGAAGGGGTGGATGTTCACGGCTATTTCCATTGGTCGCTTCTCGACAATTTCGAGTGGGACAAGGGTTTTTGGCCGCGTTTTGGACTGGTGGAAATTGATTACGAAACACTCGAGCGTAAAATTCGCCCGAGCGCGTTGGAATACAAAAAGATTTGTGAAACAAACACTCTAAAAATATGACTTGGATAATTTTTGCCATTAGTGGATATTTTCTCATCGCCGCGGTCGGAGTTGCGGATAAGATATTGCTCAAACAAAGAGCGGTTACCAATCCCGTGGTTTATTCTTTTTATATTGGTGTTCTAAGTGTCTTTACTTTTATATTGGCTCCCTTCGGCCTTCATTGGCCGGGAGAATTTCAGTTTTTCCTAGCTCTTGTTTCAGGCTTTATTTTTTTTCTGTCTCTCGTAAGCCTCTATAAATCCCTGGATATTAATGAAGCCTCGCGGACCCTGCCGGCCATTGGCGGTTTGACACCCATTCTTGTCCTTTTTTTGTCTTATTTTTTTCTCAAAGAATCGCTCAGCGAGATCCATATTATCGCCTTCTTTCTGCTTGTAACGGGAGGAGTCCTGATCTCGCTGAAAACAAGCCGGAAAAAAAGCCGGCTAGTAAAAGGAAGCGCCAACCTTTTTTTAGCGGTGGGCCTAGGCGCGATATACTATGTTCTTGAAAAATACATTTTTACCGAGCAAGGTTTTGTCAGCGGGTTTATCTGGTCCCGTCTCGGATTGGCGATAACTTCCGCTTCGATATTACTAGTTCCCAGATGGCGGAGGCTGATCCTTTCTTCCGAGAAGAGAGCTACGGCGGGTCTAAGCTTTTCTCTTATTATTAATAAATTTACGGCCGGGGTGGGATCACTATTGATCCACCTCGCCATTTCAATGACTAGTGTATCCTTGGTAAATGCCATGCAGGGAACAGAATATGTCTTCCTTTTTATTTTCACCATAATGCTATCGATAAAATATCCACAATTTCTAAAAGAAAATATTGACCGAAAAACAATGATCCAGAAGATCATTGCTATCCTGTCGATAATAACAGGCTTAAGTTTGCTATATTTATGATAAAAATTATTAAAAAAATACTACTCTTTATTCTCATTATCTTAGTCCTGTCTATTTTCTATCTTGTCCGCAAGCCTACCGGCATCGTGAGCAACGCGCGGGATGTCCAATGGGGCGTCGCCTTTTCCAAGATTTTTAGCGTTCAGCTGGGACTCGATTGGAAAGAGAATTATCTGGCCATTCTGACGGATCTCAAACCGGCAACCATTCGCCTTCCGATCTATTGGCAGGATATCGAACCCGAGCCGGGAAAATATGATTTTTCCGATTATGACTGGATGGCTCAGGAGGCGCAAAGGCAGGGAGTGAAACTGATCCTGGTGGTTGGGCGCAAAGTCCCCCGCTGGCCGGAGTGCCACAGCCCTTCTTGGGCGGACAAACTTTCGGAAAACGAAAAACAGGAAAAGATAATCGAATATATTTCCGCATCGGTCGAAAGATATAAAAATATTGATAACCTTTATCTTTGGCAGGTAGACAACGAGCCCTTTCTGCCGTTTGGAGCCTGCACGAAGTTCGACGTTAATTTTCTGGATCGGGAAATCGCGACTGCGCGGAACATGGACCCGAGCCACAAAATCATGGTCACGGACAGCGGGGAGCTTTCTACTTGGGTGCAGGCGGCCAAGCGCGCTGACATTTTCGGAACGACAATGTACCGCGTCATTTGGAAAAGTCCGGCAGGGTATTTCAAATATCCTCTTCCACCCAAATTTTTCTGGCTCAAGGCCAATATTGTCCATCTTCTCTATCCCGAGAGACCGATCGTTGTTTCCGAGCTGCAGGCTGAGCCTTGGGGGCCGAAACAAATTTATGATCTGCCGGTTGACGAGCAGATGAAATCGATGGATATCAATCAATTTCACGCGAATATCGAATACGCAAAACGGGTTGGTTTTCCGGAAGACTATCTTTGGGGCGCCGAGTGGTGGTTCTGGATGAAAACAAAAAAAAACCGCCCCGAATTCTGGGAGGCGGCGAAGGAGGTTATGAAAAGTGAGTAAACCGGGTTGGTTGGACTAGACTGATCTTATTTTTTCCAACAATTCTTTTTCCGCTTCTAAAATATTCTTTTTCTCAAAAACTATTTTAAGATATCCGTTCTTGATCTCTCCTCCGCAAGCCTTTTGGATCTTTTGGAGCGATTCGGATTCGCCGTTTTTGATGAAAGCGACGCTCCGATCGAGTGTTTCGGAATAGAGAATGGCGAAAAGTTTTCCAGCCGAGAAATTATCTTTTATCTTTTCCAAGATCAAGGGAAGCTGGCCGGGGTTCGTCCGGCTTTTCACGAAATCTTCAATAGACACCATCGACCAGGCCAGTTTCGAGTCCTCGTTCCAGTTGAGCCGCGCCATTACTCGGCCCCAAAGCTTCATAAAAGGGAAGGATTGGGTCTTGAAAAGCTCGCGGATGATCTTTTGCTGGTCGGCGCCTTTTTCAATGAGCCAGGAGGCGGTCATAAAAGTTTGAGGATTGGTGTGAGACGACTGGAAATTGGAAGTGGCCGAAACCAGTCCGGCGAGCAAACATTGGGCGGACCCGGCATCTGTTTGTTTCTCCCAGAAAGACTTGGCGAGTCCCGACAAAATATCGGCGATGGACGACGCGGTCATATCCACGAGATTGATCTGGCCGTAATTCTCGTTGGCGCTGGAAGCATCGATATTCACGATCGGGACCTCAAAGAAAAGGTCGCTGTTTTTGTCCTTGATATCCCCAAGGCTTTCAAGATTCGGGCATCCGAGAAGAATGACCAGATCATACTTAAACTTGGCCGGTATAAAAGAAAAATCTCGCGGGTCAATGGTGGCCTTTTCGGGAGTGATATATATGTCGAAAGAATCAATTTTATTTTCCGTGCGGAAATCTGTTATTTTGTTGCGCGCGGTGTTGAAGGAAAGGACGAAATCTCGGGCGCTCTTGATCTCTTTTATCATATGATCCGGTTGGGGGAGGAAGATCATTTTTCCGTTTCCATTCTCACTCTCCAGAACAGTGGGAATCTTACCGAGATTTTTGAGAAGACGGGACAACCCCCAGCTTGCGGCGATCGTATCGTCCGGGGCGTTTTTTTTCGTCAAGATCAAAACACTCTCGGCGGATTCAATTTGGTTTTTGATTTGATCTGGAATGGAAAGCATAATTTCAAAAGGGGTTAGTCAATCAAAGTACCAAACGGTTCGGAAATCGTCAAACGTTCCGGTTTTTCGAATGGCTTGACAGAGGGATAGTTGAATGCTATTATGTGATGTTTAATAATGGCTTATCATTTTATCTCAATGATCCAGCGGATTTCGAAAATTTTATTGATCATGTCATTTGCGTTTTTTACTATGGCACTGCCGCCGCGATGTTTTGCGGAGATCGTCAATCAGCCCGCAGCCGATGCAGGGTTCCAAGTGGACAATAGTGCATTGTCCGGAATATCCAATCCTGATCAGTCAATCACCAACAATCCCGCTCCGGAAATTGATAATGATTATCCCTGCCAAAAGATCCGCAATCCCAAAGTCCCGCGCGTCAAAAACAGGAGCCAAGGAATAGACAATGATAACTCAGGAAAGATAAAAAACCGGAACCGGACCATAAGCAATCCGGAAGCCGGAAATATTGCGAATCTTGATCAGGGGATCAGCAACCCGGAAACAGCGAATGTTATAAATCGCGATCAGAGAATAAATAATCCGCAAGCTGGAAATATAGAAAACCCTGACTCGGAAATCAGAAACAACACGCCAGGTATCTCAAATCCGGAAGCGCCGAGAATAGCCAATTCCAATGGATCCATCTTCAATTCTGACCAATTTATCTCAAACGGTGACCATCGCATCAAAAATGGTGATCATTTCCTAATCAATTTTGACTGGTCTTTCTTGGGTGTTTTCAACTGGGATTGCTGGAATCAACCCTTTTTTCTCATGTAGTGAAGCATTGTTTTGAGCCGTAAAATAGACCTATTTTGAATTGTTTCACGCAACCTTGACACGGAGCGCTTTTAGGAGTAAAATAAGTGATTAAAAGAAATATAAAGACAGACAAAAAAATACAGTCACAGGTTGGATAAATTCCGGCCGAGAGGAGAGGGAAAAGATGTTTCAAAAGGTTGCATTTCTAATGATTCTGGGTGCTCTATTTTTAGGGTCTGTTTCTGAGGCGCTAGCCTGGAGGAATCACGGTTGCGGTGGTGGACGGATTTATTATCAGCCGCCTGTATACTACTGTCCACCGCCTCAGCCACAAGTAATTTTCGTGGAAGTGGTGCACTTTAAGGATTGGTGGTGCAATCAGTGCGGAAAGTATTTAGGAAGGACTTTCCAAAACTCTGATGGCCAATTTCCGGTGCCCACTGGGCATCGGTGCAACTAGCGATTCCGCTCATCGAGCGGAGTTGCCAAAAAGCCGTGAGTGTTCACTTACCTCCGGCTTTTTTCTTTGCCAAAAAGAAAATTTGTGCCACAATAAAACCAATGAAAAAGACTTTTATTACGAACAATTCCAAGCAAACGCAGGAGCTAGGCGAACTGCTGGCCGGCGAACTTCGAGGGGGCGAAATTATCTGTCTTTCGGGAGAACTGGGAAGCGGGAAGACCACTTTTTCTCAGGGCGTATTAAGAGGACTGGGGGCGAAGGAACCATTTACAAGTCCGACGTTTGTGGTGATGAAGCAATATAAGATCAAAGCCACGGCGAAAAAGTCAGAGCCAGTAAATATTTATCACATTGACGCATATAGAGTAAGCGGAAAAGATATTCTTGATCTAGGGTGGGAAGAAATTACCGCGGGTAAAAAAAACGTCGTGATAGTCGAGTGGGCGGAAAGGATAAAAAACATCATTCCAAAGAATGCGGTTTGGATAAAATTTGAGCATAAGAGCAAAAACGAGAGGGAAATAACAATCTGCTAAATTTTCAATCAATGATCAATTCTTCAATTTACAAACATTGAAAATTAGATCATTGAAACTTTATTGTAAATTGAAAATTGATAATTGGAAATTTTTTATTTAATACTATGCCTTCATCTAAAAAAAAGCTGATATTAATCGACGGCAACGCTATCATCCATCGCGCCTACCATGCGCTTCCTCCGCTCACGACCAAAAAAGGAGAGCTGGTGAACGCGGTATACGGGTTTGCTTCGTTGCTGTTGAACGTGGTCAATAAGTTCAAAGCCGAATATATCGTCGCCACGTTCGATCTCAAGGAGCCGACTTTCCGGCACAAGGAATTCAAGGATTATAAGGCCACACGCATCAAAGCGCCAGATGATCTCTATGCCCAAATTCCCAGGATAAAAGAGCTGGTCAAAGCCTTCAATATTCCGATCGCCGAAAGAGAGGGCTTTGAAGCCGATGATCTCATTGCCACTTTCGCGCGTCAAATTGAAAATCTTCATCCCGAGATCGAAAACATCATTGTGACCGGGGATCTTGATACTTTGCAGCTGGTGAACGACAAGACAAAAGTTTTTGCCCTGCGGCGGGGGATGAGCGAATCGGTTCTTTATGACGAAAAAGCGATCTTCGGCCGCTATGGTCTGGCGCCGGATCAGATGATCGACTACAAAGGGTTGAGAGGAGATCCTTCCGATAACTTGCCGGGCGTGAAGGGCGTAGGCGAAAAAACAGCCACAGAATTGCTCAAAAAATATGGATCGGTCGAAGGGGTGTATAAAAATCTTCCCGAGATCAGAGAGGGAATCCGTAAGAAACTGGAAAAAGACAGGGTGCAGGCCTTTTTCAGCAAGAAGCTCGCGAGGCTCGTCTATAACGTCCCCGTGAAATTTGATCTGGAAAAAAGCGCCTGGCAGGATTTTGATCGGGTCAAGGTCATCAACCTTATGCGCGAGCTGGAATTTTTCTCTCTTTTACGGCGTCTTCCCGGATACGAAGAATATGAGAAGGAAAAAAGCAACGCTGATGAAAAAGGGAAAGTGCCGGACGCCAAGAAAAAAGTGGAATGGAAAAAAATAACTTCCGCCCAAATTCCGGAAATGGCGGGAAATGTTTCTTTCGCTCTTGACAATGGGGGCGCAGAGTTCCCCAAAGGAATCGCCATCAGCCCGGATCCGCAGTCAGCTTTCTACCTTCCCTTTTCCGGATCTATTGTTCCGAAAAAAATAAAAGAATTTTTGGAGGACAAAAATATCGGGAAGATCGGTTTTGATCTCAAAAGGGAGTGGCGGACCATCGATAGAATGGGGATGAAATTGGAAGCCATGGTTTTTGACACGCAGCTCGCGGCTTATCTTCTCCGCTACGGGTCCAACTTAAGCTGGGAAGATCTGGTTTTCCAGGAGCTGGGGATAATCGCAGAGAAAAAAGAAAAAGGCGGCGGACAAGGGGCTCTTATTTTCCAGGAAAACGAAAAAGAGATTGAGAGATTGTGCCTTCGAGCCGCTCATAATTTCTCCCTTTCTGAGAAACTTCAGGAGAGACTGGGAGAGATCAGTCGGGAACAATTTTCCGAGGAAAAAAAATCAACCCTCAAAGATGTCTTTGAAAAACTGGAAATGCCGCTGGTCGAAATTCTGGCGGGGATGGAAAAGGACGGGATCAAGATCAACAAAACGATCCTTGAGGGAATTTCGGTCAAGCTTGACCGGCGGGTAAAAGTTCTTGAGCGGGAAATTCAGAAACTGGCCGGTTCGGAGTTCAATGTTAATTCTTCCGTCCAGCTGCGGGAGATCCTTTTTGAAAAGCTGGGAATCTCGACGAAAGATATCAAAAAAGGAAAGACGGGTTTTTCAACCGCTTCTCCGGAATTGCAAAAGATCAAACATCTCCACCCGGTCATCGAGAAAATCGAGGAATATCGAGAATTATTCAAACTCAAAACCACCTATCTCGATCCTCTGCCGAATCTGACGGACGAAAAATCCCGTCTTCATACAACTCTCAACCAAGCGGTGACGGCGACGGGGCGCCTTTCCTCGTCGGAGCCGAATCTTCAAAATATCCCTATTCGAACCGATCTGGGACAAGTTATCCGAACGGCCTTTGAGGCGGAAAGAGGTTTTCGAATGGTGAGCGCCGATTATTCCCAGATAGAACTGCGCATTGCCGCTCATTTGAGCGGGGATGTCAAAATGATCACGACGTTTCTCAATGGCGAGGACATCCATACCGCTACTGCCGCCCGGGTGAACAAATTGGATCTGGATAAAGTGACCGGGAAAATGCGCAGTTCCGCCAAAGCTCTCAATTTTGGGATAATTTACGGCATGAGCACTTTCGGATTTTCCCAAAGCGCCGGAGTGGACAACGAAGAGGCCCGGGAATTCATCCGGAAATATTTCGAAAATTATCCGCAAGTCGCCCATTTTTTGGACGAAATAAAAATATCTGTCCGAGAAAAAGGATATGTCGAAACTGAACTGGGGCGGCGGCGCAATATCCCGGAAATAAACTCTTCAAACTTTCAAGTGCGCGCGGCGGCCGAGCGTATGGCGGTGAACATGCCCATCCAGGGTCTTGCGGCCGATATAATAAAACTAGCCATGATCGAAGCGGACAGGCTGATTCGCGAAAAATATTCCAAAGTCCGGATGATCCTGCAAATTCATGATGAACTTCTCTTTGAAGTTCCCGATCGCGAGGCGGAAAAATTTGCCGAAAATTTAAAAGAAGTTATGGAAAATGTTTACAAACTTTCCGTGCCATTGATAGTCGATGTCAAGGTCGGGGATAATTGGGGAGAAGTATGATAAAGGAAAAAGAGACAATGTCCGTCGAAGGCGAATCACAATCAGAGACTGACCGGTCTGGGACGGCCATCCATGAATCTGGTGGAAAAAATAAAAAATATATAAAAATAGGGATCTTTATTTTTCTCCTGGGCTGGCTTTTCTTTTTCATGGCCGAAAAAATTGATCTGTCGAATACCGATATAGGTCGGCATCTCAAGAACGGCGAGATCGTTTTAGGCGAGGGCTTAAAGATAGGGGAAGCCAATACTGTTTTGAGCAGCAATTTTTATTCCTACACCTATCCGGATTTTCCTTTCTTGAACCACCATTGGGCCAGCGGAGTGTTTTTTTATGCAGTTCAGAAATTGTCCGGTTTTTCGGGGCTTTCGATCATGTATATTCTTTTGAGCCTCTTGACTTTCATCATTTTTTTTCTTGTTGCTTATCGCGAGGCAGACTTCACGACGGCCGCGGTGCTTTCGGTGTTTCTTATTCCGCTTATAGCCGAGCGGCGGGAGATCCGGCCGGAGATCTTTAGCTATTTTTTCCTAGCAGCATTTTTTTTGCTGCTTTGGCTCTGGAAAAAAGAAGAATTTTCTTGGCGCTGGCTGTTTCTTCTACCGATCATGATGATTTTTTGGGTGAATGCCCATATTTATTTTTTCCTGGGATTTTTTTTGATCGGCGTGTTTCTGTTTTCCGAATTTATCGGAAGAAATTGGAAAGGTTTCAAGGAACTGGCCACGATTCTTTTTCTCACCGCGGCAGCAGCGCTCATAAATCCCTTTGGTCTCAAAGGAGCGCTTCATCCATTGTACGTTTATAAAAATTACGGATACGCGGTTGCGGAAGAAAAATCGGTTTGGTTCGTGGAAAACTATGGAATCGTAAATTCCAATTTTTTGCTGGCCAAAATAGTGATGGGATTGATGGTGGCGACTCTTTTAATAGCGATTTTGATCAATTGGAGAAAAATTTCGCTGCCGAACGCGCTGCTTGGAATATTCTTTGGGGCCATAGGTCTCGTGCAGATAAGGAATTTCACCATGCTAGGTTTTTTTGCTCTGCCAATTCTTGCCTCGCAAAGCGAAAAAATATTTTCCATCAAAGCGGGGAAAGCGAAAGGGATGGCAAAAGAAAACGCTCTCACTTTTTTTTACATAACCCTCGTTGTTTTTGCGGCGGTAAACAGCTATCAATTTCTTTCTTCCCATTGGCAACAAAAGGGAATTGGCCTCGCGAAGGACGATCAGAAGGCGGCGGAATTCTTCCAAAAAGAAAATATCCAGGGGCCGATTTTCAATAATTATGACATTGGCGGTTACCTTATCTATTATTTATACCCGGGACAAAAAGTGTTTGTGGACAACCGGCCGGAAGTATATCCGAAAGAATTTCTTCAGAATGTGTATATTAAGATGCAGGAAGATGAGTCGGTCTGGAAAGAACAAAGTGAAAAATACAACTTTAACTCAATATTTTTTTCCTATCGGGATATTACTCCCTGGGGGCGGAATTTGATCAAATCACGCCTTGAGGATCCCGCCTGGGCGCTGGTCTATAAGGACGATTATGCTATGATATTTCTGAAAAGAAACGAAGCTAATAAGAAGATCATTGAGAGTCAGGAAAAATAGGAGCAAGTTTTTTATATCCAAAACAAAAAAAGGACCTTTCAGGCCCATTTTTTGTGTTCTTTGGATGAAATTATTTATATCGTAGAGCTGTCAGCGCGTTCAGTCTGGCTGCCCGCTGAGCCGGATATATTCCAGTGATGAATCCGACGATGGCCGAGAAAGCGATTACGAAAGCTATGAACCAGCCGGGAGTGTAAAAGATGTTTATGGGCTGTCCGCCAAAACTTTTTGCCAAAAGATAAAAGCCATAGTTAAAGCTCCACGTCCCCATTTTCCCGAGCATTATTCCGCCAATTCCTCCAAGAACGCCGATCAAGACAGATTCGGTCAGAAACAAAAATTTTATTTCGCCGTTTGAAGCGCCGAGTGATTTCATAATACCTATTTCGCTGGTTCTCTCAAGAAGGGCTATGGTCATGGTGTTAAACATGCCGATAGCGGAGACGATGAGCGCGATGATGCCGAACAAGGACAAAACTATCTGGACCACGTTGAATATTTTGTTGGCCTGATCGACGGTGTCGGAAAGTGCGGAAACCGAAAGGCCTTTGTCTATCACCGCTGACCGCGCCTGTTCGAGATTGCTTTGCTTATCGACTTTGAGCTTCACACGGTCAAAATATGGGACGACTGAATTATCAGCCCATCCTATAGGTATATAGCCCATACTTGAAGTGTCATCATCTGTGATGCCGGAGATTATAAAGCTTCCATCAAGAGGATATAGGTTGTTTTCGGTATTCATCTCCTGTTCTTTATCAGAAGTATTCTGCGGAACAATCAACGTCAACTGAACTTCTTTGCCTAAGGCTTCATTTGGATCGCTGATGCCTAAAGATTTTATGGCACCCGTTGAAATAATTATTTTTCGGTCGTTATCTCCAGAAAAAACTTCTCCTCTTAGAAGAGCAACCCCGCCGAGGCGGAAAAAAGGATTGTTTACCGCGTTTAGGGAAACGTTACTGGAAATTTCTCCAATTTTCAGTTGGGAAAGAACGGATTTCTGAGGGCTGACTTCGGAAATGTTGTGTATTTGAGCCAACTCTTTTTGCATATTTTCGTCAATCCTAATAATAGTGGAGTTTGCCGTGCTGACATCGAGAGTGAGAAGGGTATCGGATGTAGCGAGTCGCTCCATAAGCACTTTTTGGAGCCCGTATCCCAGGGACACAAGAAACAATATTGTTCCAATCCCCACACCGATGCCGAGAATCGTGAGAAAAGTTCTGAGCTTTCTGGTCTTGAAATTTCTGGTTGCGAGCTTAATATTGTCGAATACGAACATAATTTTTGGCCCTTATATTAATTATCTATAAATCTTTATCTGTCGGTTTTTCATCTTTCCCAAATTCAGTCAAAATAATTATCTCCAATTTTTTTGAGAATTTTTTGGCCGTTTTTTGGTTCAGGCCTGCGCCACCGTCCGCGAAGGAGCGATCGAGAAATTCCCGGAATTCTTCTCTGTTTATCTTATTAAACAATCTGTATTCGATACCCTTATTAATCGCTTCGATTTGTCCGAGTGTGATATGTCCGGCATAATCGTCGAGCAGGTATTTTCTTAGCTTGCTTACAGTCAACTTCACCGGATCGGGTTCCGCTTTTTCGATCAAGGAGAATTCTTTTTTCAAGAATTCAGCCTTATCAACAACCTCTTCAATGATGTTTGAAAAATGCATTGCCGTTGTGTTGTTCAATCCGAGTCCGCCTTCAGAAGCAGGGATATCTAACTTTCTTATCAATCCATTTTTATCGATGCGGTCAAGAAGGCGATCGGTGATGACGATTTCCAGCTTTTGAATTTCATCAGATTCAAATTGGCTGATCAGGTGATTAGCCAAGATCTTCGCTTTGAAAGGCGCGAGCATCGTATGAAGCTGCATTCCTGACAAATCCGGATAAGCCTGGAGGAGAAGCTCGAGTGATGTCCTTTCCTTGCGCTTTTCCTCGGTTCCCTTATTCTCAATCTCTGGTTTTCTTTTTTCGTGATTAACCTCAGTTTTAATCACCATCCCGTCCTTCATGTAAAAAATTCGGTCGGCATAAAAAAGATGTTCCGGATTATGGGTTACTGATATTATGGTCTTTTTTTCATCAGTGTTTAGTTTTCTCAATATCTCGAGTACGTTTTTCGCCGATTCGCTGTCCAAGTTTCCAACGGCCTCATCAGCCAGAATTATTGCTGGATTATTCACAAGTGCTCTCGCGATACCGACTCTCTGCTGCTGACCTCCTGATAATTCCTGAGGAAGGCGTTTACCAAAATCCTCTATCCCAAGTTTTCTTAGAAGCTCTCTTCCTCTTTCTTTTCTTTTTTTTCCGGTTACCCTCTCGAAAATTTGGGGAAGGATAATATTATCCAATACATTTAGGGTAGGGATAAGGTTGTAGGCTTGGAATATCATGCCAATTCTTTCTCTGTGAAATGTCGCCATTTGCCGGGCCTTCAGCTTTTTCAGATCCTGGCCCGCGACAATGACTGTTCCTTCAGAGGGAGCTTCAAGGCCTGCGATAACATTCAAGAGAGTTGACTTTCCGCAGCCGGATGGCCCGAAGAAAATAACATATTCTTCGGGGAAAATATCAATCGTTATGTCGGTCAGCGCCTTGGCTTCATTTGTTTTCCCAGGATTATAGACAACTTTCATGTTCTCAATCTTCACAATGCTGCCGTCCGGGTCATGCGAAAAATCCGTGGGCGTATTTTCCGCCACCTCGACAGGGATTGTCTGTTCCTTGTTTTCAATAAATGGAGACTGCATATTTTTTCAGGCCTAGCCTTTTATTTTTCTCAACCAGCCGAAGGTCTGCTCGAAATTCGAGACTATGAGCTGGATTATGGACTGACTTTTTTGGGGAGCGAGCAGAGTAAAATTTTCAGAAATTGATTCGTTGCCGCTTTGATCCTTTGAAACGACCTTAAAATGATAAACTGTTCCCGGCTTGAGATTAGTTAGGACGATGATATGATTAGTCGTTAGATTATCATCTTCTCTTGATTCTTGAGAGAACGTGTCGGAAATTGTAACCCCTTCTTCAAATCTGACCTGAGACGTTGAAGACTCATTAGTCTTCCAAAATATTATCGATTGCACTTTTTCTTCTTTTCCGGAGATCAGAGAAGATTCCGTTTTCACCTGGGAAATATCAGGGGATTGAGTATCGGCAGCAGTCGTAAGTGTGAAAGGATTAGAGGTAAAAGAGTTTTTATTCACATCAGTTCCTTTTATTTTTACTTCATATTCAGTGCCTGCTTCAAGGTTCGTGACGGAAACTCTGTGATCAGCGGTTGTGTCTGGCATGCCCTGAGTACTGCTTTCTCCGCTTGCCTTATTCAAATATTCCACCATTGAATCTGTCGGGACATTTGTTTTCCAGGTCAGTTTTGCTAGAGAATCAGTGACTTCATCGACATTGTAGGTTTCCAATTTAGGGGTGGCATAGGTTGCAAAAATATAATCATCAGAAGCGACGCTATTCGAATTCTTATCGAGTCCATTGACTCTTAGGTGATAAGTTTGCCCTGCGGAAAGGCTAGTGAGTTCGATTTTATGGGTATTAGCATTTGTCTTGTCTGAAGTATTTTTTCCGTAGCTTGTTGTGGAGCCGTATTCCACAACTGATGTAGTGGGGCTGGCAGTTTCCCAGGTAACGACTGCCGAACTAAGGGTTATGTTGGTTATGGAAACACCGGAGAGCGCTGCAATGGCGGAAGTCCTGAAGCTGTCATCACTCGATTGTCCTATGTTTCCTGCCAGATCTGTTGAAGCGATCATGAAGTGATAGGCAGTGTTCGAGAGAAGACCGTTAATAACAACTTCGTGCTTGGTAGTGAACTTGGTGGTGTCTGAAACAGTGATATCTTCGGCGGCAGCTTGTCCATAATTGTTATCAAGGCCATAACGTACTTTTCCGTCACTATCTTCATCTGTATTCCAGCTGATAATAATCGAGTTCGCCGTGGCGCTCGAGGTTTTTTTATTGGAAATTGAAGGTGGAGTAGTATCAGCAGCTGAGCCGCCTCCGACCGGATTTTCATTGATCTGCTTGGGCAGGGTGGCGAAGGAATACTCTTTGGAACTGATGGCGTTATTTAGGTTGTCCTCCGAGCTTATCTTGAAATAATAAGTAGTTTGAGGCAGAAGGCTTGCGAGAGTCACCGAATGGTGGGTATCCAGATTATTGTTGGTTATGGGCAGCTCATTATAGGTGTTGCTGATGGTACCAAACTCAACTACGGAATTGGCCGGCTGATCCGTATCCCAGGTGATGACGGCTTTCGTGTCGGTTACAACAGAAGGCGGATTGGAAACATTAGTGATCGCCATAAGCGGATCGTGCTGGTAGGTCGGATCTTTTTGGGTGGTGAAAGAATCTTCGCCGCTTTCTCCCTGGTTCGAATAGACATCTGTCGAGTTTGCCTTGAAGTAATATTTAGTATCGGGATCAAGTCCGGCAAGAAGAATATAATGGTGTTTCATATCGGGAGTCGACATAGCGGAGGAGTTATCCAGGCTATGGGTTTTCCCATAGTCAATTTCGCTCGATGAAAATATATCAGTATCCCAAGTAATAATGACCTGATCCGGACCGACTACTTGCGCGCTTACATTGGAAAGCACCGGCGCAGTCGTATTGAGCCCGGTCGTGAAGGTGCCATCGCTTGAAATGGCAGGATTCCCTGAGGCGTCTTTAGCGTCGATCCGGTAGTGATAGGTGGTCCCCGGCCTGAGATTATTGAGGTTGATGGAATGGATCATCCCCGAGACAGATTCGTTGCCGCCGCGCTGGGAATAGTTATTGGTCGTTCCGTAGTTGACGATCGAATCGGCGCTTTCGTTCGTGCTCCAGCTCACGGTCGCTCCCGAGGATGTCACGCTTGTCACGCTGATGGCAGAAATTATGGGCGGAACGTCATCTGTATGGGCAGGCGTCGTAAAGATGTAATCCGCGGAGACACCTTCTGTTTCCGCAGTGGAGCGCACCCGGAAATGGTAAGTGGCCGAAGATTGGAGGCCGGTCAGGGTAATGGAGTGGTTTTTGGTCGAATCATATTTTCCGGCCGAGAGTCCATAGCTCGTATCGAGCCCGTATTCCACGAAAGAGTTGGCAAAGATATCCGTCGTCCAGCTGATGCCGGCGCTTGAGTAGGTGGTCCCGGTGACCGTGACGGCGGAGATGGCCGGAGTGGCCGGTCCCGCGTCAGTCGAGAAGTTGTAGTTTCCGGAATTCGAATCAGTTTTGGTGTTTCCGGAACCGTCAGTTGACTTCACCTGGAAGTGATAGCCCGTCCCCGGCGTGAGACCAACCAAGGTGATGCTATGGACAGTCGTCGGGGCGGGACTGCCCTGCTCCGCAGTAAAGCTTTGGTTCTGGGAAAAACCGACATAGGAGTCCGAGTTTTCGTCAGTCAGCCAACTGATGGTGGCCGAAGTGCGGCTCACCGATACGACCGAGACGTTCGTGATTACCGGAGAATATGTATCGTGGGGATCGGCTCCCGTATCAAAAGTATAGTCCTCGGAAACCGCTTCATTTCCGGAGGCATCGCGCGAGTGGACCCGGATGTGGTAGGTTGTCGCGGGCGTGAGATTGGTAGGAAGCGTTACCGAGTGGGATTTCATCGAGTCCTCAAGGCCGGTCATCCGGCCGTAAGAGGTAGTTAAGCCGTATTCGACGAACGAGTCAGAGTTTTCGTCCGTGGTCCAGGTGATGGTCGCCGTATCATAGAGCGGCGTTCCCGAGGAAACATTCGTGATGACCGGCGGGGTGTAATCATGCGGATCGGCCGAAGTGGTGAAAGAATTCTGGGAAGAGATGCGGTCGTTGCCGGAGGCATCCGCCGAATGGACTTTGTAATAGTAAACAGTATTGGCAGAGAGAGAATAGAGGACGACTGAATGTGAAGTCGCCAGGGTATAGTTTCCAACAAAGACGCCCTGGCTGAAATTATCGGACGTGGAGTATTCCACAAAGGAAGTGGCGCTTTCGTCGGTGGTCCAGCTGAGGTTGGCGGAGTTGTAGCTCGGGGTGCCCGAAGCGATGTCCGAAATGACCGGCGGAGTGATGTCGACGCTTTGGGTGGTGAAGGTATAGCTCGCGCCGCCGCTATCGTCGGTCGCCAGATTCCCGGCCGCGTCCCGCGACTTCACTCGGAAATGATAAAGGGTTCCCTGCGTAAGTCCCGAGACCGTCACGGTGTGGGCGGTATTCATGGCCGACGTGCCGCGCTCAACATCGTAGCTGGTGTCGAGAGAATAGCCGACATACGAGTCGGAGTTTTCGTTGGTGGTCCAGACAATCGTTGCTGAGTTTGGATTAATGCTCGCGACCAGAACACTTGAGATGGCGGGCGGAGTCGTATCGTGCGGATCGGCGGCGGTCATAAAAGTGTAATCGCCCGAAAAGCCTTCGTTCCCGGAAGAATCTTTGGAGCGCACCCGGAAATGATACGTAGTGCCCGCGGTAAGATCGGCGGGCAGCGCTACCGAGTGAGACAAGACGGAATCATCTTTTCCAAATATTTTTCCATAGGCAGTAGTTGCGCCGTACTCAACATAGGACGTCGAGACTTCGTCGGTGGTCCAGGTGAGAGTGGTGGTGTTGTAGCCTGGGGTGCCCGAAGAAATGTTCGTGATCCCCGGCGGAGTCGTGTCTCCGTGGGGCGCGGTCGTGAAAGTGTAATCCCCGGAGACGCCCTCCGTTTCGGCGATCGAGCGCACTCGAAAATGATAGGTGACCGATGACTGAAGACCGCTGATGACCACGGAATGATTTTTGGTCGAATCATATTTTCCGGCCGAGAGCCCATAGCTCGTATCGAGGCCATACTCCACAAAAGAGTTGGAGTTGAGATCGGTGGTCCAGGTGACCGTGACCGAGTCCTGGCTCGCTCCTCCCGAGGAGACGTTCGAGATCACGGGACCCACCGGGCCGGGATCGGTCGCAAAATTGTAGTTGCCGGAATTATTGTCGGTCGCGAGGTTCCCTGAACCGTCGCGGGATTTCACCTGGAAGTTGTATAGAATTCCGGGCGTGAGGCCGGCCAGGGTGACGCTGTGACTGGTGACCGCCGCCGGCGCGCCTTGCTCTTGAGCATAGGAGGTGTTCGTCGAGTAGCCGATATATGAATCGGAAGCTTCGTCAGTGGTCCAGGTGATGGTCGCGCCGGTGCGGCTGGTCGAAGTAACGGTGACATTTGTGATGATCGGGGCGTTGTAATCGTGCGGATCGGCGGCAGTAGCGAAAGTGTAATCGCCGGAAACCGCTTCATTGCCGGAAGCATCTCTTGATCTTATGCGGAAGTGGTAGGTGGTCGCCGGCAGAAGGCTGGTGGGAAGGGTGATCGAGTGCCCCATGACGGAATCCTCAAAGCCAGTTATCCGGCCGTAGGAGATGGTTGTCCCGTATTCCACAAACGAATCGGCATTTTCATCAGTGTTCCAGGTGAGGGTGGCCGAGTTGTAGCTTGGCGTCCCGGAAGAAACGTTTGAGATGATGGGTGGGGTATAGTCATGCGGATCAGAAGCCGTCGTAAAGGAGCTTTGGGAAGTGATTCGTTCATTGCCGTACGTATCGGACGAGTGGACTTTGTAATAGTAGGTTGTGTTTGCTGAAAGAGAATTGATGATGACCGAATGCGCGGTGTTCAGGTTGAAGTTCCCGACGAAGGTGCCCTGGGTAAAGCCGTTCGAGGTCGAGTACTCCAAAAAAGAAGTCGCATTCTCGTCCGTGGTCCAGGTGATGTTCGCACTGCTGTAACCGGGATTTCCTGAAGAGACGTTTGAGATGACGGGAGGGGTGGTGTCGACGCTTTGGGTCGTAAAAGTGTAACCGTTCACGCCGTTGGCGTCGGTCCCGATGATGTTGCTCGCGTTCAAAGATTTGGCCTGGAGATAATACGTTGTCCCTTGAGTGAGCCCGAAGAGGGTGACAGAGTGGCCAGTCGTGACGTAGGAGGGGTTCCCAATCTCGGTGCCGAAGTTTCCGGCGGCGGTTGAATAGCCGACGGTCGAATTGGCCAGGACGTCTGTTGTCCAAGTGACGGTCGCCGCGGAGCTGGTGACGTTCGCGATTTGGACATTTGAGATAACCGGGGGCGGAGCGGGAGGCAAAGTGCCGCCGCCGCCTTCGCCGTAGTCCTGGACGCCATCGGCCATACCATCGACGATACTTGAATAGTATGAGATGTTGCCGTCAGCATCCTGCAGAGCAGCCTTGTAATAGTAATGCTGGTTCGATTGGGCCGTCGAATCGCCGTAGTAGTTGGCAGCCCGGGTGTCCGAGATGCCGATCTTGGCATAGGTGCCGTTTGAGGAATCGGAGCGATAGACATTGTAGTGGGCGAAGACCGGGGTCGCGGGATCCGCCAGTTTCCAAGCGGTGAAGAGGCGATATTCATGAGGAGTCACCAGCATGTTTGAAGTATCCTGGATCATGACCGAGGTGGGAGTTTCGGGAGTCGCGGCTGAATATACCGGGGTGGTATTGCCCCAGGCATCCTGGAACTCAACATAGACCGTATCGGGATCGGTGAGAAGCGGAAGGGCAGCTGAGGAACTATACGCGGTTGAGAGAATGGCCGGGAAAGTGTTGGTGAGATTGATATTCATCTTGAGGGCCGAGTCGTCCGTCGACGAAAGAGTGATGGTGGCGGGACTCGAGGTCGCGTCGACCAGGAGCGGATGGGTGCCGATCGCGGGCGTCTTCACATCGAGGGTCACAGTGTTCCCGATGGTCTGCACAATGTTGTTGGCCGCTTCGTTGTCATTTATTTTTACCCGCACTTTCACGTTGTTCGAATAGGTTTCCGGGATCTGAGCTTTAGCGTTCCAATAGGCGGTGTAAGTGAGGAAACTTCCTTCGAGGACTTTGTTGTCCATCTTGCCGTCACTATTGCGGTCGGCGATATCACCGCCGGTGGGTGCGGGACCGAACGTCACGTTGCCGAGATTCACGGCTGACCAGTTGGTGCCGCCATCCAGAGTATATTCAAAAGTCGGGGTGAGATAATTCTGGGTGATAGTGCCGGTCGTCGCATCCGGATCTTTCACGGCGTATTGGATCTTGAGTTTGCCCCAGTTGGAATCAGCCGAATCGGAAACTTGGCCGATGGAAACACCGTTTGTCCCATAGGAAGAATCGAACTGCGGAGGAGCATTCACGACGTAGGTAAGCGTTACGTTAGAAACCGAAGGCGCCGCACTGAGGTCCGTCGAGGTAAGAACCGCTTTATACTGGACCCAGCGGTCGTTTTGTCCATCCATGAAAGCGGGATTAATGCTTTGACCTCCCGCCGGATCGGTGAAGTAGTCCGAGGTGCCGTTCGGTCCCATCCAGGAACTCCAGGCGCCCGGGGCGCCGCTTGAGTCGGGTGCGGTCCGGATCTGAAAACCGATGGTCGTGCCGCCCGGCGTGCTCCCTGTCCATTGGATCCGACTCACGACGTTCCCGTCGCTTGATGAATCATAGGGTGAAGATATGAGGTTGCCGTTGAGGGAACCCATGCGATAGGTGCCCACTCCGCCAGCGTTTTTTCCGGTCCCGCCGGTAACAGTCGGCGTGAAAGTGGCGGTCGAAGCAGAGTAGGTGATGTAGATGCGGCCGCCGCCTCCACCGCCACTAGAACTTCCCACGCCATTACCTCCGTTGGCTGAAACGGTTCCGTTTCCTGCCAATAGTCCGGAGATGATCCAAATGCTTCCACCCGAGCCGCCACCGCCATTGCCATAGCCGCTGACTCCGTTGTCCGCATTGGCGGAAATTGATCCTAGGTTATTGAACGTGCCGGTGACCGTCAATTTCAACGCTCCCCCGCCAATGCCGCCTTCGTTGCCGGCCGAGGCATTGCCGCCGCCGCTTCCTATAGTATTTGGATTAACGGCGCTTCCGTAGACAGACCCGCCATTCACATCACCATTCCCACCCGCTCCGCCATAGCCCGCTCCGCCGCCGCCATTCCAATTGCCGGCTGATCCCGTCCCGGGTCCGTATCCATTTAGATATCCTTTATAGTTGACGTTGATCGTGCCCCCAGAACTGACTGTAATATCTCCATTCACCGTATAGTCCAGTTTATATGTCTCGGCGGTAGTGTTGTTTGAGTGTGTCAACGTCCCGCCCACCGTGAGTCCCGTCAATGTACGGGCTGTGTTTCCCACTAGGCGGGCCGTGGTCGGAATGGTTATATTTCCCGTCAGAAACGTCCCGCCATTATCCGTAATGATTCCCTTGTTGGACCAATCCAAAGTTGTGTAGACGATGTTCGAAGACGAGCCTGTGGCCAGGTTCCCATAGTTTTGGATGGTGATGGTGTCAAAAGTG
>Ga0182021_10001943_pt1 | contig 24082 bp, 20 predicted proteins | sample 612E3MmetaG_FD_120493 | JGI IMG/M metagenome (GOLD analysis project Ga0182021, IMG submission 120493) | Permafrost microbial communities from Stordalen Mire, Sweden - 612E3M metaG (Illumina Assembly) | ecosystem: Environmental > Terrestrial > Soil > Wetlands > Permafrost | place: Sweden... | reverse complement strand
GTTATTGATACCGGTAAATTGGAAAGTGTTCTCGCACATATTCAAAACGATGACTACTATCCATCTTTTGTTGATAAATTGACTCACTTAGTTTTTTCCGCCAACAAATTCCATTGTTTTTCTGATGGAAATAAAAGAATATCAATTTCGCTTGGCGCTCAGTTTCTTCTTTTAAACGGTTATGTATTTATTGCACGCCGGTTTATTCAAGAAATGGAAAATATTAGTTATCACGTAGCAGCAGGGAAGATTGATAAAGATTTTCTCAAGGAAATAATCACTTCCATCATTTACGAACCGGACTATCCAGAAGATCTAAAATTAAAAATATACGATGCGATAAAAGATGATGTAAATCCTTGAGGAGCACGTGATACCTGCCCAAAATATGGTGGGTAAATATTCTCCCGGATAGTTTCAACAGGCTTAGACTGATTAATATAATCCACTGAACTTCATCACAAGATAAAGGCGATAATCATGAATATTCATCGATCGTTCTCTAGTGTCCTCTTCATTATCCTCCTGGGAATTTTCGCCGTTTCTCTTCTCCCTGCAAAGGACATTTCGCTAAAATCAACCGTCTCAAAAGTGACGGTGTTCAGCGACCGTGCCTTAATTACACGCTCGGCAAGGGAAACTGTGCCTGCAGGTATTCAAACAATTATAATTCCGCACCTGCCGACTGCTCTTATGGATCAATCGCTTCGCGTCTCGGGTGTCAGCGACCGGGCCGCAAAGATCACCGATGTAAAGATCGAACAGGTATTTCTGGATACCATTCCTGAATCCCGCAAATCGGACCTTTATAAACGCCTGAATGCGCTGCGGCTGGAAAAGAACGCACTGGAGCGGAAGAACCTGCTTTTGAAATCGCAGTCCGAAGCTGTCGATGCTCTTCGTGAAAATTATACAAAGAGCCTGAACAACCCGAATCCCAATCATAAAGCCGCAACAGAAGAATGGGAAAAACTGCTCCAGTTTGTGGAGAGGAAGAAAACCGATTTTGCCGACAAAATGGAATCTCTTCGCGTTGAGATTGAAGTGAAGCAGGAAAAGATACAGGCTCTTGAGCAGGAGATCCAAAACACCACCGGCGGTTCGGGAAAAGCGGAAAAGCAAGTCACTGTCACATTGAATGTGACCGAAGGCGGGCCGATCGATTTTGAAGTGTCGTACATCATCTCCGGTGTAAGCTGGAGCCCTTCGTATGAAGCGCGCGTTACTTCAACAGAAAAAGCACTGCAATTATTTTATTACGGGATGGTGCAGCAGACATCCGGAGAAAACTGGAACGATATTGACCTTGTTCTCTCCACAGCCCAGCCGGCGATCAGCAGTCAGATCCCGAGTATCAATAGATGGAATTTGGACGCAAACCCGGTGTATGCTCCGAGCCATCGTCCCTTGATGAAACAAATGAAAGATAAGTCGATTGACCAGCCATCGACTGAACGAACTCCTATGGGGAATACCCTGACAGGGCGTCTTGTAGAAAACTTGACGAATGAACCGCTTGTCGGTGCTAATATTGTTTTGCAAGGAACATCGTTAGGTGCATCAACCGGCATAGACGGTACTTATTCTATTTATAATATTCCGGAAGGCCGGTATACCGTTTCCGCATCAATGATCGGATATCAGCGTGTGTATCGAAACGATGTATACATTTCAAAATCCGCAGGAGCAAAACAGGATTTCTACCTTCAAGCTGCATCTGTTGAATTGCAAGAGCTTATGGTAACGGCTCAACGGGCAGGTGGCATGGCTGATATGGCAGCTTCTCCTTCGATGGTAGTTCAGGCGGAAGAATCGACCACCAGGTCGGAAATCACGTCGTCCAGCTTCACGATAACATCCAAACAATCCATTCCGAGCGATAATCAAAGTCATAAGGTAGGCATATCGCTGGAAAATCTTCCGATTGAATTCGCATACGACATTATTCCAAAATCTGTTCAGGCGGCATACCTGACCGGTAAGGGGAAGAATGCAAAAGAGTATCCCTTGCTGGCGGGGGAGACGAATGTTTTTCTGGATAACTCGTTCGTCGCAACAGTTCCTTTGAAGACCATTATGCCGAGCGATTCCTTCGCAATTAACCTTGGTGTCGATGAAGCGATACGGGTGGAGCGAAAACTCGTCAGCCGGTTCACCGAGCAGGTTGGAACGTTCTCCACAAAAATCCGCACGACATACGAATTTGAATTTAAAATTGAGAATCACAAAAAATACGATGTGGAAGTGAAGTTGTACGACCAGATCCCGGTTTCCCGGAATGAAAAGATCGTCGTCGAACAGATCGAACCGAATCCCAAATCCATGCTGCCCGATGCCGACGGCATTTTAATGTGGAAGTTGACGCTGCCTGCAAACGAGAAACGAACATTCAAGTTGAAATTTTCGGTTGAGCGGCCGCCTAATGTCAATGCTTATGGAATTGAATAGACTGGTATACATAAACCATAGGTATAAAAGAACATATATTTCAGTAGTAGATTCCCGCGTACGCGGGAATGACAGGAATACTTGGTCGTTCCCTTGGCAACGGGAATCCTGGTATGATTTATTGAAAGATATAATTCATGTCGCTGCTTTCTTTGAGCGCAAAGATATTGTTCTTTCTTTTGTCTTGACACAAAAGGAAAGAACCAAAGAAAAAGTCAAGACTGAAGAAAAATATGAGTAAAACTGCGGCTGGGAAGAGATAGTATTCCGCGTTGCGGAAGTTGTTATGGGCCTCCGGCTGCTGAAACGAACTCAAACAGTTTTCTGGTCGGACACTTTGCTCGCCTTGTTTTACTTCCATATTTTTCTAATGTCGACGAAAAAAAACATAAAGATCACAGATTTCGATTTTGTGGGCTTATAATAAAAATTAATTTTGCCCCCCTTTGAACCCTGTGGTTCTTTTGTAGGGGCACAACACGTTGTGCCCTGGACAAAAAAGATAAAAAAAGTTTATTTGCCACTTTCTTTGACTGCAGTAGATTCCCGCGTACGCGGGAATGACGAATAGAGGTGAAGATTGTGGCGGGGAAATTCTTGTAGGGACGCACGGCTGTGCGTCCCTACGAAAGCAAATCCCCATTTGCGTGGTGCAAAAGCGTCTGTTATCCGTAGGAACTTCCTTCGTAGTCATCATGTTAGATATTGAAAAAGCACAATATCTCAAATTAAATAACTTCAAAAACTAATAATACTTCGAAAGGAGATAAAATAATGAAAATAGCATTGATCATAGTACGCAGTCTCATGGGACTTTTGTTCCTCTTCTCATCCATTACGTTTCTTTTCAAGCTCATTACACCACCCGAGCCAACCGGTGCTATGAAAATATTCAGCGAAGGGCTTCAAGCATCGGTGTACCTCATGCCGCTGGTGATGATCATCGAGCTGGTGTGCAGTATTGCTTTTCTGTCCGGAAGGTTTGTTCCCCTTGCAGCGGTGCTGATTTCTCCCATTATCGTAAATATATTTTTTGTTCATGCTTTTCTCGGTCCGGAAGGATTACCCATTGCGATATTTTTGGTGTTAGCAAACTCGTTCGTAGCCTATACCTACCGGGAAAGATACGCGCCGTTATGCAAAGCTTAGGCTTCACCCGGTGAATATCTCGTTTCTGTTCAGCTAAAAGGAATCATTTGGCGGAGCAAATTTCGTCCGGCCGCCCTATCATCTTATTTGACGGCATGTGCGTCCTCTGCAGCGGATTTATCCGGTGTGTACTCAAGCTGGATAAGAAAGATATATTCAGGTTTGGGCTTCTCCAATCTGAAAATGTCCGGCAACTGCTTCAAAGGTACGAATCGAATATCTCCAGACTCACCACGATTGTCCTGCTGGAGGGTGAAAGGATAACTGTCGAATCTGATGCCGTACTGAGGATCGCCCGGAATTTAGGAGGAGCATGGAGTTTGATCTGTTTATTTATAATCATACCAAAGTTTCTACGGGATGGTGTATACCGGATTATTTCAAAACATCGGTACCGTCTGTTCGGGAAGCGGGATGTGTGTATGATACCCTCGCCTGAAATTCTGGATAAATTTATTTAATTAGATGAAACATGTAAGGACGAACGATCGTGCGTCACTATATAAATTATTTACAGAGGTTCAAGAACTCCGCATTCCTCCCCTCCGTTGAACTCCTGATGGAGTTCTGTGTTTTGTATGTTGGTTATTGTTACAAACGTACGACTCCTACGGAGTCGGTTTAGAAATATTCGTTACCATAATAATCCCGCCGGGATTCCATTTTTTTAGTCCTAGAAAACCAAGATGATTTAGAACATCAGAGGAGTTTCACTGCCGAAATAAAATGTGCTGCATAGTTACGAATTGTGTGATTCTTCCAATGTTGAAATATTACCTTCCGATAAACCGACGACAACATCTTTCTCTGAGGTTGTCATATTGGGGAACGAAGCGTATATTTAGGTGTACGTTTGCTGCGGAGCACAGGGCTTTAACGATATATGAAGAAATCGATTCCAGAACAGAATACCCTAATAAACATTGGTCCGTATGCTTCTTTTCGATACCCAGAATTCCGTTATCTCGTAACCGCTTCATTTTTATTGACAATGGCATTGATGATTCAAGAAGTTGCCATTGGATATGAATTGTACCGCATTACTCGCGATCCGTTGGCGCTGGGGCTCATCGGACTTGCTGAAGCAATTCCATTCATTTCATTTACTCTCTTTGGCGGCCATATCGCGGATCGAAGCAGCAAGCGGAAGGTGCTTATGTGGAGCGTCGGTGGAATTACCTTCAGTTCTGTGATGCTTCAATTTTTTACCCGGCAGCAGGACCAGATTCACCAGCCGGTACTGTTGGCTGCAATCTATGGAGCAATATTTATCATCGGATTTTGCCGTGCATTTTTATCGCCGACTGCAACGTCATTGCGAGGAATTCTTGTTCCGCCTGCGTTGTTCGAAAATGCTGCAACTTGGGGTAGTTCGTCATGGCAAGTTGGCGCCATTCTTGGCCCTGCTGCAGGCGGATTTCTTTATGCCTGGATCGGTTTTGCGAATACATTACTTGTCGTAACACTGCTTGTCGTTTCATCCTTTCTGCTTTATTCTAAAATCAAGGATCGTCCGATTGCACAGGCTGTTCGGCATGATAGTGTTGTTTCGAGTATTAAGGAAGGCATACGATTTGTTTTCAATACGAAAATTATTCTTTATTCAATTTCGCTCGATCTTTTTTCCGTTCTCTTTGGCGGTGTGATGGCGATACTTCCCATCTATGCACAAGATATTTTAAAAGTGGGAGCGGAAGGCCTTGGAATACTGCGTGCCGCCCCATCTATCGGCGCAACGCTCATGCTCTTTTTGCTTTCACATGTTTCGCCCATGGAACATGCCTGGAGGAATTTACTTATTGCTGTAGCGGGATTTGGCATATGTATTTTGATTTTCGCTGTCTCGCCGTGGCTGCTGGTCTCCGTGGCAGCTTTATTCCTGAGCGGTGCATTCGATAGCATTAGTGTGGTCATCCGCGCGACCATTCTTCAGGTGATGACTCCCGATGAAATGCGTGCGCGAGTGATGGCCGTGAATGGAGTTTTCCTCGCTTCATCAAATGAAATTGGCGCATTTGAATCCGGCTCGGCAGCAAAATTACTTGGGACAGTGCCGTCAGTAATCTTTGGCGGCACTATGACATTGCTTATTGTCGGCTGGGTATATTTTAAGGCCGGTGATCTGATGAAAGTGAAAGTAAAAGAACGGGCCATCTCCCATTAAAGGATCAAACCGATGAAACTCCGTTATTCTTTCATTGAGTATTTCAACACATGGTGTAAGTATATTCACCACATATGAGAATGATGTCCAGCAGTATATATGGATCAATTGGCGCAATTGTATGAAATTTAATGATTTTTGGAGAGCAACCACGTTATTCTTTCTTTGGCACAACTATTGGGACATGAATTAAATGGAAATTCGTTATAAAATGTTTTCGAATGCAAAAGCAATTGAGAACTCTAATTTTTTTTTGAGGAGAAATAATCATGGTAGCTATATTTGTTGTCCTAACAATCCTTCTCTGTATTGGAATTGAACTTCTCCGTAGCCGAGCCAAACAACGGAAACCAGAACCATCAACTGTTCGACTACCGGCAGATCGATTTTATTTACCGAAAGGATTCTTCGTCAGTAAAGCTCACACATGGGTTGAGTTGACATTTGCCGGAGAAGCACGGGTTGGTGTTGATGACTTTGCGCAAAAAGTTATCGGATCAATTGATAGAATCGAAGTTGCGCCTCTCAACAAGGAACTGAAAAAGGGCGACACACTTCTCACTGTGGCTCATGGAAATCATGTGCTCTCGATTCCAACTCCGATATCGGGCAAGGTATTGACTGTGAACGAATCACTGGTTGATGCTCCTCAAATGCTTCATCAAGACCCGTATGTAGCCGGATGGGTTGCTGTGATCATTCCCAAAAACATTTCAACAGAATTACATGTACTTGCTATCGCCGATGATGCAGCGAAATGGCTTAGGAAAGAAGTCGGTCGCTTCCGTGATTTTATAAAAGAGCAGGCACACATGGATGTGCCGGCTCCCGCAGGTGTTACCATGCTCGATGGAGGCGCACCATTGGATGGAGTACTGGAGCAGTTTCATGAAAACACATGGAATGCTTTTCAAAAAGAATTTTTGAAGGCGGAATAAATACTCAATCGAGCACCGGTGGATCTTCCCGGCAGATAAAAACATATGGAAAAGAAATCAACTCAAAGTGTTATTCCACAAGGTGAATTGCGATGTGTCTGGATGGATGCAGGGGTAACGGGCTTTAAACTTTGTGATCAAGAATTACGCTGTGAGTCTTGTGAATTCAATAGCACCGTTCAGAAACGGAAATTAGGGACTGTGAATCCTCGCAATGAAGCAGAATCGGTTGTTCCCATAGAAGAAAAAGCTATGACTGCCGATGCACTCTTCAGAAAGACATTGAAGAATCGTCTTGAAGGTTTACGTACGGTCGTACCACCGCAGGATAGAATGTATAATCACAACCACTATTGGATGCAAGAGAACGGGACCGGTAAGTATCGAATTGGAATCAATCATATCATTGCAAATTTCTTTCAGCCGATACTGAGCATCGTTGTCTCAAAAGCTCCATCAAGCATTCGACGAAATGATCCGTTCTGCTGGATTATCCTGCCGGGGGGCGCCATGACGCTTCGCTCTCCCATCGATGCAACTATAGGAATGTTTAATCCGGCATTGCAGCAAAAACCAAATTTGCTGGGTACGTCGCCATTTGACGATGGTTGGATTATGGAGATGACCACAAAGACGAAAGGATTAAATGATTTTAGTTCTGCCCATGATTCGCGACAGAATACTGAACGAACAATTCGAAACATTGAACATTCATTTATTCATGCTTTCCGACATAACCATCCTTCAGCAGGGACAACATTATTTGACGGCGGTATTGGTGTAAACAGCATCGAAAGCATCCTCGGTCCAAAAGTCTATGTAGAGGTTGTGAATCGGATAATGCACTTACCTTAATAATCTCAGATAGTATCATTTTACGGCCTTTTCCACTATTTTTTGGGTGAGGCTTCCTTCTTATTGAGACTTTAAACCATTCTCGCTGCAGATTGTTGAGTTTATCAACCCTGTTTGGTATTGGCACAAATCTTGCCAAAAAAACTGTATATTAATTCAACTTGAACACTATGCGATTTTTCCAGTTACTTGGTTTTCGATTGTTTCTCGGTATTGCAGTGATCGTGCTGGTTGGAACGACATTGTTCACCATGGTACTTGTGGACTGGCAATCCGGTAAGTATATAGCTTCTGCTAAACAATCGGCAACAAACATCAGCGATCTTATTAGCCGGTCGACTCGATACAGCATGCTGCTGAATCGCCGGGAAGATATTTACGAAATTATAAAAACGATTGGAAATGAACAGCGCATAGAAGGAATACGCATCATCAATAAAAAAGGGATGGTAACATTTTCGACAAAAGAATCCGAAGTCGGGAAAAATATCGATATGAGTGCCGAAGCGTGCATTGGCTGCCACGCAGCAGGAAAACCGATTGTTCCGGAGAAAGACCCGACACTCAAGCGCATTTTTGATTCTCCAAAAGGATACCGTGTTATCGGTATCATTACTCCCATACGAAATGATACAAGTTGTTCCGGAAATGATTGCCATGCGCATAGCTCTTCCCAAACCGTGCTCGGAATTCTCGATGTCATGCTCCCGCTTCAAGATGTCGATCAGGATATTGCACAATTTGAACGTACGCAAATTCTTGGATCGCTTTCACTTGTCGTTTTGCTCACGGGCTTTGTTACCATCTTTATTTGGAGGGTGGTCAATATTCCTGTTAAGAGACTTGTGATTGGAACTCAGGAAATCGTGAAAGGAAATCTCGATTATCATATTGACGTTCAAGCGAGCAATGAAATTGGATCGTTGGGAATGTCCTTCAATCAGATGACACTGGAGTTAAAACGCGCACGGACAGAACTGACTGCTTGGACACAAACACTGGAACAGCGTGTTGCCGAAAAGACAGAAGAACTTCGCCGTGCACAAAAACACATGGTACAAATAGAAAAGATGGTGTCGCTTGGCACCCTTGCTGCCACTGTTGCGCATGAATTGAATAATCCTCTGGAGGGTATTCTCACGTACGCCAAGCTCCTGCGGAAAAAAATAGAGCGTGGAATTCCATCGGCGGAATCTGCACATGAAATGATCGGTGAGCTTGCGCTCATAGCGGACGAGACGGCGCGCTGCGGAAACATCGTCAAGAATCTTCTGCTATTCTCGCGGGAGAAAGTCGGTGAGTTTAAAGATTCCGATTTGCGGTCAATCATCGAGCGAAGTTTCAAATTGATCGATCATCACTTGAAAATGAATAATATCACATCCTTCGTTGAGATGGAAGATAAACAGATTCTTCTCTACTGTGATCCGCACCAATTGGAAGAGGCGATGCTTGCGCTTGAGATCAATGCTGTCGAAGCGATGCCCGGCGGCGGTTCGTTCTCTGTCGGCGTAAAAGAAATTGAATATCTCCATGCCGTGCAGATCACGGTGCGCGATACAGGGAGCGGAATGACCGAGGAAGATATACCGCATATCTTCGAGCCGTTCTATACAACAAAGAAAGAAGGCAAGGGTACCGGACTTGGCCTCTCGGTCGTCTATGGCATTATCGAACGCCACAGCGGTTCTATATCTGTAGAATCGAAACAAGATATTGGCACAACATTTACGATTACGCTTCCACGGCAAACGTTACCGCATGGATAGGCATATCATGAAAAGAAGGGTTCTCTGAAGGAATATGAATTATGACTGAAAAGAAATCTACACCCCACAGCATCATGATTGTTGATGACGAACTGATCGTCCGTGAATCACTGACGAAGTGGTTCCGGCAAGATGGCTATCGTGTTGAATCGGCGGAAGATGCAAATCACGCGATTAAATTGATGAATGAAGGTCCCTGGGATCTGGCGCTCCTCGATATCAAGATGCCCGGAATGAGCGGGCTTGACCTTCAGAAGCGCCTCAAGGAGATCGACAAGAACACGAGCGTTATCATGATCACGGCATTCGCTTCAGTCGAAAGCGCTGTGCAGGCGCTGAAAGAAGGCGCATTTGATTATGTCACGAAGCCCATTGATCCGGAGCATCTTTCCCACCTAGTCACAAATGCTCTGAAACAAAAAAAATTAGTAGAAGAAAATGTTCAACTTCGCGAACAGATATCGGGAATCGCTAAGGCAAATGAGATCGTTGGTGAAAGTCAGCAAATCCAAAAAGTGATAGAACTGGCCAAGACCGTTTCCAAGACCGATACAACAGTGATGCTGCGCGGTGAGAGTGGAACCGGCAAGGAGCTGATTGCGCGGGTTATTCACGCCAACAGCACCCGTCGTTACTTTCCCATTATTGCCGTCGATTGCGGTGCAATGGCTGAAAGCCTTCTGGAGAGCGAGCTGTTTGGGCATGAGAAAGGTTCATTTACCGGCGCACAGTTTCGCAGAAAGGGAAAATTTGAATTATCTGATGGTGGAACAATCTTTCTCGATGAAATCGGAACAATCAGCCCAAAAATGCAGGTGGAGCTCTTGCGTGTTCTGGAGACAAAACAATTCACACGTGTCGGCGGAAACGAAGTCATCTCCAGCGATTTTCGTGTGATCTGCGCTACGAATCGTGATCTCGAAGCCGCTATTAAAGAGGGATCGTTTCGAGAAGATCTCTATTATCGCCTGAATGTTTTTACGATTGTGATTCCCCCGCTGCGCGAGCGCCGGCAGGATATTCCATTGCTTGCCGAGTATTTCCGTAATAAGCATGCATCCGCTATGCATAAAGCGGTCATTGAGATCAGCCCGAATACGATGGATATGCTGGTGCAGTATGACTGGCCCGGCAATGTACGGGAATTGGAAAATGTCATAGAACGGGCAATGGTGCTTGCAAAGCCGCCGGCCATTCAGCACACCGATTTGCCCTTCCAGCTTGCATCCAAAGCGCACGGTCTGCAGGCGGATTCCATTGCGGCGATCGAGCGAGCCCACATTGAAATGATTCTTCATCGAAGCGGATGGAATATTTCACGGTCGGCGGATATTCTCGATATCGATCGTGTTACGCTGTACAATAAAATCACCAAGTATGGTTTAAAGAGACCGTAAGCGATGCCGTCGATTCTGATCGTTCCGATTCGGCCGGTCGATCATGCAGAACTCTCCTTGCTTATCGAACCGTTAATAAGCACATTCACGCAATCGGTCGCCATCGAAGAATCGAGATATATTGATCCGGCATTCGCATTTGATTCGTACCGGAACCAATTTAATTCCACTTCTATCATTACAGCACTCCTCGAAAATTATCCAACACATCAAGGGAAAATTATTGGAATAACAACGGTGGATCTTTTTGTACCTGTGCTCACGTATGTGTTCGGAGAAGCTCAGTTAGACGGTAAAGCTGCGGTGCTATCTTCGTTTCGGCTCAGAGAAGAACTTTTCGGATTGGTTCCGAATCCAGAATTAGAACGTATTCGCTTATTGAAGGAAACCGTTCACGAGCTTGGCCATACCTTCGGTCTTATTCACTGCCATAAATCGGAGTGCGTTATGCACCCGTCTACTTCAGCAGAAGAAATCGATGTGAAAGGAACGAATTTTTGCGAGGAGTGTGCACAGACTATACGTGCAATCGTGAGGTAGTTCTAGAAGAAAAGACATTTGTCATTCTCGCTTTCGCGGGAATGATCACTTTCGAGTCAACCTCAAAAATAGTATTTATCTTGCACCGGTAATATAATTTTCCAATTGCTTGATGGTGTCTTCATGCTGGGAAATGATGGCTTTTACGACATCTCCGATGGAAATCATGCCGATGAGGTTATGGTTTTCCAACACAGGGAGGTGACGGATATGTTTGCCGGTCATGAGAGTCATGCAATCTTCGATGGATTGATCGGGTGTTACGGAAATTACTCCAGACGTCATGACATTTCGTATGGCGATATGATGAGAAGATTCTCCTTTTAATACTACCTTTCTTGCGTAATCCCGTTCTGAAAAAATTCCTGTCAGTTGATTGCCTTCCATCACTAAGAGTGCTCCGACATTTTTTTCAGCCATCACTTTCAGGGCATCAAAGACCAGAGTGTCCGGTGTGGTCGACCAGATATCGCTGCCTTTGGATTGTAAAACGCTTCTGACGGTTGTCATGATTCTACTCCTCTTAATTACTGTTTATAACTAAACACACAGTGGCTGGTATTGATTCCCTCAGTAAGATGTGAAAGTCTGCGAAGAAAAGCAATCAATAACTCATGGTACAATTGCTCCATCATTACAATAAGAAAGACTTCCGATTTCTTCCTTAGCGAATTCATTGCGAGAAATCGGAAATCTTGCATAGATATTTAAAGTGAATCCATTGAGATAACTAATTGATCCACGCATCGTGCAATATCAAAACGTTTGAGAGCGTCAGCACGCGCTTCCGAAGAAAAAGAGGATCGCAGCTGCTGATCCTTGACCAGCTTCAAAAGTGCATCTGCAAGTGCCTGCACGTTTCGCGGAGGGACGAGAAGTCCGGTAGAGCCGTCCGTAATAATTTCCGGTACACCGCCGGAGTTTGTTGCAACAATTGCTTTTCCCATCGCTAACGCTTCGACGAGAACAAAGCCAAATGTTTCGGCATAGGAGGGGAGGACAAAAATATCGATTGCAGACATAAATTCAGGAACCGCGTTAGTAAACGGAAGAAACTGAAGTGTGTCCATCACTCCGAGTTCGATGCTTAAGTCTCTTAATTTATTTTTGAATCCATGCTGTCCTTCAGTTTCATCTCCCGCGATGACGAAATGTAAATTAGTTTGAAGTTTTAAAAGAATCGGAATAGTTCGAATGAACTCCTCCTGTCCTTTTTGCGGGTCCAATCTGCCCAACATACCAATAACAAGTTTTGATTGTGGAATGTCGAACTGTATTCTGGTGGTTCCTCTATTATAGAGGTTTGGATCAAAGCGTTTCATGTCTGTGCCAATGGGGATGACGCTGATTCGCTCCTGAGGCATGCGCGTATACTCAAGTACTTCCTGCTTCATCTTCTTCGTCAGAGTAATCCAGAGTGAAAGATGTGAGTACATCCATGTGTGGAAAATATCGCGTTTATTGATGCCGAACTGCATTTCCTGGTAGAACACAAGTTTCGCATGTGGATAGAGCACATGCGCAGCAGTGACAATACTCATGTCTTTTGATTGCATGATAACAACAACGTCTATGCGGTGGGCTCGAAGAATGCGCGCTAAATGGATTGATGCCTTAATATCGCCATATTTCAGTTTTGTCTTTAAGGGTTCTACTTTGAGGTTATATTGTTGAGCAGACTGTGCCAGCTGGGTTTTCGGTGGTACGATGATAAAGCAATCTGCCATTCGCTTATTGAACTCAGATGCGAGTTTCAGCATGCTTAATTCCAATCCTCCAAAAGAAGAGGAGAAACAAACAAAGGCAACATTGCGATTTTTTGAAAATGTCATCTCGTCATTCATTGAAGATCAGGATTTCATACAATGGATTTAGGTGAAGATGCTCAGTTTCTGTTCCTTCAATAAAATGAAAATTTTCAAGACAAACATGCCGTTTCTTCCCTTTTTTGAGAAGGATAGCGAAGTATGGTTGAAAAGGATTAACTATTTCAGTATTCTTTGTGAGTGTTTTTAATGAACTAAAAAGTCGATGTACTTGTTTACTTTGGTGATGAGTACTCTTTCCACGAGGGAATGGAAGGAAAAGAATAAAAATAATCTCAATAATCCGGGATCGTTTTTCTGCAATAGAAATAGAAAAGGCATAAAATTTCTTGGTTTGCTCGAAACAAGATTCTTCTATAAATAGAAGACGATGGTTGCTCGGTTGTTCTTGTCAAGAATCTTTTTTTCAGAGAGTTCTGCATAAAATTCGATCACAGATCCAGGTGCTATGAAAGGAGCGTAGAGGTCATTCAGTCTTCAATACCTGCACCACCATCAGGCGAAGTAGAACCGGAATTAAATTATAATCGCGTTGTATCGTTCTTCGGTGCCATGACATTCTTGACCGGTGTCTTTGGATTATTGAGCTGGATACCATGGTTTCGTATGCTCACCGGTATTCACCTAGAGTATATATCTATTGCACCAGTCTCATCTGCGGCTTTCCTCACGTTTGGATTTATCTTGCTTTTCCTCGCCCGTCAACAATATGACGATAGGAGCAGGGTGTTCGCTTCAACAATAATAGCTTTCATATCCATCTATGGGCTTTTAGAGTTCATTGATTATTTTGCTGATGTTAATCTCACTTTTGATTCTGTTTTGTTTTCTGCTGTAGAAAAACTTGGCCCATTTGATGTCAAACGTATGTCTCCTCTCGCCGGCATACTGTTCTTCTTCTCCGGTGTTTCTCTGCAACTTAAAATTTTTAGCGAGGATCGTTTAAAAATTCTCGACTTAGTCGGTGGGTATGGACTGATAACTCTGTTGGCAGGTTTTATAGCGACAGTAGGATACTTATTCGGAACTCCGCTGCTCTATGGCGGCACCATAATTCCATTAACGGTAGCAACTGCCGTTGGATTTTTGATTTTGGGATGCGGGCTGGTGGCAATCGCCGGGCCAAAAATGTTTTTTACACGAGTTTTTATCGGCTCATCGGCAAGTGCAAGAATGCTTCAAGTTCTTGTTCCGCTGATTGTCATAGCCATTCTCATTGAAGGGTATTTTAACGAGGTGTTTGCAAAAACATTTGATATCAACCACGCATTGCTTTCGGCAGTCCTGAGCTTGTTTTTTGCAATAGTGACCGGTGTTCTCGTTGTTCAAATCGCGCACGTCGTATTCCAAAAAGCAGATAAAGTGGAAATCGAACGTAAGCGTGTGCAGCATGATCTCGAAGCATCTGAGATTCGTTATCGCCGACTCTTTGAATCGGCTAAAGATGGCATTCTCATTCTTGATGCAGAGACAGGAAAGGTAGTGGACGTCAATCCTTTCATGATCGAATTGCTTGGGTATTCGCATGAAATGTTTTTAGGGAAGGCACTCTGGGAAATCGGGTTTTTTAAAGATATTGTAGCGTCGAAAGAAGCTTTTTTTGAATTGCAAAGAAAAGGTTATGCCCGTTATGAAGATATTCCCATGGAAACAAAGGAGGGCCGGAAGATTGATGTTGAATTTGTGACTAATGTCTATCGAGTAGACCGCACGTCGGTCATCCAGTGTAATATCCGCGATATCACCGAGCGCAAACGGGCGGAAGAATCTCTTATGCTGCAAAACGCTGCATTGCAGTCAGCGGCGAATGCAATTGTCATCACAGATAGGACTGGAAAAATCATCTCAGTCAATCAGGCTTTTATTCATTTGACAGGTTATTCTCAAGAAGAGGTTATCGGCAATAAACCGAATATCCTTAAATCCGGCAGCCACACGGATTCTTTTTTCCAAAACTTATGGAAGACAATTCTTTCCGGGGAGGTATGGAAGGGAGAGATAGAGAACAGGCGCAAAGACGGAAGTCTTTATACCGAAGAGATGACCATCACTCCCGTGCGTCAAGCTCAAGGGAAAATTTCACATTTTATTGCTATCAAGCAAGACATCACCGACAGAAAAAAACTGCAACAGGAAATACTTCAATCCCAGAAAATACAAAGTATTGGTACGCTTGCCGGCGGGATTGCGCACGACTTCAACAACATCCTTGCCATCATTCTTATTTATGCATCATTATTAGAGCGATCGGAAGATTCCAGCAGAGAAAAAATCCTCGAGAGCGGCCGTGCAATTACTCGAGCAGTGGGCAGGGGAAAAGAGCTTGTCCGTCAGATACTTACATTTGCGAGAAAAACGGATGTTGTCTTTGAGCCGGTAAGTGTTGTTGATTTGATTTATGAACTTCTTTCTATGCTCAAAGAAACATTTCCCAGGGTTATTACTTTTGACGAGAATATTAATGAAGATATTCCATTTATCTATGCTGATCGTACACAAATCCATCAAGTGCTCTTGAATCTTTATGTCAATGCCCGTGATGCTATGCCGCACGGAGGGACGATCACGATCAAAGTAGAAAAACAAATGAAGTACGATGTCCAAAAAAGGTTTCCTGCCGCTGAACAAGATTCATATATCTGTATCAGTGTGACCGATACCGGCGAAGGAATAGACAAAACAATAATCCCCAGGATCTTTGATCCATTCTTTACCACGAAGGAAATGGGAAAAGGAACAGGGTTAGGTCTGGCCGTTGTTTATGGCGTTTTACAATCGCATCACGGTTATATTGATGTCGAGAGTGAGCGAGGACTTGGCACAACTTTCCGGCTCTTCTTTCCCGTCCCCTTATTAAATGAACAAACGGTTGCCGTTCAGTCAGCACACACATCCGCTGATGTCGGCGGTACTGAAACAATTTTACTTGTGGAGGATGAAGAACTTCTCATACAGTCGATACGTGAATTGCTGAAATCAAAAGGATATAAAGTATATACCGCGGTTGATGGAATAGGGGCAATTAAACTCTATGATCACTACAAACAGGAAATTGATCTTGTTATCACAGATATGGGTCTGCCAGGAATTACAGGGAAAGATGAATTCAAGATTCTCAAAGAGATGAATCCTGACGTCAAAGTCGTACTTGCCAGTGGATTCTTCGAACCTGAAATGAAGGTAGAACTCGTAAAAGCTGGTGCAAAAGGGTTTATTCAGAAGCCATACGTACCAGACGATATTTTGGGGATCATTCGTGAGGCTTTAGATTCGTGAAGTAAATAGATACAAAGTCAGATGTCCTAACCTACAGGTCCTTCTTCTAAAAGGAAATCCTTTTCTCAAACTTTCGGACTATCCTCATTTAAGGAAGTCGTCATGTTTCTCGACATAAAACAGATTGTGCTTGTCAAAAAGCAGCCCGACATTTGTTCTAAAGTAAAAAATTCTATAGCTTGAACAAGAACTTTCGAGCTTAGAGAACATTGTTCAGAATATAGTTTTGGGGTCTTCAATTTTCTCGTAACTATTTCATACAAATGAACATACCTTGAGTTCGATGATTCCTTGGAACAAGGCACTTGACATGGAATGTGCTGATAACGATGCAGCAAAATAGTTAGGGTTGAATAAGGAAGGAGTCCTCATGATAAAATTTTTACGTTCAATCCTAGAGTATACGACAGTTTTTTTTTCAAAGTACCCTGCTGTGCTTTCAGGATATATTATTTACTGCTACCTGTTCATCTCCATCATGCGTCTATTTTATAAAGTGAAGTACCATAGTGCAACGTTATCCGATGCCTATGATATTTTCAGCGCACTGCCGTTCATGTGGTTCTTGGCGGTTAGCTTGGTGAAAGTGATTGAGTATCGTACAAAACTCCATGAACATAAAACACATGAGTTGGCGCATGAGAAAGAATTACAAATAAAGGATACTCAACTAAAAACCATGCATGAAGTTGTAAAGGGTTTGCAGCATCAGATTAATAACCCGCTTGCCATCATTGCTCTTTTAATTAGTAAAACAAAAAAATCGGTCAAGGACAATCCAGATGCAATCAAGAATATTGAGTCCATTGAACAATCCGCCAATAGCATTACCCGGGCGCTTGAAGACTTTAAACGGGCAGAGTTCTATCAAACTGACCACATTGGCTCGCTGGAGGGAAAGATCGCTGCACTTCCCAAAGAACAATGAGGAAGGGATATGTGTCGGGAAATAATTCCTGACATCTTTCATGTGTGCCGCCATAGCTTTCATCCTGACGGTTATAAGGAAGTGCAAAATACATTGAAGACAATCTCAGAATATGTTTTGAGGTCATGTATCATAACATAAAAGGCAATCGCACTATGGCAAAAATATTAGTTGTTGACGATGAAAAGGATGCACTTACAGCAATTGAAGCAGTCCTCTCCTCGGAGGGACATGAGATGCGATTCGCAGAGGATGGTGTACAGGCGCTAGAGTCCGTCAGTAATCACCTGCCCGACGTGATTGTGTGCGATATTGAAATGCCGAAGCTCAAAGGATTCGATGTCCTTACTGAGCTGCGGAAGAATCCTATGACCTCGAAAATTCCGATCATTTTCTTAACAGGCAGAACTGATATCACAGCTTTAGTTCAGTCAATGGAGCTGAATGTCAATGATTTTCTCACGAAGCCATTTACTGTACAAGAGTTGATTACAGCAGTGAATATTCAATTAAATAAAATCGTACTAGAGTCCAAGAGACTTACCGCAAATCTTTCATCGAAGCCGACATAGAATTCTGGCCGTTGTAGCGCAGTACCTCTCATGGGACATTTATACGTGTCCAGAGTTCAGGTAGCGTGCATAAGCTTTTTCGAGCATTTCGTTCTGCAAAAAAGGATTAATCCCTTTTTCATTCTTTCGAGCTATTCCCTCTTTTAAAAATCATTACCATAATTTAATAGCGGCAATGAAGGAGTACTCTGTACTCGAAGGATAGATTATCGCCTCCTGAGTGTGTATGTCCAGGGTATAATTTTCAAGCAGAATAACACTCTAAAAATATTCCGTACTCTCAAAAGGAAGAACTATGCAAGAACTCATTGGACTAGAGGAGCCAGAACGGCTTCAAAATGCACGAACTTTTATTCAGACGGCGCAAAAGTCTGGAGTGCGTGAACTTGACGTGACGCTCATCCGTCCGACTAACTACACGGACGATGGCTATCCGATTAAAACACGTATCGGTGTTATCCGCAGTAATACATTAACACAGATCGGAACGCTTGTCCGTGATCTTGAGAAGGAACCGTTCTTTCATAAAGTCGCTCTGAACATTCGCAAAATCGATGAAGCGATTGAGTGGATACCCGTGAAGGATATCATCAAACATTCTAAAGTCCCTGGGGTGAAGTCGGTTGTTATGCTTGTGGGTGTTCAGACAAATCAGTACCCTCGCGCACTGGATATTGCTTCAAAATTTTTGCCGCATGGGATCCCCGTATTAATAGGAGGATTTCATGTAAGCGGTATGCTCTCGATGATTGGTGTTACAGATGATCTTCAGGCAGCAATGTCAAAAGGCATCATTCTTGTTGCCGGAGAGGTTGAAGGAGGCAGGTTGTCTGCTATTGTAGAAGATGTTCTCAAGGGAACGGCACAAACACTTTATAATTTCTTAACTCCCACACCCGATCTCACAGATCTTCCGATACCATATATTACAAAAGACGAATTTGATAATTTTGCGTCGCGATTTACTACCATTGATACAGGGCGAGGATGCGTTTTTAACTGTGACTTTTGTACCATTATTAATGTTCAAGGCCGGACAATGCGGTATCGAAATCCAAAGCAAGTCGTCGATTTTGTGCGGCAAAGTTATTATGAGGCAGGTGTTTCACACTCTTTCTTCACGGATGACAACACCGCCCGAAATCCTCAGTGGCGAGAACTTTTTTCACAACTCATCCATATGCGCGAACAAGAAAAGATACCCTTCACATTTATGATGCAGAGTGATCTCGCAGCGCGCAAAATGCCTGGAGGAGATTTCTTTGAACTCGCAGCACGGGCAGGCTGCAATCAAGTTTTCTTCGGCGTGGAAAGTGTGAACCGAGAGAATCTCCGTTCCAAAGACAAATTCCAGAATCAGGTCTCCGAGTACAAAGATCTTGTTGCTCATTGCCATTCACTCGGTATTTCCTGCCATGCAGGCTATATGCTGGGACTGCCATTCGATACATCGGCAAGTATCAAACAGGATATTGCAGAACTTCAACAGATGATGTTTGATTCTGCTTCGTTCTACATCCTTGCTCCGCTCCCGGGTTCAAAGGATCACCAGCGATGGTGGCGGGAAGGGCGATGGATGAGCGATGATTTCAATACGTACGATTCAGCACATGTCGCGGTAGAACCGGAGCGCATGTCTCGTGATGAACTTATGAAAGCCTACTATAATGCATGGGAGCAATTCTATTCTACTGAACATATGGTCAATATTCTTAAAATTTGGAGACATAACCAATACTATTATAGAGAGAAACTGTCTTTCTTTGCGTGGTACCTCTATGCCTCAAGACTTGAACGGTTACACCCAATGAACTGCGGGTTTTGGACAGTGCGGCGTCGAAATGATCGCCGAGCCGGATTTCCCCGTGAACCATTTGCTCTGTTTTGGTGGAATCGATCGAAGGTTCTCGCCTCTCGGCTATGGGGAATCGTAAAACTTTTCTTCCAACTCGAAGAGGTGTGGCTTCAAAGTCGATCGAAAAGTAAAATTGAAGATGACTTGCATGAACTGATCAGAAAGACGGGGCAGGGCATCATGGATTGGCGAGAAATAAAAGTGAAGGAACTTGTACTGTTTTATGCGAAGCTTCACATCGAGATGCCGGAAGTCAAAGTGCCCTCTCTGGTGCGTCTCTGGTTCAGGAAGCGGAATCCATTTGCCGGTGCATTTACGAGAACATATGTTCAGCATATCTGGAGACGATGGTACTTGTATCTATGGAATCCCTTACTGTGGGTAGAAGTGTGGTTGTTCGAATGGGTGAATGGTCTTCGTTTCCTCGGTCATTTGTTCGGTGAGGGAACAGAAAAAAAATTAAACCCATTCTAGGACTTCTTCGGAGTAAATCGTCCGTGGAACCGGAATATGCTTTTAATTGAGGGAGTCGCTTCAATGTCTGCCAGGTGATGAAAGTGCAGTGAGAATGGGGTATCTCGTTTAGTCCGCACGCTTAAGCGAACTTGAGTTGACATGGTTCTATCGCAAGCGTCATTACCATTTCATCTTCTGTACTTGAATGAATCAGAAAAGAAGTCTATTTTTATACAACTAAGAAAAACTATGAATAGTATTTGAAAAAGCCGCTTCTCGTTTTCTTCCTTGCCATCGTTTCTGTTATAGGATCTGTTTGGATCCTCAAATCAAACGGATTTTATTTTATTGATGAATGTGCACATTATCTCTTTAGCAGGTTTGTTTTACAGGCACTGCCCGTGACAGTGAGAACCTGGCACAGGCCGATACCACAATGGCTTTTTGCTCTGCCGGCACAACTTGGGCATACGTTTACAATGTTCTTTGCACTGTCGCTTTTGATCTGTCTTTTGTTAGTCACTTATCAGATTGCGAAATTGAAAGGGATACGGCATGCAGAATGGGTGGTCATACTTGTCGGGCTTCAACCGATTCTCTTCGATCTTTCGTATGCATGCATGACAGAATTGCCGGCTGCTTTTCTGATCACACTGTCATATTTGTATTACTTGAAGGAAAAACACGGATGGAGTTTGGCGATTGCTTCGGCAGTGATATTGTGCCGAAGTGAAATGTATATATTTGCCGGTTTGATGTTCTTTGTGTACGTCTGGAAGCGCGAATGGAAGATACTTCCTCTCGTATTATTGGGGCCTTTGCTCTGGATTGGGTCTACGACTATCATCTCCGGCGATGTCATGACCTTTTTCAAGGAATGGTCAAAATTTTCGCATCTGAGTAAATTTATTCCCGGCGTTTCGGTGACGTACTATATGGAAAACCTGCATACAACTTTCGGATTTGCACAACTGTTTTTTTTTATTATAGGCATTGTGTTTATTGCCAGAGCAAAGAGGAGTGCCGAATTTGGAATTCTCTATGGTACGATAGCGATCACACTTATCATTCATACACTTGCCGGAGCAGAAGTATTCCACTGGACGGGTAGCATTGGTGAGTTGCGGTACATTGCAGTCGTAGGGCCATTCTTCGGAATTATTTCGGTGTATGGTCTATCGGAGATTTTGGAAAGAATAAAGCAATCGGGAATGCAGATCGCTATTTCCATCCTTGTTTTGGGTGTCGTAGTGTTCAATTGCACATTGACAACTCATCCGAGGCGGTGGCCAAACTATGAATTGGTTATCATCAATATGACGAAAGCGTTGAGGATTGAATATCCAAATCTGACATTGCTGAGTAATAACTCTGCTGTAGCATATGTCATGGATGTGTCGCCGACAGGAGGGGCTCATTTTGCACCATTCAACACGAAGACGCTCGAGGAGAACTCGGAGTGTCTTATCCTTTGGGACCCCTTTTCATCGAATTCTATCTTCACGCAAACTGAGTTGACAAAAACGCAGATACTGCAAGATACAACAATAAAAGTGTTAGATAAATACAACTACTGGAATGCAGAGTATTTTGTGCTGTACAGGAATAAGCAGAGTGCGATAACTCGATAGTGTGTACGCTATGAGAGTTGCATATTATGAATATATCTTAAAAATTTAATGTATGAGGAATTACCATGCAAGCATCTTTCTTTATTCTTGTAACTCTCCTCTGTTTTTTGACAGCGAGTCCTGCCCAGCCATCCGATGCAACTGTGATCATTCACCAGAATACGCTGAATAGTTTTTTTTATGCCATCGGCCCCATCAGCGGCAAAGATAAATATAACGTAGTGGGAATGCATGGAGATTATATATGGACGCTCCGCAATGCCCGGATCGAATTACGTCCGAATCAGGCGCGATTCATTGCCGACGCAGACATCCGCGTCGGGCCGCTATCCTATGGTTCCGTTGCGTCAGGAAATGTCGAAGTCCTCTTTCATCCGGAATCGAACAGGATCTCCGTCAAAGTTCTTCAGGCAACTTTCGAAGTGTATGTTAAAATTTTCGGAAAGAAAATCCATATCACGAATATCGATGCCGCGAGATATTATAAGCCGGAATTTGAATTCTCAGGCCCGCAGCCGATTCAGGCAAGCGTCGATGTTGCGCTTCCGGATGGAAGTAAGAAAACGATTTTTATCAAGCCGGTTGCGGAGAATCTCGTCATCGAACAGGAACGGATTGTCGTGTCCTCAAAACTAGCGTTTGCTGATCATCCGATGCCTGAAGGACAAGAGCGTCACTAGGACTCTAAACGTAGAACGGCCATCTGTTCATCGGTCTAATAAAATTACCGGGAATAAGCTTAATAAAAATAGATTTATCCGGTAAAGAAATAGGGTAATCACTTTTCAAACGGAGTTTGAGGATAAGTTGTTCAATTGGCTGAAAAAGACATGTCATCCTATTATTCCCATCCTTCTTTTGCAAGCTCCGAGTGCAACTCGTTGGGATGATGACGACAGTAATATTCGATCTTGCTTGAATCCTCATGCGCTTTATCGTAAGTCCATCCTTTTGCCATCAAATTCCGTTCGTGGAGTTCGTGAAGAAGTACATACGGACGCTCTGTCTCTTCGAGATCATTATCAATCCATACTTCATTCTGAGGCACGAACTCATAGACATAATCATGCCCTCCTTCCGTAAAATCAACATCGAACACACTTCTCACGAGCCTGCCGTCGATGATCCATACACTAATCCCGGTTTCTAATTTCTTCCAGAGCCGCACATGCACTTTCGTTGGATCGGGAAGATTTCCTCCCCCCGTCAATTTGCCCACGTCGCCCGCTTTCTTTCGTTCTGCCATCTCTTGTTTATCGGCCGCTTCCAGTGCATCATCATACGGAACGCCCTTTTCCATTAACCGATGTTCAACCAATAAATGGTCGATGAAGAAGCTTTGTTCATCTTCCTGCGCCTCTTTATCAAGCCAAAATTCATTTTTCGGAATGCATTTAAATCCATAATGCTGGCCATAGTTTGTAAACTCTTCGTCGAGATGCGTTCGCACATATGTGCCGTCGACTACCCAGATAGAGATATTTCCTCGCTGTCCAATCTTTTTAATGTACGGCGGTTTAATAAGTGGAGTTTTCATATTCTGTCCTTCTGGAGTAGTCTCCTGTTGTTGTGTGCTGCTTCCATAACACTTCTCTGAACCGTAAAGAAATGGCCGATTTATCAAAGCCATTATCAAGAGACCTAGGATGAATAAGTTACGGCCTCTTGATTGTTGTCTCATTTTCTTTGACGTACTCATTCTAGGATTAAAACCCATATAATTATTTAGATGTTTTTTGCCGCACACCTGCATTTCACGTACTGCAGTTTGATCGCGGGTTCCCCTAAGAGCAATGAGAAGAAAATACGTTTTTTTCTTTGTTTGCACAATCTTTATGCTTTTTTCCACATACGCTCCATATTTGTTATCCACAATATTGAAGACCTGCAACCGGCGCTGATGGTGTCTGTGCCTTGGCATACGCTTCTTTGGATTTTTTTCTTCCTGATCGCTGATGACAGCTTCTTTTGCCGCACGTCGCTTTAGCAAGCAGGCTGGAATGACTATTGTTCATAGTGATGTTTTTAGGGGAATATATTCCACACCGTAATGGAATTTATAATCTGGCATTCTGCTTTGAAACTTATTGGAATTAAAAATGGTTATGTAATACGATAGAAATATATCAGAATTCAATAGAGTTTATTCATTGCATAACCACTTAACAAGGAGAACACATGAAAAAAAATATTTTTATTTTCTGTTTTGCCTGCATCCTGACCAATACATCGTTCATGACAGCTCAAGAGGAACATTTGATGCATCAGAAGATAATCG
>Ga0182021_10001942_pt1 | contig 24086 bp, 19 predicted proteins | sample 612E3MmetaG_FD_120493 | JGI IMG/M metagenome (GOLD analysis project Ga0182021, IMG submission 120493) | Permafrost microbial communities from Stordalen Mire, Sweden - 612E3M metaG (Illumina Assembly) | ecosystem: Environmental > Terrestrial > Soil > Wetlands > Permafrost | place: Sweden... | reverse complement strand
GCTCGGCAGGCGGAAACAACAGCGGATGGGTGTGAGATAGACGCGGGCGGTTACGCTTAGCGCACGCCCCGGCAGTTGGACCGGGTCCAGCGGAGGTTCGATCGGATGCACGAGGCAGGGCTGGCGCGAAACGTGGCCAAGGCGTTGAAGAGCCGTGGCTTGACTCTGGCCGACGTGCGTCTGAGCGTTCGTGGCGGGCGCCGAGATCCTGCCGAGTTCGAGGCCGAGCTGCGGGTGAGCCTGCTGGCGGCAATGCCCGAACAGGCGAAAGCAATTCCCGGCCTGGAGATCAGGCGGGCCCCGTTCGGCCACCTGTGCCCCGGCTGCGGCAACGAATTCGATTCGGCCCAGATCGCCGCCTCATGCCCGCGCTGCCACGCCGAGTCGTTGCCCGAGGTGTCGGACGAGGAGATCGACATCGAGCGCATGGAGCGGTATCGGTGACATTGGCCAGGCCGGGGCAGCGGTTGGCTCGCGCGCTCGAGATTCGAGGCGTGGTCCAGGGCGTCGGCTTCCGGCCTTTCGTTTGGCGGCTCGCGACGGAGCTGGGCCTCGATGGGACCGTGATAAATCGCGCCGGGCAGGTCGAGGTCGAAATCGCCGGTACGTCTGAGGCGGTCGAAGCGTTCGAACGTAGAGTTCGAGCGGACGCGCCTCCGCGCTCCCGAGTCGAGGCGGTCGTCGTCCGGCCGGCCGGACGGGACATAGCGGCCGGTTCGGGTTTCGCCATCGAGGAAAGCGAGGCCGTCGCCTCGACCGAACGGCTCTTCCCGCCCGACATCGCCACTTGCGACGACTGCCTGCGCGAGCTGTTCGACCCGAACGACAGGCGCTACCGCTACCCGTTCACCAACTGCACCAACTGCGGCCCACGGGCCACGATCATCGACGAGTTGCCCTACGACCGCGCCCGGACATCGATGCGCGACTTCCCGCTGTGCGCCGCGTGCGAGGCCGAATACCGCGACCCCGCGAACCGCCGCTTCCACGCCGAGCCGGTCGCGTGCCCCGATTGCGGGCCGCGACTCAGCTACCGCTGCTCCGACTCCGGCTCGCCGGACTCGCCCGATGCCCCGGCGGCGCATGGAGAAGCGGCTCTGGCCGCTGCCCTGGCAGACCTGCGGGCCGGGCGGATCGTGGCGATCAAGGGCCTCGGCGGCTACCACCTCGCCTGCGACGCCACCGATCCCGCCGCCGTAGCCCGGCTGCGTGACCGGAAACAGCGCTGGGCGAAGCCGTTTGCGGTCATGGTTCGGGACGTCGAAGCCGCGCGGGCTCAGGCCGTCATGTCGGCGGCGGAGGAAGCGCTGCTCGTGTCGCCGGCGCGGCCGATCGTTCTCCTGGAGCGGCGTAACCGCGAGCCGGACGAGGGCCGGGACGCCGCGCCGCCGCGCCGCCATACGCCGCCCCACGCCGCGGCGCCGCTCCTCGCCGACGGCGTGGTGACGGCCGAGCCGGGCCGCGCCGCCGCGCTGAACCGCCGCGTTGGGCTCTTCCTGCCATATGCGCCGCTGCACCACCTGCTGCTCGAGGGATTGGGCCGGCCGATCGTGCTGACCAGCGGCAATCTGTCGGACGAGCCGCTGGCCACCGACGACGCCGATGCTCTCGAGCGGCTGGCCGGCATCGCCGACTCGTTCCTGGCCCACGACCGCGAGATCCTGGCCCGCTACGACGACTCGGTGACGCGGGTGGTCGACGGGCACGAGAGCCTGATCCGCCGTGCTCGCGGCTACGCCCCGGAGCCACTCGCGCTGCCGATTGCCACGCCGCAAACCGTTCTGGCGGTCGGCGCCGAGCTCAAGCACACCTTTACCCTGGCGCGCGGCGGACGGGCCCACGTGGCGCCGCATACCGGCGATCTCGAGGATCTGCTGACGCATCGAGCCTTCGAGACGAACCTGGCGCACCTCAAGCGTCTGCTCGACATCGAGCCGGAGTACGTCGCCCACGATCTGCACCCCGGATATCTCTCGACCCAGTACGCGATTCGCCACTTCCCGGAGAGCCGGCGCATCGGCGTCCAACATCACCACGCCCACGTGGCGTCGGCCGCGGCCGAGGCGGGGCTGACGGGGCAGTTCATCGGCGTCGCGTTCGACGGCCTCGGAATGGGCGACGACGGCACGTTCTGGGGCGGCGAGGTGCTCGTCGCCACTCTTGCCACCTACCGGCGGGTGGCGCGCTTTGGGCGAGCCCGGATGCCCGGCGGCGCGCTCGCCGTCAAGAAGCCCTACCGGATGGCGCTCGGCTACCTGCTCTCCGCCGAGGCGTTCGGGCCGAGCGGCGCCGCAGGCGAAGCCGCGATTGCCGATTGGATCGACCCGGAACTCAGCCGCGCCTTCCTCGATCGGTTGGACCCGCGCGAGGTCGAGGTCGTCCGTGTCCAGCTCGCCCGTGCGCTCAACGCCCCGATCGCCTCGTCGGCCGGCCGGCTGTTCGATGCCGCGGCGAGTCTGCTCGGCATCCGGGACGTGGCCGAATACGAGGCCCAGGCCGCGATCGAGCTGGAGCTGCTGGCAGAAGAGGGGAGCGTCCGTCCGCTCCCGTACGAGATTGTTCGGCAGGCAGAGCAGAGTGACGGCACGTCACTCCTCGTCTACGACCCACGGCCCACTTTGCGGGCGCTGCTGGAGGGCCGGGCCGCCGGCGACCCGGCGGAGCATCTCGCCGCGCGCTTCCAGGAGACGATCGCGGCGGTCACCCGCCAGTTGTGTGGTGACATTCGTGCGGCCAGCGGCATCGACACGGTCGCCCTTTCGGGCGGCGTCTTCCAGAATCAATGGCTGGCCACGACCCTCGTCCGCCGCCTCGGCGCCGACGGCTTCGAGGTCCATACCAACGAACGAGTCCCGGCGAACGACGGCGGGATCAGCTACGGTCAGGCGGCGGTTGCTGCCGCGCGCCTGGCCTCGGCGCCACGCGCCGCAGCGTCCTAGCGGCCGCGTCGCGGCAAGGAGCAACAAGATGTGCCTCGGCATCCCCGGCAAGGTGGTGGAGATCCGCGACGACGGTCCGTTGCGGATGGCCCGCGTCGATTTCGGTGGCGTGCGCAAGGAGGCCTGTCTGGCGTACCTGCCGGAGGTCCAGCTCGGCGACTACGTGATCGTCCACGTCGGCTTTGCGATCAGCCAGCTCGACGAAGAAGAGGCGATGAAGACGCTCGAGATCCTGCGGATGCTCGACCCGGAGGGCATGGACATGGAGCTCGGCTCGATGGTCGAGGAGGCGGCACCGAAGGCGCCCCGACCGCCGGCCGCCGCTGAGGCTGCGCCAGCCGGTCCGCCGCCCGCGAGCGGCCCGGCATGAAGTACATCGACGAGTACCGCGACGCTCCGCTCGCCCGCAAGCTGGTCGACGAGATCCACCGCATCACGACCAAACCGTGGGCGCTGATGGAGGTCTGCGGCGGGCAGACCCACACCCTGGTCAAGCAAGGGATCGACGAGGCATTGCCGGCCGGGGTACGGATGATCCACGGCCCCGGTTGCCCGGTCTGCGTCACGCCGCTCGAGCAGATCGACAAGGCCCTGGTCATCGCCGCTCGACCGGACGTCATCTTCACGAGCTACGGAGACATGCTGCGCGTTCCGGGCTCCACCACGGACCTGCTTTCGCTCAAGGCCCGCGGCGCCGACGTGCGGATCGTCTACTCGCCGTTGGACGCGGTTCGGATCGCCGCCGCCAACCCTGATCGACAGGTCGTCTTCTTCGCCATCGGCTTCGAGACGACCGCTCCGGCGAACGCGATGGCGGTCTGGCAGGCCGCCCGGCTCGGCCTCGACAACTTCACCGTGCTGGTCAGCCACGTCCTCGTCCCGCCGGCGATGTGCGCGATCCTCGAGTCGCCGACGTGCCAGGTCCAGGCGTTTCTGGCCGCCGGCCACGTCTGCGCGGTCATGGGCTGGACCGAATACGAGCCGATCGCGGCGCGCTATCACGTCCCGATCGTCGTCACCGGTTTTGAGCCGCTCGATCTTCTCGAAGGGATCCTGATGGCGATCCGCCAGCTGGAGTCGGGCCGCGCGGAGGTCGAGAACCAGTACGCTCGGGCAGTGAAGCGCGAGGGCAATCTCCAGGCGCAGAAGACGGTCTTCCGCGTCTTCGACATCGGCGACCGAAAGTGGCGTGGCATCGGCATGATCCCGGCATCCGGCTATCACCTGCGGCCAGAGTTCGCGCGCTTTGACGCCGAGGAACGCTTCGATGTCGGCACGATCCACACCTCGGAGCACCCGGCCTGCATCGCCGGCCAGATCCTGCAGGGGACGAAGACGCCGCTCGACTGTACGGCCTACGGCGTGCTCTGCTCGCCCCAGAAGCCGCTCGGGGCACCGATGGTCAGCAGCGAAGGCGTTTGCTCCGCGTACCATGCCGCGGGGCGTGGACTTGCCACTCCCCGGGCGGTGCCGCTGTTCGAGCTGACGCGGAGCGAGCCGTGAGCCCCGATCGCCGTCCGATGGCAGATCCCTTTGCTGGGCCGTCCGCCGCGCCGACGGAGCCCTTCGCCGCGCCCGACCCGGCGGGATCGGCCCTGCCGGACCCGGCGGGATCAGCTCTGCCGAACTCGGCGGGATCGGCTCTGCCGAACCCGGCGAACCTGGCGTGCCCGGCGCCGATCCCCGAGCGAGCGCGTGTCCTGCTCGGCCACGGCTCCGGCGGCCAGCTCTCGGCCGCGCTCATGCGCGAGGTCATCGGGCCGGCGCTGGCGGCGGCTACCCCGGGCGGTCCCTTGAACGATGCGGCAGTTGTCGAGGTGGCAGGCCAGCGGCTCGCCTTCACGACCGATTCGTTCGTGGTCAGCCCGCTGGAGTTCCCCGGCGGCGACATCGGCGAGCTGGCGGTCAACGGCACGGTCAACGACCTGGCGATGATGGGCGCGCAGCCTCTCGCGCTCTCGCTGGCCTATGTCATCGAAGAAGGGCTGCCGATCGAAGATTTGCGGCGGGTGACCGAATCGGTCGCGCGGGCGGCCGGACGAGCAGGGGTTCGGATCGTCACCGGCGACACCAAGGTGGTCGGCAGAGGCGCGGCGGACGGGCTCTTCGTCAACACCGCGGGTATCGGTCTCGTGGCGGTGGGCGTGTCGGTCGGCGCCGATCGAGCTGCCGTCGGGGACGCGGTCATCCTGTCCGGCCCGATCGGCCTGCACGGCATTGCCATCATGAGCATCCGCGAAGGCCTGGATTTCGAGGTCGAGATCGCCTCCGACACTCAGCCACTCAACGGACTGGTCGCCGCGATCGTCGCCGCGTGCCCGGCCGTCCACGTTCTCCGCGACCCGACGCGCGGCGGTCTGGCATCGGCCCTGAACGAGATCGCGTCCGCCTCCGGCCTCGGTATCGAGCTGCGCGAGGAAACGATCCCGATTCCCGGTCCGGTACACGCGGCGTGCGAGATGCTCGGCCTGGATCCGCTCCACGTCGCCAACGAGGGCAAGCTCGTGGCGATCGTGCCCGCTTCTTCTGCGGAGGCGGTGCTCGTCGCCATGCGTGCCGTCCCCGAGGGCGTGGAAGCCGTGGAAATCGGCCGTGTCGTCGCCGACCATCCGTCGATGGTCACGATACGCACCATCGTCGGCTCGCAACGCATCGTCGACATGCTGGTCGGAGAGCAGCTGCCCCGGATCTGCTAGGCACGCAGTCTGAGCGGATCCGAACCCGGCACGCCCGCGCGCCAAACTGACGGGGACCGGCCCAGGACGAAGTGGCGTACTGCCACGCGCTCCCGAAGAGTCGGGTCCGGCGGCTCTCCCGCCGCCCGCGTCGGTAAGTGGCATCCTGATCCCGTTGCGCCTCGAAATTCCGGGGCGGCCCAAGCTGGGAGACGATCTTGTCGTCGGCGCGCGAACCCGAGCTGGAGATAGGCGACGAAGACGCCGAGCGAGCTCTATCGGCGGACACCGCCCATTTGATCGACGTTCGAGAGGAGTGGGAGTTCCGGCGCCGTCGGGTTCCGGGCGCAACCCTCGTCCCGTTGGCGCAGCTTCCGCAGCGAGCCACGAGCCTCCCGCGGGACAAGCGCCTCCTGGTGATCTGCGAGCACGGCAATCGCAGCCTGGCGGCGGCCGAGTACCTGCGCCGGGTCGGGTTCGGGGACGCAGTTTCGGTGCGCGGCGGGACCGCTGCCTGGGCCGCGAACGATCGAGCGGTAGAACAGGGGTAGGGGAGTGGCAGCCGACGACGAACGAAGCCCGGGTTGGGACGATCGATACCCGGGAGAACGCAGGCGGGGCTGGGATGAGCGGCATCGAGCCGGCGACTTCGAGGGTCAGGGTCCAAACCCGACGCTCGTCGTCGCGACGGCCGGCCTTCGCCCCGGCACGGCGCTGGAAGTCGCCGCGGGAAGCGGAACCAACGCCGTTTGGCTGGCCGCCCAGGGCTGGCATGTCACCGCCGTCGACTGGTCGGCGGTCGGGCTCGCCAACGGCAAACTGAAGGCCGAGCAGGCGGGCGTGGAGGTCGACTGGCTCGAACGCGATCTGCTGACGTGGACGCCTCCGGAACGCGCATACGATCTGGTGGTCGTCGTGTACCTGCATCTGCCTGCGGAGGAACGGCGGCCGGTGTACGAGCGCGCCGCGGCCGCGGTAGTCGCCGGCGGGCGCCTGGTCGTCATCGGCCACGACCGCGTCAACGAGACCGAAGGCGAGGGCGGACCGCCCGATCCCGCTCGCCTGTTCACCGCCGACGAGGTCGGCCGTGAGTTGACGGCCTCGGACCCGGGTCTGAAGATCGAGCGAGCCGAGGTGATTCGACGCGTCCCACTCCCAGATCGTGCGCCGATCGACGCGCTGCTCGTGCTCCTGCGACGCGAATAGAAGGAGGCGAACGTGGCGAGGCGATCGCTCCCGGATCTTGGACCGCGTGGCGAGGGTTGGGTCGTGATCCAGATTGCGCTGTTCGCGCTCATTGCCGCGGCGGGCGCGATCGGCCCGGCCTGGGGCGGAACGGTCCGCGTTGTCGGAGTGGTGGTCGGGGTCGTGCTCATGGTTGCCGGAGCTACGCTGGGCCTGCGGGGGATCGTCGATCTGCGCGAAAACCTGACCCCTTTCCCCAAGCCGATGCCTAAGGCAAGGCTGGTCGAGACCGGCTCCTATGGCCTGGTCCGGCATCCGATCTACTGCGGCGGTATCGTCGCCGCTGTGGGCTGGGGACTCGCGACCGCTTCGCCGCCGGCCCTCATCGGCGCCGGCGTTCTGCTGGTCTTCTTCGACCTCAAATCGCGCCGTGAGGAAGTCTGGCTCGCGGAGCAGTTCACGGACTACGAGGCTTATCGGAGCCGCACGCGAAAGCTCGTGCCCTGGGTTTACTGACAGTCGCGCGGCTTCGTCTGGCCGCCGGGGTGGCTCGCCGGGCGAATCGGCCGGCCCGACCTACAATCGCGCCATGAGCACGATCGAACGCGAAGTTTCCGGCCGAACGGCCACGGGAAGGGTTTTTCAGCGAGTCATCGGGGGCGATCTCCCGATCGCGGTCAGGGCCGAAGGCTGCACCATCTGGGACGCCGATGGCCGGGCTTACCTCGACGCGGCCGGGGGCGCGATCGTCGTCAACGTTGGCCATGGACGCCAGTCGATCGTCGACGCCATGGAGCGTCAGGCGCGGGCCTTCACCTACGTCCACGGAACGACATTCACGACCGAACCTCTGGAGGCGTACGCCCGGGCGGTCGGGCCCTACCTTCCGGTCGACGATCCGGCAATCTACCCCGTGAGCGGCGGCTCCGAGGCGATCGAGAGCTGTCTCAAGCTCGTGCGTTCCTACCATCTGGCCCGTCGCGAACCTGACCGGACGGTCGTGATCGCGCGCTGGGGGAGCTACCACGGCAACACGATGGGCGCGCTGGACCTCTCGGGTCGCGAGCCGTTGCGCCGGCCCTACGAGCCGTGGTTGGGGCGGTTCCAGCACGTCAGCGCCGCGTATGCATATCGGGGCGGTGAAACCGCCGCCCACGCCCTGGGCGACACGGCCGCACTCATCGCCGAGCTGGAAGCGGCGATCGCCGAAGCCGGCCCGGGGCGGGTCGCCGCTTTCGTGGCCGAGCCGATCGTCGGGGCGACCCTCGGGGCCGTGTCCCCGCCAGATGACTACTGGCCCGCGGTCGCGGAGCTCTGCCGGCGCCACGGCGTGCTGCTCGTCGCCGACGAAGTGATGACCGGGTTCGGGCGGACGGGGCGCTGGTTCGGGATGGACCACTGGGGCATCCGGCCGGACGTGATGGCCGCGGCCAAGGGCGCCGCCGGCGGTTACTTCCCGCTCGGCCTGGCCGTCGCGAGCGGCCACGTCTACGAGACGATCACGGCCGGCAGCGGCTTCGTCCACGGGTTCACGTACAGCCACTCCCCGGTGGGCGCGGCGGTCGCCGGCGAAGTGCTGCGGATCCTCGAGACGGAGAAGCTCGTCGAGGCGAGCGCCGTCAAGGGCGAACGATTGCGGGCGCTGGTGAGCGACCGCCTGGGCGATCACCCCAACGTCGGCGAGGTACGAGGCCGGGGGTTGCTGGTGGGCGTAGAGCTCGTCGCGGACCGCGCCACGAAACGACCCTTCCCGCGCGCGGCGCGGCTGATCGAAGGCGTGATGGCTCATGCCCGCGACGCCGGGTTGCTGCTGTACCACGGCACCGGCAACGCGGATGGCACGAACGGCGACACCATCCTGTTGGGGCCGCCGTTCGTGATCACCGATGACGAGCTGGAATCGATCGCCGCGCGTCTCGGGGACGCGGTGGAGAGAGCCGTAGCGGGCGTGTCGTCCTAGCCGGCCGCCGACTCGGGCGTCGGCGGAGCAAGAATGCCTCGACGGCCGCCTTCGTCTCGACGCTCCGGCTCCGCCTGCGGCGCGTCGCATTCGTACTCGGTGGCGACGTGGCTGAAGCCAAGCCGCCCGGTAACCCAGCTCAGTCGAGCGGGCGCCCACCACGCCCGACGCCCCAGGAGCCGCATCGTCGCGGGCACCAGGAGCGCGCGGATGATCGTGGCGTCCAGCAAGACCGCGATCGCCATTCCGACGCCGAGGCTCTTGATGATGATCAGGTCGCCCGTCCCGAAGGCGGCGAAGACCGAGACCATGATCAGTGCAGCGCCGGTGATGACGCGGCCGGTTCGCGACAGCCCTTCGGCCACCGCCTGGGTCGTGTCGCCGTCACGTCTGTAGGCCTCCTGGATGCGCGACATGAGAAGGACCTCGTAGTCCATCGACAGGCCGAAGATGATGCTGAACATCAGGATTGGGACTATGGCCACGGTGAATCCGGGGGACGAGAAGCCAAGCACGCCCGAGAGGTTGCCGTCCTGGAATATCCAGACGAGCGCACCGAAACTGGCCGTGAGCGACAGCAAAGTCATCACGACCGCTTTGAGCGGCAGAATCGCCGACCCGAACTGGACGAGCAGCATCAGCGCCATGGCGATGAGGATGAATGCCACGGCCCCGGGCAGCTCCGCGTTTTGAGCCTGCAGGAAGTCGAACGAGGAGGCGTCGGCCCCACCTACGGCTACACGCAGTCCGGGTCCGGCGTTCAGGCCACGGATCGTTTGGACGAGGGTCTGGCCGGCGGTCGTGCCGGCGAGTGGGCTGACGACCTGCAGATGAACCGTGGAGCCGTGCACCTCCGCCGCGATGAGGGCGTTGAGGGCCGCCGGCCGCGAGCTCGCCGGCGCCGACAGCGTCGCTGAGACGGCCGAAGCCGGCATCGGCGCACCGGTCGGATCGCTCAACGAGAACGGCCCGCCGACCTTGCTTACTCCCGCCAGGACGCTGAGCTGGGCCGAGTAGTCCGCAAGCTCGGTCGCGTTCGAGCTCGAGAGTGGGTCGCCGTTCACGGTAACGAGGACGTCGATCGGACTCGTTTCGCCGGCCGGGAAGGCCGATTCGATCGTGTTCCATGTCTGGCGAGCCTGGCTCGCGGAGGGCAGGACGTTCGCGCCCGGAAGGCCACCGCGTTCGCCCAGGAATGGCAGGCCGAAGGCCAGGAGCAGCGCCAGGACCGGCACCATCACGGCCACGGGGCGGCGCATGACCGCAGACGCTATCCGCTCCCACAGTCCGGTCGGGGCCGGCGTGGGGGCCGGTGTGGGGGTGGCGGCCGCGAACTCGTCGGCCGCGACCTCGCCATTCGCGGCAGCCACGGCCGGCGAACTCCACCGAGCCGGCACGGAAGGCATTCGAACCTTCAGTCGCTCAATTCTCGGTCCGAGTATGCCCAGGAACGCCGGCAGGAAAGTCAGCGCGTAGGCGACCGAGCAGAGGGCGATCAGCGCCCCGCCGATCCCCATAGAACTCAGCGTTGGGGCGCGGAACAGGAGCAGTCCCGAGAGACCGATGGCTACGGCCGTGCCGGAAAACGCGACCGCCTTGCCGCTCGTCGCCACTGCCTGCTCGACGGCCTCTTCGACCGAAGCGCCGCAGGCCAGCTCCTCGCGGAACCGGCTGACCATGAAGAGTGAGTAGTCGATCGCCAGGGCCAGCCCGAGCATCGTCACCACGCTGGTCACGAAGATGCTCATCGTGAGCTGCTGAGCCAGGACCCAGACCAGGGCGAGCGTTGTCGGGATCGTGAGGCCGGCCACGAAGAGCGGCAACCCGGCCGCCACCAGCGAACCGAACACGAGCACCAGGATGACGAGAGCGATCGGCAGCGAGATGGTTTCCGCCCGTGCGAGGTCCTTTTCGGACTGGGCGGATATCGCCGCGCTCAAGGGCGCTTCCCCGGTGAGCGCCACGCTGAAGCCGGCGGGCGTCGCAATCTCGGCCCCGATGCTGTCCACCGCGGAGATCGCCTCGTCCTGACTCATGTTCAGGCTGACGAGGACCCAGGCTGCGTCGCCGGCGGTACTGACAAAGGCAGGGTCGCCAGTCTGGGCGTAGCCTACGATAGAGGCGACCCGCGGATCTGACCGAAGGCCGGCCGTCGCCGTGGCGATCTCGCCCTGGAACGACGGACTCGAGGCATCGGATCGCCCGGGCGCCTGGAAGAGGACGACCATGGAGCCGCCGCTCTGCCCGAAGTCGGCGGCCAGACGCGAGACGACCTGCTGCGATTCCGAACTCGGGTCGTACCAGCCCCCGGTCGAGAGCACGGACGAGACGCGCGCCGCGAACGTCAACGACACGCCCGCCGTCAACAGCGCCACGACTGCGACCCACCGCCTGCGGCGGTAGACGAATCTCCCCCAACGCTTGAACATGACCGTCCCCTTTCATGCGATACCCGAGCGCCCGGGACGCATGTCCGGTCACCCTGGTGTTCTGATATGGACGGTCGGCCGACCTGCCGGGCCTGACCCGACGCTATAGAGAATAGGAATTCCCTATTCTCTTTGTCAACTACCCGTCTCGCGGCGCGAAACGAGCTCCTTCGATTGGACATCGGGCCCGGCCGAGGTAAGATGCTGGGAATGACTGTTCTCTTTGAGTCTTACCCGAGGTCCGGCACGTGCCAAAAGTGACCGCCGCCCATGAGCGGGCCGTCCGCCAGCGGATCGTCGACGCGGCGATCCAGGTGTTCGGCGAGATGGGCTACCAGCGCGCCACGGTCCAGGACGTCGTGCGCGTCAGCGGGCTCTCGGTTGGGGCGGTGTACACGCACTTCAAGGGCAAGGAGGAGTTGTTCCTCGAGGCCTGCACGTGTGAGGTGAATGCGCAGAAGGCCGATTTGCGACAGCGCATGGCCGAGCTGGCATCGGTGACCGACAGACTGCGCGCGGCCATCGACTTCGCGATCGACTCGGCCGTGCTCGGGGCCAACGAGCGCACTGTCCGCGTCCACGCCTGGATGATGGCCGACGAGTCGCCTGAGTTGCGTCGGGTGCTGCTCGACAGACGGACGGAGATGGTTACGTTTTCACGGCTTGTGCTGCAGGAGGCTCTGGTTCGCCGCGAGCTGCCGGCCTGGATCGACGCCGACGCCATCGCTTCCGCGTTCGTGACCTTGATCGACGGGTTCGCGGTCATGGCCGCCGAAGCCGGCTCGATCTCGGAGGCCGAGGCACGCCGCGAGGCCTATGCGCTGCTCGAGCTGCTGCTGGCCGCATCGCCGACGATGCCGCCCGTCGTGGAGGAACTGCGCGCCCAGGCGGGCAGTGGCACCGCCTGACTACCCGTTCGGGGTCGGGCAGATGGCGCATCGCGCTCGAGGCCGGGGGCGGCATGCAGTCGGTCGGGAGGGCCGCGTCGCGGTTCCGGACGAGGCTTCCATGCGTGCTCTGGGCGCCTGGAGTCGTGCGCGGGGCAACATAGGTCACCGTTCCTACGCTGTCCGCCGCAGCACAGAATCGCCTATGTTGGTGATGGAAAGTGGTGGTCCAAACCCCTAGGGTTCGGCAATGGTCGCAACTCATTCTGTGATTGGCGTGTCTGAGCGCGCTTTAGGAAGGCGCACTCGTCACGTAATCGTCCCGTTCCGCGGGGCTCGGTTGGCGGTGCTGCTCGCCTGGTTTCCCGTCCTGATCCTGGGGTTGCTCGCGACGGTCGATGCTTTCGGGCTTGGCGGCGACTTTGCCGTCGTTGCCTGGGCCTCGGGGTTGCTGATGATCGGCCTCACCCTGGTTGCCGGGCTGAGCGATCTACGGGCGGCCGAGGCTCGGACCGGAGCGGCGCTTGGGCGCGCGGTCGCGGCTGAGACAGCCGAGCGAGGGCGCGCCGACGAGCTTGCCGCGATCCTGCTGGCGAGCGAGAGCCTGACCCTGATGAACGAGGGCAAGCTCGACTTCACGGGCATCCTGGCGGCGCTGACGCCGGCTGGGGCGACCTCGTTCCTGGTCCGACACGAAGGCAAGGAGTCGGTCGTCGTGGCGGCGCACGGACCCCTTGCCCCTTGGTTGATCGGGGTCCGGAAGGCACTGCCGACGGGCGACGGGGCCGAAACCTCGCGGACCGCGCAAATCACGTCCTATAGTGCGAGCGGCCACGTCGTGGGAACGGCGCTCGTCCCGACACATCTCTCAGGCGTCGCGAATGGCGTCGAGGCCGCGTTGGGAGTCAGCCTGACTCACGGCGGTCGGAGTCTCGGCTGGTTGTACCTGCTGGACCCTACGGGCGAGCGCATCCTCGAGCCAACCTTCATCCACCTGGCGCAGCTGGTCGCCAATCAGATCGACGTTGCGATCGAGAACCAGGCCCTTTTCGGACGGGTCCAGCACCAGCTCAGCGAAGTGCAGCGCGTCCAGCAGCAGCTCGTCCAGGCAACCAAACTCGGGGCCATTGGCGAGCTCGCTGCAGCGGTAGCGCACGAGGTGAACAATCCTCTGACGGGCATCCTCGGTTTCTCGGAGCTGCTATTGGCCGAGTTGCCGGGCGACGATCCACGTCATCAGGAGGCTTCGATCATCCGGGCCGAGGCGGTCCGGGCTCGCTCGATCATTCGAGCGCTGCTGGAGTTCGCGCGGCCGCGCCCACCCCAGCGAATCCCGACGGACCTCAACGAGCTGGCCCGATCAACCCTGGAGTTGGTCAGATTCCGAGCCGGTGAGGCCGGCATCCGGATCGTCGAGGAGTATGGCGACCTGCCGTGCCTGGAGATCGACCCCGACGCATTCCGGCAAGTGCTGCTCAACCTCCTCAACAACGCCGTGGACGCAATGCCGGGCGGAGGCGAGTTGCGCGTCGCCACGCGTTTGGTCGACGACCGCGTGAGCCTGGTCGTCGCCGATAGTGGGATCGGCATGGACGCCCGGACCCGGAGTCGGATATTCACCCCGTTCTTCTCGACGCGGTCAGGCACCGGCGGTGGTACCGGCCTTGGCCTGTCGGTGAGTCTTCAGATAGTCGAGGGCCACGGCGGTTCGATAGATGTCGAGAGCGAACCCGGCCGGGGCGCCGTCTTCACCGTCTGGCTACCGGCATCCTGGCCTGCCTTCGACGGCGCCGTCATCGTGCCGGGCATGGATTGGTCTACATCGGACCACACTGGCGCCGCGACCGAGGCCGAAGAGTCGGACGTCCATCTCGCGCCATGCTTGAACGCATCGGATAGTGGGCCGGGCCAGCACAGGGGGGCCGCGGCATGACCTGGGATCTGAGACCGCCGCACTCCGGCCATGCCCGCCCTCGCGTCCTGTGTGTCGACGACGAGCCGGTCATCCTGCAGATCCTGCGCCGGCTGCTGGAGGTTCAGGGCTTCGAGCCGGTCACGTGCGGCGATCCGGTTGAGGCCATCGCGCTATTCGACGAACAGTCCTTCGACGTCGTGATAACCGACATCCACATGCCCGGCATGGACGGCCTGACGCTGATGAAGGCTCTCCGGGAACGCCAGCCGGAGCTGCCGGTCATGGTCGTTACCGGCCACGGGACCGTGGACACCGCGATGCAGGCGCTGCGCGAAGGCGCCAGCGGAATGCTGGTCAAGCCCTTCACCGGCCAGGAGTTGCTGGGCGAAGTGCGGCGCGCCCTCGCCGCTTCACAGATGCGCTACGAAGCGCTCCAGTACCGCTACATGAGCCCCGTCCTGGATTCGATCGCTCTCACCCTCTCGACCGCGATCGAGGCCCGCAACCTCGAGACAGGCGAGCATTGCCGCCAGCTGGGCGTGCTTTCCGAGCGGATGGCGGCGGTGCTGGGTGGAGACGAACGGCAACGCATGACGATCCGCATCGGCGGGTACCTCCACGACATCGGCAAGATCGGCATCGCCGACGCTATCCTGCTCAAGCCGGGCCGCCTCACGGATGAGGAAATGGCGGAGATGCGTCGCCACTCCGAGATCGGAGCGGCGATTCTGGAGGTCCACGAGGCCATGGCTGACATCGCCCAGATCGTGCGCCACCACCATGAGCGCTGGGACGGCATGGGCTACCCGGACCGCCTCGTCGGAGACGCCATCCCCCTGGGCGGCCGCATCATCGCCGTCGCGGACGCTTTCAGCGCAATGACGAGCGACCGAATCTACCGGCGCGCTTTGCCGATAGAGCGGGCCTGGGAGGAGCTTCGAGCTCACACGGGCACGCAGTTCGATCCCGAGATCGTCGCCGTCTTCGAGCAGGTCGTGGACGAGCAGGGTCGGATTCGTGCCCTGGACGCTTCCTTGGAGCAGCACCTGACAGCGGACGTGAACGCGCCGATGTCCCAATCGGACGATTGGCGGAGCGGGCAGGCTACTGCGCCCGCGCTCCATCCCGCCTCGGTTCCGGTCCAGGCCCGAGTCGACGCTCTCGCTGAAGTCCGCGCCGCCGCGCAGGGAGGCGATGAACGTGCGGTCATTGACTCGGGCGAAGGCCGTGAGATGCTCCCGCCCGCCGAAGACTCCGGGAGCGGGAAAACCCAGGTCGCCTGATCGCTCGCTCAGGCACGCGTTCGTTCAGGAGGGCTGCCAGTCCGTCGGACCGGCGATCTGTGGCGCTCGACCGGCGGCGATCAGCGGCGATCAGCCGTGCCGCCGGCTCCTGGTCACGATCCATATCCCGAGCAGCACGAGCAGTACCGGTCCGACCAGGCGGTCGACATTGATGTTCATGTAGCTCGTCGCGATCGCGCCGCCGCCCCACACGAGGAGAAGGCCGCCGAGGACCAGTGGCCAGCCCCAGCCCTTGCCCTCGCGGGCCCTGATCGGGGCAGTGGCGACGACGCCGATGCCGAGGAAAAGCGTCCCCCAACCGCTGCCGCTCACCACGTTGGCTCCGGACAGCAGATCGGCGAGCGCGAGCGCAGTTACGAAGAGTCCGATATACAGCGCGGTGTCGCTGTGGTCGCGCAACCATACGAAGAGCAGCACAAGGCCGAGCGCGAGGAAGAGCGCGGAGGCGCCGACCTGCGCGACGTCGACCAGTTGCCCGGCCGCGAGCAGCGCGCCGAAGACGATCAGGAAGATGCCGAGAAGCGGGACCGTGCCCCGCCCGCCGGACACGTCGGTCGCGAATCCAAGGCCGTCGATGCGCACCGCTTTGGGTGACTGATTCTTGTCGCTCATGCGACGAGATTAGCAGCCCGACGTCGCAACCGCGATCCGTGGCCGGAACTTCCTGGCGAAGCCCTACTCGAGGGCGGCTTCCACGCTGAGGGCGACGTTGCCCACGAGCGCGCGGGAGATCGGGCAACCGTCGTTGGTCTGCTGCGCAATGGCCTGGAAACGATCGTTGTCGATGCCCGGCACTCGACCGCGGACGGTCAGCTTGCTCGAGATGACGGTCCATTTGCCGTCTACGCGGTCGAAGGTTACCTCGGCGGTGACCTCCAGTCGCTCCGGCGGTGAACCGGCCTTCGTCAGGTCACCCGAGAAGGCCATCGAGTAACAGCTCGCGTGGGCCGCTGCCAGCAGTTCCTCCGGGCTCGTTCGTCCCTCCGGTTTCTCGGTGCGCGAGGCCCAGGTCACCGGCAGCGCGGTGAAGGCCCGGCTCGTTGCGGCGCTGACCTCGCCCGAGCCCGAAGCCAGGTTGCCTTCCCATTTCACGGTCGCCGAACGAATTGCCGCCATGGCGAACTCCTGAAGTTGTCTGGACAATGAATGTTCTCACTCGCCGAACGGGTGGGTCCTGCGCGGGGCGCGAGCGACCGGGCGGCGCAACGCCAGCGGGGACACGGGCGCCTACGAAACTGCCGCCCGGCGAGCCGCGGCGGTCTTCGCGCCGGCAGAAGAGCGTGCGGCCCTCACGTGTCCGATCGGAACCTCCGACGAGATGGCCTTGAACAGGGCCCGGTTGTCACGCGGCGAAGGAAGCACCAGTCGGTCCGCCCTGGCGAAGTGGATGTAGTCACGAAGAGCATCGGCGAAGGCGGACGTGAACCCGGGCTCAGCCAGCGGGTCGAACCCCGTCTCCCAGGCCAGACCCAGGATTCGAACGGCCCGACCCGCCCTGTCGATGCGGGGCTCGATCCTCCCGACTAGCCGATCGCCAAAGAGAATCGGCAGGACGTAGTAGCCCCAGCGGCGCTTCGCCGCGGGGGTGTAGACCTCCCAGCGATACTCGAAGCCGTACAGCGGCTCGAGCGCCGCGCGGTCCCACATGATCGGGTCGAGCGGGGCCAGGAAGCTGGCGCCGGGCGCACCGTCTCCGGGGCGGGGGCTTGCCCCAGCGGCCTCGGCCGCGATCTCGCGCTCGGCCTGGGCAAGCAGCGGCAGCTCGTCCGCAACCACGAAACGATGGCCCTTGAGCCCTTCCACCGACACGGCCACGAGTTCGCCGCGGTCCACGAGCTCGGCCCTGAGCTCCGCCCGAAGCGCGGCCGGCCCGATGCCGAGCCATAGCTCGCCGCTGCCGGCCGCCCCCAGGAGGCCGTGGGCTCGATAGCGGGACAGCAGTTTGTGGCGCCGCTGCTCGCGCTCGGGGATGCGGATGGCCAGCAGATCGGCCGGAAAGAGCCGCTCGACCAGGTCGAAGTAGCGGCGATTGCCGTCCCGGCGGGACAGCCCCAGCCGACCCGACGCCGCTAACGCTTCGAGGACGGCCCTGACGGCGGTCGTTGGACCCCACCACCAGTCGATCGATTCGCCCCGCTCGAAGTCGGTCGAGCTTCGCGGGCCGTGGGCCTCGATCTCGGCGAGCAATTTCTGCGCCAGCGGCTCGTGCTCTGCCAGGAGCCGGCCCGCCCAACCGTCGGCGCCGCTCTGCCAGGCGATGCGGTAGTAGGGCAGCTCGCGTGTGGGCAGGAGGTTCAGGGCCTTGTTGTATGCTTCGAAGAGCAGACGGCGGCCGTAGAGCAACTCGTCGGTCAACTCGCGCCGGTAGCCTGCGATTCGGGCCTGGAGCACCAGATCGTGGTTGCGGCCGGCAACCTCGAGCGGGTCGAACTGCAGCGACCCGATCCTGTCGACGACGGCCGTGACGCTCTCCGGCTCTGCCGGAAGGGCCCGGGGCGGAGCGAGCAGGTGCCGGATCGCGAGAAAGCGGCGCGCTACGGCGAGATTGATCTGGTGGGTCATGATGCGATTGTGCGCGCCGGCGTTGACAGCGTCCGGCAGGAATCGCGCCGCCCGGGCATCAGACTTTGGTTCGGGTCGCCTTCAAGAGCACGACCGATCGCGGCCCGACGCTGATAGGCGCTCCGGCCGAGCCGCCGCTCCCGCCGGCCGTCCCGAAGAGCCCGCTGAGTGTGTCCAGCTCGTACTCCCAGGTTCGCGGCGAGCCCACGTTGGGCAGAGTGAAGGTCAACGGTTGCCACCAGCCGTTCACGAGCAGAAGCAGGTCGTCGTCGAGCATCGGCCGGCCGCGGTCGTCACGGTCCGCGTCGCGGACGCCATCGAAGTACGCCACCACGCTTTGCGTCCAGCCGGCCCGCCAGTCCGAGTCGGTCATCGGGGATCCGGCAGGCGTGAACCACTGGATGTCGCCCTGCATCGCCCCGGTCACGAACCGACTCCGCCTCAAGACGTGGTGCCGCCCCCGGAGTTCGACCAGCCGGCGGGTAAAGGCCAGGAGGTCGCTGTCTGCAGCATTCCAGTCATACCAGGAGATCTCGTTGTCCTGGCAAAAGGCGTTGTTGTTGCCCTGCTGCGTGCGGCCGATCTCGTCGCCGCCGAGAAGCATCGGCACGCCCAGGCTCAGTAGTACGGTGGCCAGGATTGCGCGCGACTGGCGGGCGCGGAGCTCGATCACCGCGGGTAGGTCTGTCGGACCTTCGACCCCGCAATTCCAGGATCGGTCGTCGTTCGTGCCGTCGGCGTTCGATTCGCCGTTCGCCTCGTTGCGCTTTCGCTCGTAGCTGACAAGGTCCCGGAGGGTGAAGCCATCGTGGCAGGTGACGAAGTTAATCGAGGCGTTGGGCCGGCGGTGCGAGGGGCCGAATAGATCCGACGATCCGGTAAGTCGCGTCGCGAGCTCGGGCAGAGTTCCTGCCAGGCCGCGCCAGAAGTCACGAACGCTATCCCGGTATTTGCCGTTCCACTCGCTCCACATGTCCGGGAAGCGACCCAGGTCGTAGCTGTCTTGCTGGCCGATGTCCCACGGCTCGGCGATCAGCTTCACTTGCGAGATCACCGGATCTTGCGTGACCAGATCGAAGAACGCCGAGACAGCGTCGAACCCGCCGTGATCGCGAGCCAGCGCGACGGCCAGATCGAACCGGAAGCCGTCGACATGCATCTCGCCGACCCAGTATCGGAGCGAATCCATGATCAGCCGCAGGCAGACCGGGGAATCTACGTTGAGGCTGTTACCGGTGCCGGTCGTGTCGAGGTAGAAGCGCGGCTCGCCCGCGTCCAGGCGGTAGTAGGCGGCGTTGTCGAGGCCGCGCATCGAGAGCGTCGGGCCCAGGTGATTGCCCTCCGCCGTGTGGTTGAAGACGACGTCGAGGATGACCTCTATCCCGGCGGTATGAAGCGACTTGACCATCGCCTTGAACTCGGCCACCTGCCCGCCGGGCCGCCCGGCCCGAACTTCCGCCGAGTAGCCGGCATGAGGAGCAAAGAAGCCGAGGGTGCTGTAGCCCCAGTAGTTATCAAGGCCTTTGGATCGAAGGAATACGTCGGTGACGTGGTGGTGGACCGGCAGCAACTCAACCGCGGTCACGCCCAACGACCGCAGGTGCTTCAAAGCGGCCGGCGTGGCCAGCCCCGCGTAGGTCCCGCGAAGTGCCTCCGGCACGCCCGGATGCAGCTGGCTGAAGCCTTTGACGTGGGTTTCGTAGACGACGGTGTCGGAGTAGGGGACGGCCGGCGGCCGATCCCGACCCCAGGCGAACGAGTCACCGACAACCAGGCCGCGCGGCATGCACGGGGCCGAATCCAGGTCGCTGTAGCCGTCGGGGTCGCCCGGAGGGTAGCCCATGACGTCGTCGCCCCAGGTGACGTCGCCGTCGATCGCCCGAGCATACGGATCGAGCAGCAACTTGTTGGCGTTGCAGCGGAGGCCTCGCTGAGGCACATACGGGCCGACGACCCGGTAGCCGTAGCGCTGGCCCGGCCCTACGCCCGGCACGAAGCCATGCCAGATCCCGCCGTCCTCCTCCTGTAGCTGGAGCTGCGCTTCATGCCCGGAATCGTCGAAAAGGCACAACAAAACGCTGTCGGCTATGTCCGAGGCGACCGCGAAGTTGGTGCCAGTCTTCGATGGGGTTGCGCCCAACGGGAATGGCTTTCCCGGCCATAGCTCCATCTAGTGATGACCCTCGTTTGCGATGACCCTCGCCGGCGGACGGTGGTCCGTGCGCGCTGAGCCTGACACACGGCCGGGCGGCAGTCCATAGCTGCGCCTCCGACGACCGCGCCGCTCAGACGCCGGCTGGCGTCTTCTGGTTCTCAGATTCGTCCGGCATGGCAACGGCGGTGTTGGGCGCGGGGGCGTCAGTCGCGGGCGGGTCCTCATCGCGCCGGTCCGGTTCCAGTTCGGCCGGACCCATGACCGCGTCTACTGCCGCGAGCAGAGTCTCCGGCGAGAAGGGCTTCGGCAGCAGCGGATCCTCGTGGCGGTCGCTGTCGACGATCTCCTGCGCATAGCCGCTGGCCAGGAGCACTCTCAGTTCGGGGTGGGAGTTGCGCAGGCGACGGGCCAGCTCCGGGCCGCGCATGCCGGGCATGACGACGTCCGTCAGCAGCAAATCGAACGGCTCCGGACCGGTTTCCGCGGCGATGATCGCCTCGCCGGGGCCGGCCGCGGCGGTAACGTCGAAGCCCGCGCGAACGAGGACGCGCTGCGCGATCTCGCGCAGGACCGGCTCGTCCTCGACCAGAAGGATGCGGCCCGTTCGCCGGCCCACCGGACGCGGCGTCTCCTCGCTGACCGCTGCGACGCGCTCGACGCTCGGGAAGAAGAGCCTGAACGTGGTTCCGCGTCCCGGAGTCGAGTCGACCAGGACCGAACCGTCGGACTGTTTGATGATGCCGTACGTCGTAGCCAGGCCGAGCCCGGTTCCGCGCCCCTGGCCTTTGGTCGTGAAGAACGGCTCGAAGATGTGGTCGCGCGTCTGAGCGTCCATGCCGAGTCCGGTGTCGGTGACCGAAATGACCGCGTACTCGCCCGGGCCGATCTCTCGCGGTCGCGAGCGGTTCCCGGACGAGTATTTCTGATGACCCGTGCCGATGACAAGACGTCCCCCAGACGGCATCGCGTCCCGGCTGTTCAGGGCCAGGTTGAGAACGACCTGCTCGAGCTGCGTCCGGTCCACCCGGAGGCAGCCCGCCGTCGGGTCGGGCGCGATACGGAGTTCGATTTGCTCCCCGATCAGGCGCCGAAGCATCGACTCCAGTCCGCCCACGACCTCGTTGAGGTCCAGCACTTGCGGCTGGAGGATCTGGCGGCGGCTGAATGCCAGCAGCTGCTGGGTCAGGCCCGCCGCCCGTTCCGCCGCGTCACGGATGCCGACCACGTACTCGCTGATGTCCGTCCCCGGCGCCTCGTCGAGCGAGAGATCGGCGTAGCCGATGACCACCGTCAGGATGTTGTTGAAGTCGTGGGCGATGCCGCCCGCGAGGCGACCTACCGATTCGAGCTTTCGAGCCTCGAAGAGCTGGGCTTCTAGAAGCTCGACCTCGCTCGTGTCCTCCATCAGCGAGATGGCGCCGCGAACCTTGCCGGGGTCGTCCCGAATTGGGGCGAAGTGGGCGCGGACCTTGAGGATCTGGCCGTTCTTCGTCTGGCAGGGAAGCTCCTGGACGGCAATCGATTCGCCCGCCATGACTCGTGGCAGCAGGGTGCGGCCCGATTCCTCGGCCGAGAGTATGGGCAGCCGTTTGCCCTGTGTTTCGTCCGACGTATAGCCGAAGAGTTGCTCTGCCGCCCGGCTCCAGAACAGCACGCGACGCTGGCGGTCGACGACGATGATCGGCAACGGCGAGGAGTCGAGGATCGCCCGCAGGGTTTCGGATGTCTCGCGCAAAGCGGCCTCGAGCGTGAGGCGCTTCTGCATCGCGGTCGATTGCTCGCCGATCAGGTCCGCCATCGTTGCGATGACCAGGGCCACGATGGCGACGCTGCCGATGCTGATTGCCGGGAAGTCGATCTTGCCCTGGACGCCCTGAAACGCGAGAACCGCCGGAGCGACCAGCGCGGCCATCATCAAGGCGGCCAGCCGGCGCGGCGTGATGCGGTGCTCCTTGCTCTCGGACGGGCGTGCCGAAGTGGCGATCGACGGGTGGAGGACGGCGGCGGCCCAGAGGGCGTACTGCGCGAAGTAGGCGACCTCCCTCAGCGGGACGGGGGAACCGCCCGATCCCGACGCCGAGAGACCGTCGCCCAACAGAAGTGCGACCATACTGCCTGCGAAGAGGCGCATGGCCGGGGTTCCCGCATCGGAATCGAGGACCAGACACGCCACGACCCCGACCATCGCGATGTCGGCGACCAGGTAGACGATCCCGGTCGCCCGGTACATGGGATCGAGGCCCGCCTTCGAGACTAGCGGATCGGCGAAGGCCACCCATGCCACCAGCGCCAGCCCGACCGTCAGGATCCCGCCGTCGAGCAGGACCCCGAGCCCCGGGCCGGGGATGCGGCGAATGACCAGGATTGCGAAACCCAGCCAGACGATCGGGTACCCGGCCAGGTAGAACAGATCGGCGAAGCTCGCGGCCGGCGTGACGGTCAGGGTGTGGTTGATCGCCTCGTTGGCCATGTCGCCCAGGGTGAAGAGGAGCTGCCCCCCCGCGAGCAGCCACCACGGCGACCGGGGCTGGGGGTCGTGCAGATAGATGCCGGCCGCAACCGCGAAGACCGAGCCGGCCGAAAGGGCCAGGCCTACCGGGGTTTGCAACGACGGGGCGACGGTCGCGGAGATGACGAAGAGTGCCGCGGCGGCCGAGAGGTAGGCTGCCCACAACCAATCCTCGACAGCCGAAGGAATCTCGAGCCGTCTGATCACACTGACACCATCGCCCCTGCGCACGACTTCACGAATAGCCCTATTGTCCTACGGCTTGCTGGGGTTGCAAGGACACTTTGGGCGCCGATGTCGGCTCCGCGCTCGCTCGACGCTAATACCAGCCGTGCACCTGCCAGAAGGCCCACGCGACGCAGGCGGAGCCATAGCGGTCGCTTACGTACCAGATGCCCCATTTCACCTGCGTGATCGGGCTGGTCCGCCAGTTCGATCCGAAGACCGCCATCTTCGATCCGGGGAAGGCCTGGGGGATTCCGTAGGCGCTGCTCAGCTTGCCTGCCCGCGGGTTCCACTTGGATTCCCGCGTCCAGAGGGCATTGATGCAGTTGTACTGCCTGATGCCGATACGTGCCCTCACGTATGCCCGCGCGCCGGCAACGGTATTCGCGTAGACGATCGGTTTCGGCTTTGGTTTCGGCTTTGGCTTGGGTTTCGCAGTTGGCGTGGGGCTTGGAGTCGGAGACGGTGTGGGTGTTGGCGAGGCCGTCGCCGGCGGGGCGGGCGTCGGCGGCTCGGCAGTCGGCGTGGGATGCTGGTCCAGCCACAGCTGCGCCACGAGCGCCCCGGTCGCCACCCGGGTGCCGTCATCGGGCATGGAGTCACGGCCGACGGTCGCGTCGGAGAGCTCCGGCCGGATCGAGATGGCGGCGCCGGCGAAGATCACGACCGCCGCTATGGCCGCGAGTCCTGCCGCTGGCGGGCTGATTCTCAAGGGTCTCCTCGGAGTCCGTGTCCTGTGCCGGGGTGAAGCGCCGGGTCCCGGCGGAACGCCGGATTGCGGGCGACGGACTCGTCTTCGGGCTGGCGGGAGGCGTCAGGCCTCCGGCGGCCGGCAGGATAGCACGGTTTCCGCCCGCCAGACGAGTCGGACGCCGGAGTCTCGCCGCCGTCGAGACGGCCAGGCCGCCAGGACAGAGCTACGGTCGACCTCGCGCCGGGCTCTCGTCCATCTGGTTCACCGACGACGCCCGGCCGAACTTCTGCGAGGCGCCTTGCTCACGCCAGCGTCGGTCGGCGCAGGCGGCGTCGCGTCCAGGTTCCTATCGGGCTGCTGCTTCCTTCTTCGCTCGGGCCTTCATCGCTGCGTTGTGGACCTCGTCGATGCCCTTGGCAGCGGCCTGGCCGTGCTCGGTGGGGTGGAGGAACAGGCCGCGCTCGGCTGCCGGCTTCTCCTCTTCCACCGGGATGCGATGAGCGTTGGCCCAGGCGTCCTGGCGAATGCCGGTGAGCTGCCAGGAGACTTCCTGACCGGCGTTGCCACCTCCGATTGAGAACGCGCCGCCGTGCAGCTTCGACTTGACGTGGAGATCGGGCGCCGCCTGACCCATCGCCGTCAGCTGG
>Ga0182021_10001941_pt1 | contig 24090 bp, 16 predicted proteins | sample 612E3MmetaG_FD_120493 | JGI IMG/M metagenome (GOLD analysis project Ga0182021, IMG submission 120493) | Permafrost microbial communities from Stordalen Mire, Sweden - 612E3M metaG (Illumina Assembly) | ecosystem: Environmental > Terrestrial > Soil > Wetlands > Permafrost | place: Sweden... | reverse complement strand
GCCTACCACATGAGGTCCTATGCCACTAACTCGGTGGGAACCAGCTACGGGACCCAGCAGGACGTCACGACCCTGGATGTTCCGACAGTGACTACCACAGCCCCGACCAACATAACCTCAACAACAGCAGACTCGGGTGGAAACGTAACCGCTGACGGTGGAGATCCGGTGACAGCACGGGGTGTGTGCTGGAGCACGACCCCCAACCCAACCACCGCTGACAGCCACACCACCAACGGAACGGGAACCGGCACCTTCCCCAGCAACATCACGGGCCTGTCCCCCCACACCGCCTACCACGTGCGGGCATATGCCACGAACTCTGTGGGAACTAGCTACGGGACCCAGCAGGACTTCACGAGCGCACAGCCGCCCGTCCCACCCGTCATAACCTCCATCTCGCCGAGCCGCGGACCTGTAGGCACAACGGTCACCATCAACGGGAACAACTTCGGCACACGCTACACCTCGGGCAGGGGAATCAAGTATGCGCTCTCGGCCTCCTGCTGCATGTTCAACCAGACCCAGTGCGTGGACTACCTCTCCTGGAGCAACACCAAGATAGTGTGCAAGGTCCCCTCCGGAGCGGTCCCGGGCCCGGTGAGGGTGTTCACGGACAGGGGAGCCTCCAACGCGAACTTCACCTTCACGCCGACATATGCCCTGACCCCCTTCTACTTCCTGGCAGAGGGCTCTACAGCCCACGGATTCTCCACCTTCATCAACATAGAGAACCCGACATCAGAAGACCTCAACTGCGCAGTGAACTTCCTGCTCACAAACGGCAAGGTGGTATCCCAGGGCGTAGGCCTCCCCAAGAACTCCCAGACCACCGTCAACCCGGAAGACTTCATAGGAGCACAAGACTTCTCCACCAGAGTGGACTGCGTCCAGGGGAAGATGATCGCGGTGGACCGCACCATGGTCTGGAGGGGCCAGGGAGCACCCTCCCCCGAAGCCCACTCCTCCATCGGGACGACCTCCCCCCAGAAGACCTGGTTCCTGGCGGAGGGCTCCTCCCAGTGGGGATTCGAGACCTGGACGCTTGTTGAGAATCCGAACGACAAGCCCACCAAGGTGACGCTCTCCTACATGATTGAGGGAGGCCCGGTGAAGGAGGTCGAGAAGACCATCCCGGCCAACGCCCGGGCTTCCTACTCCATGGCCGATGACATAGGACCAGCGGATGCCTCTGTTCTGGTCACCTCAGACCTCCCCGTGGTCACAGAGCGCTCCATGTACAGAGATAACCGGCGAGAGGGCTCCTGCTCCATAGGAACACCCTCGCCTGGCTCCAACTTCTACCTGGCAGAAGGGACGTCGGCCTGGGGCTTCACCACCTACGTGCTGATCCAGAACCCCAACCCCACTCCGGCTTCTGTCACCCTCACCTACATGACATCAAAGGGAGCAAGCCCCCAGGCACCCTTCACCATGGCTCCCTTCTCGAGAAAGACCGTGCTGGCGAACGACACCATCTCCGGCACCGACTTCTCCATACAGGTCCAGAGCGACAGGCCCGTGGTGGCAGAGCGCTCCATGTACTGGGGAGCGGGAACACCGCTCGGAGAAGCCTGCCACGCCTCCAGCGGTGTGTGCTCATCCCACCAGACGTTCTACCTGCCCGACGGCAGCACCCAGGAAGGGACCCAGACCTACACCCTGGTGGAGAACCCGAATGCCACTCCGGTCCAGATCGAGGTGTCCTACCTGATGCCCGGCGGAAAGAATAACATCACCTTCATCGACACCCTGAAGCCTAACTCGCGCAAGACCTACTCCATGGCCGACAAGATCCCCGATGGACGCGCCGCCATCAAGGTCACATCCAAGACACCGAACGAGGGCATCGTAGTGGAGCGCTCCATGTACTGGAACAACCGCGGAGCGGGAACAGACACCATAGGGGCGTACGTGGATCAGTAGGGGTCGGGCACCTTCTGACTCAGACAGTGAGGGGCAATCTCAAAGGTTGCCCCTCTTCATGTTAGTAGACACGTTGTAGGCAAAACTGGATAACACAGGACAACACCAGACGAACCAGATAACACGAACTCCCCAGAACTTGAAAACCGTTGAGCCCTCAGTTCAGAACTGTCACGCCCCGGGGTCACCGCGCGCGAAGCGTGTGGGGCGGTTCGAATCCCACTCCCTCCGCTAAGAAATGTCTATTTAATACGAATTGTAGCGATGCAAGCACATCTTAGTGATATTCTTTCAAGAGATTCCTCGCAATGACCAGCCTTTGTATTTCCGATGTGCCTTCATAGATGGACGTGGCCCGGGCATCACGATAGAGTCTCTCGACCTTGAAGTTCTTGAGATAGCCGTACCCGCCGTGGATCTGCAAAGCGAGATAAGCGCTCTTGTTCGCTAATTCCGAGGCAAAGAGTTTGGCCATGGAGGCCTCCTTGGTGAAGGGAAGACCTTGATCTTTCTTCCAGGCAGCGGACAAGATGAGCCAGTTGGCAGCCTCGATTCCGGTAGCCATGTCAGCTATCATCCATTGAATAGCTTCAAAAGAACTGATGGACTTGCCGAACTGTTTGCGTTCTTTGGCGTATTTGACACTCTCATCGAGGCAGGCGCGGGTTATGCCCAAGGCCTGCGATGCAATACCGATACGCCCGCTATCCAGTGCAACCATGGCTATTTTGAATCCGGCACCCAGTTTTCCAACCAGGTTTTCTTTTGGGACTCTGCAGTCGTTGAAGAGAAGCTCCACTGTATTGGAAGCCCTCAAGCCCATCTTATCTTCCTTTGAACCAACGGAAAATCCTGGTGTGCCTTTTTCCACGATAAAAGCCGAGAGACCCTTGCTGCCTTTTTCCGGACCTGTCCTGACAATAAGATTAACTACATCGGCATACTGCCCGTGAGTGATGAATGTCTTTATGCCGTTAATCAGGTAATAGTCTTCCTTATCCTCCGCCCTCATGGAAAGGCTCCCCGGATCTGATCCGGCCCCTGGCTCAGTAAGAGCGAAACAGCCGAGCAATTCTCCTTGGGCCAGCTTGATAAGATACTTGGTCTTCTGTGTTTCATCCCCGAATTTCAGCAACGGCTCGGTGGAAAGATTGGCCACGGACATGGTCACCGCGGTTGATGCACATGAATAAGCAATTTCCTGGAGTGCCAGGCAATAGCTGACAGCTCCGGCGCCGGCTCCGCCATAATCATCCGGCACCATCATTCCCAGCAGGCCGAGTTCCCCCATCTTCTTCACCACATCCATCGGGAATATTTCTTCCTTATCCCTAAGGGCCGCTGCAGGTTCTAATTCCTTCGAGGCAAAATCCCTGGCCATAAGCCTGACCATTTTCTGTTCCTCAGTCAGTTGAAAAGACATGTCTCCTCCTTATGGCACATATATGACAACCAGGAGCTCTGCCTTTTCCCCGGTTGGATTGCTTAGTTTGTGAGAAATCGAAGAGTCAAAGTTGATGCACCCACCGTTCTTTAAGGTTGAGGTGTTCTGACCAATCTGGATCTTCAGGTCACCTTCAAGAACATAGATGAATTCCTCACCATCATGGTGGTATTCGACACCTTTATGCTCGGTTTCCGGATCAATGGTCACTCGATAAGCCCTCAAATGTTTTTTCTCTCCCGGCTTGGTCAGGGACTCATAGGCATACGAAGCAACCCGCTTCTTGTGGCTTGTCGTCCTTTTCCGGGCAGCTTTCTTGCTGCGCGTGCCTTGAAACTGTTCCATGTCAACGTTGAAGAAGCGACTCAGCTGAAGAACTACCGCCACAGGTGGAGCGATCTTGCCATCCTCAATATCTTTCAGGAATTCCTCCGGATAACCGGTATCGTGTGAGAAAGCCTCCATACTGACACCATTCGCTTCTCTCAGTCGCCGGATTCTCTCTCCAAAGGATTCTTCTGTATTATTCGTCATGTGCTTCTCCTTGATCTCCTGACTGGCATTTCGCATGTGCACTTCCCGATGCCAATACTCTAACATCCGGTAGGCAGGCTAAGGCGCCCAAACCATGGATTCTTCTCATCACCTCCAGTGTTTGAGATCGGCGGAGTCATGGGCCGAGGCCTCGGACTAGTATGCAGACACGCTGTAGACATCAAAACCAGACAACACAAAAATGCACCAGGCGGACCAGGTAACACGAGCCACCTGGAAATCTATAACCGTTGAGCCTTACGTAGAGAACTCCTACGTCCCGCGGTCACCGCGCGCGAAGCGCGTGGGGCCGTTCGAATCCCACTCCCTCCGCCAGTTGGCTTAAGATAACTATTTATGAATAAATACAGCAAACAAGATCAGAAATTGCTGGCAACCTGGGCTGCGGACTGCGCCGAACGAGCGCTTCCTTTTTTTGAGAAGTCATATCCAGAAGACAACCGCCCCCGCAAAGCCATAGAAGCAGGCCGGACATGGGTTAACACCGGTGTGTTTAGGATGGCTGTTATACGCGGGGCTTCGCTTGCGGCTCATGCTGCCGCACGCGGAGCGAAAGAAGACGACATGGCTTGTTTTGCTGCACGGGCGGCAGGGCAAGCTGTAGCGACTGCGCATGTGCCCCAGCACGCATTCGGGGCTGCTTACTATGCTCTTAAGGCGATTGCAGCGGCCGACCCTGATAATGCCAAGGTTATGGTTGCCAAAGAACGCGATTGGCAATCACGGCATATTCCAAAACACCTGAGGCAAGAAGTTTTGAAAAGAGTAATAATTCAAGAAAATGACGACAGGATTGTTATCAAAATACCAAAAGGCAAGGATTTCTAGTAATACAATTGGAAATAGTTTGCCGCCAAACCGAGCGAAGCTCGGAGGTCCACTAAAAGCGGAACGGAGAACCTGGAATCGTTCTTTTCGCTTCCGTGAGTTCGAATCCCACTCCCTCCGCCACTCACAAAATGGTTTCAGTTTAAGGATTATCAAAGGAATATCTGACGCGATTTCAAGCTGATTCCAAGGCCGGAGCACCTACGCCAGCATCAGATCATTCCGGCTTCAAGGCCGTTATGATGCTTCTGTTGCCAGCCGTGTCAGAATGACTGGGTTCCTGGAACCGGATTTCATCGAGAAGAGCGCCGATCTCGCTAACCGAGTAGCATTTGCCCTTGGTGGAGTGCATCAAGAGAACGGAGAACCTCGCGACAGGCAGAGGACCGGTCTTGTCCGCGTCGATGTGCGCGTCGTGAATCACGACCATCCCCCCCGGGTTCAGGGACTCGAACGATTTGGAGAGCAGCAGCCTGACGTCTGACTCGCCCCAGTCGTGCAGGACGTGCGACCAGAGATGGATGTCGAAACCCCGGGGCAATTCATTGGCGAACATGTCCGAGCCGATGACTTCGACTCGATCTGAGAACCCCTTTCGCGCAATCGTCGCCCGGGCGACCTCGTCGACGGGGGGCCTCTCGAGGACCGCTGCCTTCATGTGCTGGTGTTCTTTCACAACAGCACAGGCGTAGACTCCAGATCCACCCGCGACGTCCAGAATGTTCGAGTAGCTCTTGCAGGGAATGACTCGCGCCATGGCAGGAGCGAGAACCGCGCCGCGGCTGTCCATCGCAGCGGTGAAACTACTCGCAAAGAGGTCATCGCCCATGAGCGATTCCCAGTCTTTGCCCTCCTTCTGGCTGTTCCAACCGGCCGGTTCGCCGGTCTTCAGCACTTCGTACAACTCCAAGCAGGACGGTCTGTTCTTCTGCGACGCGAAAAAGGGTACGAGGCAGTTGGGGCGTCCACCGACCAGAAATTCCTCGGAGATTTCGGTTGTGGCGAAGTTGTTGTCTCTTCTCTCGACGAGCCCCAGGGCCGCAAGTAGGGTGAGCAGGACATCGAGAGGCCTCTCGGCAAGATTCAGGGAATCGCTTATCTCTTCCTTGGTCGACGGGTGGCCCGACAACCAGGAGAAGAAGTCCAGCCAGGCTACCGCGGCTATGATCAGGTCGTCCGCGTAGATCCCGTCCCTGAGGTCAAGGAGCATCTCGCAGGGGCCAGGTGCCAGGTGTTTGCTCACGATTTCTCCACGTTTCGCCTGTTACGACATGCCTGAATGCAAGTCCTTCTCTTCAGGCAAGAGGACTGCTGACCAACGCCGACATACTAGCACGACCCCGGTCTTTCAGACACGGTTGACGGATGTTCGCCGACCGTCCTCCCGCCGCCATCCCAGTCAAGAGCTTGAGCACAGGAAAGATAATGGTGGAGCGCGCGATGTACTGGGGCTCGCGAGGTGTATCTGGGCAGGCGGGCACGACGTGGTGGGGTTTCTGCCGCAGCGGATGACACATCTCAGCTAGAGGGAAGAAGACGTCCAAAGACAGGGCGGCTTCTGTCGTCTGTAAACGTGTTGCAAACCAAACTGGACAACACCAGACGGATCAGATAACACGAAGCCCTGGACAGGACATCACCAGAGAACACCAGAGGGATTGGATAACACGAACGCCTTAGACATGAAAACCGTTGAACATCGCGAGGTGTTCCGTGGGTTCGACTTAGAAAAGATAGCTGCGAGCGGATTGCACCTCGGAAGTCGAGCGCCAAGAGGCGCAATAGAGCGAGAAGCCCAAGCAACCTGGTGTTATTATTGAGGCGAAGCCGTAAGCAAGAGAGAGATGCGCATGGTTGAAGACTGTCGGGGGGCGGTTACATGGACAGCAAGGTGGTCTACTTCGAGAGCTTCGTGCCGGAAAACACGGAGGCAACGTTCGAGCTCGTAAAGGAAAGGCTGGCATTCGGTGGCATCGAGAAGCTGGTGCTGGCTTCGACCACCGGCGCGACCGCGGAAAGGGCCATGGATTTCTTTAGCGACGTCGGAGTCAAGCTCGTCGTCATCCCTCACCAGCACGATTTCAAAAGGAAGGTGAACGCCTTCCCGCCGGAGCTGGTCGGGAAACTCAGGGCGGCAGGGCACGTGGTTCACTTTGGCACGATGCTCTTTCACACTGAAGGGTTGTACGGGTCGAGCGCCCCGACCGTAATGGCAAACCTCTTGCGATGCTTCTCCCAGGGTGTCAAGGTCTGCTTCGAGATAGTCATGATGGCGACCGACGCCGGGCTGCTGGCCCGAGGTGAGAGCGTGATAGTCGTCGCCGGAACGGGGCGCGGATCGGACACGGCCCTCGTCATGCAGGCCGCCTCGTCACAGCACATGGCCACGCTGCGGGTCAACGAGATGCTCTGCAAGCCGCTAAACGTGTATTTCGTGAACGAAGACTAATAGATGGATGCTGTCTTGCGGATTTCTGACATGAGCTTGTTTGACATAAGTGGGTGGAACAGCTCCATAAGCCAGCATGAACACGGGAGGAGAACATACCATCAAGACCATTCCCGGTTCCGCTTGATCTGTTAACAGCCTTGGGTAGAAGCGAGCGATTCAGGTTCATCCACAGGCCGGCTGGCATATTGATGCCCCACCTTGTGGGAAAGGCGAATCGCAAGATGATGTGCGGTGTGATTCGTTTTGCCGGCCGGCTGATACGCCGAAGGAGAATATCTGCAGCCTCGTGGCCGCTGTGAAGTAGAGATCTTGCCCCCGGTTTAATCGAACTGAAGCAGAAGGGGTGTTGCTCATGGATAACCAGGGCCGGTTTGATTTCTTCCGCTACGAGGATTGCACGCTCTGCGGGGACTGCCTCGCCAGATGCGAGTATATCGACTTCAGCCGGGACGAGGCAGTGGAGGAAGTAAAGGGCCTGATAGACGGGAGACCCAGCCGCAAGCTTCAGAAGGGATGCATCAGTTGCTATGCCTGCAACGCTTTCTGTCCACAAGACTGTCGTCCCTACGAGCTGATCACTCGAAACTGGTTCGAGCGCTACAAGCACAAAGGCCTTCCCGTGCGAGCCTCCTACCTCATGCCTTCCAGTTTCCCCAACTTCCGCACCGACGTTGTGAAGAACATGTCCGCACGCGAGCAGGAGATGCTGCGCCGATGGAGTAACACGCCGCCCGAAGGAGAACTGGTCCTGTACCCCGGCTGCAACCTGATGACTTTGCCCCACCTGGTGGACGCCGGATTCATGCAGGGAGTCACCATCTCGGGCGACTGGGACCTCTGCTGCGGTGAGATGTTTTTCCGCATGGGGCTGTTCGATGCCGTCGAAAGGACGGCGCGGAAACTGACCGAGCATTACCGGGGCCGGGAGATCGGGAAGATGCTCTTCACCTGTCCGGCCTGCCTGAACATGTTCCGCAACGTCCTGCCCGACCAGTTCGGTGCGGAGTTCTCCTTCGAGACGGAGTACCTGGGTTCATACCTGCTGGCCAGGATGCAGGAGTCAGGGCAGCCCGCGAGGCGGCTCGAGCGGAAGGTGACGGTGCATGATTCCTGTCATGCGCGGATACTGGGGGACGAAGTACTCAAGACCTCGCGAGACCTGTTTACCTGGATGGGTCTGGAGATCAAGGAGATGGACCACAGCGGGCTGCAGGGGTATTGCTGCGGCGCGGCGGCCGGATGCAACCGTTACAGTCCCTTCGATATCAGCTTCAGCGCCATGCGCGAACTATGGGAGGCACAGAAAACGGGAGCCCGGGACCTGGCCCTGTACTGCACTGGATGCCAGATAACCCTCTCGCTCTGCAGCTGGCTCTTCCCCACGCTGCAGCCGGTGAGGCATATGCTGGAGTATCTGCGGGAGGCAACCGGGGAAGAGGTCTCGCACCCGGCGCAGGGCCGGACCTTTCATATGCTTACGAACATCACGTACAAGGCTTTGCCCAAGATGTTGTCGCCGCGGCACTACCGGGTATGACCTGTGCAGGGAGCCCGGACAGCTGCCGTGAAAGGAAGGATGAATGGAGAAGATGAAGTTCGAGGTCCCGCCCGTCGGAGTTAAGATTCTGGACTCAATGGAGGGCTTTGAGGGGACTCCGGTCTACAACGGCGTCTCGTACTGCGACGCGGTGCGTCGCGCCACTTTGGGTGAAGAGGTCGTACTCGTTCCAGGGTCCATCGAGGTCTGCATGTGGTCGCCGGTGGTGCTTGGCCTGAAAAGCCCCGAGAGCGATTTCGAGAAGAGCCTCGAGCCGCGCGTGTTGGGGTCGTTGGCGGGGGTCTACGTGTCACCGCTATCGCGGTTCAGCGAAGGTCTCGAGGCGTGCCTGGAGATGCTGGACAGAGGCCTGCTACTCGGCCTGCAGGACCTTGGGGGCGCCGGCCTCTCATGACCTCGGGCTTTCCCTATCGGCCGATCAAGCCCCTGCTGTAAACACTTGAGGGCGGTCTCTCATGCCGCCCGCACCCGGGCCTGAACCTCAAACTCGTTCGATCCCGGACCACAAACGGGTGGCGCCGGAGGGGCAGCGGGCGGCGCAGAGACCGCAGCCGAAGCACTCGAGCACGACCGGCTTGCCGCCCTTGAGCTCTCGCGCGGCGAACGGGCATACCTCGACACAGGTGCCGCACGCGATGCAGACGCCTGCGTCTGCGGTGGCCCGCCAATCGCCCTTGACTACGGGGTAGATATCCTGCCCCAGCGAGCGGTTCAGGATGTAGGGGACGCAGCCGTCTATGCAACAGTTGCAGATCACATACTCGTTCAATGCGCCACCGATAAGGCAATGAAGGAACACCATGTGAAACATCCCTACCGAAGCGCACGCCTCGATGATGCGAACCGCCTCATCTTTATCGATGACGCGGTACTCTCGAGGGAACGCCTTGAGCCAGACGTCGGTTCCGGTCCGGATGACGATGTCGGTCTCCATGGGGTGGCTGCAGGCTTTGTGCCCGATGCGGCAGCGGCACGGGCCGACCGCGATGCGCCCCTCCAGTCCCCGGACCATCTCGACCAGCTTGTCGGTCGGGTATGGCCTGCCGGTGTCGCCGTAGTGCCCGAACGGGTATGCGATGGGGTAGAGCAGAAGCCAGCGGGTCAGGCGGAAGCGCGACAGGAACCTGAGCTTGCCCACGCAGGCGTGGTAAGAGACGTAGAGGACGGGAACCTCGATAAAGCGCGCGAAAACGCGCATGAGAAAAAGCCTGATGGGGCTGTGTTCACCCGAAAGCCAACTATAGTTCATGTGGCCCAGCATTGTTCCTCCTCGTGGACAGCAACTGAACTGTGGACAATTCTTACATTCTTAGCTCCGATACGTACCCTTTGAAGTATGAAGCGATAGAATAAAATATGTTCAAGGACAAACACGGATCGCAGCAATCACAAGGGGCAAGAGATGACAGGCGTCAATCCCGATATCTTCAAGGCATACGACATCCGGGGTACCTACCCGGATCAGCTCAACGAGGATACGTTCAGGAAGCTCGGGCGGTCATACGCGGCTTTCCTGGGCGAAGACTCTATGATTGTCGGGCGAGACATGCGCCTTTCCTCCCCCTCTCTCTCGAGGGCATTCACCGCTGGTGTGAACGAGCAGGGAGTGGACGTGATCGACATCGGCCTGTGTTCCACGGACATGCTTTACTTCGCTTCTGGCAGGCTGAACATGCCTGGTGCGATGTTCACCGCCTCTCACAACCCTAAGCAGTACAACGGGCTCAAGCTATGCCGCCGGGAGGCGCGCCCTATCAGTATCGACACCGGGATAGCGGAAATAAGGGATATGGCACAGTCCGGGGAGTTCCCTGAGCCGGCTCGCACCGGCACCGTCGCGGAGAGGGCGATGCTCGACGAGTACGTGGACCATGTGCTCAGCTTCATTGACATCGGGAACTTGAGGCCGCTCAAGGTGGTCGTGGACGCGGGCAACGGGATGGCTGGATTGATAATACCCCCTGTGTTCGCAAGGCTGCCCGTCGAGCTGGTGCCACACTGCTTCGAGCTGGACGGCTCCTTCCCCGACCATCAACCGAGCCCCATCGAGCCCGAGAACATCGAGCTGCTCTCCGGGTGGGTGCTGGAGGCGGGCGCTGACATGGGGATGGCGTTCGACGGGGATGCCGATCGCTGTTTCCTGGTGGACGACAGGGGCGAGCCGATAAGCGGAGCCCTTACCAACGCGCTCATATGCACGCGCATCCTCGAGACGCATCCGGGGGAGAAGGTGATCTACAACGTCATCAACTCCTGGGTGGTACCCGAGACCATCCGCGAGCACGGAGGAACGCCCGTCCGCGAGAGGGTTGGGCACTCGTTCATAAAACAGACGATGCTCGAAACGGGCGCCATATACGGCGGGGAGCACTCCGGCCACTATTACTTCCGCGACAACTATCGAGCAGACTCGGGGATAATCGCGGGCCTGATAGTCCTGGAGATAATGGGCCTTGACGGAAGGCCGCTCTCCGAGATGTTGAAGTTGTACAAGAAGTACTCGGCCTCGGGCGAGATAAACAGCGAGGTGGCCGACAAGCAGGCGAAGCTCGACGAGCTGGCCGGGCGATACTCTGACGGCAAGCAGGACTTCCTGGACGGCATCACCGTCGAGTACGCTGACTGGTGGTTCAATGTACGTCCCTCCAACACCGAACCGCTCCTTCGCCTCAACGTCGAGGCGAAGACCCCGGCCCTGATGGAGGAGAAGCGAGACGAGCTTCTCTCTGTCATCCGTGAATGAGGCGCATAACTCCCGGCTAACTCCAGGAGGATGAAGCCACTTTCACATCGACCACAGGCGCCGTCGCCGAAGACTTCATAGGGACTGGGAAGCTTAGCGGCTGCTCATCTTTCGTTCCCCCCAGTACCACTAAATCGCGGATAGTTTCGCGTCGCGCCTGGCATGTCTTGGATTAAGTATGCATTTACGCAGACGAAGACTTCTTGGAGTAACCTCCAGCAGTTCATCTTCCTCTATGAAATCTATGCACTGTTCCAGGCTGAGGTCGGTAAACGGCGTCAGCTGAACGGTGCCGTCGCTCGACGAGCTGCGCATGTTGGTCAGATGCTTCGTCTTGCAGACGTTCATCCTGATATCGTCTTTGCGCGTATACAGGCCGACGATCATGCCCTGGTAGACCTTGACGCCCGGCCCGACAAACAGCTCGCCCCTTGCTTCGCACATCTTGAGCGCGTATGGCGTCGTTATCCCGTCCTCGGTAGAGATGATAGCCCCGTTACGGGTCTTTGGCAGTTCAGAGCCAATGGGCTGGTAGCCGTGAGGCAGGGAATTCATGATCACCGTGCCCCTGGTAGCGGTGAGCAGCAGGTTGCGTAGACCGATAAGGGCGCGTGTCGGCAGCATGTACGTAAGCCTGATCGCACCGTTGCCGGTTTGGTCCTGCCTGATCAGATTGGCGCGGCGGGAACCCAGTTCCTGGCTGACGACACCCATATACTCTGAAGAGATCTCAACAATCAGCTCTTCGACAGGTTCCTTGATGACATTACCGTCCAGGATCGTGACAACCTGTGGACGGCCGACCTCGAATTCAAAACCCTCACGGCGTAACGTTTCGATCAGAACGGACAGGTGCAGTTCGCCACGCCCGGCTACCTTGAAGCCGAGGCCCTCCTCTTCAACCCGCAGGCTTACGTTGGTTTCAAGCTCCCGCCAGAGTCGTTCTCCGATCTGACGGGATGTGTTGAACTGACCTTCCAAGCCCTTCATCGGGCTGGTATTCGGGCCGAGATAAGCGCTGATTGTTGGAGGCTCGATGTCGATTACGGGCAAGGCCTCCGGGTTGTCCCTGTCGGCTATGGTCTCACCGATATGAGCGTCAGGTACACCGGTCAGGGCTACGATGTCGCCGGCTACCGCATGGTCGACCTCTTCGCGTTTGAGCCCGCGATAGCAGAAGACCTTGTCGATGTTCGAGTCGATCATCTCGCCGTCGCGCTTTACCAGGGTCACAGGAAGCCTTCCCCTGACTGCTCCGCGGTTGACGCGGCCGATCGCGTATTTACCCAGAAAGGAATCATAGTGCAGCGACGCTACAAGCAATTGAAGCGATCCGTCCGCATCAAGGTCGGGTGCCGGAATGTCATTTATGATGGCGTTAAAGATTGGCTCGAGGTCCGCATTTTCATCCAGGTTATCCGGTAGTTCATGCCAGGCCTTGCCATCGCGACCAAACGCGAAGTAGACGGAGTAATGGAGCTGGCTTTCGTGCACGGCAAGCTCGAGGAACAGGTCGGCGATCTCTTCGATCACCTCATCGACGCGCCGAGCCGGTTTGTCGATCTTGTTGATAATGACAACCGGTTGAAGACCGAGCTCAAGCGCTTTTAAGAGCACGAATTTCGTCTGAGGCATCGGCCCTTCCTGGGCGTCGACTATAAGCAGGACGCCATCAGCCATATTGAGCGTTCGCTCGACCTCGCCGCTGAAATCCGCATGACCCGGAGTATCTATGATATTGATCTTGTAGTCGCCGTGATAAACGGCTGCCTGCTTGGCGGTAATCGTGATGCCCCGTTCGTGCTCCTGGTCGCCACTGTCCATGATCAGCGACTGCTCCATCTCGGCCTGGTTGGGGCGAAAAGTGTTGCTCTGCTTCAACAGCCCGTCGACAATGGTTGTCTTGCCATGGTCGACATGGGCGATAATGGCAACGTTACGAATGTGAGAGCTGTCTCTCATGTTCTCTTCACTTAAATCATCATCCCTGCATCAAATTGCCGTTCTACACGTCGCCATAGCCGTAGTGTGTCTCTTCGCGGGAACGACAGTATTGCCTTTAAAACAGTATCAATCCACAGTCGAAAAAAAACGTGAGAGATAGTCCTGATTGGGTCTTTCACAAAACATACCCGGAATTCGAGCTTCCGGTATGAAGACTATAGCAGAAAATGAAAATATGGACTTGCCCGCTCCTTCACCTGCTGCAAACGCGCTGCAAACCAAACTGGATGATACAGGACGATACCATACGGATGACTTCATCACGAAGTCGGCGCGTCCCGGACCATGATTAACAAGAAGATCTCGTCTCCAGCCACCGGCAAGCGACACTCTGCCAACCCGCCCCGACCTGCACAAAGTCGTGTCCAGGGAACCGGGTGCAGTACATGTCTTGCCTGAATATGAAGGACGAAGCCGGGTCACTAAAGAAATATCCGGCGCGGGGTCGAGTTGGCAAAGGGATGCTTATCATGAAAATAAATCGAGCGGTCGTCGTTACGCTCGTCTTCGTCATCTTCCTCGCGTTTGCGGCCGGTTGTGGCGCAAGCAAGCCGGTGGTGAAATCCGTCGCTCCGAAAATGGGCTTTCCCGGCACGGGCTTCAAGATAACGGGCACTGATTTCGGCGAGTCGCAGGGCAAGAGCACGGTGCACCTGGGGGCGAAGACCGTGACCGTGTCTTCTTGGTCGGCCACGAATATTCGAGCGAGCGTCCCGAAGGATATGGCGGCCGGCAACTACAGCATCACGGTCACAACCAGTGGCGGGACCGGCAAGAAGGTATCCTTGACGGTGGAACCGGTTTTCACGGGGTCGTCACCTCTGCCTGCCATGATGAACTACCTCAAGAGTAAAAGTGTGGACAAGACCGGGATGTCCTTCAGCGTCGTGGCGACCAGCAAGATCGACCCGAACTGGAAGCTCGACAAGGCGATCGGGGCGAGCCAGGGCACCTCTTACTTCCTGTTCCACAAGGACAGCGGCAGCTGGAACATCGTTGATTACGGGACCAATCTTACCGCCGACCAGTTGAAGGCCGACGGCGCTCCGAGCGATATACCGCCTACAAAACCGGCTGGCTCCTCCTCGAGCTCGCCGAGGAGCTCGTCCACTTCCAGGTAAGGACCGGCCTGCTCGCACGGGGGTCGAATCGGCTGAGCGACAGCGACAACATGCTCGAAACCGTCTATGACTACACGAGTGATTACGCAGGTCACTTCAAAGAGGTCGGCCCTGACCACCTGGAACGGGTGGTCGTGGTGAAGAATCTCAGAGCGGTCCCGGAGGAAGGCTCTGGTCGAGCGCCCAGTAGTAAGTCAGGTTGTTATCGGTCACAGCCCCCAGCATCAACATCGCCTCCGGCGAAAGGCCGGAAACCCGGCCCGTCCATGGCGCCGGGCCGTACTCGACGATCGAGGCGATCACCTTCTTGTTGTTGGCAGGGTTGATAACCAGGACTCTCTTTCGGTAATACCAGTCCTTAGGGGCCAGGATAGGCTGGCCGTTCATGTCTGTGTAGTTCCAACGCATGCAGACGTAGTAGCGTTCATCATCGACAGGCGGCGCTTTGCCCCAGGCGCCGTAGCCGGGGCCCCCGGATTCCTGCCAGGCCATTCCATTCTGGGCAGCCGGCGGGGTGTTCGAAACCGCGTAGTGAGTAGCAGGCGGTTCCTGGCTCATCGTCAGACACAGGTGTTGCTCGAGGCCGACCTTGCCCGAGTACGCCGGCAGGGGGATGCCCTCGAGTGTCTTCGAGCCGCCGATCTGATAGTAAGGTCCGTAACCCACCACGCACGAGCCACCCGTCCACCCTCTATAGTTGAAGTACATCGGGCGCTCCGCGATGACCGGCTGGTCTGACGTCACCGTCGTCGAGAAGTCGTGGGCAGCGTCACTATCCGCGCCCAGCTTGTTGATGGGCGCCACCGTGGATCGGGCATTTGGTGCGACTGTTACGTAGTCTTGAACCGTCGTCCCGTCACCTTTCATGTACGTCAGTGTGACGTTCGCCGAAGAGCTCCCGGAGTTCTGTATGGTGAAGTAAGGGACGAACCCCGGCCTGCAGGTGCCTTCCGCGAAGTAGAACGTGGATGACGGAGAAGTCGCTCCCATCACATCGCTCCCCCCGGTCCATACGCCTTGATAATTGAAATACATGGGGCGCTCGGCGATGATCGGCTGGTCGGATGTCACCTCTGTCGAGAAGTCGTGTGCCGGGTCGTTCCCGGTTCCCAGACTGTTCCGGGGGACCACAGTCGAGCGCGAGTATGGAGCCACGGCCACCTGGTCCGATGCGCTTGTCCCGTCGCCTTTCATGTATCTGAGCGTGACGGTGGCCGTCGCGCTACCCGGGTTCTGTATGCAAAAGTAGGGATCGAAGCCGGGTCTCGTCGTCCCCTCGGCGAAGTAGAAGACCGAGGACCGGGAGGTTGCTCCCACGACGTCGTGACCACCCGTCCAGGCGCCGTTGTAGTTGAAATACATGGGGCGCTCGGCGATTATCGGCTGGTCGGATGTCACCGCCGCCGAGAAGTCGTGTGCCGGGTCGTTCCCGGTTCCCAGACTGTTCCGGGGGACCACCGTCGAGCGCGAGCATGGAGCCACGGCCACCTGGTCCGTAACGGTCGTCCCGTCACCCTTCATGTACTCTAGCTTGACGTTGGCCTCGGTGCCTCCCGGGTTCTGCACGCAGAAGTAAGTATCGAACCCCGGCCTGCACGTCCCTTCCGCGAAGTACCAGGATCTGGAGGAAGAGGTCGCTCCAAGCACGTCGGAGCCCCCGTTCCAGTTGTAGATGCCGGTTCCCGTGTAGTTGAAATACATGGGGCGTTCCACCACCACCTGCTGCCCGCTGGTGCATGTGACGACAGTAGAGAAATCATGTGCGGCACCGTTCCCGATTCCAAGAACATTCGCCGGATGGACGGTTGCCCTGGAGGTCGCCGGCACCTTGATTTTCTGCGTTCGCGCGGTACCGACCCCGGTCATGTACGTCAGTGTGACGTCGGCAATCGTGCCGCCCGGGTTCTGAATAGTGAAGTAGGAGTCGAAGTTAGGTCGCGTGCTGCCTTCCGCGAAGTACCACGTGATGGCGGAGCCCTTTTTCATCGTAAAGGCGCCGGGCAGGGAAGCGCTCTGTCCGTCGGAATTCTTCACGTACAGGTCCCAGTTTCCTGTTGCCGCATCAAGAGGCAGGGCGAAGCTGCAGTCCAGCTTGCTGGAAGAGACGAGAATCACGTTGGTAGCCGTTATGTTGCTCTGCCCGATTGCCTGCAACCAGACCGTGGGGGTCCCGGAGAAGTTCGTTCCCTCGAGGTCCGTTACATTCACCGTCGTTCCCTGTGCACCTGAACCGGGGTTCATCGAGATCACCGTGGGCGTCGCGCTGATGGAACCGCCGTAGGCCAGGGACCCGGCAACCGGAACCAGCAGAAGAACAGCTACAGCCAGCGAAAGAAGCGAGCACTCCGCCGCGCGTCGCCTCGTGCCTCGCCGGCGCATTCCTGTCCGGCTCTTGCCTTTCATGGCTACTGGTCTTCTCAAGAAAATAATCCTCCTGCAAGAGGAGTTCTCGCGTTTTCATTTCTACGTCTGTACGCTTCCGACAAGAAGAGAATTCTTACTCGTTTGATGCCGTTTTTCTTCACATGGTTCTCCGCCGGCATCGTTGATAATCGAATCTGACCTATTCCGGTAGATAAAATAAGAGATACCACACGAGAGTACGCTGAAGTGTCAGTCGTACTTTACGAACGACCGGATAGCCTCGTACGCGCGGTCCAGAAATTCCGGGTCCTCGATCGATATCTTGACGGCGCCGGAGGGACAGACGGACGCGCAGCGCCCGCAGGCGCGGCACTTTTCGCCGATTACGGCTCTGTCCCCGGCCACTTCGATCGCCTTTATATAGCAGTGCTCCACGCACGTGCCACAGCCGGTACAGCCATCGGTGACCTCGACGACTATGGAATCGAGCCGTGGAAACATTGAATCCAGATACCTGGCGGGAGCGTGCCTGTTGAATCGGGTGATGCAGCAGCACTCGCAGCAGAAGCAGACCGTCAGCAGCCGCGACCGGTCTTTTATATCGAAGATGAAGTTGTCGATTCGGACCTTTCCCACCACTGGCACCAGGCCCTTGGAGATGGCATCATTGACGAACTGTTTGGCATCATCCACCCCCACCTCGCGCCGGAGGGCCTCGTCGGACTCAATGGCGGAGTCCCCCATCTGCAGGCAGCCGATGCCGATCGGATAATGCTCGCACTTGTTTGCCTCCCGGCAGACGCACTGGTTGTAGATGACCCGGTGAGACGCCTCTTCGATGAAGCGGTACAGTATTTCGCGCGGCAGCGGGGCGCTCCCGGGCTGTTCGATGTCCTCGTTGATGGGAAGCCACCGGACGTTGGTCTTGTCGGGCCGCATCCATGGGTGCACGCGGGCGAACAGCGGTATCCGGGCAAAACCAAAACCCCAGCCCACGCTGTTGAGCGCCTGCATCTTCAGCTTTGGAAGTTTTCTCTTTTCGATGATCGCACCAACTTTCTGAGGTTTTCACGGTTGAGAGCCGGAACGGCCCAGGTTCCAGCACCTGGCGGCAACGCTTATCTCCATCGCCCTCGCGAGCCCGACAACCCTCGGGGGAGCGTAGACGTCCCGCCGGCGTCGGTCACGGGCCGCTCGAGGTGTACGCTTGCCGAATCTTTACGTCCGCGTACCGTCATGTATCATATTGGAACTGACATTTTCCAACAACCGCCTCCCAACGTCGTGATCTCATAACGAACAGGGTCTGGTATCAGGCTTCCAACGACCGATCGGTGCGCCAAATCGCGCCGGATCCGTTTAAACCCTCGCAAGTTTTGTATACGCGTTGCAAACAGACTCACTTGCACTCATGGGACTGATATCGATACGGGACTTGGGTTGAGTCACAGGCGAAGGTGAGTCCAAGGCGGATAGCCTGGTGAAAGATATCTTGGCACGCGACAATCGCGAAAGGAGCCAGCGCGATCAAGAAGCACGCTCTGGCGGCACGGTCCGTTTAACAACTAGTCCGAGTAGCCGCCGATCGTATCGGTACCCGCACCCCGGTTGTTCCAGTACATGGAGCGCTCGACCATGATCTTCTTGCCGGCGGTCTTTGATGTGACCGTGATGGAGGCCCTGCCTGATGTTATCTTGTCCGCCATGTTGAAGGTCTTTCTCGAGTTGGCCGGGATGGTGGAGGTCAGGGTAACGGCTCCCCCTCCTGCCTTCAGATAGGAGACCTCTACGCTCACGGCGCTTGAGTTCGGGTTCTGTACCAGGGTCCAGGTCTCTCTTCCGCTGGAAGTCTGTCCGTCCGGAAGGTAGAAGGTGGTGTGGGCCGAGGACATGCCGATGGAGTCGTGGCACGCCTCTCCCGTTCCGTTGTCCCAGAACGTGGCCCTCTCCGCGATGATCGGCTTGGAGCCGCGCACGTGCGTGGAGACATCAGTATTGGGAGTCAGTTGGTCGTTGACCCTTACGGTCTTGCGCGAGTTGGCCGGCATCTGGAACGAGGGTCCGGGCACCTGTCCGTTCTGGGTCAGGTAGGTCAGCGTGACGTTGGTTGGCGAGTTCTGCGGGTTCTGGACCAGTACGTAGGTTATGTAGCCCACGTTGTAGCCCGTTGCGCCCTCCGCCAGGAAGTAGTTGGCTGCCGGTGTAGTGGCCCCTATCGAGCAGGAGCCTTCGCGGCGGTTGTTCCTGTACTGGCTCCGCTCGGCAATGACCGGTACGTCGGAGGTCACCTCTATGGAGGAGTCGTGGGAACCGATGTCGGCTGCCATCGAGTAGGTGGTGCGCGAGTAGGCGGGGATCTTCTTCTGGACCACCTTCTGCCCTGCGCCCTCGGTCATGTAGGTGAGGGTGACAGTCGCCTCCCGGTTGTTAGGGTTCTGCACGAGCGTCCAGGTCTCGAACCCCCAGGCGGATGAGCCCTCAGGCAGGTACCAGGTCTTCGCCGGCGAGGTTACCCCAACCGAGGAGTGGCCTTCGCCCGAGACGGCTCCCGGTCCCGTCCAGGTCATGGTGCGGTCTACCGCGATGGTCTTTCCCTCCGTGCAGGTCACCCTGGTGGAGAAGTCCCTGTTGCCGAGCTTATCGGCTGGGTTCACGGTGGTCTGGCTCTTTGCGGGCAGGGTGATGGTCCCACCCGATACGTTCCCCGAACCGGTCATGTAGGTGATCGCCGCGTGCACCGCGCCTGCGTTCGGGTTCTCGATGCTCATATAGTCGGAGAAGCCCCAGGCGGTGGTGCCTTCGGCCAGGTACCAGGTCGGGCTCTGGGAGACCTGCCCGTTGTTGGTGTAGGTCGCCTGGACCGGGGTAATGCCTGTGCCTGTCAGGGTGGCGATGCTCGAGATCGGCCAGTTGGGCGGCAGGTCGTTCTGCACCCGCACCTGGTACGTGACTGTGGCCTGCTCTCCCGCCCCCACCGCTATGGTCCCCGCGGGCTGGCCCGGCGAGTGGACGGGTATTCCCCCGACAAGCGGAGTATTGCCGCCTGCGTCCGGGACAACGGTTCCGTTCAGGGTCGTCGTGCCTTTAACGTAAGCGGTGTACTGAGGGATGGAGTCCGTCAGCGAGCAGCCTTCAGCCGGGCCGTTTCCATCGTTGCGTGCCCGGATCGTGTACGTGATGACCTGACCTCTTCCGACATTTCCAGACGGGCTCGCATTCTTGAACAGGGCCATCAGCGGTGAGCTGGAGGAGGCGTAGCCGATAGCGGCGTTTTGGCCGGTGGCGCTGGTCTGGCCTGTGAACCACATCTTGTAAGAGGACGATTCCCCGTGTCCGTCGAAGCGGGTGGGGCTATAGAGAACGCTTGGCGTGTAGGTCTTTGCGTCGCGCCAGGCTTTGCCATCCGTGATGTAGAACAACGGGTTGTCCGCGTCCCTGGTCCAGTTGATTCCGTTGATGGACGTCGCGTAACCTATGCCATAATTCGTGAAGGTACCCGGGCTGCCGACGTATTGCCACGCGGAATACCACATGCGCCATGTGCCGTCGCCCCCCTTGATCACGGTCCCCGCGGTGTCGTATGCGCTCGCCGGGTTTGAGGGATGCGGCCCGTCCCAGGCGCCCACCGGGCCTGCGCCGAGCACCGGGTCGGTTCCGTAACGGTAGAAATGAGTTCCATCGACAGAATAACCCAGGCCTATTACCTCTGCTGCACCAGTGGTCGCGTCGTAGTACATCGCGTATGAATAATCGAACGGGTTCGAGCCGCTGTTGCTGGCGGTCGGGTTGTACAGAATGGAGACTGGCCCGTACGAGCCCCAGTTCCAGTCGGGGCTGGTCCCCGTGATGAGCCTGGCAGTCGCATCCTGGGTCAGCGGCCTGTCGTTTGCCCAGTTGACGCCGTCGCTGGAGTCGGCGGTGCGGATAGCGTCGATGCTGGACAGCACTGCGGTGCAGTCCCAGTACCATATCTTGTAGTAGTAAGTCCCGCCACCCTCGTTGAATCCGCCGGGTATGTAGACTACCTGGGAGTGAAATCTTAGAGAAGGGATGCCGGTCAACTGTTCCGGTGTCGTCCAGTTGATGCCATCGTTGGAGTAAGTCACGGCGAAGAAAACCCCCTCGCCGTCCCCGTACCACATCTTGTAATAGTACGACACGCCGTGACTGGAGAACCGGCTCGCGTCATAGAGCACGCACGGATAGTATTCCTTATAGGTTGTGACAGGTGGGTTGTATACAGGATTCGCACCGTACTCGACCAGAGTGACGTCCGGCTCCGCGAACGCCGGCGGGGCAGCCAGCCATACCGCCGCCATGAGTATCAAAACCATGGCAATAGCAACGGTAGAGGATAGGGGCCGTTTGTACACCATGATCGATTCCCTCATGCGTGTTTACCTCCGCAAGGTTGGAATAACGCGTTCTTCCGTCCTGTCAAACGTTAATTGGTCAAGTCGCATCACGGACGCAGCGTACGTAATTATCAATCCTGATCACATCTCCCCGGGGCCATCTGCGGACACCTGCCGCCTGCATGGGACCAACAACAGCACTGCAAGCGTAACATGTCTCATCCGATTTTATCCGATTTCCTCCACGCCCCGAGTGAAACACTGTCCGCTTGTCCATGTTGAGGGTTGCGAGTTTTTGCTTGCGAGCTTGGTTTGGAATAGATATCAAATGCCGTCGTGCGCGTGTTAATGTCGGACAACCGGGTTGCGTAGCACCCCGATTCCCTCGACCTCGAGCTCGACTTCGTCCCCGTCTTGCAGGAACTTGCCCATTTCGAGACCGCACCCGCGTCCCTGGGCTCCGGAACACGTGCCCGAACCTAGGAACTCCCCGGGATACAGGGTTTCCGACCTCGAGATGTACTCCACCAGATCCTCGAAGGACCAGTACATGTCGGCGGTGGTCCCACGCGACCACTCCTCGCCGTTGACGCGCGCCGTCATGACAAGGTCGTACGGGTCGGCGATCTCGTCGGCCGTCACCAGGCACGGGCCCATGGCATTGCCGGTGTCGAAATCCTTGCCCTTGGACGGGCCCAGGCGGCCGGCCTGTTCTTTCATCTGTATATCGCGGGCGGAAAAGTCGTTGAAGATCGTGTATCCGCCGATGTAGGAGCGTGCCTTGCCTTTCGGAACATCGACGCCTTTGCGGCCGATGAACACACCCCACTCGAGCTCGTAGTCGAAACGATCGGTGTAGGAGGGCATGCGGACGTCGTGGTTCGTCCCGACCACCGAGAAGCAATTGCTCTTGTAGTAGAGGGGGCGCTCGTAGAAGGAGTGGTTTGCCCGGTAGGCGAGGCTCCTCTTGCGACCAAAGATTTTTTCGATCCATTCGTCGACGGGTGCAAACTTTTTCAGGCCGACGACCCTGATGCTGTTGATGATGTGCTGCTCGAAGCACAGGCAGTCACGGATCGATTCCGGGTGCGGAAGGGGGGCAAGCAGACTGACCGACGCGAGGGGCAGTTCTACATCGGGCGGGTGCTGTTCCCTCACGAACTCGACAACCTGGTGAGCTTTCTCCAGGGCTTCCGGCCCCGCTACCAGGAAGGCCAGCAGGCTGTCAAAGAAGGCCGGGTCAGCGCCCTCGAGCGCGCGGGCCCCCGCCTGCAGGGCAACCACGGTCTCGCCTCCGCCAACCAGGGCACCCGTAAGTAACTTGCCGTCCTCAACAGAGAATGTAACGAGTTTGATGGTTCCCTCCAGGTTCCCCCTATGGTCTATGCATCGATGCCGGGACGGCGCCCGGCATGTCGCTCGCCAGCAATCCCTGCTTCCACAGGATCAGCACCTTCTCAGCCGGCTTGAGGTGCCCACCCTTTCCCTCGAGATGGCGATAGGTCACGTGAGCGCTGGTCATAATGCGTTCGGGGGAGTCCCACCTGGCATACTCGGACTCGGCAAACTCCTGGCCGAGAGCGATATCGTACGCCGCATCGCGCGCGGATATGCCGGCCTCGTGGTATTTGCGCAGCTCTCGCCCGATGTACTCCCAGTATTCCTGCATCTTGAGCACGCCCTCTCTGCCGCAGATCGGACCGTGACCCGGGACGAACGTCTCGGCGTCGAGCTCGAGCATCTTTGTCAGGGAGGAGACCCAGTTCTCCAGCGGGCCTGCCCACAGGACCGGGGTCGACCCGTTGAATACGATGTCCCCACAGAAGACGACGCCGGTATCGGGGATATGCACGATGACGTCTCCTCGCGTGTGCGCCGGGCCGGCCTCGATCAAATGTATCTCGCGGCCCCCGACCTCGATGGTCGTTCTCTTCTGGAAAGTGGTCGTCGCCGATGCCGCAACGGCCCCTTTGAAATCGTAAGGAGCGGTCATCCCGTGCAGGTAGTGGCAGGCTTTCTTTACGTTTCCCCAACCAGCGCGGGCGAGAGCGCCGGTTACCCCGGACATCAGGGTCATCGAGGCGGGCTTCAGCTCGCGGGACTCCGAGTCGGCGGCCGCGGACATCACCACTTCGGCCTCGCGCACCAAAGCGCATCCCCAGGAGTGGTCGCCGTCCGCGTGAGTTATGACCAGGTGCTTGATCGGCGCTTCGCGAGTGAGAGGGCGCATGGCGTCGAGCATCTCGGCGGTGCAGGGAACGTCCCACTGGGTGTCCAACAGAAGCGATCCGCCGTCTCCCACTACCAGGCCGGAGTTGTTTTCTCCCCAGGAGCCGTTGGGCACCATCCAGGCGTGGACCCCGTTACCGAGGTCGTAGAGGCCCTCGTCAAAATCAGTCGCTTCACCGAAACGCGACCGCTTCCTGCCGGTGAGCTTCGACGCTTCGCTCCTGTACATGCAGTATCACCACGCAGTTAGAGGAGTCTCGAACTTGCCTACTCCGGTCACAGGATTATAACACCGTATGTCCCGCTCCAGACATATGGTTGTCACGGGTACGTCAGGTCTGCCGGTGCCCCGTTTGCTTGCGGGTTCAGCGGCTGGCCGTCTCCCGTCGCGACGACGGTCCACATGCCGTTTGCGTTGTGGACCAGGAAGATGAGGTGCCCCATCCCCTCAAACCTCTGGTAATCGTACACAGCCCAGTTGGGGTCCGACGCGCTGACCTTGGTGTTTTGC
>Ga0182021_10001938_pt1 | contig 24150 bp, 17 predicted proteins | sample 612E3MmetaG_FD_120493 | JGI IMG/M metagenome (GOLD analysis project Ga0182021, IMG submission 120493) | Permafrost microbial communities from Stordalen Mire, Sweden - 612E3M metaG (Illumina Assembly) | ecosystem: Environmental > Terrestrial > Soil > Wetlands > Permafrost | place: Sweden... | reverse complement strand
TCCTTCGCAGATACGAAAAACCCCCTCCGGCTTCCGCGGGAGAGGGTTTCGAGGTTCGTCGTTCTGCGCCTTACCTCAGGCCTCTCCCGCGCTGCTAAGCAGCAGTCCCGAGAGAAGCAGGGTCGCAAACAACATGGCCAGCCACAAATGTGCACTACCACCGCGCGGTCGTCAAGAACCTGCGAAAAGCCGCCGCTGTTTCGGCCGCGCTCCGCTAGACTCCGGCGCAAATTCTGCCCCCTGGAGAAATCATGCGCTCACTCGTCCGTGTCGGTCTCGCTCTGTCGGTCCTGCTCTTACTGGCGCCGCTCGCCTGGGCCGGCGACGGTCTGGCCCTCACCCCGCCCATGGGCTGGAACAGCTGGAACAAGTTCGCCTGCAACGTCAGCGAGAAGCTCATCCGGGAGGCGGCCGACGCGCTCGTGTCGAGCGGCATGAAGGATGCCGGCTACCAGTACGTGGTGATCGACGACTGCTGGCAGGTCAGGCGAGACGCGGCGGGGAAGATCGTGGCTGACCCCGAGCGTTTTCCCTCCGGGATCAAAGCCCTGGCCGACGCTGTCCACGCCAAGGGCCTGAAGTTCGGGATCTACTCGGACGCCGGGACCATGACCTGCGCCAAGCGGCCGGGCTCGAAAGACCACGAGGCGCAGGACGCGAAGTCCTACGCCGAGTGGGGCGTTGACTACCTGAAATACGACTGGTGCAGCACCGACGGGCAGGACACGCGCGACTCCTACGCGAAGATGAGCCAGGCCCTGCGCGCGACCGGACGGCCGATCGTGTTTTCAATCTGCGAGTGGGGCAACAGCAAGCCGTGGACATGGGCCCAGGGCATCGGGCACCTGTGGCGTGCAACCGGCGACATCCAGGACTGCTGGGACTGCGGCAAGAGCTGGGGTGGCATGGGCGTGGTTCACATCATTGATCTGATGGCCGACCTGCACGCCTATTCCGGACCTGGCCACTGGAACGACCCGGACATGCTCGAGGTCGGCAACCACGGGCTCACCCTGGCCGAAAATCGAGCCCACTTCAGCTTCTGGGCCCTGTTCGCGGCACCCTTGATGGCCGGCAACGACCTTGCGGCGATGAAGCCCGCCATCAAGAACATCCTCACCAACCGCGAGGTGATCGCGGTGGACCAGGACCCGCTCGGGATGCAGGGCCGCAAGGTACACGACAGCGGCGCACACGAAGTGTGGGTCAAGCCGCTCGCTGACGGCTCACGCGCCGTCATCCTGTTCAACCGCGGCACCGAGGAGAGCCCGATCGCGGCGTCGTGGGAAGACATCGGGCTCTTTCCCGGCGGCAAGGCCCTGGTCCGCGATCTCTGGAAGAAGGCCGACGTCGGCACCTTCACCGGCCGCTATCAGGCCAAGGTGGAGCCACACGGCGTGGTGATGGTCAAGGTCACGCCTCAGTTCTGACCAACAGAAAATCGAGAGTCGCGCTCAACCAGGGCTTGGCACGTCCCGCGGCATGCCGCTACTCTCCGGCCGTGCGAAACACCACCCTTCTCTCTTCCATTGTCGTCCTTGCCCTGAACCTGTCTGGCTGTGCAGCGAAATCGCCCGCCCCGTCCGACGCCACGGTGGTTCCGCCTGCCGACGCCTCCAGTGACGGCTTGCCGGCAAGCACGCCCCTTCTCACCGGCCAGTTCGCCTTTCAGCCGGCGGGCGGGGTGGCCGCTTCCTACATCCCGGTGACGGGCCAGCCCTTTGACAGCGCCTTGAACCTGGTCACGGTGGGCCCCTTTGCCAACGCATGGGACGCGCAGGTGCAGGCGTCAATCAATTTCGCGATCAATCGAGGCGACGTGCTGCTGGCCAGTTTCTGGGTGCGCTGCGAGAAGTCGCTGCTGGAAAGCGGGGAATGCAAGACCGAGTTCGTGTTTGAACGCACCTTGAGTCCGTGGACGAAATCGGTCGACTATCCGGTCAGCGCGGGCAAAGACTGGATGCAGTTCTTCGTGGGTTTTACCGCAGCCGAAGGCTACGCGCCGATGGCTTCGCATGCCCTGTTCCGTTTGGGGTACCCGAACCAGACCATTCAGATCGGCGGCTTCTCGCTGGTGAACTACGGCACCAGCGCGACCGTTGCTCAGCTTCCTACCACCACCATCCACTACGCGGGCGAGGAGGCGGACGCGCCCTGGCGCGCCGAGGCCGACCAGCGCATCGAGGCCATTCGCAAGGGCGATCTGACCATCACCGTGCAGGACGGAAGCGGCCTGCCGGTTGCGGGTGCGACCGTCGCGGTCAAGATGAAGCGTCACGCTTTCGGGTTCGGGACCGCGATGAACTCGCACTTCATGAAGACGGGCGCGGCGGACGCAGTGGCGCGCTACCAGCAGGAAATGGTCAAGCTGTTCAACACCGTCGTCGAGGAGAACTCGCTCAAGTGGCCAGCGCTGGCAGGCGACTGGGGCGCCTCCTACGGTCTCGACCTTGCCCAGTGGGGGGTTGACTGGGCACGATCGCAGGGGCTGGCGGTGCGCGGCCACAACCTGGTCTGGCCGAGCTGGAAGAATTCGCCCGTGGCGCTGCATGCCTTGGTGACCAGTCCCGACGGGGGCGCCTCGTTCGACGCCGACGTCGATGGTGGCGACGACGCGAGCGACGATGGTGGCGACGACGCCGGCGATGCCGCCGGCACGACCGCGTCCGAAGCGGTGCGCGCCATGGTGCGCAAGCACATCACGGACACCGTGACGGCCATGGCAGGCAAACTGATCCACTGGGACGTGGTGAACGAGCCCTATGACAACCACGACATCACCGACCTGCCCGGCCTCGGCCTGCCCGAGATGGTGCAGTGGTTCAAGCTGGCGCGGCAAGCGGACCCTGTGCCCAAGCTGTTCATCAACGACTACAACATTCTGGTCGGCGGCGGCGGCACCACCCCGCACCGCGACTTCTACGAACAGATCATCAAAGATCTGCTGGCCGCCGGCGCGCCGCTGGACGGCCTGGGCATGCAGGGCCACTTCGGTCTGTCGGTGACAGCGCCCGGCGATGCCCTGGCCATCCTGGACCGGTTCGGCAAACTGGGCCCCGATATCTGGATCACGGAGTACGACATGGCGATCGACGACATGGACCTGGCCGGCCGGTACACGCGCGACATCCTGACCGTGCTCTTCAGCCACCCGAAAGTGGGCGGCTTCGTGATGTGGGGCTTCTGGGACGGCGCCCACAACCTCAACAACGCGCCCCTTTTCACCACGGACTGGACGCTGAAGCCCGCTGGCCAGGCGTACAAGGATCTCGTGTTCGGCAAGTGGTGGACCGACACGACCTGCACCTCCGACGCGTCCGGCTCGTGCCAGGTGCGCGGGTTTTTGGGCGACTACGACCTGACCATCACGTCGGGCAGCGCGAGCGCGGTTGTCACCACCAGCATGGCGACCAAGGCCGGCAAGAGCGTCACCGTCACCCTTCCCTAGCCTCGCGAAGACTCGTACCTGGTTGGGCGGCCGGGCTGACGGCGGCGAGGCCGGAACCGGAGCCGGCACCGGCCCCGGAACCGACTTCGGTAGCCGGCATTCGCGCCCTTCCTGGCACAGTTCGTTGGTGCTAGCCTGCGGCCGGTCGGCGTCAACATACGGCAGCCCGCTTCTTTCGCGTGTTTTTCCGCTCAGCCGGTAACGTGACGGCGGACACATCATCATACAATGCAGAAGAACTGGAGAGCAGAGGAGTTGGTTCGATGACACCCTGGGTGAGAAGGACGAAGCGCACCCTCGACGTGATCATCGCGACGGTGGGGTTGATCCTGACGGTTCCCTTCTATCCCTTTATCGCCGCCGCCATCTATCTAGAGTCGCCAGGGGACATATTCTTCCGGCAGCGCCGGGCAGGAGAGTTGCTGGGGCCGGTAGAGGGCCAGCGCGGGCGCTTTCGCTTTCGCGAATTCTTCATGGTGAAGTTCCGCACCATGCGGCCCAACGCCGAGGCGCATACCGGACCGGTCCTGGCGGACGAGGAGGATGAACGCGTCACCCACGTCGGCCACTTTCTGCGCAAGACCCGTCTCGACGAATTGCCCCAATTCTGGAATGTCCTGTGGGGTGACATGAGTGTCATCGGCCCGCGTCCTGAGCGGCCGGAGTTGATGGGCGACCTGGCGCTGGCCATCCCGTACTTCGAGGAGCGCATGCGCTCACTCAAACCTGGGATCACGGGCCTGGCGCAGGTTCTTCTCGGCTATTCGGGCCGGCCGCCCGAGGGCAGCGCCCTGGCCGATATTGCGGCCACGCTGACCAATCCCTTCAAGATCGAGGGCACGGAAGGCGCGCTGGCCGACGACATGCGCATGAAGCTGCTTTGCGACCTCGCCTATGGCCTGGCCGCTGAAAAGTTTCTGGCGTTTGCGCGCCTGGAAACCGAGATTCTGCTCCGCACGCCACTTGTCATGTTGAACGGCTTGCGCCGAAACGGCCTGGGGCGATGAGCGGGCTGCATTCGGGCCCGCTCGCAGCAGCGATTTTGGCCCTGGCGGTGCTGGTCTACACCTATGCAGGCTATCCTGTTTTGCTCGCCGCGCTCAGGCGCATCCGGCCGCTGCATGCACGCCGCGATCCGACCTGGACGCCCACGGTGACCGCTTGCGTGGCCGCCTACAACGCCGAGGCAAGCCTGCAGGCCAAGCTGGCCAGTCTGACCGCACTCGACTACCCGGCGGACAAGCTGGACATTCTAGTCTACTCGGACGGTTCCACCGATGGCACCGACGCAATCGTTTCGGCCCGGTCGGCTCGCGATCCGCGCGTGCAGCTCATCCGCGGCGATGGGCGCAAGGGCAAGCCCACCGCGCTCAATGCCATGACCGAACGGGCGCGCGGAGAGGTGCTGCTGCTCACCGACGCACGCCAGCCCGTGGAACCAGGGGCCCTGCGGGCCATGCTGGCCTTGCTGGCCGATCCCTCGGTCGGCTGCGTGACGGGCAATCTGCGACTGGAAGGCCAGGCCGGCAGCGGCGTGTACTGGCGCTACGAGAACTGGATCCGGCGCAGCGAAGCGCGCTTCCGCAGCGTGGTGGGCATGACTGGTCCTCTCTCGGCCATCCGGCGCGCCGACCTGGCACCCCTGCCCCGCAGCCTGATTCTCGACGACGTGTGGATCCCCATGCGCCTGCGCCTGCAAGGCCGTCGCATCCTTTTCTGCGAGGAGGCCGTGGCCTTTGACCAGGCCTTTGACGACGAACGCGAGTTCGGTCGCAAGGTGCGCACCCTGGCGGGCAACTACCAGATCTTCGCCCTCATGCCGGCCTTGCTCGTCCCCTTTGTCAACCCCTCGTGGTTCGAGACCTGGTCGCACAAGATCATGCGCCTGGTCTGCCCCTGGGCTCTGCTCCTCCTGCTGGTGGCCTGTGCTCTCGGCGTGTGGCGCGGCGAAGGCCGGGCGTTCCCCTTGCTGGCCGCCCTGCTCGCCGGCCAGGTGCTCTTCTATGCCGGCGCGCTGGCCGGATCGCGGGTGGGCCGGCTGGGGACCGTGGCGCGGACCTTCGTGGTCCTCAACGCCGCGGCCGTGGTGGGACTGTGGCGATTCCTGGCAGGAGTGCAAAAGGTGACCTGGTGATGGATGCCCAAGCCGTGCCGCTGGTCGTCGCGCATGTGCTGCCTTCGTTCGGGCTGGGCGGGCAGGAGCGGGTGGCCCTGTGCCTGGCCACCGAACAACGCTCCAGCGGCCATCGCGCCCTGGCCGTGTCCCTGGCACCGCTACCCGAGGGACCGCTGGCCGCAGAATTTCGCCGGGCCGGCATCGAGCCGCTGACCGTGCCCAAACGAGGCCGCGGCCTCGACCTCAGTCTGCCCGCGCGCCTGGCCGAGGAGTTTAGCAAGAACCGCGTGACGGTCGTGCACGCGCACAACCCGCAGTCCCTGATCTACGCCGCGCTCGCCGGCAAGGCGGCCGCGGCCACGGTGGTCTATACCTGTCACGGCCAGAGCTCGCTCGCCCCGGGCCGCCTGTGGCTGACCCGCCTGGCCTCGCTGGCCATCGACGCCTACGTCGGGGTCTCGCCGCGCATCGTTGCGCGGGCCCGCTGCCATCACGAGTGTCCCGAGTCCAAGCTGCAGGTCATTGAGAACGGCGTGGACCTGTCCGCGTTTCGGCCCGACGCGGACGCCCGCCGCGAGGTGCGCGCCGAACTGGGACTGCCCGAGGCAGCCTGGGTGGTGGGCACGGTGGGGCGCCTGGTGGCGGACAAGAATCCAGAATTGCTCCTGCGCGCCGCCTTGCCGCTGCTCGGACCTGACGCGCGCCTGGTGTTCGTGGGCGACGGGCCTCTGGCCCCGTCCCTGCAGGCCCTGGCCGCCTGCCATCCGACCGGTACCTGCGTGAGCTTGCTGGGTGCCCGGCACGATGTTCCGCGCCTGCTGGCCGCGTTCGATGTGTTCGCCCTGTCCTCGCGCACCGAAGGACTTCCCTTGGCGCTGCTGGAAGCCATGTCAGTGGGACTGCCCATTGTCGCGACAGCGGTGGGCGGTGTGCCTGACGTAGTCCGCGACGGCTGGAGCGGCCGGCTGGTGCCCAGCGGCGACGAGACAGCGCTGCGTGAGGTGCTGACCCAGCTGCGCAGCGACCCGACCGCAGCAGCCGAGATGGGCCGCCGCGCACGGGAAGAGAGCCGGCGCTTTTCCGCCGCCACCATGACCAGCCGCTACCTCGCGCTGTACCAGCGCTGCCGGGCGGCGGCGCTGGCTCAAAAACCTTTGAGCCTGGTGTAGACTTGCAGCCCCACCAGCAATACCGCCGCAATCCCGATGACCGCGCCCAGGTCGCGCCGGCCCAGGGAGAGCTTCCAATCGGGATCGTGGTTCCGGACGGCCAGTGCATAAGCGCCGGTCAGACCAAAGAACAGCCAGATCACAGGATGATAAGTCAGCGACAGGAAGAACGTCCCAGCCACCATGCCGCACAGAACTGCGAGCAGGCCGCGCCCCCAGAGGTAGGCGACCGCCGCCTCGGGCACCTGCCGGTAGCGCCGCATGCCGGTCAGCACAACCTTGAACGCCAGGTAGTAAAACCCGACAAACAGCAAGAGCCCGACCGTGCCCATCTCGGCAGCCGCGAGCACGAAGCTGTTGTGCGCGGTGATGTAGTGGTGCTCGGGAAATTGGCCCTGGCCCACGCCCCAGACCGGCGATTCCCGCCACAGGCGCAGTCCCACGGCCCAGGCCTCCAGCCGTTCCTGGCTGGAAGCGCTGGCTTCCCCGCCCGAACGCCCGCCGAAGATGAGCGCCGGTGCAGCCAGAACCGCGCCCAGCGCGATGCCCTTCCAGCCAAAACGAACTGCGAAGTAGGCCGCGGCAACCGCCACGGCCACCATCTGCCCCGTGCGCGAGGCGGTGAGGATGATGCAGGTTCCGCCCAGACCGACAACCGCGACCAGGATCAACGAGCTGAGCAACGAGCGGCGGCGGGCCCACAGCGTGAGAGCCAGGGGGAGCGCCAGCCCGATGGCCAGCGCGAACTCGTTGGGATCTTGCAGGATGCCGCGGTACCGGATGCGGCTGCCGCCGATGGATGTGGTTCCGACAAGCCCGGCCTTCTCGCACACGTATTCGAACCCGGGCTCGCCGCCCTCGTCGCAATCGTTGGCCACCGCACAGGAACGGCCCTCGGGCACGCCCGCCATCTCGGCCGCGGCTGCCCCGGGCTCGACACGGATACATTGCAAAGGGGCCTGCGCCTGCACCAGGCCCATGACCGACAGAACCAGCACGATGGCCACGATGACCAGACAAACGCTTTCCAGGGCGCGGAAGCTCTGGGCGGACTGGGCAACCAAGAAGTACAGCGCGGGCGAAACGATCAGCGCCGCCGCCACCTGGCTGACGGAAACCGTGGCGCCCAACGTGGTCGCGACCAGCGCCCACAAGAAGATTGCAATCGCCAGCGCCGCGTGGGGAGCGGGCCATGGGCGCACCAGACGCAGCCGCAGATCGAGCACCAGCCCCAGCAGGCTGATGGCAAAGAGAAGAGGAATGCAAGGAACAGAACGCAGAAAGGGGACGACCTCGTGAGGCCTCAAATAGACAAATGCAATCAGCGTCAGAACTCCGGGCAGCGAGAACATGGTTCACCCAGGCGTGTCGTGCCGACTATCGCCGATTTCTTGTGCCAAGGGGGAATCCCGGTAATGGGCGCCTTCGCCCTGTGCCTGGCGGTCGGCGTGCTAGGGTGCGCGACCGCCCTGCCCGCGTTCGACTATAGCAAGGAACCCGATCCACGGCAGGCCGAGTTCGTGGTGGGCCCCTCCGACGTCCTGCGAATCAACGTGTGGAAGACGCCCGATCTTTCGGTGGAGTGCACCGTGCGGCCGGATGGCACCATCACCCTGCCCTTGATCGGCGACGTGATCGCGGCTGGCCGCACGCCCAGCCTGCTGCGCGCTGAAATCAAGCGCAAGCTCACCGCCTTTTTGCGCGACGACAACCCGGCCATCGAGATCATCGTGGAGACGGTCAACAGCTACCGCTTCACCGTGGCCGGCAACGTGGAGAAATCGGGGATGTTCAACACCAAGCACTACGTCACCGTGACCGAGGCCGTCGCCTTGGCGGGCGGCCCCAACCGCTACGCCGACTTGGACAAGGTGCTCATCCTGCGCCAGGGCCCGACCGGCGCGCGCTCCATTCCGGTCAGTCTCAAAGAGATCTACTCGGGCCGTCACCCGGAGATGGATCTGGTGATCGTGAAGGAGGACCGGATCTTCGTGCCGTGAGAGACTCCGCCTCATGGTCCGTCATCGCCTCTGGATCCTCCTCCTGCTCGGCGCAAACACTGCCGGCGCCGCGGGGATGATCTCGGAACCGTCACCCAGACTGCAATTGAGCCTGAACCGGGAGTGGAAGTTCGCGTTGGGGGATTTTGCGGGTGCCGAAGCTCCCGGCTTCGCGGACGAGGCCTGGAACCCGGTCGGGCTGCCGCACTCGTTCAGCGAGCCGTACTTCTTGTCGTCCGAGTTCTACACGGGATACGGCTGGTATCGCAAACATCTGCCGGTGGCGCGGGAGTGGAAACAGAAGCGCGTCTTTCTCGAATTTGACGGCGTGTTTCAAGTCGCGGAGGTCTTCGTCAACGGTCGGGCTGTGGGCCGGCACCAAGGGGGCTACACCGGGTTTTGCTTCGACATCACGGAGTCCCTTCGTGCGGGCGACAATCTTCTCGCCGTCCGGGTCAACAATCTATGGAATCCGGAACTCGCCCCGCGTGCCGGTGAGCACGTCTTTTCCGGGGGCATCTATCGCAACGTCCGCCTGGTGATCACAGAACCGTTGCACGTCACCTGGTACGGCACCTTTGTCACCACGCCCAAGGTCTCCGCGGAGTCGGGGGCGCTGAATGTGAAGACCGAGATTCGAAATGACTCGGCCAAAAAGAAGGGATGCACGGTGCAATCGGATGTTGTGGACGGCAGCGGTCGGATTGTGGCGACGGTGCAGACCTCGCAATCCGTCGGGCCCGGTACTTCGGTGACGTTCGACCAGAAGACCCCGGACGTTGCCAGCCCCAAGCTCTGGTCTCCGAACCATCCGAATCTGTACTCCCTGGTGACCAAGGTCTTTGATGGGAAATCTCTGGTGGATACCTATCGCACCAGCTTTGGCTTCCGCTGGTTCAAATGGACAGCAGACCAGGGGTTCTTTCTGAACGGCGAACACCTTTACTTCAAAGGCGTAAATGCGCATCAGGATCATGCCGGCTGGGGCGACGCGGTGACCGACAGCGGTTTCGAGCGCGACATAAAGCTGATCAAGGATGCCGGTTTCGATTTCGTCCGCGGCTCGCACTACCCCCACGCTCCCGCCTTCTCGGCGGCCTGCGACCGCTTGGGTCTGTTGTTCTGGTCCGAAAATTCTTTTTGGGGCACGGCCCCCTTCAGGAGCCCCTGGGGTGCCAGCGCCTATCCACCCGAACCGGAATATCAGACAGCCTTCGAGAACAGCGTGAAGGCCAGCCTGCGCGAGGAGATCCGCATCCATCGCAATCATCCCAGCATCATCGTCTGGAGCCTGGACAACGAAGTCTTCTTCACCGATCCATCAACCCTGCCCAAGGTGCGCCAGTTTCTGAAGGATCTGGTCGCTCTTTCGCATCAATGGGATCCAACACGGCCGGTCGCCATTGGCGGCGCTCAGCGCGGCGACATCGACAAGCTCGGCGACGTGACTGGCTACAACGGCGACGGCGCGCGCCTGTTTCTGAATCCCGGGGTCCCCAATGTGGTGAGCGAGTATGGCTCCACGGTTTGCGACCGTCCGGGCAGTTATGAGCCGGGCTGGGGTGATCTGCAGACGGAGCAATTCGCTTGGCGGTCTGGACAGGCCCTCTGGTGCGCCTTTGACCACGGCAGCATTGCCGGGCGTTTTGGCAGCATGGGCATGGTGGACTATTTCCGGCTGCCCAAGCGTCAATGGTATTGGTATCGCAATGAATACCGGCACATCCCGCCGCCTCGGTGGCCGGCTTCCGGAACGCCGGCCAAGTTGCAATTGACGGCGGACAAGACGGTCATTCACGGCACTGATGCGCTTGACGACGCGCAGGTCGTGGTCACGGTCCTCGATGCCGGCGGCCAGCCGATCAGCAGCTCGCCGGAGGTCACCTTGACCATCGAATCCGGTCCAGGAGAATTCCCCACCGGTCCGGCCATAACATTCGGCCCCGAAAGCGACATTGCCATCCGAGACGGCCAGGCAGCCAGCGAATTTAGATCGTACTACGCAGGCACGACCGTCATCCATGCCCGTTCTGTCGGGTTGGAAGACGCGCGGCTGACCGTCGTCACCGAAGGCTCGCCCCGATTCATTCGCGGCATGGCGCCCGCCACCGCGCGGCCCTACAAGCGCTTCTCAGCGGCCGAGCGGTCCCCGCCCGAGTTGACGCTTGGTAAAGATGCGCCGGCCCGGGCTTCCGCGGAAACACCCGATCATCCGGCCCGGCTGGCCAACGACGGCAAGAACGACACATTCTGGTCCGCGCCCAGCGATGCGGCGGGCGCTTGGTGGGAAGTCGATCTGGAGCGTCTCTGTGTCATCAAGCAAGCGAAGCTCACCTTCCCCTCCGCCGGTAACTATCGCTACAAGATCGAGACCTCCGACGACCGCAAAGGGTGGCACCTGGCCATCGATGAATCACAAACGCTCAACAAAGATCAAACACGCAGCGATTCCTGCGCGCCCGGAACCGGCGGTCGTTTCGTCAGGATCACTTTCACCAGCCTGCCACCGAACACGCCAGCCCGTATCAGCGAGGTTCGCATCACAGGAAATGTTCGTCCGCAGTAACCCGGTTCGGTGTCTCACCTCTGTCCGTCGATGATCTCGACGTCGCCGCACAGGGCATAGGTGTGCACGCCGCGCAGGCCGGGCCAGGCGCCCGGCCCGATCGTGTGAACCAGCTGCTCTTCATAGCCGCGCGTATCCAGCCGGGTGATTTCGTGAAGGTTCAGTTTGTGCCCGTAGTAGGGCGCGCAGTCCTGACTGGGGCGATACAGTTTGCCGTTGTGGGACACAATTGCCCCTGCAGAACGGGCATAACGAACGTCCAGTGAAAGCGGACTGGACGGGTGCAGGGTCCAGTCGCCGTCCAGCCGGTCGGAATGGAACAACAGCAATTGATAGCTGGCCTCATCGGGATCGATGGCGGTGACGAAGAGCCAGACACGCCCTTCAAACATAACCGGCATGCTGTCAACCGCGCGGATGGGCAGCAAGTCGCGCACCTTGACCCATGAATGGGGAAAATCCGTAGCGCGATACAGCTCGACGCATCCGCTCTGCGCGGTTTCGGGGATCATGAACACCTCGCCCTCGGCCTCGAACACCGCAGGGTACGACAGATGGTAGGGCCGGCTCAACACGCGCACCGACTCCGACAGGCTACCGTCGGGCAACATCTCCATACAGACCAACACCCCTTTGCCTTCCGAGACGCTCATCTCCTCACAGAACAACCACAGCCGGCCCTGGCGTCGCAGCAGGAAGGGATCTGCAAGGTAGCCACCCTGCGACGACGGAATCCAGCGGAAGGCCGCCAGCCCGGCATCAGACGCGTCTTCAATCAGTTTTCGCGGGGAACCACAACGCACGGCGATCTGCCAGTGAAAGGTCGTGGCTACCCGGCGTACCCGATTGACCACACGGCGGCCGATACGCGGGGCCAGGAATCTCACGACCTCGCGGTTGCGGGGAATGTCGCGCCCATGAGGTCCGTCATCCTTTGCGGCCGGCACGGCCACCAGGCCCTGGGCAAACTGGTCCCAGCCGCACTGGTGCAGTTCGTGCAACTTGCGAATCACGAAGGTCAAGGCGGTCAAGGTAGGACGCACACAATTCTTACCGCGGAAAAGGCTGTGCTCCGTGGCGACCTGTGCCTGGGTGAGCGCGTGCACGCCACCGGGCGGGCCCCCGTGCATGAGCAACGCCACGCGGGAGAGCAGGCGCCTGTCGCGCACCTCACGGAAATAGGGCGTGCTCGAGCGCGGCTCGGTCGGGTCGCCCAAGTGAATCGACCACACCCCGAATCGGGACAGCGAACACAGGACATCGGGCACCGGGCCAGGCGCACAGTGCAGAATCACGTCGGGTTTCAGCCCCTGCAAGGCGGCCATGGTGCCAGCGGAAATAGCGAGCGCACCGGATCGATCATCACGTTCCGCGGGCAGCTTGGCCAAACGAGAAAACACCTCCGAGCAATCCACGGGTGCGGCGAGCGCGTGGACATGGGGAAAGACTCGGCGGTCGAGCAACTCGAGCAAGCGGAAGGCAAGCTGGTGCAACTCCGCCGGGGCGGGCTGGGGCCCCAAAGGACCGGATGCTGGGCCTGCGCCGTTCCGCGGCCCGGCCAGGACCACCGCGACCAAGGTCGCGAAGTTCGAGTGTTCGATGTGCTGCAACGCCGCCGCCTCGGGTCGGCCCAGATGCGGACTGTCGGCCACGACGACAATGCGCAGCTTGGGCGCGTCGGAAAGGGATCGCAGGAAGAGCGTTTCCAGGCCGGCCATGTGTCACCGAGCCGCTGGCGGGGGAGGCAAGCGGTGGTCACGATACTCCGCAGGATTGCCCGAGCGTCCCTCCATGGCGGCCACTGCAATGTTGTACATCTCGCGTGCTGTCACATAGTGCAAGACCCAGTCCCTCCCGTTGTTGAATGTCTCGGTCAGGGCCCGGTGCAGTTGGTGTCCGCCCTGTCCCAACAACGAGGCGGCTTCCGGCTCGGGCGCGCCGTGTGTGTGAACTTTGACGAAGATCCATTCCGGCCGGCCTGAAACGTGAATACCCTCGGCTACCCACCGCCGCACCCGCGCCGGCGTGGCGGGATCGTGCGATGTGATGTTGCCGTTCTCGATGCGCAGGGGCACGCGTGCCCTGCGCATGTGCAGGGCCAGGGGCCCCTCGATCATTAGAATACGATCTTCGCGCATGTGGCCCACGCGCGCCGGCTCGCCCTGTTCATAGGCGCGGGCGCGGTGAAGATCGCCCCTGGGCCAGTAGATGCGGTTGACGATGTTGGGCTGGGTTTCGTCTGGCGCCGAGGGAAAGGTGAAGTCGGCGTAGCAGCCGGTCTCGAAGAGCAAAGGGATCTCGTCGTCGACCCCGCACCAGCGGCGGTCACGCCGGCCGTTGGCCAAGGCCCAGTTGCCGTGGATGAAGGCGTAGCGAAAGCGGCCGTCCGGATCCCGGGCCAGGTGCCCGTGTTCGGCGAATACGCGCAGCGACTGTTCGATCTGGGCGCGCAAGCTTTCCCGCGTGTCCCCATCGTGGTGCAGGTGCAGTTCGACCTCGCCCAGCCCCGCGCCAGCCAGCTTGGCGAGCGAGTCGAGAAACTCGGGCCGGACCTGCTCGCCTGGGAAAAAGAAACTGTGCCGCGGCGGCAGCCCGTCGGCGTCGCGATAGTTGCGCGCCAGCGCCGGGTAGCCATCGGCCCATGCCTGCATGCGCGCGCGACCCTGGACCGCGTCCACGCCATTCCACAGCGGCTCATGATGGTCGCAGAACGCGAAGAGCAGGTGACGCTGATCTTGAAACTGGCCGGCCCACGCGCGGCCGATCCGATGCGAGACCCAGCCGCGAACCCACGTATGCAGATTCCTCTCCCAGCTCATGTCCATTTGGAAGCCAACCATAGCAAACCGCGCTGGATCGGCACCTGCGCGTGCAACCTATTGCACGAACAGAACCCCGAGCCGGCGCTGCGGATCGATCCGTCGCAACCACTTGTGCAGGCGGAACTCGGTGGCGCCGCCCGAGCGGGTGACCAGCACGACGCCGTCCAGGGCATGGAGCAGCGAGGCCGCCGAGCCCGCCCCATCGATAGCGCCGAAAGCAACCAACACGCGATTGAAGCGAGCGGCGGCGTCCTCCAGGGCGCGTTCCAGAGCCGCGGGACGGTAACCCCCATCCGGTCTACCAGCCCGGTCAGCCGGCGCCCGCGGCGACACCGTATCAATGACGGCCGCACGGTCGCCCAGGATCCAGAAGGCTCGCGCCAGCCGCCGTGCCGTGGCCCCGACATCGAGACCGGCATGCAGAGGCACCAGTCCCACCTTGGCGCGGCCCTGCACCCGGATCCGTCGCGCGACAGCCATGGTCTCTGGATCGAGTCCCCCGGCCCGCCGTGACGAACGGTTTCCCGTACCTTGAGCATCGAACATGCTATAGAGCATAAACTAGGGAAGCCGCAGTGTCGGTCAGGATCCGGTGGCTGGTTGTCGGATCTCCGCAGCGGCCGCGCAAACGAGTGGAATCGGTTCTCGACAAGACACGCAGGTCACGACGGCGATGGCCGGTGCTCGCCGTCGCATTCTTGCCGGCGACCCTGGCGCCGCCGGCCGCCGCCACCACGCTCGACTACGAGCTGGGCGTCGGGGCCTTTGCCGGGTTCACCGACAATGCCCTCGGCGTACCGAGCGGCACACCTGGTTCGGGGAGCGACGGACTGCTCCTGGGCCGCGCGGATGCCGGCCTGAACCTCACCCGTCAATTCTCGGAACACCGGCTGGTCTATGCCTTCACCGCCAGCCGCTACGTCCGCCAGTCAGGTGGCGACATTCTGTCCAACTCGCTGGGCTGGGAGGCCGGTTACCAGCCGCGCGCCTGGCTGCGCCTCACCAGTTCGCTGGCCGCCACCCAGGGCCGCCTGACCTCGCTCGACGTGGCCTCGGCCTCGGCCGGAGGTGGGATATCGACCGGGCCCACGGGACCACGCCCGGCGGCGCCTCTGCTCTACGCCTCGGCTGACGCCCGGCAAGGCCTCAGCGCGGAACTGTCTCCCAGCTGGCGCCTGTTGCAGTCATTTGCTGCCCAGGGCTTCTGGCCGCTGGAGGCGAACACGGAGCGGCCGAGCAGCTACTCGGAAGAGCTTGGCGCCGGCCTGGAACGCACCTTTGTGCGCGACGGGGTCTCGCTCAACCTTCGCGGACTGGCCATGCAAAGCACCCAAGTCATCTCCCAGGGCGTGGTGATCCAGCCCCAGCTCCGCAGCTATGTGGCCGAGGGCGATCTGGGCTGGCGACACACCTTCTCGCCGGTTTGGAGCGACTACCTGTCCGGCGGCGGGATGATCATCGAATCCTCTGACGCCTCGGGCGCACAATTCCAGCCAGCCGGCCTGGCCGAGGTTTCTGCGCGCGGAGAGACCAGCGAGGTCAGTTTGCGGGTCGAGCGCAGCGCCACGCCCAACGTGTTTGCGGGCAACATCTTCTTGAGCACGCGCGTGGTGGTCAACACCGCGGCCGGGTTTGGCAGGGAGCAGAAGCTGCAGCTGCGTGGCTCAGCCAGCTTCGACCGGGCGTCGGCCATCGGCGCTGCCGGTGAGAACCAGGGAGGCGCGGCGGTGTGGCTGGCCCAGGCCGTCCTGACCTACGGGGTGCCGGGACCGATTCTGCTCAGCCTGGAGTACAGCTTCACCGACCAGTTGGCCGACGCGCCTTCAGGCAGTGGGACGCCGGCCTTCTTCAGTTTCCGGCGCAACCTGATCATGTTGGGCATCGAGGTCAAGTACGCGTCCCTGCGTCCCCCGACGGGCGGCCGTGGGCGGCAGAGGATTCGGGGGGCCGGCAACCCGGCCGAGGATCCGCGACGGTGAAGATCCTATTTCTCAGCAGCCTCTGCTCGACGCCGCTTCTGCCCAACCTCAGCCCGGGCAACGCCCGCATCCTGCGCGCTCTGCGTGCCATTGCCGACTGCCGCGTGATCATCCCGGTGCCTTTCTTCCAGGCCGGGCGCGATCGTCTGGGTCAGGGGCCGGCCAGCGAGATCCCGGCGGTGGAGACCGAGCCGGACGGCTCGCTCGTCTCTCACCCGCGCACCTTCCACATCCCCGGCGTGGCGCGCTTTCTCAACGCCGCGTTTTATGCCCTGTCGCTGGCCCCCATGGTACGTGCCGAGGTGGCGCGCTTCCGTCCCGACGTGATCCTGGCGCCCTGGGCGTATCCTGACGGAACCGCCGCGGTGGCGCTGGGCCAGCTGACCCGAGTCCCGGTGGTGGTGCGCACCATGGGCGGCGATATCAACGAAGCGGCGCAGCAGCCAGGACGGCGCGCCCAGGTGCGCTGGGCCTTGCGCCACGCGGGTCGGGTGGTGGCGGTGAGCCGGGCGCTGGCGAACGCCATCGTTGCGCTGGGCGTGCCCGAGGAGAAGATCGCTGTCGTTCCCACCGGCGTCGAGCCAGCGATCTTCCACCCTCGCGATCGCGCCCTGGCGCGCACCACCCTGGAGCTTTCGCCTGGACCGCTGGTCCTGGTGGCCTCGCGGCTTTCCCCTGAGAAGGGCTTGCTGCACCTGCTCGCCGCCATGTCGTCGGCTGGCCAGGGCTCGCGCTTTCATCTGGTCATCGTCGGTGATGGGGCGCAACGCCGCGAGCTGGAGCAGGAGGTGCGACGGCGTGGGCTGCGCGACCGCGTCCGCTTCGACGGCTTCCAGCCCGAGGCGCGCATGCCTCTGTATTACTCGGCCGCTGACTTGTTCTGCCTGCCCAGCCTGGCCGAAGGCTGGCCCGACGTGCTCATGGAAAGCTTCGCCTGCGGCTGTCCGGTGGTGGCCTCTGCCGTGGGCGGGGTGCCCGACATCATGTTGCTGACCGGCGCCGGCCTGACCGTGCCGCCCGCCAACCCCGATGCCTTGGCGCGCAGCCTGCAGGAGGCCCTGGCGCGCGGCTGGGATCGGCGAGAGATTGCACAGGCCATGGACGGCTACACCATCGCGGACACGGCCCGCCGCTACCTCAAGGTCTGTCAAGACGCTGCCCAAGCCAGGGTGCCAACATGAAACAGAATTCCCAATCGCGCTCGCCGGGCGCACGCCGACCCTTGCGCGTGGCCATCGTGGGATGCGGCAAGATCGCCGACGGCCATGTCGACGAGATCCGCAAGATGCCGGAGCAGGCCCAGGTGGTCGCGGTCTGCGATCGGGAAGGGTTGATGGCCGAGCAACTGGCCACCCGCTTTGCCGTCCCGGCGCACTACGACGATTTCGCGCACATGCTGGAACAGGAGCGGCCCGACGTGGTCCATGTCACTACGCCGCCGCAGTCGCACGCGGCCCTGGCCCTGCAGGCCCTAGCTGCAGGTTGCCACGTGTACGTGGAAAAGCCCTTTGCCCTGGATGGCGCGCAGGCGGCGCAGATCGTGGCGGCCGCGGAAAGCCAGCGTCGCAAGATCACGGTCGGGTATTCCAGCCTGTTCGACCCGCCCATCTTGCGCTTGCGCGAGATGGTGGCCGAGGGACTGCTGGGCGAGCCCTTGCACGTGGAGAGTTTCTACGGCTACAACCTCGACGGCCCATTTGGCAAGGCGTTGCTCGCCGATCCCGGCCACTGGGTGCACGGGCTGCCGGGCAAGCTGTTTCACAACATCATCGATCACATGCTCAACAAGATCGTCGATTTCGTCCCCGACGACGTTCCGCAAGTTACCGCGCTGGCCAGCGCCCTGCGTCCCGAGCGCTCGGGCGACGAGCGCGACACCATGATGGACGAGTTGCGCGTGCTGGTGCGCGGCCAGCGGGTCACCGGCTACGGGACCTTCTCGTCGCACATCCGACCCGCGGCCCAGTTCGTGCGCGTGTACGGCACGCGCAACATCGCGCACGTCGATCTTCTGGCCCGCACCGTTACCCTGGAATCGAGTCCCAAACTGCCCAGCGCCATCGGCCGCCTGGTGCCGCCCTTCGAGCAGGCCAGCGCCCTGGTTGGGCAGGGCCTGTCCAACCTGGGCCGCTTTCTGCGCTCGGATTTCCAGTACTTCGCGGGTCTGCGGCACCTGATGTCGCTGTTCTTCGATAGCATTGTCAACGACGGGCCGGCGCCCATCAGCCACCGGGACATCCTGCGCATCTCCTGGATGATGGATGAGATTTTCCGCCAGGTACGCGCGCAGAGCCCTGCGGCCGAGGGCATCGCATGACCGCGCTGGTGACCGGCGCGACCGGGTTTCTGGGTGGGGCGGTTGTTGCGCGCCTGCTTGCCCACGGCACCGAACCCATTCGCTGCCTGGTGCGGGCCAGCTCGCGCGCGGCTCGCCTCGAGCGGCTGGCGGAGAGCCACGCTGAGCTGTCTCTGGTGCACGGCAGCCTGGCCAGCCCGGAGGCAGCCCTTGCCGCGATCGGCGATGCGGACCTGGTGTACCACCTGGCTGCCGGCACCGGCGGCGCTGCCGCGGATCTGTTCCTCAACACCGTGGTGGCGTCCAAGAACCTGCTGGAGGGCCTGCTGCGCCGGCCGCAGCCGCCCAAGGTGGTTCTGGTCAGCTCGTTTGGCGTGTACGGCACCGCTGGCCTGGCGCGCGGGGCGCTGGTCGACGAAGACACAGCTCTCGAAGCCCATCCCGAGCGCCGCGATCTCTACTCGCAGGCCAAGTTGCGCCAGGAGAAGCTGTTCCGGGAATACCGCGATCGGCACGGGTTCCCCCTGACCGTCGTGCGTCCGGGCGTGATCTACGGTCCGGGTGGCACACCCATTTCCAGCCGGGTCGGGCTGAACCTGGCCGGTCTTTTCCTTCACCTGGGCGGCCGCAACCTGCTGCCCCTCACCTATGTCGACAACTGTGCCGAGGCGCTTGTGGTCGCTGGCGCGCGCGGCGGGACCGACGGGCAAGTCTACAACGTGGTCGACGACGACCTGCCCACCTGTGCCGACTATCTTCGCCGGTACCAGCGTGAGGTGCGCGCCCTGCGAGCCATCCGCCTGCCCTATCCGGTCAGCCAGGCTCTATCGTGGCTGTGCGAGCGCTACTACGAACATTCCCAGGGCCAGCTTCCTGCCTTCTTCACGCCGTACCGGACCGCGGCCAGCTGGGGTGGGAATCGCTTCAGCAACGCGAAGCTCAAGAGCCTGGGCTGGCAGCCCATCGTCAGCACCGACGAGGGCCTGCGCCGCACGTTCGCGGCCCTGGCGTCCTAGATCCCAATTGCCCGCCAACCCTAAACGAATCTCGCTGCGATCCCAGAATTGCGGTGCCGCCGGGGGCGTGGTCTAGGGGGAATTCGAAGCGAGCAGCTCGTCGTGCCGCCGCAACAATCCCCACTCCAGCGCGCCGAACGCAACCGCTATGGTCAGGTAGAGCCCGGTGTAGATGAAGATCGAAACCAGGTAATTGCCAGAACGCTCCGTCAGCCTTCCTACTGACAGATTCAGTCTGACAGCCATCTGCGCCAGCTCGATGAGCATGAACGCCGCGACCATCGCCGCTATCTCGTGGCGCAGCGAACTTCGGAGGCGCGCCATGAATAGCGGCAAGAAGACGATGCCGGCGGCCACCGTGACCTTCAGGAGCACCAGCAGCGCTGCGCGCGCCACACTCTCATTTTCGCTGCCGAGAAATCCCGCCGCAAGGTCGATGTGTGAGAAGAGATACACCTGGACTGGGGCGTCGGCCTTGCCAAACGCCTCGAAGACGGCAAGGCGCGTGCACAGCAGCACAACTGCCCAGAGTCCCACCAGCGCCCCGGTGGACATCGAGCCTTCGACCAACAGGTCCGTGGTCCAAACCAGCATGGCCAAAATCGCCACGATGGTGGGCACATCGCCAGGCTTGGACAGGACGCAGAGCATGGAGGCAACCAGAACGGCCGCTGACAGCGAGAGCGTGCGTCCCCTGGTTTCGAACCTGACAAGGTAGATGCCCACGGCCGCGATGACGACCAGCGCCCCCCAGAAGGCCGCATGGGAGTGCGCGAGAAAGACCAGCTCGGTTGCGCCCAAAGCAGGAAGGCACAGCCACGATCCCCCGCGCATCCTGACCAGCACCGCGAGCGCCACCAGGGACACCGTCGCCGCCACCAAGTCGATTGTCGCGCTGCCGGTGGCGATGTTCAGCCAGGTAAAGGGAGACATCACCAGCAGCAGGACGAGTGCAGCCCGTGGCCCCCACCCAAGCGATCGAAGAGGCCCACGCAGCAGCCACACAGCCGTAAGCGCTGCCACCGCGCCCGCGTACGCATATCGGCGCGCAGCGTTCTCACCGAGGTGCGGCCAGGCAATGATGGGGCTCAAGACGAGATAGGCGGCGAAGATGAGCAGGATGAGCGCCGACTTCGAGGCAGGCACCCGTGCGCGCCACAGGCCGGCCACAAGGAGGCAGAGGAAGACTATGGAAAGGTTGCCCAGCGGTAGAAACGCCGAAAGGAAAAGGAAGCCGACGACGATCCCGAGGAGCGGGCGCCCTTCCAGCACTCTCCAACACCGCGACGCCACAGGACGTGCAGCCCTCCATGCCAGCGGGATGATCGCAGCGAGCCCCAGGGCAGAGACCACGGCGTGGGTCCGCGCCAGGTGCAGGAGCTGCTTGATCTCGGGAACCAGGGAGAAGCGTACCCCGAGCAGCGGTTCCACCGTGAGGAAGACGACGAGCAGGAATCCACCCGCAGCGCGGTCCGGCAGGACGCCCGACTTGTAGAGCAGAAACGCCGCTGCGCCAAAGATGACAAGGACCCAAGCGAATCCAAGCAGGCTAAATCTGCCAGTAGGCTGCAGCGCCTCGATCAGGCTCACGCTCGACTCCTCTGCCTGCCTGGTCAACTCCGCGAACTGGCCGCCCTCCTCCAGACGCCGAAGACCGTCGAGTGTCTGGCGCTGCGCTGAGGCTGCGGGAACATCGGTCTTCTCGCCCAGATCGATCAAATGCTCATAGGTTCCCAGTAGTATCCTTGCCTCTTCTTTGGGGGTGAGGTCGAGCGCTACCGTGGCTGGCTTCGCGAGAGCCCCCCCTGGCAGCCGCGTGCCCAGCAGAAGCGCGACCGTTGCTGGCATGTCGACGGCATTCATGGTGAAGCCTTCCGTCCGTCGAATACCTCGTCCCACCATCACCACCGGCGCCCGGCGGTGGATGTCGTAGGCTCCTCCGTGGCTTCCCCAGATGTCGTTCCCATGATCCGACGTGATGATCACGGTGGTTCTGTCGTCGAGTACGCGCTCCACGAAGTCGCACATGGTGTTGTCCCAGCGGCCCATGGCAGCCCGATACTGCGCGCCGCTGGTACCGAACTGGTGTGCCAGAAAATCCGTTTCCAGTATGTGAACGACGCTGAAAACCGGGGACGACGACGATGCGAGTTCGGTTTCGGTGTTCTTGATGGCCAGCAGGTCGCCTGCCAAAAGGGAGCCTGCGCGGCCATTGGTGGGACAATTGTGCGTTCCGAACTGACCGAAGTGCGTGACCCAACTCTGGTCTCCGCTGAAGCAAAGCGTGTCCCCTCGTGCGCGGATGTCCTCGAACAGAGTCCATCCTTCATGGCTGGCGTCGCTGAACAGCCGGAGAAAGTCCACCGAGTCGGTTGGCATTCCGGTGGCGTAGGCGATGATGCCCTGCTCGGTCCCGCTCTGCTTGGCGGCCCAGATCACTCCCGCGGCGCCTCGTTTCTTGAGCAACGACAGGCGCGGCATGTAGCTCTCGTCTTCAACGATTCTTGCCGCCCAGGAGTCCAGAATGAAGAGGACCACCCGCCCCGTCATGCGAGGCATATTCAGCGAGTACGGTTCTACCTCCGCCCGCGTCCCGCGTACGCTTTGAGTGAAGGCCAGCGCCACCAGATAGGCAACGACAAGTACCGAGGTGAGTAGGATTGAGATGGCTAGCGTACGGCGTGACACGCGTGACCTCCGCTGAGTTGAACTGCCCGAGCCGTAGGCGCGCCCCACCCGACTGGTAGCTGACCGAGGGGAGAACGGAAGGCGAGTATGCCCTTTCTTCAGCTCCGCCGTGTACGCTTTTTTTTGGCGTGACGGGCCGTGAGCGGATCCTTTGCAGAGAACTGGCCCTCGCCACTTGCAATCACGCTTCGCACGATTCAACCTTCGGCCATGCCCTGTGTGCGGCTGAGGGGACGGGTTGCTCTTTTGGCGGCGGGTTCACTCGCCGGCTGTGCGATCGCTGCGCAGGCAGCCACGGACGCCACCGCAGATGCCAGTTGTCCGCCTGGCCAGGGCCGGACCTACGAAATCGGACCGCAGGCTCGTCTGAAGCGGCTGGCCGACGTGCCGTGGAATTCTCTCGGCCCGGGCGATCGCGTTCTTGTGCATTGGCGGCCCCAACCCTATCGCGAGCAGGTTTTGGTTTCGGCCCAGGGCACGGCTGAGCAGCCGGTCCGCATCTGCGGCGTTCCTGGGCCACAGGGCCAGCTTCCCGTGATCACCAGCCAGGATGCCGTCACGATCCGGGCGCTGGGTTTCCCGTACGCGCCCACGCAGGAACGCGGGGTCGTGATTGTAACCTTACGTGAGGGCCAAAGCTGGGGATTCAAGCCCCGTCATGTCGTGCTTGAAGCGCTCGACCTGCGAGGCGCCCACCCTCGGTATTCGTTCACCGACCAGAATGGAAAGCGCCATCGCTTTTCCACCAGCGCCGCCGCACTCTTCGTCGAGCGGGGCGAGCACATCGTCGTCCGCCACTGTGCGCTGACCGACTCTGCCAATGGGCTTTTCGTGGCCTCCGGCGACTCGGAAGAAACCGTGTCACGTGACATCCTGGCCGAAGGGAACCACATCTACGGCAACGGGATTGCGGGTTCGTACTACCAACACAATGCCTACACCGAGGCGGTTGGTATGGTCTATCAATACAACCGATTTGGCCCGCTGCGACCCGACGCCGGCGGCAATGCCCTCAAAGACCGCTCGGCCGGCACCGTGATCCGCTACAACTGGATCGAAGGCGGGGCCCATCTGCTCGATCTGGTCGAGCCCGAGGACAGCGCCGAGATCGCGAGGGTGGACCCGCGTTTCCGGGGAACCTTCGTCTACGGCAACGTCCTGCTCAATGGGCCGCTCGACGGCTCCTCCGTCGTGCACTACGGGGGCGACAACGGCAACCCGGCGCTGTACCGCAAGGGAATGCTCTACTTCTTCAACAACACCGTCATCATTCGCGGCGAGAAGAGGGATCGCTGGAACACATATCTCTTCCGTCTTGAGACTGCCGACGAGACAGCCGATGTGCGCAACAACATCGTGTTTCATCAGGGAAGCACGCATGCCTTCTTGCTGGACGGTCCGGGCCGTCTGCGACTTGGCACCAACTGGGTCAGCGACGGAGTCGGCGAACGGACGCGCCCCGAACCCGGCATGGCCCCCATCACGGGCCTCGACCGTACCATCGTGGGCCACGACAGCCCGTTTGCCAATCTCGACGGCGTCGATCTGCGGGTGCGGCCCGGCTCGGACGCCGCCCGCCCCGGCGACCAGCTCGCGCCCGACGTGGCCACCCAGCACCTGCCGGTGCAGGTATACCTTCCTCACCAGAAGGCGCGGGCGCTCCCGGCGGGGACCGCCCGCAAGGCGCTCGGCGCCCTGGAGTAGGGGCTATCCCCTTAGCCCTTCCGTTCCAGCGTCCTGACGCTCATGCCGTCGGAAACACCCACCAGAACCTTGGCGGCAAGATCGAAGAATAGCCCGGTTTCGACGACACCGGGTGTACGGTGCAGGCGGGCATCGACTTCGCGAAGGTCGACGTCGGGGCCGAACTTGGCGTCGATGACCAGCTGGCCGTTGTCCGTGACCAGCGGTCCATCCTTGTTGATGCCCATGCGTAGCCGCGGCTGTCCGCCCAGACGTGTCACCACTTCGGTGACGTAGCCAATGGCTGGAACGGTGACCTCGATGGGGATGGCGACGGTGGATCCCAGTCGGGAAACCAGCTTGCTCT
>Ga0182021_10001937_pt1 | contig 24150 bp, 25 predicted proteins | sample 612E3MmetaG_FD_120493 | JGI IMG/M metagenome (GOLD analysis project Ga0182021, IMG submission 120493) | Permafrost microbial communities from Stordalen Mire, Sweden - 612E3M metaG (Illumina Assembly) | ecosystem: Environmental > Terrestrial > Soil > Wetlands > Permafrost | place: Sweden... | reverse complement strand
CCGAGCGCACGATTGTGGTTAACGACAAAACGCAAATTACCGCGCGCATTTCAACACCACCCGCTGAACTTACCGCCGCAATGAAGCTTTTCCAAGATAACGTGAAGGCCGGAAAACCCGGTAACCCGCCCATGCCATTCACCGAAAAAGCGGCGAAGATTGATGACATCAAGATTAGCATGGTGGTGACGGTGACGGCCGCCGAAAATATAAGGGACGCTTCCACAATCAACGCCACGCAAATAATTTTCCAGGCCGTACCTTCGGCGGCGGTCTCGCCCGTTCCGCCGCGGGTCGTTCCGAAAACGACGACGAAATAAGATAACAAAAACTGCTCCGATGGACATCGGAGCAGTTTTTGTTTAGGCTCTTGCGGCGCAGGCAAAGGGGAAAAAATAACGCGCTATGGATTCAGGCGATGAGCCGTAAGTATTGCCACCATAAAATGTGTCGCTAACAACCTCGCGAACGCGAGCAAGCTCGTATCGACGGCATTTTTTCCAACGCGGGTCGGCAAGGGTCAGGTTTAAAAGCTCCATCGATCTTTCAAGTGCCTTTGCGCGATGCTCGGTATCCCCTCTTTTTTCCCACTTTATCGCGCGCTCAATTTCGCTTCCAATATTTCCTAACTGTTCGGACAAAGAAAACGTCCCCCACCGCCCTTTCGCCAATGTCAGATGTCCCGGATTGCTCATAAATTAAACAATAAATTTTTTTACAGTGGCGATGATCTTTTCGCGAATCTTTGGATCCAATACGTCGCGAGAGCGATTGCCTTGGCTTGGGCGGATATTTATCATGGAATCAAATTCAACAAAACGCTCACCTATTTCATCGGGATACAAGTTAATTCCCCACAAATTTTCTTGAAGCGACCCGTTCTCGAGTAAACAAGCTTCTTCATCGGCATGCATCTCGCCGCCAACGGCCATGATATTCTTCTCAATATCAACAACGCCTTTTACCATATCGCCAAACCGCTCCTCGGCAATTTTCTTCAAATCGCCGAGCGATAACGGTTCATTCAGAATTCTGACTTCCGGATATTCTTGATTTGGTTCATTCATGCGCAAATGATGACTTATTTTAGAATAAAAATCAACAGCTTGTTATTTCTTCTTCCCCCTGATCACGATGAGCGCGGCGATGGGCAAAAGGGTCCATATAAACGGCGCGGGCTGTTTGGCGAAAACGATCTGCGTGATGCCGGAAACATGGCCTAGGGCAAAACCGGACATTGATGAAAGAACGATCGAGGTTAAAAAGCCTATTTGCACGATTGAAAGCACAAGCACGTCGGTCCATGCGCCGCGGCCTTCGGAAAGATGCTGGTGAAAAGCGCTTTTTGAAAGAAGCAGAAACAGCAGAACAAAAACGGCCATGAAAGCGATGAGATAAAAGACGGTGTGGTTAAGCGGCGTGCGCGCTTCAATCTTGTCCAGAAACGGCGCGGCGGAAAGCACGGCCATCGTCATGTAAGATGAAACAATTTGCACCACCACCCGCGCGCGGCCCAGCGTGAGGCCGTAGAGAAAGGTGGCGATAATGAAAAACAGGATAATAAAAATATCCCAAGTGGGGCTGGCCGGATTAAAGTTGGAAAAGAATTGAAGCATGGTTTTAGATTGCGGCTTGTTAGCTTTTCCGCCGGAACTCCCCCTACCCCCTCTTTTCCAAAGAGGGGGGACGGACAGACCTCCGGAGGTCGGATACAACCCCTCCCCTTGGAAAAGGGAGGGTAGGGAGAGTTCCGGTGTCTCCGTAGGTTAGATACAACCCCTCGCCCGAGCACGGGAGAGGGTAGGCCTGCCCCGCGAAGCTTCAGCGGAGTGGGGGTGAGGGTTGTCGGCGAGATTTAAGTTACATCTCTCAACTCCTCAAGCAATTGCCGCTGCTTCTTCGAAAGCTTCTTCGGAACAACGACATTCACCGTTACCAATTGATCGCCGCGGCCTTCGTGGCGGAGGCGCGGAACGCCGCGACCTTTTAATTTTATCACAGTTCCGGGTTGCGTGCCCGGCGGTATCTTTATTTCAACCGGCCCATCAACCGTTTTTACCGGCGTATTCGCGCCCAAAGCGGAATCGGCGAACGAAATATTGACTTCGCTCAAGATGTCGTCGCCATGGCGATCAAAATCAGGGTCGCGCTTAACGCTGACTTTCACGTACAAGTCGCCAGAAGCGGCTCCCCGCTCGCCGGCTTCGCCGCCGCTCGCGACCCTAATCGTGTTGCCGTCGTCAATGCCAGCCGGGAGGCGTACTTTAATAGCTTGACGCTCGCGCGTTACGCCGGTGCCGCGGCAAACGGTACAATTTTTCTCATACTTTTTCCCGGCGCCGCGGCAATCGGGGCAAGTTCCGGTCGTTTGAAAAACGCCGAACATGGTATTGCGGCTCTGCGAAACGCGGCCTTGGCCGCGGCAAGTTTTGCAATTCTCTTGTTTGGCGCCCGGCTCGCCGCCCGTGCCGGAGCAATGCGAACAGCGGCTTTGTTTCATGATCTCGGCCGAATAATCGGTTCCAAAAACAGCATCATGAAAATTGATCGTCGCGTCGATGCTGATGTCGCGCCCGTTGTGCGAGCGTTCACGCGCGCCGTTTCCCGCGCCAAACAGATCGCCAAAGCCGCCGAAAATGTCCCCCAGGTCTTCCATGTTAATATTAAATCCTTGGCCGCCAAAACCTTGGCCGTTAAAACCATTAAAGCCTTGTCCGGCTTCGGGCACCGATCCAAAGCGATCATATTGCGCCCGCTTGGACGTATCCGAAAGCACCTGGTAAGCCTCATTGGCTTCTTTAAATTTTTCCGCGCTACCCCCCTTGTCCGGATGATGCTCCAACGCCAAACGCCGGAAAGCGGCCTTCACCTCTTCCGCCGACGCGGTTTTTTCTATTCCTAATGTCTTGTAGTAGTCTTTGGACATTTATTTTGCTTTGTTGCTTATTCGCTTTTCCGCCGGAACTCCCCCTACCCCCTCTTTTCCAAAGAGGGGGGACGGACAGACCTCCGGAGGCCGAATACGACGCCGACCTCACCATATCCTCTCCTTGAAAAAGGAGAGGAGTCGTATCCGTTCCACCCCCTCTCCTCAGTCGAGGAGAGGGTAGGGTGAGGTTGTCTCCGGAGGCCGGATACAACCCCTCCCTTTGGAAAAGGGAGGGTAGGGAGAGTTCCGGCGTCGTGCATTATTTCTTCTCATCCACAATTTCCCCTTCAACGACTCCCCCATCATCTTTCTTGGGTTCGGTCGGACCGCTGCCGGCGGGGGGCGGCGTAGGCGGTTGGTTCTTGTAGAGTTCTGCGCCGATCTTTTGCACGGTCTCGGAAAGTTCGTCAAGCGCTTTCTTGAGCGCGGCGGTGTCATTGCCATCCTTGGACGACTTAACGGCGGCGAGTTTTTCTTCGACTTGTTTTTTAATGTCGGCCGGAACCTTGTCGCCGAATTCTTTGATCGTCTTTTCGGTCTGATACACGGTCGAGTCGGCTTGGTTCCTTAACTCGATCATTTCTTTCTTTTTGCGATCGTCTTCGGCGTGGGCTTGCGCTTCTTTTTGCATGCGGTCAATCTCTTCCTTGGATAAGGCGGAACTCGCGGTAATTGTGATGTCTTGGCTTTTTCCGGACGCCTTGTCTTTCGCCATGACCTTTAAAATTCCGTTGGCATCGAGGTCGAAAGTAACCTCGATTTGGGGCACGCCGCGCGGGGCGGGCGGAATTCCGTCGAGCATAAATTTGCCGAGTGTGCGATTGTCGGACGCCATCGAGCGCTCGCCTTGGAGCACATGCACTTCGACCGACGGCTGATTGTCGGCGGCGGTCGAAAAAATTTGGCTTTTCGAAGTCGGAATGGTCGTGTTGCGGCTGATGAGCGGCGTGGAAACGCCGCCCATTGTTTCAATGCCCAAAGTGAGCGGCGTCACGTCCAAGAGTAAAACGTCTTTAACGTCGCCCGCGAGAATAGCGCCTTGGATAGCCGCACCTTTGGCCACGCACTCCATCGGGTCAACGCCGCGCTCGATCTTCTTGCCCAAATATTTTTCGACGAAATTAGAAACGATCGGCATGCGCGTGGGGCCGCCCACCATAATAACCGCGTCGATCTTATCGGGCGTAAGTTTGGCGTCCGCGATCGCTTGCTCCAGCGGATGCTGACAGCGGGCGATTGTCGGACCGACCAGCTCTTCAAGTTTGGCGCGAGTGAGCTTCATGACCAAATGCTTCGGCCCCGAGGCGTCGGCGGTGATGAATGGCAGGTTGAGCTCGGTCTCAAGCACGGTCGAAAGTTCGATTTTGGCTTTTTCCGCCGCTTCTTTCAAACGAACCAGCGCCATCTTGTCGGTGGAAATATCAATACCGCTTTGCTTTTTGAATTCGGCCGCCAAATATCCGATAAGCGCGTTGTCCATGTCCGTGCCGCCCAACTTGGTGTCGCCGGAAGTCGAAATAACTTCAAAAACGCCGCCGCCGAATTTCATGATCGTTACGTCAAGCGTGCCGCCACCCAAGTCGAAAACCAAAATGGTCCGCTCTTTGCCCGCCTTGTCGAGGCCGTAGGCGAGCGAAGCGGCGGTTGGCTCGTTTACAATGCGCACGACTTCCAATCCGGCAATCGCGCCCGCGTCCTTGGTCGCTTGGCGCTGGGCGTCGTTAAAATAGGCCGGCACGGTGATGACGGCTTTCGCGACCAGCTCGCCCAAAAACGCTTCGGCGTCGCGCTTGATCTTTTGCAAAATAAAGGCGGAAATTTGTTCCGGCGTATATTCTTTGCCGGCCATCGTTATCTTTTCGCCGCTACCCATTTTGCGCTTGGCCGCGTAAACCGTGCCGTCGGGGTTGGCGACCGCCTGCCGCCGCGCCGGTTCGCCCACGAGGAGCTGGCCGTCTTTGGTCATGGCCACATACGACGGAAAAGCTTTTCCGCCGATGGACGCGCCCTCGGCCGCCGGGATCATGATGGGGGTGTCGCCCTGCATGACGGAGGCCGCGCTGTTAGATGTTCCGAGATCAATTCCGATTATCTTTGACATATGAAGGTTGTAGTGGTTCAAATATTAAATTTTAAACATTAATATTTAAACATTAATCTTTAACTTTTAATATTTAATATTTATTCACTAACGATCACTTTTGCCGGACGCAATACTTGATCATGAAGCTTGTATCCGCGTTGCGCGACTTTAACGATCGTTCCCTGTTCCGCGCCGTCTTTCTTTTCCATGCCGATCACTTCGTGCAAAAGCGGATCGTATTTTCCTTGGCACTCGATCTCCGCCATGTCCTCGCCCTTAAGATATTCCTCGAACTTTTTAACCACCTCGCCGAGTTCGGGAGCATGTTCAAAGGCGGCGTATAATGTGTCGAGAGCCGGAAGCAGTCTTTGCAGCGTGCCCGCGGCGGCGAACTTGGCCCAGCCGATCCGTTCCTTGGCCGCATCATTTTGAAAATTGATAAGGTCGGCCTTGGCGCGTTTCCAACCGCTCAAGTATTCTTCATTCTGCTTTTTTAATTCATCAATTGTTTGATCCATATTAAAACTTTATTGAATCTAACAGATTAAGAACTTTTTCGTAGTCCATGCGCATGAGGCCGAGCACGCCGACGCGGCGTCCGGCGGTCGGCGCCAAATAGACGGTTGAACAATTATTGTTCAATGGATTTTCTTCGCCAATGAGGAGGCGCGCGCCGACCCCCGATTCCAAGCCGCAGACCATCTCGTCGAGCTGGTCGAGCGCCGAGGTCAAACTCATCGCGATTTCACGCTCGATAAATTCCGGTTTGGCGAAAAGATTGCCAAGCCCTGTAACATACACATCGTCGCGGCCAAAGCTCACAAAGACGCATTCATGCGTTTTGGCCGCCAACGCCTTGGCCGCCGCTATCGCGCCCGTGCGCGCGCCAAAAACGTCGGACAGTTCGCCGTCCGTCTCCGACGGGGACAGCCCCCTTTTCCGGTTTGATAAGGGGGCTGTCCCCTTATGCGTCCCCCGATGCGCCAAGTGTTCGACGAAGTAACGATAAGCGGCTTCTGTCGGCACGCGGCCGGCGGAGGTATGCGGCTGGATCAAGTATCCGCTCTCTTCCAGCTCGGAGAGCTCGTTCCTAACGGTCGCCGCCGAAATATCCAACCCGGCCCGCTCCGCCAAATGCAAAGACCCGACCGGTTCGGCCGTCTTCACGTATTCGCGCACCAGCGTTTCCAGAAGCGCCTCTTTGCGGCTATCCAATTTCTCCATAAACAGATTAGCACTCTATTGTATAGAGTGCTAATTAAGTCGTCAAGAGCTATGTACCCTAGGGTTCTCGACTTCGCTATCGCTACGCTCGAACAATATTAAATATTATTCGAGCAAGCGAGCCGTGCGAGCGCCGTCGAGAATTACCTTCTTACTTCTGTTGCGAAATATCCGAAAGCAAAACGTTCTCCACGCGAATGCCACGCGGCTGGAAAATGCTTTCGAGTTCGGTCTTGGCGTCGGCTTCGACCGCCGCGCGCTTTTGGGTCAAAATATGCTGATGCTCGTATTTGGCGGCGATCATCCGCAGACGCGAGCGCACGGTCGGACGCACGATCTTCGCGACAAAATCCTCCCCCACCCATTGCCAAATTGAAGGAATGTACTCAATGTCTAAGCGAAGCAAAATTGTGCCTTCAATTGCAATGCGCTTGCCGTCCAGCGTGATCGCCGAAACCGGCTCGTCGCCCAGCGCCCGCAAATTGTTCATGTCAAAATTTTCGCTGATCGAATATTCCAAAGTTTGAATATTAAAAAGCTTCGCCTTTTGCCAAAAAGGAATTTTTAGATGAAGTCCCGGGGTGAGCACCTTTCTTAAAACGCCACGACCCATGTCGTAAACACAAGCCACGTAACCCGGCGGCACGTGAATAAAGATGCCCTTGATGACATCCTCAAGCACGAACGAATACATTATTTTATCGAGCGATTCGGCCATAGTCTTGTTATTTCTTGCTCCTCCAGAAAGCTTTGCTTAACGAACTGATTATGAAGGAAAAGCACATTGAGGTCAAGATGAAGATGGATTTGGCGGCCGGCAGGATGTAAAGAGCGGTAAAAGAAAAAAGCGGAAACGCAATGCGGTAAAATTGATCGGCCCTGGTCACGGTTTCTTTATGATGGCGCTGTTCATTCGATATTTCCAAAAAAAGCCAAGCGCCGACGATGGCCGCCCAAAACCAATTGCGCTTGCCGAGGTTGGTTCCCAAAAAGTCGGTGAAGACGAAGTCCGGCGCCGTTACTCCGGGGTAAAGAACGTTAAAATGATTCATGCGAATGCCGCTCATAAAAACTTGATACAGGACAATGAGCACAAGCGCTTGAATCAAGAGCGACGAAGTCCGCGCCCAAGGCGAAACATGCCGCGAACGCAAAAGCTCGCGGATTCGTTCTTTTTGCTGTTCCTCGTCGTTCTTATACGCCTTTTCGATTTCAGCGATCTCCGTTTCAACCTTGTCGTAAATATGCTTGTTGCGCTCGGAGAGGATCGTGAGCGGGAAAATGACAATGCGCAAAGCAATGGTCAGCATGATGATAGCCACCCCAAAGTTCTGCTGAGCCGGGCCGTTATACAGCCAAATAAGCGCGTTAAAAAGCGGCGCGTAAAAAAAAGTGGTCCAAAACCAACCTAGGGCATTTCCCATATACGCATACGGTCGCACAGCCTTACTCCAAGGTCAATGCGCCCTTGACAAAACTACGATTTTATGCGATAATTTGATCAGTTGATTCGCTGTTTCAAACAAACAAGGAGACCCGACCATGGAACATGTCGTCGCTTGCCTCGTCGCTCTTTCAATCGTGATCCCATCCGCCATTTTCTTGTGGAAAAACCGTCACGGAGAAATTCCTCTGGACTAGGAAAAACCCATGCGAAATCCGCTCTTCGAATCGATCTGCTTTGCGGCCTCGATGGTCATGGCGCCGATCATGGCCTTTCGCCTTCCCCGCTCCGACGAACGATTCGGAATAATGATGGCGTTCGCCACCGTTTCCGTGGTCGTAGCCGTCGTCATTCTCGCGATCGCGTTCTTCGAGTTCAACGAGGCGACCGAGCGGCCGCCCGCCTGACGCGCGACCGCGCTCGGAAGACCAACCTCTCATCGCACCGCCTTCCTCGCGGTGCTTTTTTTATGCGGTTCTTACGAATTGCGAATCTTTTACGAATTTACGAATGATCTCCACCACCCCACATGACTTGATTTTATATTAAATTCATGCGATGATTATTTTTCGCGGCGGCGACGTACTAGTAACCAACAACTAACAACTAGCAACTCGTAGGGCCCCATCGTCTAGCCCGGTCTAGGACACCACGTTCTCAGCGTGGATACAGGAGTTCAAATCTCCTTGGGGCTACGCAGGAACATCAACGTTTAACGTTGGTGTTTTTGTTTACAATTTTTCCGGTTCCCCTCTCGTCTCGGTTCGTCCGCGAGCGGGTCCGCCCAATCCCGTCGAAACGGGAGGTGGGCGGAAAATCCGGTTGGGGCTACCAAAAATCCCGAGATTGAATCTCGGGATTTTTGTTCTTGACTCGATTGGTCATTCAAAAAAAACAACACCCGTCAAAGGAATGACGAGTGTCCGGTTGCGAGTGCGCGCTGGACGCCGTGTTGCGCGTCAAGCGGCGATCTTCTTGCCGCGCCAAAGCCACCGAAGAACAAGCGCACCCAACACGTTGATCGGGATAGCGGTCCACCAATGATGGACGAATTCCCCGATAGGGCGCAATAGCGGGCACGGACTCTGCGTGACCCAGCTCGTGAGAGCCATGAACATGGCTACGCCAATGACGATCGTGATGACGATCGTTAGGATCACATTCTTATCGTTTTTCATGACCAGCTCCTTCCTTTTCAGACGACACGATCAAATGCGCATGCATCGTACAGCGCCATCCAGCACCCTGTCAAACCGCCCGTGTGATGCGACCCCGACGACCAAAATCCCGAGATTCAATCTCGGGATTTTTTTGTTTCGCAATCATTAGTTCTCCCACTCCTTGCCCTGTCGGCAAAGGAATTCTTCAGCGCGTTCGGGTTCGGCCATGAGGGCTTTGACGGCGCGCTCGAGACGGATGGTGTTCTGCGAGCCTTTGATTAGAATGACGTCACCTGGGTGCAGGCGCTCTTCAAGGAAGCGCGCGGCGGCGACGGCGTTTTCCATGTGGATGACGCGGTCCTCGCTCATGCCGTTCTTTTTGGCGGCTTCGATCGCTTCGTGCATGGCTTCGCCGACGGCGACAAAAAGGTCGATGTTGTTTTTGGCGACATACTCCCCCACCTCTTGATGCGCCCGTTCGGTGAAGCCGCCCAGTTCGCGCATGTCGCCCAATAGCGCAATGCGCCGCGCTTTTTCAGGAACGGTGAAATTTTTCAACACCTCAAGCGCCTCATGCATCGCACCCGGCGAAGCGTTGTAGGTGTCATCGATAATGACCGTGCTTTTAACGCCGGGGATGAGGCGCATGCGACCGGGCGGCGGCGCGTAATTGCGCAGACCTTCGGCGGCAGCGGCAAGCGGCACGCCCAAAATTTTCGCCGTTGCCAATCCGGCCAGCGCAGCCAGCGCGTGTCCGCGGCCGACGACGCCCGGCAGATCAACGGTCAAAGAACCCGATGAACCGGGGACGGTAAGGCGCATGCCCAAAACGGCAATTGAACGTGGATCGCGGATATATTCAACCGCAAAGGGATGAATATCGGCGGTTTCATTAAAACCGTATGTCATGACCTTGGCCATGGTCACGCTGCGCATTGAAACGACGCGCGGGTCGTCGGCGTTAAGCACGGCATAGCCGTCGGGGGGCAACACTTTTACGAGCGTTTCTTTTTCTTCGGCAATGGCGCCAAGCGATCCAAAAAACTCGATATGCGCTTCGCCGACCGAAGTTATAATCGCAACCCGCGGCGGCGCAATGGCCACAAGTTTTTTCAAGTCCCCGAATCTATCCGCGCCCATTTCCAAAACAAGCATCTTTGGAAATTTTCTGTTGAGCGCCAAATACGACCAGCCGCGACAAATAACGACGAGCCAACCAAAAATATTCTTCCCGGCCGCCTTGCCGCCGATTATCGTGAGTGGCAAACCCAGTTCATTATTATAATTCTTCGGCGTCGCGCGGACGTCATAAGTTCCGGCAAGCGCGGCAAAAATCGCCTGCTTGGTCGAGGTCTTTCCCGCCGAGCCGGTAATACCGATCACGAGGGGCTTGTACTTTCTAAGAATGGCTGTGGCGATTGCGGCTAATGTTTTTTCTAATATTTTTTTCATAAGTGATCGGAAGAACCAAGAATCAAGAACCAATTTCCAAATAAGGCAAAATATTTAATGATTAAGTCTTAATTTTAAATTTAATTTGACCGTTTTTTTGGGAATTCATCCTTTGGTATTTGAAATTTATTTGGAAATTGGTTCTTGGTTCTTGGCTTTTACGCTAGTGCGTATCATCCGGCGGCACTTCTAGATACTTTAGCGCGAAAGAGGCAATGTCGCCAAAAAGCGGCGCGGCCGAACTTTCGGCAAACTGCACGTCTTTGGGCCGATCCATGCGCACGACCATGACAAAACGCGGATTCGAGACCGGCGCAAAGCCGACGAAGGTGCCGATGGTCGCGTGCGGGTCGCTGTCATAGCCGGTGCCGTCCGTTTTGGGAATTTGCGCCGTGCCGGTTTTTCCGGCGACCAAATATCCCGGCACGCCGGCGCGCTTGCCGTGGCCGTTCTTCACGACCGAGACAAGCATGCCGGTCAAGAGTCCGGCGGCCTGGTCGGAAATAACCTGACGCACGGTGCGCGGTTGGGTTTTGATCGTCGTGCCGTCGGGGTGCACGATTGAGTCAACGACATACGGCTTCATCACCTTGCCGTTATTCGCGATCGCGCCGTAAGCAACGGCGAGCTGCAACGGCGTTGCGGTTATTCCCTGCCCGAACGAAGCGCTCGCCGCGTCAACCGGCCGTTTGCTCGCGAGCGAAGAGAGATTGCCGGGCGACTCGGTGTCCAGCTCGACCCCGGTGCGCACGCCGAACCCAAAAGCCTTGAGATACGATTCGTACTTTGCCATGCCGGTCAGTTGCATGGCGAAAATGGCGCCAGTGTTGAGCGATTTGTCGAGCACCTCGATCATCGTCTGCAAACCCAAATTTTGATGGTCGGAATTGTTGATAACCTGCGAACCAAAAATCATTGAACCGGTGTCGTTATAAGTTGTGGTCGGCGTAACCACGCCGGAATCGAGCGCGGCAGCCATGGTGACAGCCTTCATGACCGAGCCAGGTTCGTAGGCGTTCCAAATTGCCGAATTGTTAAAGACCGACGGATCAACGACCTCGTTGTACGCATTGGGGTCGAAGTCGGGCGTTCCGCACATCGCCAAAATGGCGCCGGTTTGCGGATCCATCATGACGACCGAGCCGCTTTCGGCGCCGTGAAGCTTGACCGCCGCCTTGAGCTTTTCGCAAACGGCCGCCTCAAGCGTCCGATCAACGGTCAAAATTATATTCGAGCCGTCAACCTTGTCCTTTATTCCGCTTTCATCCGAAGCGATAATATTGCCTTTGGGATCGCGGCTGGCCGTAAAAAAACCCGGCGTTCCGGCAAGCTCTTTGTTCCAATATCCCTCAAGGCCGTAAAGCCCGGCTTTTTCATCGCCTTGATAACCGACAAAGCCCAAAAGCTGGCCGCTAAAACCGCTCTCCGGATAATAACGCGCTTTTTCCGGCGCGAAATTAATATTAGGAAAATTTAGCGCCCTAATAGCGTCGGCGGTTTTTTGATCAAGATCGCGCCCGAGCGGCGCGTAGGCGGAGCTTGCCTGCCCGAGGCGTTTCAAAATCTCCGCTTCTTTATCGGCAAGATTTTGCTTAGCGGCGGCGGCGATTTCTTCCGGCGTTTTGTCTTTGACCTCGACGGCGGAAACCAGAAGCGGCGCCAGCGCTTTAGCCTCGGCTTCAGTCGAAGCGCCCGCGAGCTTGCGATTGTCGGAATAGGCGGTTCTAAGATCGATATTGGTCGCGACCGAATAGAGCGAATCGGAATCGCGTTCCCGCACCAATATCTGTCCGCGTTCCGGCAAAAGCTTGTCAAAGAGCTCGTGCTGGCCGTTCGCAAGAAGCGAATAAAAATTCCCCTGAACGATCTGCAACTGGCCCAAGCGAATAATGATCGCGAGCGCAATAAAAACAATGCCGCCCGCAAGCAGTCGGTCGCGGACGAGCATTCCTCCGGCACCGCCTCCGGGTCGCGAAGGTTTTAGGCGCGTATGATAATTGGCGGTCATGAGGCGCGTTAAAATTTATTGACCCGCGAACGGATGATCCGTTCCGTAAAAAAGCTTGATCAAGTCGGGCAACGGCCCGGGCGTTTTGGTGCCGCCGCCGGTACCGGTCGCTTCCGGCAACGTCGGAACGCCCATGTTGATATTAAGAATCGGCACTGGAAAATCAAATGGCAACCGCAATTTTACGCCGGAAAGCGAAGTCCCGGAAAGGCGGCGAATGAGCTCAATGAGCGGCTGATAATCGGTCGGCGGAGCGACGCTCACCGTTTTGTCGTAATCGGAAAAACGCAGGTCGAGATGAAACGACGAAGCGTCGCTTTTGGCGATCAAGAGCGCTTCCTTAAGCGTTCCGTCGTTTCGCGACACCCAAATTTCGCCCGTTACTGGCGGCAGACCGGAAACGGTTTGCTTGAGCGTTGCTTTTTCTTGATCGTCGAGCGGCGAACCTTTGACCGCCGCCTTTATTTCCAAAAAAAGATCCGAGAGAGCGGCGCGGTCGAGAACGATCTTGTAGGGCGTCGTTAAAACATTGTCGATAAAAATAGGCACCCCTCCGCTTCCGACCGGCAAAAATGGAACACGCCGCCTAGCCATCGCGATAATCGCCTGAAGGTCGTCTTCGGTAAAATCACTGGTCGCTTCAGGAAAAAGCTGATCGCGGCCAACGGCCAAAAGCGTATTCACGTCGAGCCCGGCCCAGATCGACTGCAAGGCGCCAGGAAGCACCTTGGGTATGCCAGCGATTTGGTCAAAACGCAAATAAATTTTGCCGTCCTTGGCTTGCGCTTGGCCGTTGCCGTAAAAGGTTTCCCCTTGGGCTTGAAATGAAAATTTAAGGTCGGCAACCGGCGCGGTCAAAACCCGTTTATCGATCGGCCCGCTCACATTAAACGATAACCCATCTTTGCCGTCGTCCTGCGCCTGCAAATTCAAATTAAAACTCTTGGCGTCCAAAAGATGCGTAAAAGCGCCGTTCACCGCGCGCGTTGGCGACTTTAAATACCAATAAGTGCCCAGAAGTTGGAATAGGATCACGCCCGCAACGAGCACAATGCCACCAATAATTATCCAGAGAATGATTCGGCGCATAAAATAATATCTAATTTCTAATACCTAATATCTAATCCGTTTGCGCTCATTAGTCATTAGATATTTTACTCTAAATACCTTTTACCTTCCAATTTATCTGGAAGATATTTTTGGGTTACCGGTTTATCGTAAGCAGGATTGTATTTATAGCCCTTGCCGTAATCAAGTTCTTTCATAAGCTTGGTCGGCGCATTCCGCAAGTGGAGAGGAACCGGTTCGTTGGGAAGTTCGGCAATGTCTTTTTGCACGGCCATGTAGGCGGCGTAAAGTTTGTTCGACTTGGGCGCCTTGGCGAGATAGGCGGCGGCGTGGGCAAGGATTACATTGCATTCGGGCATGCCAATGGCGTGCGCCGCGTTGTACGCCGCCATCGCGACGACCAGCGCTTGCGAATCGGCGAGACCGACGTCCTCGGAAGCAAAACGAACCAAGCGACGCGCCACGTAAAGCGGGTCCTCCCCCGCCTCCAACATCCGACCGAGCCAGTAGAGCGCCGCGTCGGCGTTCGAGCCGCGCATTGATTTGTGCAGCGCGGAAATGATGTTGTAATGTTCCTCGCCGGTCTTGTCGTATCGAAGATGCGTCTTTTGCAACGCGTATTTGACCGCCTCAATCTTCAGCACTTGCCGCTTCGATATCTTCAGCGCCTTGGCCGCGATTTCGAGCGAGTTAAGCGCGACGCGCGCATCGCCGTCGGCGATGTAGGCGAGAAATTCTACGGCTTCGTCATCAACCTTGATCTTGCCGTCGAGTCCGGTCGGACTGTGGACCGCCCGCTCCAATAATTTCTTAATGTCTTCGGCGGTGAGTTTCTCCAGAACAAAAACGCGACAGCGCGAAAGCAACGCGCCGTTCACTTCGAACGACGGATTTTCCGTGGTCGCGCCGATAAGCGTAATGACGCCGCTTTCAACGTTTGGCAAAAGCGCGTCTTGCTGGCTCTTGTTCCAGCGATGAATTTCATCAACGAATAATATTGTTCTTATATTCGTGAGCTTGCGTTTTTCTTTTGCTTCATCAACGACGCGGCGCAAGTCCGCGATGCCGGACGAGACGGCGGACACCTGTTCAAAACGCGAACGCGTGAGGCGCGCAATGATTCGCGCGAGCGTGGTCTTGCCGGTTCCCGGCGGACCCCAAAAGATCATCGACGGCAATTCATCGCGTTCAATCAAAGTGCGCAAAGTCGCGCCCGGCCCAATAAGCTTTTCCTGCCCCGCGTAGCTTTCAAGTGAAGTCGGCCGCATCCGGTCCGCGAGCGGCGCGGACTTTTTGAGTTCTTGTTCAAGTTTTAAATCGAATAAATCGCTCATATTTCCCCTAATACCTTACATCTTTTGCCCATTGGCGCATAGGGAACGGCACCATCTCATATAGTGTGGTGTCGCATTATATGGAAATGAGCAATATCTTAAGCCTCCCTTTGATAAAAGGGAGGGTAGGGAGAGTTCCGGTTTAAAGATAGCAGCAATGCCCGCCGCTTTATCGCTTATGGTTCCTTGGGAGCTATTCCGACGGAACTCCCCCTACCCCCTCTTTTTCAAAGAGGGGGCAAAGATGCCGCCGCTCAATGAGAAAGGTCGTAAAACCCTTGCCGCGATTAACTATTATCAAGTTATCCCTCACACTACGTGAGGTGGTGCCATAGGGAACTGGACATTTTTTCCATTTTGTGGTAGCTTAATACATTGGTTGTGCGGGGTGTCGAAGACGATTTTGTCTTGACTGACACCCGCACAACCTGTTCTTTGCGAAGAACATATTAAAAAACAGACACGCGACGTGTCTGGCATAGCCACAATGTACAAGCGCCCTAAAAAGCGCTTTTTCTTTTTACCAAATGATCGCTCCTACACACTTTATTTTCCATACCTCCGCTCGCGGTCGGAATACCATTCGATCGCCGCGTCGAGGTCGGACTCGGAAAAATCGGGCCAATGTTTTTTTAAAAACAAGAGTTCGCTGTAAGCGGATTGCCAGAGCAAAAAGCCGGAAAGGCGCTGTTCGCCGGAGGTGCGGATGATGAGGTCGGGGTCGGGCATGCCATTGGTATCGAGATGCTTCGAGATACTATCCTCTGTTATCTCAAGAGCTGAATCCCGACTTTCGTCGGGATGACGGAGAAAAAAATCAACCGTCTTTTGTACGGCTCTGACAATCTCATCACGGCCGCCGTAGGAGACGGCAAGTTGCATCGTGCCGGAGGAGTTGTTCTTGGTTTTTTCTTCGGCCTCCGCGATCGCTTTTTGCAGTTGCGACGAAAGATCGGCGCGGCGACCGATGACCTTTAAACGAAAACCGTCTTTCATAAAAAGCTCAAGGTCGCGAGTAACCGCCGTCATAAGCAGTTCCATCAAATATCCAACTTCATCTTGCGCGCGCTTCCAGTTCTCGGTTGAAAAAGCAAAAAGCGTTACACATTTAATGCCGCGGCTGGCGCACCATGGGCCGATCTTCTTGACTAGCTCATAGCCGGCCAAGTGCCCCTCAAGCGTCGGCAAGCCGCGCTCGCGCGCCCAACGACGATTGCCGTCCATGATAAAGCCGATGTGTTTGGGAATGTCCATTATTGTTTTTTTGAAAAGTATTCCGCGGCGCGCGCCAAACCCTCGAACGAACCAACGTCCCACCATGGTCCCCCGACCGGGCGGGCGACGAGTTCGTTGCCGCGGCGATAAGCATCGGTAACGTCGGTAATTTCCAACTCCCCCCTCCCCGAGGGGTGCAAACCTTCGATCACCTCGAAAACGCGATGATCAAAAAGATACAAGCCGACCTGCGCCAAATTCGACTTGGGCGCGAGCGGTTTTTCTTCGATCGAAAGAACTCTGCCGGAGGCATCGATCTCAAGCACGCCGTAAGCGCGGGCATTGGCCGTTTCTTTGTAAAAGACGGCGGCGCCCGAAGCAAAGGAATCGAAAACCGAGGAAAAATTTTCGTCAAAAACATTGTCGCCCAAAATAACGGCGCAATTGTCCGTGCCCACAAAGTCCTTGGCCATGCCGAGCGCGTGGGCAATGCCGCCCGGCTTGTCTTGGATGCGGTAAGTGATGTCAACGCCGTATTGCGCGCCCGAGCCCAGCAATTTTACGAACTGGTGCGCGAATTCCGGGCCGGTTACCACCATAATTTCGCGCACGCCGGCGTCGATAAGCGTCTGAAGCGGATAAAGCACCATTGGCCTGTTCCAGACCGGCAGCAAATGCTTATTGGTGATGTTCGTTAAAGGCGCGAGGCGCGTGCCCATGCCGCCGGCGCAAATAATGCCTTTAATCCTCTTTTGCATATGCTCTTACGAATTACAAATCATTTACGAATTTACGAATAGGGAGTATGGATGTAACTATTGGTAAATTCGTAAGGAATTCGGATTAGTTAGAATTATCACCAACGAATAATAAGCCGCGCAACGGCCCAATAAGCGGCCATGAGCGGGTTAATTATCTTCATCGCCGGACTCGCGGTTTCTTGGAACGAAATATTGCTACTGACGCTCGCGAGAAGTTCGCGATCCCCTATTTTTCGCAATGCTTGAACTTGCCGCCGCTTTTCGCCTATCTCCGGCCAATTGCGAACATCGAAAACATAACCGTAAGCCTTGAGGCGGGAACCAAGCGAACCGTTCACGGCGCCAAAAACAATCAAGCCTAACTCGGATAGGACAAACCCCGGCAACAAAACGATCAGAGTCGCAATCTTATAATGCTCCAAGAGCAAGCGGTAGCGGTTTCGCTCCATCCAATAATACTTGTCAATACTCCTTGAGAATTCATAAAGATGATAGACGACCGATGCCGGTTCAATCACCAGCGAGTACCCGGCTTCGCGCAGGCGGAGCGAGAGATCAAGGTCTTCATGATACATATAATATCCCTCGTCCAACAGTCCGACCCTATCGAGCGCTTCCATGCGCAACAGAACGGCCGCGCCGGAGGCGGCGGCGATATTAAGGTCGGGGTCGTTAAGGCGGCGCACGCGCAAAAAGCCTTCGGCATCATGACGCGGCATTTTGTATCCGCCGCAATAGCTGAATCCCAAATAATGAAATTGGTTGCCGATCGAGTTCATCTCCAAGGCTTCGCCTCGGCTCAAATCAAGGATTAAAAACGATTGCACCGCGCCAATCTTTTCGTCTTCCGACAGGCGACGCACCGCCTCTTTCAAAAAAGACGGCTCGCCGCGCGCGTCTTCGTTCAAAAGATAAACCGCGCCACAACCGCGCTCTTTGGCCGCACGGATGCAGGCGTTGTTGCCGCCGGCAAAACCCAAGTTCTTTTCCGTTGCCAAAAGCGTCACGCGCGGCAATGACTTTCCAACCTTGGGAAAAACATGGTTCTCAAACCACGTTTTCGTAACCAAAGAATTTTTATTGTCGATCATGATTATTTCCCAATCGCTAACCGGATAATCGACCTTTTCAAACGACGCAAAAAGCGCGGGCAAAAACTTGTCCTCGTACCAAAGCGCGGTGACCACGGCGACTTTCATATTAAAAACTTTTAAACCCATATTTTCCCAAATACTTCAACCAGCTGGCAATATGGTAACGGGTGGTTTTGCTTTTAAAAACGCCTTTCCAAACGGGGAGTTTTGCCGACTCGCGATGGTGCTCATGTTCCAACACGATGTCTGAAAGATAATAAACCGGCCAATGCTTTAGCCAAAAGCGCCGACACAAATCGATGTCCTCAAAATACATGAAAAAACGGTCGTCCCAAAGACCGACTTCGCGGACGGCGTCGGCGCGAATGAACATCGCCGAACCCATCACCCAATCGACCATGCGCCGCCTGGAGTGGCTCCAATCGGACATTAAAAACTTATCAAGGTGTTTTTTGGCGATCCCGGTCTGCCCCAGCGAAGTGCGGCGGTAAAGCGGCACCATGACCCGCGGGAAACGATAACACGACAGCTGCAGCGTGCCGTCGGTATTCATGAGGCGCGGCGCGCAAATGCCGGCCTTGGGCTTGCTTTCCATAAAAGCGTAAAGGCGCTCGACCGTTCCCGGTTCGATAAAGCGAATGTCGGGGTTTAAAAAGAAATAATACCGCGCCGGCGTAAACTTGACGCCGTTGTTGTTAGCCGCGCCAAAACCGATGTTGCCGCCGTTGTGCAAGAAAATTGTCTGCGGAAAATCGCGCGCCAGCATCTCCCCCACCCCGTCGCCGGAATCGTTGTCAACAACCGTCACCGCGACATTGAGCGCGCTGGCTTTGATATCGGAAAACAGAGTCGAAAGCGTGGCGCGGATCGACTCGCGCATTTTGTAATTCACGATAATAATGGAAATATCAACCATTTTTTTTCGCGGCTTTAAGGCGCTGCCAGATCACTTTACGGACTTTCAAGGTTTGAGGCAACAGGCGGAAAAAATCGGGCAAATACCCGAGCGCTTTTGGAACAAAAACCGCCAAATATGCGATCTTTCCAAGCTCGTAAAAAACAATGATCGGCAAGCGCCACATTTCGGCCGACGAGAGGTCTTTCGTGAGCGTTAACAGATGATTGCGCGAAGACATTTTTTGTTTTGCATAATGGGAGGCTTTCCATTTTTTGTCGGCGCCGAAACCGCGCTCATGGAGAGCTTCCGCTTCGGAAAGAACGAACGAGCTCCAGCCGAAAATATTAAGTCGCCAAGCAAGATCGGCATCTTCTTTGTAAGAAACAAAATTCTCGTCGAATAATTTTCCGTCCGGCGAAACATCGAGCGCGGCGGCGCGGCGATAAACGGGCAGGGCGCCGGAAACGCCAAAGACGCGCGTTTCCGATTCGCTCGGCGCGTGAATTATATCGTAAACCTTTTCGTACCAATTCTTCGCCAGTCCGGCCGTGTCGATGCTTCCGTCTTCGTGGCGCAACACGCCGGAAGCGGAACCAACGCCCGGATTTTTATCAATAAACCCGATGATCTTTTCAAGATAGTCATCGGCAAGCGCAACGTCCTGATTCACGCAGAAGACATATTTGCTTTGCGTGAGCTCGAAAAGCGCGTTGTGTCCGCCCGCAAAGCCGAGATTTTTTTCCGAACGGATGAAGCGCGCCGGACGCGGAAAGTTTTTTAGCGCGTCTTCAATTATTGAAACCGAGGCATCGGTCGATCCATTGTCCAAAACCAGCAATTCAAAATCAGAAAACGTTTGTTTGGCGAGCGACGACAAACAGGCGCGAAGATGCTTTTCGCCGTTCCAGCTTAAAAGTTGCACCGCGACCTTAGACATATTTTTTCGGCTTGATCTTAAAGCGCCCAACGAAATACGAAAACAAAAGCGAGACCGGCGACAATATAGTGACGACAATAATATCGAGCGCGGTACCATGCTTTCTAAAATAGTTGCGCATGCTTCGGTTGAACCAGCGTTGTTTTTGAAGCGACGGCTCTTGATTGAAGCTGGCGCCGCCCTCGTGCCGCGCGAGCGACGAAGGAACGTACATCACTTTAAATCCGGCGTTTGCGGCGCGGCGGCAATAATCAACCTCCTCGAACCAAATAAAAAAATTCTTGGCGTCGAGCGGTCCGATCTTATCGATCAATTTGCGACTGATCCAAAAATACGCGCCCCTGACCTGATCGACTTCTTGCTCAAGGTCATAATTAAAACTTTCGCAAAAATACTTTGCCACGATCTTAGGAAAAAAATTATGCATCTTGAGCAGGATAACCGCTTGATCCCAAGCCGTTGGAAACCGCCGGACCGAGCTCTGGAGCGACCCGTCCGTGTTCAAAATTTTTCCCCCCGCCACCCCCACCTCGCGATGCTTTTGCAAATACTCGATCATTTTTTGCAAACAACCCGGCGTCAGTTCGGTATCCGGGTTCAACAGCAAAACATACTCTCCCGAGCTTTTTTCGATCCCCTGATTAACCGCTGCAGCAAAGCCGGTATTCTTATCGTTCCATATTGTCTTAACGCGGATATCCGCAACCACACCTTCGTCATTCCGAGCCGCTATGGTCGATCTGCCCGAGGCGAGGAATCTCGTAGCTGAATTTGAGACGTTGAGATCCCTCGTCTGATGACTCGGGATGACATTGGAGATGGTTTCTTCGACTACATTCTTTGTTCCATCGCTCGAACCGTTATCAACTACATATACCTCGCCTTTAAGCCCTTGCGCACACGAAAAAACCGACCGCAAACAAGGGCCGATTTCTTTGGCGTTGTTCCAAGTGACAATGACAATGCTCAAATCCATTGGCCTAAAGTGTAGCGAAATCCGCCGATTTTGGCCAGATGCGACCCCGTCGTAGGTGAGACCTACGACAATGACTCCCGTCTTTAAATACCGAACTGGGAAATTTCATTCGAAACCCATTATACCGAAAACCACCATTAAGGCGATTTTTGAAAGGAATAACGTGTCATGTCCCGGTTAGGCGTATAGGCTCAAAACGCGGCGGTACCGTACAATATCCTGTGTCTGGAACCAAATGGATTTTTTTCCGTCATCCCGGGCCGGGACCCGGGATCCAGCCAGAAAGCAACACCCGTCTATAATAAGCAGATGTGGTGCAAGTAGGCTGGATACCGGCGTCCGCCGGTATGATCAAAACTTAACTTTGCTCCAGACACACTATTATTGACATTCCCAGCGCGGCCAGTCGCGGTGCCGGCTGGGGATAGGCGGCTTAATTAGTGGTGCATTGATTATATAATTCGGGACCTACGACATGGCCAATATTTCGTTAATAAATTCGGTCTTCCTTCTATAATATTCTCGCACGGTTTGTCCGTCTAATTCTTCTTTAAGGCGTCGATACCGATCGAGTTCGCTTGGGTGGGATAGAAGATAGGCATGAAATTTAACAATGTTATCGGTCCATCCGGCGTCATCCTTGTTGATCACAAAAATATCAATGTGTTTGCTATCCAATTCGATCGTGAACCGCGAACGTTTTAATGGATACCTGCTTTTGGGTTCGCCGTAAATCGTCATCATTCGCTCGACGGCCCGATCGAATTCAGCGGCAGGAACGGGAACATAAATATCGATCTCATCCTGCCCCGATATCTTAAGTGCGCTCGCGCCGCTATGAATGACGTCCTGATCCATACCAAAAACCCTTTGAATAGTTTCTTTGACCTTCAAATACTTTTCTTCGCACGTCGAGTCATACGGAACGATCGATACGGTCTTCGTATCGCTCAAATGATCGATCCATTTTTGCTGGTCGGGGGTGAGCATATTTAAAACTCTCTTATTGCAAATTTTTTAGCATGTTAAATATCTCTTCGTTCAGGTCATTAAGGTCGTCTTTTTTAATCGTTGATGGATCAACCCATTTAACCTCGGCCACCTCGAGCTCGCGATCATCAATTTTATAGGTTGTCGGCCGTGTGCCGTCCAAAAAGCATTCATAAAAAGATAATATTGCATGGTATGCCCCATCCTCCGGCTGATAATAGAAATGATTCTCAAAAGTACCAAGCGCTTTGCCGATACGGACATTTGTGAGTCCGGTTTCTTCCTCAATTTCGCGACGCAGGGCGTCGTAATTCGATTCCCCCGATTCTACGCCTCCGCCTGGAAGCCAAACTTTCCCCTTGCTTTTGGTGATGCAAATGCAAATATCGTTTCCGGATCGGATTATGCCGTAAACGCTGGGGCGGGATTTGAACTTTTCTTCAGGCAGAGTGACCGCTTCGCCAAAATTATTTTTGCACGTGATCATAAGAATTTACTTGAGAAAAAACACCCGGTCGGGTGTTTTTTCTATCGGGCTGGCGGGGCTCGAACCCACGACCTCACGGTCCCGAACCGTGCGTTCTACCAACTGAACTACAGCCCGATGCGAGGATTGAAAGCGCGAAAACGACGCGCCATCAAATCGCCGCAGCGATTTGCCTTTTGTCGACGGCTGTTGTTAGCCGAATCGTATTCGAGCTAACAACAGACGGCGACAAAGGTAATTGTGAAACAATTGGATGGCGCGTCGTTTTCGCGCTTTCTCCGAGCGAGGTCCTGTATCGAGCGAGCCGAAGCGAGCGAAGATACAGCCCCGATCGGATTGGATTCACCCCTCGGAGTGCTGGCCCGACGGCGCTCGGGAATGACAATAAAGTGACACTATCACACCTTGGAACCGGATTCAAGGATACCATTCCATCCACATGGCCGCAAATACCAAAAAATGTTATATTCAAACCTATGCTCAAATCGGCGTTAAGGTTTATCCTCTCCCAGTCATACCTCGCTACCATGGCCGTCGCGGTCTTGTGCGGCATGTTTATTCCCCATGCCCACGACCTGACGCAATGGAACACGGTCTATTTACAAATCATCTTTTTCATGTCTTGCCTCAAGCTCGACATACCTTCTTACGTTCAATACATCAAGGACTGGAAGTTCCTGGTTTTGGCGAATGCGCTCATGCTTGTCATTTTTCCGTTCTTGGTTTGGCTCATCTGGCTCATCTGGCCGTCCGACCTGCTCTTCGCCATCTATTTGCTTGCCGCCATGCCGATCGGCATGACCGCCGCGCTCCTCGTCGAATTAAACGGCGGGCGCTCGTCGATCACCATGATCCTCACCGCCACCACTTCGCTTCTCGCGCCATTCACCATCACCTTTTTGACGAAGATCCTTTTCGGCGCCAGCGTGAACGTCAACGCCTCGCAAATATTCACCCAGCTGGCCAGCGTTATTTTCATTCCCTTTGTCTTGGCAATGATTGTTCGACAACTTTGGCCCAAGACCGTAAACAAGGTCAAAGACCGCACCAAGCCGATCTCGATCTTTTTCCTGGGTCTCACCATCGCCGGCGCGGTGGGGAGCCAAGTGGGCGCGGCCGAAACGATCACCGCCAACTGGCTGAATTTACTGCTCATCGTCGCCGCTCTTTACGCCTTCTTCATCATTACGAACGCGATCGGTTACTTCAGCTTTTGGTGGGAGCCGCATACCAACAAGCAGACTATTTCCATTTCGCTCGCCTGCATGAATTTTACCCTGGCCATTTATTTGGCCAGCCACTTTTTCCCGCGTCCATCGATCGTCCTCCCGCTGGTTTTCGCGATCATCCCTTGGGTCACTTTTATGCCAATCTGGCTAAGGATATCGAAAAATTTTAAATAGTTAAAGCCCCCCGATGTCCATCGGGGGGCTTTTGCATTAGGCGTCAGGTTCTCTCTCGTCGTCATGATTTTCCACGCCGGTATCGTATTCCCGAAGTTGGTCTCTGATCCAATGGATGTCTTGCGGCTGGGCCTCGCCTTTGCTAACCCGCTCCCAAATATCAGGATTATGTACAAGCACGTCTTTGAAAAACAAACCATTCTCGTTGATCCACTTTAAAAAAAGCGCATCATGCTCCGGCGTTTGTTCTTTTGGATCGTTCACGTCAAAACCAAGCATTTCCGAAGCCACCGCCCCCTGCATTCTCAAGCGTCGTTCAAATTCCTGACCCGACGGGTTTTCTATCGACATAGTTGCGGAGTGAAGTTAAAATCCCAATGATAAATTCATGGCGGGTTTAATTATTTTGGTCGGCATGAAGTTGACCGGCACGACGATCTTTTCGTTCTTAAAACGGTCCACGTAGCAGACGCTGCCGTGCATGCGGCCGTGTTCGTAGAGTTGTTTGGTCACCTTCACGTCTTGCAGACAATATTCTTTAAGCTTATCGAGCTGGCCTTCTTGGTAGTATTTTACGGCGTCGAGCCCGCTCCCCGACTTTCCCACCCCGAGGGTCGCTTGCGCCAAGTCGTCGAGCTTAAGGCGAAAACCGGTATGCTTGGTCACCTCTTCCATGAGGTCGAGCTG
>Ga0182021_10001936_pt1 | contig 24151 bp, 26 predicted proteins | sample 612E3MmetaG_FD_120493 | JGI IMG/M metagenome (GOLD analysis project Ga0182021, IMG submission 120493) | Permafrost microbial communities from Stordalen Mire, Sweden - 612E3M metaG (Illumina Assembly) | ecosystem: Environmental > Terrestrial > Soil > Wetlands > Permafrost | place: Sweden... | reverse complement strand
TGCTAGAAGAGGAAAAGAAACCAAAATATTGCCAACGACAAAATCACCCGCCGACTATGACTTGATAATCGTTGGAACACCTGTATGGGCAAGTCGACCAACCCCTGCTATTACCACTTACCTGAAAAATAACGACCTTGCAGCAAAGAAAGTTGCCCTTTTCTTCACTCGTGGAGGCAAAAAACCTACAGCTTTTGATGAGACTAAAGCATTAATTCCGAATTCTAACTACATCGGGCAACTCTCATTGATCAATCCTTTATCCTCCAAAGACGAAGCCGAAAAACAAATTATAGATTTGTGTAAAACACTAAGCATAGCTTAATCCTGATGAGAATTAGCCAACTGACTTAAAATTTTTCAGAAACCCTAACATTTTAGGGTAAACGCTTAAGTGAACATAGACTCTTATTTGTTTAAGCTGACATAACATGCAACCGCAACCACCTAACCCAGAACATAAAAGAATGAAACGCGAGAAAAAAACAATAGGATACATGACCGAAATCTACTGCCGAAACCACCATGAAACCCATGGAGAACTATGCCCCGAATGCAAAGAATTTCAAGATTACGCATTCATGCGCCTTGATAAATGCCCATTTCAAGATAAAAAAAGCACATGTGGCAAATGCATCATTCACTGTTACCGACCTGACATGAAAGAAAAAGTAAAGATAGTCATGCGTTATTCTGGTCCACGAATGCTTGCGCATCATCCAAGCTTAGCGTTGCATCATGTTTGGGACAGCCATCGAAAACCTCCACATCTCGCTAAGAAAACAAATTAGCGCGTGCAATCTAGAGCAATTTTTTGGAAGATCCAATGGCTCGCCAAAAAAAGCTATAAGTGCTTGATTGACGAATAGATTTTTGTTTTGCAGGGATCTAATTGAAGGGCTTGGTTGTTTTTTACTCTAAAACGGGTAATGCACGTTGGGTTGCTCAAATTATCGCTACCCAAGTTGGCGGAGATATTTGTGAAGTTTTTGAAAACAGACGAAGCAGAATTCTTGACCTTTTAAAGACAGAATTAAATTCGGTTCGAGGTAAAGAGGCAAAATTAAAGTCAACCCGAAGGTCACTAGCTGACTATGACCTTATCATCGTTGGAACCCCTGTCTGGGCGAATCGACCAACTCCCGCAATAATAAAATACCTTCAAAAAAATAACCTGACAGGAAAGAACGTTGCTGTTTTCTTTACTCAAGGAAACAAAAAGCCTCAAGCTATAGAAGAAACAAAAGCGTTAATGCCTAAAAGCAACTACCTTGGTGAGCTAGCGGTGGTTAACCCGTTAGCTAACAAAGATGAGTCTGAAAAGCAAATCATCGAGTGGTGCAAGAAGCTTTATGGCTGAAAACCTCGAAAAAGACCTAAAAAATTGGTTAGGAAACGCAATAAAATTAGTGATAGTAGGAATTGGCAACCCCATCCGCAAAGATGATTATGTGGGCTTAAAAATTGTTGAGAACCTGAAAGGCAACTTGTCAGAAAAAGTTCTTTTGTTGGAAGCGGAGACCGTTCCAGAGAACTTCCTTTTAGATATCGAGGAGTTTTCCCCAACGCACGTTATTTTGATTGATGCTGCTTTTTTAGGTTTAAGCCCCGGCGAAGTCAGCCTTGTTGAGGCTGAAAAAATTGTTGATTACTCCTCCATTACAACACATTTGTTGCCCATGAGGATTTTCTGTGAATATGTTAGGCAAGCGACTGGCGCAAAAATTGCTTTGCTTTTGGTTGAACCGAAGGATATGGGGTTCGGTGAAGGCTTAACTGTTGAAGTACAAGAGGCGGCCGAGCGGCTAACAAAAGTTTTGATTGACTTGCTTGGTTAAGTTTCTTTTCTTTTGAAAACATAATTGACCGAAAGAAAGTTCTTTGCCGAGTGAATAATGTATTTCTGTGACTTCAATTTGGTCTTTATTTAACCATTTTGCCAATATTTTTTCTTCTTGCTCTTGGTCTTCAAATGTTCCTCGCCAGTTTAACTCAAGAATAGCGTTGTCTGTCCAGTTGCCAACGTGGTCATGTACGTCGCCTTCTGAGGTGATTGCTGAAAAGATGCACTTCGCCAGTGTAGCGATCAAAACTCCAAAAGTCGTTCTCGTAGTAGTCGTCGTATCCTTCAAGGTGGGTTTCTATTTCGGAGTTTATACCTATATCTTTGATTTCAGTAGCTGTCATTTCTCCGCAACCAGAAACAATTTTTTCTTCACTTGTTTTCATTGCTATACCTACTTCCCACTCACCAATCAACTGCTTAACCAACTCTAACTCTTTTGGTTGCTGAATGCTTTGCGTCATAAAACCAACCTGCAACAAACAGCGTATAAGACATAATAAATCAATGTGATTGGCATTAGGCAACAACTCTAAGACAGTTTAGTTAATTAGCTAGTTTTTAGTAAGCATTGACAGTGAAATTTGTTATGTCTGGAAAAGCCGTTATTATTATGGGTTCAGAGCGGGACTTAGATTTTTCGCGAGAAATAGCAAAGTACCTGAAGCTTTTAGGAGTCACTTACGAGTTTCGAGTTGCTTCCGCACATAAAACTCCACAAAATGTTCTTGACATAATAAAAGAATTTGAAAGCGAAAAAGTAGTTTTTGTAACTGTTGCTGGCCGCTCGAACGCTCTTAGCGCTTTTGTTGACTCAAACTCATCTAAACCTGTGATTGCATGCCCTCCGTATTCTGAAACTTACAGTGGAGTAGACATTTTCTCTTCTCTTCGGGTGCCAAGCGGGATCGGCTCGGTTGTAACTATTGAGCCTGAAGGAGCGGCAATTGCAACTGCGAAAATTTTGGCTCTAGAAGATAGCGCTGTAGCTGAGACAGTTAAAAATTATCAATCTGGCAAGAAGAAAGAACTTGAAAAAGCCAACGAATCAGTGAAGAAACTCAAGTGATGCATAGACCTTATTTCTAACTGCCGCCATATTACATGTAGGGCTTGCTGTCTAATGAAAAAGAAGCTCTTAGTAATTGCTTTAGTGCTTGTTTTGGCGATTGTGAGTCTTGTTGCTGCAGATGAAACCGGAATAATAACTTTTAATATAATTAATAGCTCCAATAGTCATGTTGACATTAACGTTTCCAATAGTACCGTTGAAGGGGAAACAAACTATACTAATAGTCAAGCAGTGGAAAACATTACTCTATCCAATTCCACATTAACATTAAATGTGAACGGACAGAATATCACTATTAGTTCTCAAGGTGGAAACCTTTCAGTAAACACACAAAACCAAACCGTGGCCCTAAATTCTTCTCCTAAGCCTCTTTTAACGGTGTCATTTCTTGGATCACAACTTTCAACGCATACAATCGTGTCAGCCAACGGAACTATCGAATATGATTTTAATGTAACTGTTAGCGTTCCAACCAGGTATGAATTACCCATTCGGAGTGAATGCGACCTCATCTCGGGTTAGTCGGGCGTTGTTACCACTTGTTGATCAATACGATTTGGTCACGAGTAATTTCAACGGTAACGGCAATATTACCTCAGCTCTATGGGTTGATAAGCCTATAGTGGATGGGATGAATACTTTTTGTCTTTTCAGTTACCAACAGCTTAACTCAACGCAGATTGAAGCGTTGACAAATGATTTGTTTAACGCCTTTACATTGGCAATGGACGGTAACGCATAAAAAATCAAAACTTTCCCAATAACTCAACAGCAGGCTTCTTGCAAAGCAATATTTTTAGATAAAGCGATATAAGCTAAAATAGAATACTTTGATAGAATAACAAAACCGCAGGGATAATCGTAATGGGTAGCGTTAAAGACCTCGAAGTAATCAAACAACCAACCTTGCAAACCATGGGTATTGGCAGATTCCATTTTTCAGACCGTTACAGCGTTTTTGATTGGGGCGAGATGCCTGACCACATAGGTGGCAAGGGTGCGGCTCTTTGTTTGATGGGTGCTTATTGTTTTGAACAGTTAGAGCGTAAAGGCGTTAGGACTCATTATCGGGGTTTGGCTGGTGTAAACGGCAGACCGGTCAAGACTAAAGAGGTAAATCAGCCTGAAAGCGTTATGGAAGTCAGTTTAGTTAATGTTTACAAGCCCAAAACAAGTGTCGTTAACGGAAAAATCTTCCACGACTACAGCATGTATAAACCAGATCTCAAGAACTGCCTAATCCCTCTGGAGATAATTTATAGAAATGGCTTGCCTGAAGGCTCATCTGTTTTCAAGAGGCTTGAACAAGGCAAAATAACTTTCAAAGATTTGGGCTTAGACCACTATCCCAAGCCAGGCGAGCAACTTGCCAAACCAATTTTTGATGTAAGCTCAAAGCTTGAAGAGACTGACCGTTACGTAACGTGGGCTGAAGCGCAGAAAATGGCTGGTTTAACAGATAAAGAATTAGCTTATATCACAGCGATTTTGCTTAAAGCGGACGAAACGATAACGGAGATGGCTTCAAAGGCTGGCTTGAAGAATGAAGATGGAAAAATCGAGTTAGCCTTCGACGAAAACAGAGAACTCATGGTTGTCGACGTCGTGGGAACGCTTGACGAATGCAGATTCACTTATGATGGCATGCACGTAAGCAAAGAAATTGCACGTCAATTCTACAAGAAAACCAGTTGGTATAGTGATTTGGAGCAGGCGAAGAAAGAAGCTGAAGCTAAAGGCATACAAGATTGGAAATCGCTCTGCAAGTGTCAGCCTCCAAAACTTGACTCTAAGCTTAAAACAATCATTAGTGAAATGTACATGGCAGCGGCAAATCAAATGACGGGTCGTAAACTCTTTAATGCGCCTTTGCTTGCCGATGTAATAGTCAAGTACAAACAGTACATGAAGGAATAAACATGATGACCAACAGCATTAACCAAGTATTAAAAAAATATAATTCTAAACCGATTCGCATCGGTGTTTTAGGTTCCCACTCAGCACTCGAGATTGCATCAGGCGCCAAGCAGGAAGGCTTAGAAACCGTGGTTGTGTGCCAAAAAGGCAGAGACAAAACCTACACCAAATACTACAAGAACGTTTTTGACCACGTGATCATCGTTGATAAATTCTCAGAAATAACAAATGAAACAAACGTGAAAAAACTCGTTGATTTGAACACAGTTTTTGTTCCTAACCGCTCATTTTCAGTTTATGCTGGCTACGAGGCGATAGAAAACCAGTTTGCTGTGCCTTTGATGGGTAACCGATCAATGCTGCGAACAGAAGAACGCAACACACCAAGAAACCAACTGTACTTACTTCAGAAAGCCGGAATAACCACGCCTAAAATCTTCAAGTCACCAAACGAAATTGACCGCTTAGCCATAGTGAAAGTTCCAGAAAAAGAACGTGCTATCGAACGAGCCTTCTTTTATCCTTCAAATCCTGTTGAATTTGACAAGATGGCTAGCGACCGTATCGCCAAGGGCATAATAACTCAAGAAGCCCTTGATCATGCACTAATAGAAGAATATGTTATCGGCGCAAAATTCAACGCTAACCTCTTTTGGTCGCCATTAACCGACGAAATCGACCTGCTTGGTTTCGATAGACGAATTCAAACAGATCTTGACGGCGTCTTAGATTTGCCCGCCCAAGAACAAATGGAGCTAAACATCTCTACCCAAAACATCGAGATTGGACACATGGGCGCAACAATTCGGGAGAGCCAGATAGAGAAGATCTTTGATGCTGCAGAAAAATTCGTTAATGTTTGCAAGAAGGAGTATCCGCCTGGAATGATTGGGTTGTTTGCGTTGCAGGGTGCGGTTACTAAGGATTTGGAGTTTTATGTTTTTGATGTTAGTCCTCGTGTTCCCGGCTGTCCCTGTGTTGAGCCGACTTCGCCTTACATGAAGTACAAGTACGGCATGGAAGTTGGTCCAGGCAGACGCGTTGCAATGGAAGTTAAACGTGCAGTTAAGGAAGGTAGGCTTGGGGAAGTGGTAACGTGATAACCAATACAGACATCTGCAAAATAGTTGAGAAATACGACCAGAAAAAACTCGCCATAGGTACCTTAGGCTCTCACAGCTCACTTAACATTTTCAAAGGCGCCAAAGAAGAAGGCTTCCGGACCGTATGCATATGCAAAGAAAAAGACGCCATAATGTACAAGAAATATCCGCTTGTGGATGACTTAATCATAGTTAAAGACTTCACAGAACTGCTAAACGAGGAAATGCAGCAGAGACTGCGCAAACTTAACATTATTTTAATTCCGCATGGATCATTTACCGCTTATTTGAGCACAGAACAGTTAACAGATAATCTTTTGGTGCCTATGTTTGGAAACCGCCAGTTGCTTCATTGGGAAGCCAACCGCAAATCACAGGAAGAGTGGCTAAGACAAGCAGGGCTACGTTTGCCAGCAACATTCAAGACGCCCGAAGACATCGACCGATTAATCATAGCAAAGTTGCCAGGGGCCAAAGGCGGAAGAGGCTACTTTCTAGCCAACTCACCCAAATCCTTTTACAAAAAATTCAAAGAACTAGTTAAACGCGGTTTGCTGAAAGATGAAGATTTGGCGGATATTCACTTGCAGGAATATGCGCTTGGCGTTAACGTCTACCCGAGCTACTTTAGCTCAATCATTAATGATGAAGTGGAGTTGCTTGCGATGGATAGGCGTTACGAGTCCGCGGTGGATTCCATCGGTAAAATTCCCGCAGCTGAACAGCTAGAGATAGAGGTTAACCCAACCTACACTGTTGTGGGCAACTTTCCCATAGTGCTTCGTGAATCATTGTTGCCTGAACTTATGCGGATGGGCGACAGCGTGCACAAAAAAGCCAAGGAGCTTGCGCCGCCAGGAATCATTGGACCATTTTGCCTCGAAACCGTTATCACAGATGACCTCAAAATCTTCACCTTCGAAATCTCAGCCCGCATCGTGGCAGGAACAAACGTTGGCATCGGCACCTCACCATATGCTTACCTGAAGTATGGCGAAAACATGTACATGGGCAGACGCATAGCAACAGAAATAAAACAAGCAATAAAGCAAAACAAGCTTTTAGAAGTCGTCGCTTAAATAAGCTGCGTATTTCAAGACTGCGATAATGTCTTCTTTTTTTAATTGTGGATATTCGTCTAATACCTGCTCTATTGTCCAATCGTTGGCAAGAAGATCCAGAATAAACTCAACAGAAAGTCGAGTGCCTCTGATTATTGGTTTCCCGACCCAAAACTTTCGGATCAACCACAATTCTTTCTTCCCAGTCATTAACCATACTAATTCTCACTGCTCTGTCCATAAAGAAAACGAAAATATATACGTCCTCATTGGTTTCGCAATCGAAAAATTGTGGTAGACTAAGAAAGACAAAATTCAAGTAAATCCTCAAAGTTTTGTCTGGTTCTGTTTTTCTTATAAGCCTTCAATACGTCGATCATGTCCAGCCTGTTTCTTTCTCCAAAAATCTCGGTTAAAATCTTCGATGCGCTGCTGTTGCCTGCAAAAAGATATTGGCAAACCGCCGTAACATTCGCCACCCTACGCGTCACGCTTGATGTTTCAAAATCAACAATAAACGCTTTCCCCGACCTATCTACCAGCAAATGTTTGGGTGCCTTGCTGAGTTCTCCATGATCCAAACCCGCCTCGTCAAGCTTAAAGCATTGCTCCAAAACTTCAGCCAAAACCTGGTTCACCGCCGCCTTGTCCTTGTTTTTTTTTAGCCAATTAGGAAGCAACTCGCCATCAATAAGTTGCATTAGCAGAAAATTTTTGCTAGCCGCCACCAACTTCGGAGCCACCCCCACCGAATTTGCTCTCGTTATCATGGCAGCTTCATGAAGTAAATCAGCCCGGTCAGCATCCATTCTGCGAATTTTGACAGCCACCCTCTGCCCATTAAGGAGCGCAATTACCACGATGCCGACAAAACCCTTACCCAACACAGGAACCCCAACACCAAACACGTTGGCTGACCCCGAAAACTCCAAAGCTGAAACGCCGTGGCTGCGCAATTCTTCAATGCGGTTTTGCAGTTCGGTTTCGTTGGGCTTTGGGAAGCATAGAACCGAAGCGTATGGTTCTTGGGTTAACTGGTCAACTGGGATAATTATGGGCTGTTTCACTTGTTGGTTCCTTCGCTCGAGGATTAAGTGGTGGCGAGATTATAAATTTAATATGAGAAGAAGAGAGAATCAGCCATTATCCATCACTTTTTGGGTATTTTGTGGGAATGCACTATAAGCCGCGAACCCTTATGGCTGCAAATGGAACCAAATCAGCAGCGAATCCAAATCAAAGTGGGCAGCCACGTAAAAATCGTGTTGAAGCAGCATCAGCGCAGCGGCACATTAACCGAAGGCACCGTCAAAGACATCCTCACAAACAGCCCAACTCACCCTCACGGAATTAAAGTGCGGCTCACAGACGGCAAAGTCGGCAGAGTACAAACAATAATAAAATAACAAGGTTCTTCCAAAAATTGAAGTCAAGAAGCTAATTAGTGAAGATGTCTCAGAAAAATGTGTGAAACAAATAGCCCGCGAGTATTATGTTGCGCCAATTTTCTACGGACTAGCTGTCTTGGTTGCGTTTTTTAGTGGTGTCTCTAGTATGATCATCATAGTTTCGGTTTCAATATACTATGGTATCACGGTGTCGGGCGGCGAGCAAATTTGATTATTCTTTCAAATTACGAGAATTAAACAAAAAGTTTGTTTGGGAAAATTTCTCTTAAAATTTTTGCATCAGCTTACGTATTCTTTTTGTTTGTATTTAGTTTCTATTTCGTTGAGTGTTAAAGCGGCTTCAAATATGATTGCGTCTACTGTGTCGAAGCCTTGTTTTACGGCAACTTTTATTTGTCCCAAAATTCTTCTCCGCAAAAAGGCGAAACCAGCTTCTCCAAGAATGCTCAAGATTCAAAAATTTAGAAATTGCAGTTTTTTGGGCTGGATTGCCACTATTATCACTCTCAAAAGGGCTAATATTGCTATGTGATTTACTGGGTACTACAACAAACAAGACGGCGACGGGTTTGAGCCATGATATTTTTGGTTTTTTGTTGGTGCACTGGCGCTCTAGCCGTCAGCCTTAATTTAGAACACATCTTATTTTACTATAAGCGTAAGGAGAGGTTTTGTTGAAGAAGACAAAGATCATATGCACAATGGGGCCAGCCAGCCATTCAAAACAGGTTATCGAGAAAATGTTCCGTGCAGGCATGAACGGCGCAAGAATAAACACCGCGTATGGAAATCTCACGCAATATCAATCCACAATTGAGGCGGTTCGTGAAATAGCGGATATTCCCCTAATAATTGACATTAAAGGACCCGAAATCAGACTCAAAGTATCCAAACAAAGAACGCTCAGTAAAGGTGAAGTTTTGGAGGCGGGCTTCAATGGTGAAGAGGTCAGTTTCAACCATGACTTCTATGATGAAATTTCACTTGATGACGTGATCTTGATTGATAATGGAAAAATCCGAACGCATGTGGTTGAAAAGAAAAATCGAAAACTGCGTTTATTAGTTCATGATGACGGTGTCATTGAGGATGGCAAAGGAGTTAATGTACCGAATAAGCATCTTTCAGTACTCACTCTTTCCGATAGAGACTTAGAAATTGTGAATTTTGCCAAGAAACTTGATGTGGAATATATTGCGCTTTCATTTACTCGGAACGCAAAAGATGTGGAAAATCTTTCTCGTCACAAATTTGAAGGCGGGATTATTGCTAAGATCGAGAATTCGGAGGGCGTTCAAAATGTCGCTGAAATTATTGAAGCCGCCAACGGAATAATGGTGGGTCGAGGCGACTTAGGCGTCGAAATTGAACCTGAGAAGGTTCCGTTGGTTCAGAAATCGATCATAAAAATGTGCAATCAGAGAGGTAAGCTGGTTGTTACAGCTACTGAAATGCTTGAATCCATGGGTCATCAGCCTAACCCTACAAGGGCGGAGGTGAGTGATGTCGCAAACGCCATCCTTGACGGGTCAGATGCAATTATGCTTTCTGGCGAAACCGCCGTAGGACAGTACCCCGTAGAAGCCGTTAAGATGATGACGCGAATAGCCAACGAAAACGAGAAAGCAGCCAAAAGCAACGTCGAGGGCGCCCCTTCACCAACGTATCCGATACAGTAAGCAAAGCAATCCAAGACATATGCCAAAGCATGCCCATGAGCAAAGTCATAACCTTGACACGATCAGGCTACACGGCCCGAATGATAGCCCGCTTCAAACTAACCCAGCCAATAATTGCCGTCACTCCAGAAATTAAAGTCAAAAGACAACTAGAGCTAATCTTTGGGGTTCAACCAGTTTTCATAAATTACCTCGATGAAAAAGACCGCATATCCGCAGTTACGACCCAACTTTGCCAAATGCAATTACTTGGCGATAAAGAAACCGTCCTGTTCACTGCCGCCGAAAGAACCACAATGAAACATGCCAGCAACTCAATAGAAATACATAAAATTGAAGAACTTCTAAAGTTTGCTTCTCTATAATGATGCCCATCTAAATGGAACGCGCTCAATTAACTCTTGGACTCTTTTGAAGAGCTTCCTGAAACACTCTTTTTCGGATCTTCTTCATGCCTCTTCTTCCATCCACAGAGTCAGGTTTGTTACAGCATCCAACGGTGCCCACTCGTTAAGAATTTACGGGAAAATGGCGCGGGAAAAGTCTGTGCTTCGCAAGCCATCACTTTCAATGTTAACGGAAAAAGTCCGCCAACCGTTATTATTAATGCGGCTTTGGTAGCCTTGTTGCTTTAACTTGCGTATTTATTTTTAAGCGTAATCGCCCAAAAAAATGACTTAAACCTTTTCATCTCCTAGAGTACAACATACAAGTGTATTGGAACTGTTTTTTTTCTTTGTGTTTTAAGTTGCTTTTTTGATTTGAGGTTTGAATTAGTTGCAGGTCACGTATAGAAAAGTATGGAAACGAACAGAAACGTATGGAAAAGAATGGAAACTTACAGAACAGTAATAAAAATATTGAAAGGGTTTATGACCCATAGGCGGAACAAATTTTGCCGCTGACGCAAACGTAATATTCAAGGTTCAATTACAGAATCAGAATCGCTTTCCAATACTAAAAGGTTCGAAGGCAATACAAATTTGAAGCTTCTCAAATGATTAACATTACTCAAATTGTAAATCATTTTTTGGCGGTCGGATTCGTCGTCTATGCACATTGTGCTAGGCGTCGATGTTTTTCAGTTTTTTTGCAAGCTCTTTCAGATTGGTTTTTTGCATCAGGGCTTGATTTATCTGCAGGTTACGTGTAAAAAAGTGTAAATAAGTTTAAAAAAGTACAAAAAAGTATAAAAAAGTGGTTCAAAGGTTAATGTTTTGGAGATTTCGCTTTTAATTTGTGGCTTATAGATTTAATAGGAGCGTCTGTTGCAGATTAGCCTAACTTAAAGTGTTTATGATGCCGCGGTTCAAGCAAATCAGCCAGATTCAAGAACAAATGGGTAAAAAAGAATTTATTCGAAACATAGGCATAATCGCGCATATAGACCATGGCAAAACTACTCTTGCTGACTCTCTTTTGGCGGGTGCTGGTTTGCTTTCTACGGTTATGGCTGGTCAAGCTAGGGTGCTTGATTATTTGGAAGAAGAGCAGAAACGCAAAATCACCATTAAAACAGCAAACATAAGCCTGCTCTACAAAACCCCCGACAACCACTATTTGATCAATCTTGTCGATACTCCAGGGCACGTGGATTTCACGGGCAAAGTCACCCGAGCCCTGCGGGTTATAGACGCCGCAGTTGTGGTTGTCGATTCTGTCGAGGGAATTATGGCGCAAACCGAAATCGTCACGCGGCAAGCACTCGAAGAACGTGTCCAACCAGTGCTTTTCATAAACAAAGTTGATCGCCTCATAATAGAATTGCATCTAAGCGAAGAACAAATCCAAAAAAAACTTGACAGCATCATCAGCAGCTTCAACGACCTCATAGAGCTCTACTGCGAAGAACCCTTCAAAAACCAATGGAAAATTGCTGCTTCACTTGGCAACGTGGCTTTTGGCGCAGCCCTGCATGGCTGGGGCTTCACAATGGACACGGCAAAACAAAGACGCATAAAATTCTCAGACATAGCCCAATCCTACGCTAAAGGCGAAGATGCGAAGCTGCAGAAGGCTTTCCCTGTTTATGAAGCTGTTTTTGAAATGGCAATCAAGAAGCTTCCAAACCCAAAGCAAGCGCAAGAGTATAGGATTGAGCGGATTTGGGATGGGCAAGTTAATTCGTCGATTGGCAAAGCATTGGTTGACTGCAGCGATGAGGGACCTGCCGTGTTTTGCGTGACTCATGTTCACTCAGGTGGTAACGGCGATACAGTTGCCACAGGAAGATTATTTTCAGGCAAAATTCAGAAAGGCGATAAACTGCATCTTGTTGATGCTCTAACTGAAACCGTTGTTAACCAAGTCGCCGTTGACATGGGCTCTTTTAGAGAAGAAGTCAATTCTGTTCTATCAGGTAACTTAGCCTCTTTAGTTTTGTCTGGTGAGGTTAAGGCAGGCGAAACCCTCGTTGATGTGGCACATAAGGCAGATATGGTTCCTTTCGAAGGCATATGCTACATTTCTGAACAGGTCGTCACATTAGCGATTGAACCAAAAAATCCGCAGGATATCCCAGTTTTGTTTGAGGGATTGGAGAAGCTTGCAAGAGAAGACCCGAATCTTAAGGTGACGGCGGATAGGCAAACTGGTGAGTACCTTCTTAGCGGCATGGGTGAGCTACATTTAGAAGTCGCGCTGAAGCAACTAAAAAGCTCCACTGGCTTGAAGGTAGGAGTATCTTCGCCTCGTGTGGTTTATATGGAAAGCGTCGAGACAAAAGGTGCTGCAGCTTTGGCGAAAAGCCCAAATAAACTGAACAGTTTTTGGGTGCAGGTTGAACCCGACGGACAAGAAAAAACAAAATCGTCTGAAATTGAAGAGTCAGGCAGCATTCTTTCCGTTGATGAACATCGGAACCTGCTTTTAGACTGCAGCGACAAAACCGAGCCTGTTTCCGAGGAAGTTTTAGAAGCCATCATCGGCGGCTTCGAATTCGCGTGCAAGGCAGGTCCACTTTGCGGTGAACCAGTACGCCACCTAAAAGTAAACCTCATTGATTTGCAGCTTAACCAAGAATTCAACTCAACCGAAGTTATGCGGGGAGTAGGAAAAGCGGTCTTCGGATCTTTCTTAACCGCGCAGCCAATTTTGCTTGAGCCTATTTACAAAATAATAATTACTGTTGCGTCGGAGCTTTCTGGGGAGTCTTCAAGGATACTCACGAGTAGGCGTGGAAAGGTGACATTGTTTGAGCAGAAGGGGCTCCTAACAGTCATCACTGGCTTTATTCCTGTAGCTGAAACATTTGGGTTTTCAAAAGAACTTCGCTCTGCCACTTCGGGAAGGGCGTTTTGGCAATCATTTTTTGATCATTGGGAAAAACTGCCTCCAAAACTATCTTTGCAAGTCATAACTGATCTGCGCCAGCGAAAAGGTCTCTCGCCAGAGGTACCTAAACCAGAAAAATTCATGGAGTAAACCTGCAATGCGGCTTGATGTCCCATTTGATTTGGATTTTTCACTTTGCTGTGGACAGGTTTTCCGCTGGAAAAAGATAGATGGCTGGTGGTACGGGGTTGTCGGCGAAAACATCATTAAAATCCGCCAAAACGGCACCGAACTAGAGTTTACTGGAGTCAGCGAAGATTTTGTTCGATATTATTTTGGTTTAAACGATGATTTAAGCAAAATCAGCCTCCGCATCGGAAAGGACAAATACGTCAAAGAGGCTTTGCGCCGATTTGAGGGGTTGAGGATTGTTCGCCAAGTGCCATGGGAATGCATCATTAGCTTCATCTGCGCAACTTACAAAAACATAGCTGCTATCGAACAAATGCTAAGCAAACTTTCCGTAAAATTCGGCGAAAAAAAATGTTTTGACGGATACGATTTTCACATTTTCCCAACCACTGAAAAGTTGGCCTTTGCAAGTGAAAACGGGCTTCGCGAGTGCGGTTTAGGCTACAGGGCAAAATATGTGCAGGCAACAGCGAAAAAAATCTACGACGAAAAAATTGACCTTGCAGGCTTCAAAGCTCTGCCTTACCTTGAGGCACGAAAAGCGCTTGTTGAATTTCCCGGCGTGGGCTTGAAAGTGGCTGATTGCGTGCTGCTTTTTTCGCTTGAAAAAATGGAGGCGTTTCCAGTGGACGTTTGGGTTAAACGTGTAATTCTGAACCACTATGCAGACCAGTTGCCCGAACCATTTGTAAAGAAACTGTCAAATCATGATTCGCTCACTAATAGTGAATACGAAAAGATCAGCGCTTTTGGCAGAAGCTACTTTGGAAAATACGCAGGCTACGCCCAAGAATACCTCTACCACTACGAAAGAACACGTCGTTAAACCGCTAGGTTGATTGTGGAAAAGCGGAAAAATGTTTAAGTAATTTACCTTAAAGCAGTTTGCAAGCGGATAGTCGCAAAATATAAAAAGTAAGGGCTCAAAATATTATTCAGGGGCAACCAATGAAGCGGTCAAGCGCCATATTTCTAATTGCAGTTCTGGTTGTTTCGACTTCAGCGTTAGTTTACTTCTCAATGCCTGATATTCATTATTATTCTTACAGCATTTTGACTGAATATCAAAAGAATGGAGATCATTGGTACACTATTTATGTAGAGGATAACAGTTCATTAAACGGAACTTTTACAACCATTTCATGCCAGAACAAAGGATTGTTTGCTAGCTCATTTTCCATAATTATAACTTTAGAAAACGCATATTTTTCATCCAATCAAGGCGAGTCTAATGGGGAAACCAACGGCACTGTTGCAGAAATACCCTATATTTTACAGCCCATGGAAGAGAACATTACAGCAATTCCCTTTGTAATTAATTCAACGCACTTTACTATATCAATCTCGGTAAAAACAAGTCAGACATTTATTAGGTATTCGGAGGACAACTGGGCTGGGCAAAGTGTATTCCAGTATGGCGGATATAACAATACCTTGCGATGCGTGGCACTTGCATAAACAATCGTTTGCCGTCTTATTTATTTTTATATTTGGTATATTGACTATCTTTTCCTGAAATTATTTCCGCTTTCTTCTTTGTATTTTTCATAACTTAATTCACCATTTGAACAATCCAATTGAGGATGGCGAAAAAGTCATAGTTACATTATCAAATGGGCATAGGAGATACAACCATAAACTCTGTGACGTAGCATCAAGAATATAGTCAACCACAAAAAACTGAATGCCCCTTCGCTTCCCCTCTATTCTCACATAAAGTGGGGCAATTTTAAGAATACGAAAGTACACACTATTTTTAGCACCAACATTCTGAGAAATGTCCTTTTAAAACATACAAAAAAGGAAGTAATATACATTTTTATCTAAAAAATATATGTGCTTATGACTCGTTTTAATTCTCATAGATGAAATTTTTCGGCGCCAATTAGTTAGCAACGCTAATAAGCGTTTGCAAGCATAAGACTCATGAAAGAAGACGTCAATTATACGAGGAGAGAAAAAATAAAAATGGTTAAAACTCGTATAGCGTTTATTGCGCTATTTCTTCTTGTGATACTGATTCCTACAAATCTGATGTCTGGCGTAAAAGCTCAACACGTAAGCGTAGCATGGGGCGAACCAACGACAATAGGAAATGGGAATGAAACTGCCGCAGATAGTTATACGGCTTCTTACATAACAAATTTGGCGAATGGTTGGGGTGATTGGGTCGCAGCTGATTTTTACGGCAGCAGTACTACTCCCTATAACGTATACACGTCAAATGACCTAGTTCGTAACTATCCTTGCTATGATTATCTGGCAACCTTTCACGTTGGAGATATATGCAGCTTTTTACCCTTACGGTCATAATGAAATTGCTGGGTGGTATTGGGATGATGAACAGGGGGCTTGGGTTCCATATTACACGCTTGTTGTCGATGGATACGTTAGACACTATGCATACTACAGTTATTATGGGTACGGTTATACTGGTATAGAAGATTATTGGCTATCGGCTTATACGAGCTGGAAGAATCAGTTCACCTTCCTTTGGACGTGTACCGAAGCAGATTGCCCGATTGGCTACTGTATGCTTAAAGATTCAAACGGCCAACTTTGTTATGGCGACTATGTCGACAGTTACTACTATTTTGACATTGATCATGGTACTGGACTGGTGGGAATGCCTTTAGCTTGGACTGGAAACACTGATATGGCAAAAGACGGCTATTCAAGCCCCGATATTGGAAGTAATTTTTACATAAGCTTTTGTAATACCTCTTTAGGATTATGTGATCAAGCGGAATTTGGTACCTATAATTACGGTGATTTCGTTAGGGACTTCTACTATCACGCTCTAGTGGATCATTTTTCAATTCAATATTCACTTGATCTGGCAATGGTGAATTGTGGGGTTAACGGTTTTTCCAACTCATGGCTATATCAAGGCTACTATGTTGACAATTATTATTGCAAAATGAAAGTCTTAGGAAACAGCGATAATACTCTACCATATTACTGAGGGAGAATGAATGATTAACAAAAAAGTCTATACCGCGTTTACTCTTATGTTCATAGTTGTTTTCGCATTTGCACAGATACCGCAGATATGTTTTGCGCAGCAAACACAAGTCGATCAAGATAAAGCCCGTTTGGTAATGTCCAGCGTACTTGGGCTTGACTTAACAAAGTATACGGTAGAGTTAACAAATTATGTCGTAGACAACCCAGCTGTTTTCGGAGGAATGACTCGTGAAACGATGGTGTTTAATCTTACATCAGCTCAAAATTCGCTATCCGTGCTTTGCGCGTTCGTCAATAACACGCTAACTTTCATGAAGTTATCTCCAGTTGGCGGTGCATATTCATCAATAAATGTTCAATCCCCTCAATCTTCTGGGAGCACCTTGCTTGACGCCACAAAAAACGCGGTACAAAGGTACTATAGTTACTCTGGTTTGCAAACCGCTTCTGACGCGCTAAACATACTTGACAGCGTTAGTGGCACAACGCCCGTTAACGTTACAGAAGGCAACTTAAAACTTAAGGTTATGACACCAGATAATTTCAACTCAACAAATATTAGTTGGACCAGGAGCATCAACGGAGCTAACTATCCCACTCGCTTTTCACTTGACTTTGCTAATAGTGTATTGGTTGATTTGTTGGACTTTTCAAGCTTCTACTCGATAGGCAATACAACAATCGCCATCTCAAGAGACCAAGCCATAAGCATAGCCCAGAAAGAAGCATTTAGCAATAATAGACTAAACACAACTTTAGCAAACGGCACTATGTCGACAGTAACTCTTGAATTGCCTAATCAACCTCAGGATATTGAACTCAATACTGCTTGTAGACAACCACTAGTGTATTCTCCACTCTGGCAGATTCAGTTTTTCTCTAGCAATCCTGTAGGCAGTACAGTTGGATATCAAGTTGGCATTTGGGCCGATACAGGCGAAATACAGTACAGTCATTTAGTAACTCATTTTGGCGTTGACAATGCTGGCATGATAACTAACAATTTTCCAGCATCTACACCGACAAGCGCAGCTTCTATACCGACAGGCGGCGGATCTACTGAGACAGGCGTTCAAGGTGGAAATTCAGCTAATCAAAGCATAACTTTGCTTATTGTCGGTATCGTAATGGGGATAGCTTTTAGCGCAGCATTAATCTTTTTAAAACAAAAACGGAATAAATAGCGCCTCTCTTTCCCTTTTTTTATCTAATAATTTTTGTTAATTACTCAAAATTGATTCCATTGTGAAAGGTTGGATAAATTGATATTTCATCGGAGAATTATTTTTTGCCTCAATAATTAGCGTGGCTATATGCTTCCAATCTTTAAAAACAAGGACTCACAGCATATTTTTAATGCAGCTGTTGAGAAGAAAAGCTTTAGACTTATATTTGAAAGAAAGAATATTTGACGTTAACGAATTTGTAAAGAGTAATCAAGAAATCTGATTGAGCAATCAATGAGGAAGTACTTTAGAAAAACATTTTAAGCTTTGAAAGCATTAAGAAATTTTAACCTTAATAGCTGTCTCAAAGGCATTTAAATCACAATACTAAAAGTATTGTTATGTTTAAATATCGTTTGAAACAGCAATATTAAGAGTATAACAAAGTGGGCCCGTGGCTCAGCTCGGTAGAGCGCCAGACTCATAATCTGTTGGTCACCAGTTCAAATCCGGTCGGGCCCACCACTACAATTTAAGAGCTAACGCGTATGGGAGACGTTTACTCGAAACAAAATTATGTTTACGCGATGGCTGAATCTATCAAACGTCATCAGTTTTCGGTCGGTTTGTTGCTGGTGTTTTTTGGGGTGGCTGATTTATGGTTTGTTATGCCCAACATGTATGCTGCTTTAGTGGGCGGTTGGCATGCTGATTGGCGCTTTTTCTATTTTTATATGCCTCAGTGGGTTTTCACCGTTCCCATCCTTCTTATAATGATCTTAGTTGGGACCTTAATGTTAAGCGCTTACTGCCTAAGGGGTATTAACTCCGAAAGTCATGACAACAAACAACACGCGGCAATATTGGTAGCTGCCCTTGGATTCACTTATCAGGTAATTGGAGCGTGGCCTTTCTGGGGCAAAGCCTATCCGTGGCCTTGGCAAGCGGAAATCGCAAAATATGGAAACCTGCTAGTTTTGCCCCTTTTCATCGGAAGCCTATTGGCTTTAATAATTGGTGCTGCATCGCTGTATAGACATAGCAAAATTTATCGTCAAAAGCTCCTCGAAATCAGCTAGATATGTTTGAGTGAAAGTTGGCTGTATTTCTTTTGCTTCTGAAAAGAGCAAACAAATGGCCTATCTCCCTCTATACTTTTTGAGATGATTTGAAGCGAACTATTTCAACTAAGACCCTGTTTGTCTAGCTCTTTGGGTGTGCTTTTTTTGTATAGGATTAAAGCCACACATACTGCAACTATTGCAATGGCCATGGCTGCAATCAGCGTTATTGTTTGAAGAGGTTCTGTGTTTTTTGTTTGAGAATTGTTTGATGTTGTCTGGGGTGCAGGTGCAACGTTGGAGTCGATGGTGAAGGTTATTGTTTGTGAGGTGAAGTATACCGGGTTTGATGCTCCTGTGTTGTGAGAATTGTCCTGAGCATAGACTGTTATGTTGTGTTCGCCATCTACTAGTGTAGGAAGAGTAGCGTTTCCTGATATTGTAAAGTTGTAGCCGTCCAAGGCATACCACGTGTGAGAGGTAGTTGTGTTAACGTAGAATGTTAGTGGAATGTTGTCTGGCGGGTAAGTTTGCCCGTTTTCTGGACTTAAAATTTTGATCGCTGGAGGTGTCGTATCAGTTTTTAGTGACACCTGGCAAAGTATTGCGGTGAACCCGTTTGTGTCTTGGCCGTAACTGGCTTGTGTTCCCGCCATGGCAAATTTGAGATTCTCATACTCAATTATGCTGTACACTCCTGTAAACACATGTTCTCTAACATCAGGCGATAAAGAATCATACATCTGGTTGAAAACTACATTGCCAGATGCATCGGTTATTATCATGGTCGCATAATCGCCCGCCATTACGTAGCCTCCATCAAACGCTCCGCGATGGAGTAAATTCCCGCACCATCATAGGTTTGATTCCATAATTCGTTGCCGGATGAGTCAGTCTTAACCAGCCATCCATCATGACCGCCAGTTTCGCTGTTCACTGTCCAGCCTACCATGGCGTAGCCTTCGTCTGTTGACTGAATCACAGATTCCGCCGTAGCTGATGACGTAGTTGCTGCATAGGTCTGGTTAAATAGCAATTGCCCAGACTGATCGGTTTCCGTTAATCCGAAAGCGTCAGGATACTGTACCGCGAACACGATTCCACCGTCGCTTGATTCAATAGCCGAGGATGCAGTTGAGCCAGCATAAGTTTGATTCCACTCAATAATGCCTGAAGCGTCCGTTTTAACCAGCCAGGTGCTTCTGCTTGCCTCAATAGAAGAGTTTGTGTAGCCCGCTAATAGGTATCCGCCATCGCTTGTCTGTATTACACTGTTAGCGGCGTCATCTTGTAGGTAACATAAGTCATATTCCACTGCTCGTTACCGTTATCGTCAGTTTTAACCAGCCACATATCAAACCCTCCTGCCCCAGAAGAATTAGTAAAGCCTGCCAAAGCAAACCCGCCATTCCTGGTTTGAATAACACATTTTGCGGTATCGTCTCCCATGCCGCCGTAGGTTTCATTCCAAGCATAAGCTTGATAGTAACAACTGGTGCCCCACAGTCGTTGCACCGTTTTTATTAGCCACATGTCCGATCCTCCAGCCCCATACGATTCCGTGTAGCCCGCAAGCGCGAACCCTCCATCATTGGTTTTGATGATAGAGTAGACTCGATCATCCTTTGGTCCGTTAAAAGAGAAAGTATTCGCTGAAAGTTGCCCTAAGGCTTTGGCTGGAGCTGCAGAATAAAGAGTGGCTGTCGAAATCGATAGTAAAAGTGCACCGACAAGAAGAATTGAACCAAAACGTTTAGAGCGAGAACATTTCAAAGCTGCCATCGCTAAATTCCTTCAATAGTCATGAAGTATTTTTCAGTATTTAAAGCCAGTTAATAGACAGCCTAACGCTATGAACTAACCTATCAGTTTTTTTGCGGAGATTAAGTCAATTGCTTTTTTCTTATTTAAATTGGAGGTGTTACGCTAAGCTTCATTCAAGGTTTTGGTCAACGATTTCCTTGATTACGTCATTAACCAACATTATTTTGGCGTCATAGACGTTTTCTAAGTATTTTAGGGCTTGTTCTTGGTCTTTTTGGGTGAATGCTTCTACCCCATCTTGGGCGATTACTATGTGGTAGCCTCTGAAGAAGGCGTCAGCTGCCGTATGGCGAACGCACATTTGCGTGTGCAAGCCTCCAAGAACCACCGTTTTCACCGCATCACCCTTATACAAGCTTCTCAGCAACGGCTCTAAGCCTGTCTCGAAAAAGCCGCTGTAAGTGCGTTTCTCCACAACATAATCTTTGGTTTCGTCGGGCTTGAGTTCAGCAATAACTTGCGCCCCCGGCGTGCCTTTTATCGCGTGGTTGCCCCACTTCCGCACAACCTCAACATCTTGCGGGTAATGCGCATCGATACTATAGATGACTGGCACATCGTTTTCTCGCTGCCACTAAAAGTCTCTGCAGAGGCGGGATAATGTTTTTTGCCGTTTTAACCATCAGAGGTCCAGAGACAAAGTCATTTTGTACATCCAAAAGTATGATAATGGGCTATCCAAAAAAATTCATTTCAATAAAAAGAGACTATAGAACAAATTATTTAGTTTTGCTTATGGGGGAGTCTTGAGCGAATATGGTCCGACGGTGAGTTTCTTTGAGCCATCAGCAGTGATTAGAACAGTATCTTCAATTCTGACTCCGCCATACCCGGGCAGGTAAATTCCAGGCTCATCAGTCACCACGTTACCAGCGGCTAATACTTCTTGGCTGTCCGGGCTCAATATCGGTGCCTCATGAACTTCCAACCCTACCCCATGCCCGAGATTGTGAACGAAAAACTCGCCAAAACCCGCCGATTCAATCGATTGCCTCGCGGCCCCATCAACATCTTTAGCTGGAACATTGGGTTTAATGGCTTGGAACGCTTTTTGATGAGCTTCTTTGACCGCATTACAAATTTTGTTTTGTTTTTCTGTCGCTTTTCCTGCTGTGAAGGTTCGAGTCATGTCTGAGCGATAAAATCTGTAAGTTGCACCCAAATCAACAACCACTAAGTCGCCTTCACAGATTGTTCTGTCTGAGCAGGATCCATGAGGAAAAGCTGAGCTTGAGCCTGAAGCAATTATTGTGTCAAAACTTACTCCGTCTGAACCTTTTTTGCGCATGGCATATTCGATTTCGGCTGCTACCTCTTTTTCTTTGATGCCCGGCTTAATGGTTTCACAAGCTACCTGCATTCCTTCACTTGTCAACTTGCAAGCGTCGCGTATAAGCTTGATTTCCTGTTCATCTTTGATTTTTCGGAGTTCATGAACAAAATTGTTGGCTGATTCAAGTTTTTCTTCTCCGCCCAATGCCTTAGAAAGGGCTCGCCAACTTTCAATTGGCAAACTGTCCACAGCAAACTTGTTTGACTTCGATGGGGCTGCATGGTTGGCGATATTCTGCATTAGGTTTTCGCCCCGTTTTAGAAGCTCCACAGATAAGCCGCGGGTTTCTGCCTTTGCCTGCTCATAATTCACGGTTGAAACGTAAAGGATGCTTTCACCTTCTTTGGGAATTAGCAGTGCGGTTGCTCCTTGAAAGCCAGTGAAGTACGTTAAGTTGGCGCCGTTAAAAATTATGAAATAATTGAAGTCTTTTTGGAACGCTGATTGCTTTAACGCGTCTATTCTGTTCAACGTTGTCGCCTGTTAGAAAGAGGATGTGTTTTTGGTTGGTTTAAGTTTTCGCTTGTACTCTTTGCGTTATGCAATTAAAGACCACTCGATTTTCGCCCTGAGATTTTACACCGAATAGCCATTAACTTAATATAGATTTTAGTTGACTTGCATAAACATACTCGGGGAAAAAAACATGTTCTCATACGCAGGAAAAATTTTACATGTTAACCTCACAACAGGAGAAACAAAAACAGAGCCACTATCCGAAGATATGGCAAAAAGCTACATCGGCGGCATAGGACTCGGCATACGTCTACTTATGGACAATTCAAAACCAGGCACCGACGCCTTTGACCCAGATAACCCAATAATCTATTGCACTGGCCCGTTAAGCGGCACCATGGGTCCAACAGCCGGAAACGGCTACGCAGTTGTTTCCAAGTCACCAGCCACTGGCGGAGTTGGCGAAGCTAAAGCTCACGGTTTCTTTGGTCCTGACCTTAAACGTGCAGGATACGACGCAGTTGTCATTACGGGTAAAGCGCCAAAATTATCTTACCTTTGGATTGACGATGATAAAGTCGAAATCCGAGACGCGGGATACCTCAAGAACGCAACAGTTAATGATACAGATAACAAAATCCGAGACGAACTCGGAGACTTTTATATTCGCGTTTCAGCCATCGGCGAAGCAGGAGAAAAACTCTGCAGGTTTGCAGCAATAATAAATGATGAGTTCCGCGCAATCGGTCGCACAGGAATGGGCGCAGTAATGGGCTCAAAAAACCTCAAAGCCGTCGCTGTAAGAGGAACAAAAGACGTTAACGTAGCAAACCTTGAAGGATTCAAAGAATTTATCAAAATGATTCATGAACGCATGAAAGGTCCAGCAACCAAGAAATATAAAACCTTGGGCACACCCGAAAACGTTCTGGTTCTCAACTCGCTTTCAGCCCTGGCAACAAGAAACTGGACAAACGCCACATTTGAAGGAGCAGACAAAGTCAGCGGCGAATACCTAAACGAGCACTTTGTAAAGAAAATTGTTGGTTGCGCAACTTGCGGAATGCGGTGTGACCACATTGCAGTTGTTCCCGAAGGACCATACAAAGGCTCAACCTCAAGACTTGAATTCGAGTGCCTTTGGAGCATGGGACCATTATGCGGCGTTGACCGTTTAGACGCAATTATTGAAGCAATGCGAATAGTCAACGAATACGGCATGGACGGCATATCCATCGGCGTCGTTGTTGCATTTGCAATGGACCTCTATGAGCATGGAATAATTACCAAAGAACAAACTGACGGAATAGACCTCAAATTCGGCAATGCAGAAGCACTCATCGCAATAATTCACAAAATCGGCAAACGTGAAGGCTGGCTTGGCAATATTCTCGCGGAGGGTGTTGAGAAAGCTGCACAAATGATCGGTGGAGACGCTTACAAGTACGCTTGCCACATTAAAGGCTTAGAACTGCCCGGCTATGATCTTAGAACATTAAAGACTGCAGCTCTTGGCTTCAGTGTCAGTTTCCGTGGAGCATGCCACCTAAGAAACGGCGCATATTCACCTGACGTTAAAGGCAAAGTAAACCGCTTCAAAATTGAGAAAGGCAGAGGCAAAATGATCACTGACGAAAGCCTCATGTACAACATTATTGACTCACTCATCGTTTGCAAATTCAGCAGAGGCACATACTACGACGGCTGGAAAGACCTAGCCACCTACTACACCTTAGCCACAGGCATCCCAATCACAGTTGAAGAAATGGCAAAAGACGGCGACAGAATAGAAAAC
>Ga0182021_10001934_pt1 | contig 24162 bp, 21 predicted proteins | sample 612E3MmetaG_FD_120493 | JGI IMG/M metagenome (GOLD analysis project Ga0182021, IMG submission 120493) | Permafrost microbial communities from Stordalen Mire, Sweden - 612E3M metaG (Illumina Assembly) | ecosystem: Environmental > Terrestrial > Soil > Wetlands > Permafrost | place: Sweden... | reverse complement strand
TTTTTCTTTTTTCAATAAAAATAATTAAATCAGAGCTTTCAGCTTTATTCATACCAATTATTTCATTCTTTTCCGGGGCGAAATATATTGTTTGTCCGTTACCAAATACAGCAACTTTATATAATTCATTGTCTTTAAAAAATCCAATCATATTCCTGCCTTTGATCTGGTTAAACTTATTTGAATCAGCCATGGAAATAATAAAACAATTACCGTATAAATCGGCAGTATTGGGTTTTTTATTTGCCATGTGCAATTCAATATAGTTCGAAGTTAGCTGGTTCTCATCAGACCATAATACAGGTAAGTGAAACAACCGGATTGTTGAATCGGCCGTTGTATATGAAAGAGAATCGCATTTCCCCTGCATATCCTGCTTAAAAATCTTCACATGGAAATATGCCCTTACTATTTTTTCCTTTCCGGTACTATCTGTGACAGAAACAAGAGTATCTGCATGAACGTACATGGTGTCTTTGTCATTATAATTCATAAACACCGAACTATCAGTAATCATTGCATATTCAGGTTTTTCACGGTATCGTGCATAATTTCCTGTAATTATTACCTGTTGGCTTGAATCGATTAACCAGATATTTTTAAAAGCTTTTCCTATTCCGTTATCTCTTTCGTAATAGAGGCTGTCGCCTTTTAATAATTGTTTGTTCGATTTCAGATAGGCATTTTTGTTGAATTGCGAAATATTGGTAGAGGTATTATACCAGCCATTTTCGCAATAAATAAAATCTTCTTTCGATGTGATATTTGTTGGCCCGAAAAAATATGCAATTTTGCTGACGGTATTGTACTTTAAGGTATCGGATTTGATCAAATATTTAGGATTATTGATTACAACATTTTTCCGATAGTAAAACATTTTCTGTTTTGCATAATAATAACCTATTTCACTGGTTAAGGTATTTTCACCATTAACAATTTTGCCTCCGTTAATGTAATTGCCAATATCTTCCGCAATTTTGAAATCGAGATATTCAGTTGTAAGGGTAGATTCTTTGTCAATAAGTATGACATGATTTCTAACCCGGGCAATTTTTGTATTTCCGTCATATTTTAATAACTCTCCAAATAAATGCAAAGTATCGCCCTGATGAATTCTAATATTTCCAAATGCATCGATAAAGTTTTTTTCGGAATAGAAATATGCGGAATCGCAATACATAATGGCATTTTCGTGTTTGAACTGTACATTTCCTTTTAACTTTTTAGCATTTGTTCCTGAATTTTTATCAAATTCTATTGTATTGGCATGAAGAATTTCTATTTGTTTCTTTTCCTGGGCTATTACAGTGCAGTTAATCCAATTAAGAATCAGGATTAATCTTAAAAATATTTTATTAAAATATTTGAATCGGATTAACATTCGTGGTAATAAATGTTTTATAAAATTCTAATAATAAGGCCAAGAATAACTTTTATCATTCAAATAAAGAAATTTCGAAAAATTATCACTGTGGGAGGCAATTTCTTAATCACAGAAACCAGCTAATTACATTTTTTCTTTTAACCAACCTTTGTTTTTAAAATTACACGATTTGAACTCATCATCAATATGGATATAGGTTGATTTCTGTTTTTCAGTAACCCAATTTGTTATAATGTTCTGTTTTTTTCGTTCGATAGCCATATCCTGCATAAGCTGGTAATCGTCTGTTAAATTGGCTTTATGAGGATTTGTACGTGAAATAAGCTTAATAACTTTGTAGGCGTCCTTTTTATTCTCGTCTTTGCTTAAAAATGGCTCCGACATTTCCCCGATTTTTAATTTTTTAATAACGTAATAATCTTCCTGAGAAAGCTGGTCTAATTCGAACCTGGTAGAATTAGTGGCCTGATTCACAACTTTGCCTCCGTTTAGTCTCGAATTCTTATCGGCTGAAAAATAAATAGCCGCTTTTTCGAAAGAAAGGCTATCCTTTTTTATCAAATCTACAATAGTATCGAGAGCCAAAAGTGCATCTTTAATCTCCTTATCGGTAGCATGAGGTTTCATTAAAATATGCCTTGTATCGATTTTATCCTCACGCCGGCCTACCATTTGAATAATGTGATATCCGAACTGTGATTCGACAATATTTGATACTCCATTCTCTTTCAGGTTAAAAGCAACTCTTGCATAATCGGGATCTAATTCACCTTTACTCATAAATCCAATATCACCTCCGTTACGGGCAGATCCAACATCTTCGGAATAAAGAACCGCCAGGGTAGAAAATTTTTCACCGTCAAGTATTCTTTTTCGCAACTCGAGAAGCTTTTGTTTTACCTGATAAATTGACTGCTCCGAATATGGGGGATATCGGACTATCTGCAAGTATTCGACCTGAGAATTTACAAGCGGGATGCTATCCGAAGGCATATTTTCATAAAATTCTTTAACCTCGGAAGGAGTAATTTTTGTATTTCCTGCAATTTCCCCCTGCATCTTTTGAGTAATTAATTGTTCTCTGAGCGATTGTCTCATATCTTCCTTTATTTGGAAAATTGAACGATTAAAATAGGCTTCGAGTTTTTCTTTTGACCCAGCCTGATCGATAAAATATTTAATCCTGTTTTCCAGTTGGGATTCAACTGTAATATCATTAACTTCCACACTATCGACCTTTGCCTGGTTGACTAATAGTTTTTGTATCAAAAAATTTTCGAAGATTTCGCATTTATCAGAATGCAGTCTTTGAGCTGCCATTTGAAGGTATTGGTTCTCGATATCGGATTGTAACACCGTGCTTCCTCCCACAACTGCAACTATTTTATCTATCATTAAATTTTCCTGGGCAATCAGATAATAAGGAATGAAAAGAAATAGTAAGGTTATTTGTTTAACAGATATCATTTTCAATTTTTAAATATTGTAAAGTTGTTTCGGTTCAAAGCATCGAAGTAAATCCTGTCTTCCAGATCGGTGATTAGTTTTTGTTTTCTTTTCAGAAGTATTATACTTTTAATATCGCCATCAACGAATTTAAGTGGTGAAACTGTTCCCTTTAATTTAAAATCTTTAATATTTAACATAAAAATGTATGAAGTATCTTTTAACTCAACAAACCTGGTATTTCTTAAATATTGTTCATTATCGGAAATCTTAACGGGTAAAAGCATTTTAATATTGTCGAAACTTATCCATTCTTCATTAAAATAATCGTATTTAACAGCATATTGATAACAATATCCTTCAAGAAGTTTTATATTGTCTTCGGAATCTGAACGCATCCATTCCCTAACTTTTTCCAGGCTAGGGGCTTTTAAATGTAATTTTATAAATTGAGCTTTAACAATATCATAGTTCAGGATAAAGTTTGAAGTGTTTTTATTATAGTATTGTTCTATCTCTTTATAATTAACAATTGTATCAAGTTTTTCTTTTATAAGCTTTTGTTCATATTTATAAATTATAAGTGAAGTTCGGTATTCTTCAAGTTCCTTATTTACATCCTTTTCTTCTTCGGTAAGGTTAAGTTCAGCTTTTTGCACAATAAGTTGTTTTCGAACCCACTTTTCAACAAGGCCTGCAACCATCACTGCACTGTCTTCTTTAGATAATCCGGGTTTAATAAGGCCTTTTATTTCATATGGATAAATAAATTGTTTACCTACCTTGGCCAATGGTTCTTCTTTATCTGACTTTTGAAAAAATGAACACCAATCTGATATAAATAAAATTATAATAAGTAATAAATACTTCATTTATATTAAATATATATTTAATAATTAGAATATCATAAATTAATGTAATCGAACAACCCTGATAAATTAAATCAACTATAAGATTTGATCTATTAAAAGGATAATCAATAATTTATTTACTACCTAAACTATTGAGCACATCGTCGTTTACGGTAATTTTATACTTTTTTCTAAGTTCAGAAATATATTGTTGTTCAAGATACAATTGATAATCTGCAATACATGTTCCTTTAGCATCCTGTAAAGTTTTTTGTCCGGGTTCTTTTGTGCCTTTTTTAACAAAGAAGCCATATTTTCCTTCTTTCAGAATAATTTCGGATATTCCGGGTTCCCAGCCAATACTGTCGAGAAATAAATTATCACCTTTTTCGAATAACGATTCCGTTACGTTAATACAAGCTTTTACAGAGTCTTTACAAACTTTAAATAAAATGTCTTTGCCTTTAATAATTCCGGAATTAAAATCAGGTGCAAGTTTATACGCTTCATCGATCAATGACTTGTTTGGCGATGTAACAACAAGGGCATCTACTCTTTTACCCCATTTATAAACATCTATATGATCGTTGTAATATTTCTCCAGGCCAACTGTATCTTTAGCTGCCTGGGTCCATATTTTTTGTTCCATCAGGTTAAAAAGTAAAATACCATCGTGATATTCCTGCACTAAATACCTGAATTCGGGATACTCTTCTTCTAAATGGTTATTTTCATATTCAACAATTTTTGCATTAACATAATCTTTGTACATCATATCCACCAAAACATCTATGGATATTATCTTGTGTATCCTATTGTTGGTAACAATATAATCTGCCAGGTCCTTAACAGAATAACTATTATTTCCCAACGTAAACAGAATTTCATTCTTTAATGCATCGGCTTTTGCCTTATCCCATGTACCTTTAAAAATACTGGTATCGAGAATAGATTTTAAAGCCTTGAGTTTTTCAGGATGATCTTTAAAATTATACTTTTTCTTTACTTTTTCAATTACTGCTAATTTTCCCCTTTGAATTCTTTCGTCGGTTTGGATGTGCTGTTTAATAAAATCTTTTCGTTCCTCAAATGAGGCTAACGGCCGAGAAGCAATTCTTTTAATAATATGCCAGCCGAAGCTCGACCTTATCGGGACAGAATAATCCCCATCCTTAAATAACGAAAATGCGGCATTTTCAAATTCAGGAATCATTTGTCCAACTCCGAACCAGTTTAATTCGCCACCTTTGTCAGCAGAACGCTTATCGTCGGAATATTTTTTGGCCAAATCTTCAAACTTCTCACCTGAATTGAGCCGGAGGTAAATGTTTTCAATTTTTTTATGGGCTGAATCAATTTCATCAGGCTTTGCATTCTCCGGGAACGCAACCATTATATGTGCAACTTTTATTTCGCCTCTCGATGGTCTGCGGTCAATTAATTGTATAATATAATATCCTCTATTAGTTCTAACCGGTATTGATATCTCACCTTTTTTAAGAGCAAATGCAGCCTCTTCATAAAGGTAAACTGTCTGAAATGCAGTAAAATACCCAATATCATTATTCCGTAAATAATTTTTATCTTCAGTATATTTGACCATTACTGAATCCCAGGGTTCGCCTTTTAACAACTTTTCTCTGGCTTCCATGGCCTTTTTATAAGCCTTAAGAGTATCCTCCGGGGCCGGATATATGTTTAATTTAATAAAAATATGCCTGCATCGAACTTCAGACTTCATTCTTTCATAAGCTTCATGCATTAAATTGTCTGTTGTCGTTTTATCTTCCAAATAGGGTTTCGATAATTGATCGCGATAATTTTTAAATTCACTCACAAAAGATGAAACTGTATCAAATCCCTGGTGTTCGGCTTCAATAACCTTTAATTTATAGTTAATAAACATTTCCATATATTCACGAACACTTTTGCTATCGGGATTATTCTTGGCATTGTTTTTTGAATAAATCCTTAAAAACTCAGCTTTAGTAATATTGTGGTTATCAATTGTAAGAATAACCTGGTCTTTTTGCTGAGAACTTAAAATGAAAGAAAAAAATAGCACTAAAATTGTACAAAATGAGATTTTTTTCATAATTAATAATTTTTAGCAGTTTATAATCACTTTTAATATTTATCGGCTGTAATTAGGTGCTTCCCTTGTAATAGTTACATCATGGGGATGACTTTCAATAAGTCCTGAATTTGTTATCCGCACAAATTTTGACAAATGAAGGGCATTTATATTGGCAGCACCACAATAACCCATACCGGCACGCAGACCGCCTATTAACTGATATACTACTTCGGTAAGTGTACCTTTATAGGGAACCCTGGCTTCAATACCTTCTGGTACGAGTTTCTTAATATCATCCTCTACATCCTGGAAATAGCGGTCTTTTGAACCTTGCTGCATGGCTTCGATAGAACCCATACCCCTATATGATTTGTACTTTCTGCCATTGTAAATTATAGTTTCACCTGGTGATTCTTCAACTCCGGCCAGAAGTGAGCCAGCCATAATGCTTGAGGCACCCGCTGCAAGTGCTTTAACAATATCGCCTGAATACCTGATCCCACCATCGGCAATTACAGGTACACCTGTTCCTTTAACGGCTTTTGCCACATCAAAAATTGCGGATAATTGAGGTACGCCTATTCCTGCTATTATTCGTGTAGTACAAATTGATCCGGCTCCAATTCCTACTTTAACAGCATCGGCTCCTGCTTTAACAAGGTCTTTTGCACCTTCGGCTGTAGCAATATTTCCACATATAATATCGAGATTTGTAAAATTTTTTCTGGCCTCTTTCAAAGTCATTAATACTCTTTTCTGATGCCCGTGGGCTGTATCAATTATTATAGCATCGACACCTGCCTGAACAAGAGCCTCAATTCTTTCCATCGTGTTGCTTGTAACACCCACTGCAGCTGCTACTCTTAACCGTCCTTTGTTATCTTTACAGGAATTTGGCCTGTCCTTGGTTTTAGTAATGTCTTTATAAGTAATCAATCCTATTAATTTTCCGGCTTCATCAACAATAGGCAATTTTTCAATTTTGTGACGTTGCAGAATATCGGAAGCATGTTCAAGGTCTGTTTGTTGAGTTGTACTTATTAAGTTATCCCGCGTCATCACCTCACTGATAGGCCTTCGCATATTTTGCTCAAACCGTAAATCGCGGTTTGTAACGATGCCAACTAGTTTTCTGTTTTCATCAACAACCGGAATTCCACCAATTTTATTTTCTGACATAAGGTTAAGGGCATCGGCTACAGTAGCGTCCTTGTTTGTAACAACCGGGTCGAAGATCATTACATTCTCAGCTCTTTTAACTTTTTTAACTTCCCTGGCCTGTTCTTCAATACTCATATTTTTATGAATTACACCAATCCCCCCTTCTCTTGCAATTGCTATTGCAAGATCGGCCTCTGTAACCGTATCCATTGCTGCTGATATAATAGGAGTCTTTAAACTTATATTTCTGGAAAATTGTGTTGAAAGATCCACCTCTCTTGGTAATACTTCAGAATATGCCGGCACAAGTAATACATCATCAAAGGTCAACCCTTCGGTTATTATTCGTTCTTCAATAAATGACATTTTCCTGAGTTTTTTAAAATTATAAAATTGCGCCAAATTACAAAAAATAGCTTAATTCAGGTTATATTTTTTTTGACTGAATTGAATAGAGTTGTTAAACATGGTTAAAAACAGTTAGCTTTTCAGGAAAACAGACTGCAGGCTATTTGGCTATAGAAAAGTTTCTTAAATCGTATTTCTGTTCCCGGATTATTAAAATTGATCTACTAATTGATTTTATTTCTTTCCAAATTTTTAACAGTCTTAAGTCAAACAAACTAAATAATTATAAAAACAAATGAATATTTTATTGAAATGATAAAAAAAATCAAAATATTTATTAACCTCCGGAAAATACATAAAATCAGGATTCATCAAAAAATGAATTTTTTGATGACAGGATATTCAATTCCTGGGGAAAGAGCAAGCGGCTTTTTTGACCCTTCGTTATACTTTTTCTTTTATTTTCCCTGATTTTTATTTGTCTGTCCAATCTTGAATTGAGCCTTTCATAATGATTGCGGCCAATAAAAGGGAAAACAGCCAGGTAATAACGAACCCTTCTTTTAATATTGTAATTGGTTTCATTCACAATAACAATTAAGAAATAGCATAAATATAATATTTGATTTTCATTATTCCAATATCTCTTTTTTTATTTTTCCTTGTAGGCTAAAAATTATTTACATACTTTTAAAAAAAATACTGTACTAATTGCTCTATTTAATATGTCAAAATCACGTGAAATACTTATATATGTCTCTGAATTAAATAATAGAATTTATTTTCTTTTTCGGCATGTATTTTTCAGGATTATGGGAATAAGGCCTGTTTTTACTAATGATAAAGAAGCTTTTTTAAATTGTACCACTCCAAAACTCAATTATTCGGCCAATAGATTTGCCGATGAACTTTATATAAAACCTCAGGGATTACTTTATGAGAAAGGAATTAAACGGATACCAATAAAGGTAGGACAATATAAAAATTTACCGGTCTTTTTTTTTAATGATGAACAATCTGATTTCCCATTTGATATTTTTTCTGCAATTTTTTATCTTCTTACACGATACGAAGAATACCTCCCCTATAGCCCCGACAGGTACGAAAGATTTCAACCAAAGGAAAGTATTGCCTTTCATCATAATTTTCTTGACGAACCAATTGTAGAAAGATGGGTAGATTTATTTAAAGATTTTTTAAAACCCAGGTTTACCGATTTCAATTATGCCCAACATTCATTCCAATATATTCCTACTATTGATGTTGATATTGCATTTGCGTTCAGGCACAGAGGAATTTTATTGGGAGCCGTATTATTTATCCGTGATCTTTTGAAAGGGAATATCTTGAATTTTTTCGACAGGTTAAAGGTGGTTTCGCGATTATCTTCAGATCCATATGATAATTTTGATTTTCTTCAGCAATGTTTAAATGATTCAGATAAAAAACCAATATTTTTTTTCCAGGTTGGTAAAAGGGGAAAATTTGATAAAAATATTTCAATAAAGAATAATACTATTAAAAAAATAGTTTATAAAACAAAACAATTTGCTGAAATAGGATTGCATCCATCTTTTGCGTCAAATAAAAAATTTTCTTCACTGGAACATGAAAAAGATAATCTTGAATTTGTATTTCAAAAGCCATTGACAAAAAGCAGACAGCATTATATCAAACTTTATTTTCCAAGGACGTTCCAAAACCTTTTAAAAATATGTATTACGGAAGATTATTCAATGGGGTATCCCGATTTTAATGGCTTTCGTGCCGGTACATGTACGCCTTATAATTTTTATGACCTCACCAAAGAAAAGGAAACCGACTTAAAGATATACCCCTTTCAGGTAATTGACGCATCATTTAAGACTTATCTCAAACTATCGCCGGAAGAAGCTGAAAAAAAAATATTAGAATTGCGCGATAAAGTCAAAAGTGTTCATGGAACATTCATTATAATATGGCATAACGATACATTTGCTTCAACAGTAGAAGGGGAAAAATGGCGCACTATTTTCTTAAATCTTTTAAAAGATTAGTGGCAACTATTTAGAAAATTTTAAGATTAATTTAAATCTCATCACTTCAATATTTGTTATTTGCGAGATAATAGTTTTATAACGATATTTGGCAATAATAAAATATATCATAAATGTCACTGGATACTGTTATTGAATTTACTAATGCTAAAATAAGTCAGAAAGATCATCTGGTATTATCCGATGTAAATTTTAAAGTCGACAGGGGAGAGTTTGTATATTTAATTGGCAGGGTAGGAAGTGGCAAAACTTCATTAATCAAAACCATTAATGCTGAAATCCCCTTACAGGAAGGTGTTGCAAATGTCGTTGGATTTAACCTGTCGAAATTAAAGAAACGGCAAGTACCCTATCTTAGGCGAAAATTGGGAATTGTTTTCCAGGATTTTCAATTACTTACAGACAGAAATGTGAACCAGAATCTTTCATTTGTTTTGAAAGCTACTGGCTGGAGAGGGAAAAAGGAAATAGAGCAACGAATAGCCGATGTTTTAGAAAAGACAAATTTGAGCCTGAAAGGATATAAAATGCCTCACCAGCTTTCCGGAGGGGAACAGCAAAGAGTTGTTATCGCTAGGGCTTTATTAAACAACCCGGATATTTTGCTTGCCGACGAGCCAACCGGCAATCTCGATCCTGAATCATCTGCCGACATCATGAACCTGCTTACAGACATTAGCAGGAATGGAAGGGCAGTAATAATGGCTACACATAATTATACCCTTTTAAAAAAATTTCCTTCACGGGTTATAAAATGTGAAAAAAGCACCATTAAAGAAATGAATGATAAAGAGGAAATAGATTTCGAAAGTCTGTTGCTTTAAAATTTTATATTTAAGTCTGCTTTTGTAATTAAAATATCTTTAAATCGAAATGCAGACATTTTGTGAAATGCAAAAAACAAACATCCTGAAGAAGTAATGTAAGATAATGTTGCTGTAATACAAGCTCCGCTAATCCCCCATTTAGGAATCAGAAGTATTGAAAAACCAATTGTGACAATAACTCCTAATAAAGATTTTATAATAAGAATCCTGGTTTTACCAACTGCAGAAAAGTAGTATCCATATATATTGGACATTGCAATTGTTATTATTCCGGGAAAAAGTAATAAAATTATTTTTTTTACAAGCAAAAATTTTGGTCCAAAAATGAAACCATAAACCTCCGTTGGAACTATTAGTAATAAAATAATTACTAACAAAGATGAAATCATACTTAATTTTAATGAGCTTTTAGTAATATTTATACCATCATCATTATCGATGTTGTTAATAATTTTAGCATATTGAACAGTTGCAATGCTCCGACTAATCATCCAAATAGATTCAGCAAGGGCAATTCCGACTGAAAATATCCCTACCGAACCCATACCTAAATAAAACAAAATAAAATAATATGATAACCTGTAGCTTAAAAATTGCAAAATGTTGCTAAACTCTATTTGCCATCCATAATGCATCATTTCTTTAATAGTTTGCCATGATAATGACGGTTTTTTCAAAAAATAAGGCGTAATTTTAAAAAAACTCATTACCCAAGTAATGAATATTGCCAGACAAATGCAGTAAATATATGATTCAACAGATTTTAATTTTAAAATAAATACAAATACTAAAATTAAAGTAAAAGTCAAAATAGGAGTTAACAGGCTGAAGAAATTATATAATTTGAAATTCTCTTTACCCGTGAACATAAAAAGATGTGAAGTAAATATTGAATTGAGAATTGCAATTATTAATAGGTAAATAATATTTCCATGATTTTGGAATAAATTGATGATCACAGCACTAACAGGAGTTAAAAGAAATATCCATATATAAGCTGGCAAAATTAACCTGTCAATTCCCATTTTCGGTGTAAAAAATGAAACACTGCTTCCGGCTAAAACATTATTTATAATTGAAATTACAGCTATATCTGCCAAAAGTATTGATATAGTACCTCTGCCTTCTGCACCCCATAAATGTGTTGTTAAGATTATCAGCAGAAAATTAATTACCAGAATCCCGGCTTTTGAAAGAAATGTTTTTATTATGTTGCTTAAATACATTATAATTTTTAAATAAATTCCTCTTATAAATTTGCAATATAATTTAAAAAGTCCGGTTCAATGATTTTCCAATTATAAGTATTTTCTGCCATTTTCCGTGCATTTAAACAATGACGGTAATATAAAATTGGATTATTTACATACTTCATAACACATTCAGCGACAAAACCGGTTTGCTTTGGTTTTACTAAAAATCCAAATTGTGTAATATCTATCTCCTTTTTTATTGCCCTGATATCAGAATATATAACAGGCCGTCCACAGGCAATATAATAAAACAATTTGATGGGAAGACAGAAATTATTCTCGAAATCTGTTTCCCTCAAATCGAAAAAAATATTTACATCTTTAATGATTTCTGAAAATTTAGTGAATTCCTGGTAACCGATCAGTTCAACTTCGATTTCAGGTAAATTCTTTATTCGTTCATTATAAATATTTTCATCTTGATTACTGGGAAACCACCCTACAATTTTAAGTTTTAGTTTCAATCCCGGATTTTTTCTCTTAATATTTTCCGCGACATTCAGAAAATTATCTATACCTTTTTCAGCAGTAATTTTACCACTGAAACCCAGACATAACTCATTTTTAATTAATTTTGGCTTAGTATAATGAATATACTCAAGAGCGAAATAATAACCAACCCGGATTGATTTTTTTAAAGGAATAAATATTTTGAATGGGATGCTTTTATAATATTCTCCAAATATAAATCCATCAACCAGGATAGAAGTGTAAAAATTGAACAATAAAAGCTTAATAAATGTATATGGCTTTTTTAGTCCTTTTATATGGAATAAATTCTTTTTTGAAGGATACCATTCGGTAATATCATAAATAATTTTAACCTTTTTATTTATTCTTCTTTTATACTTCGTCGATGATATTATTGCTAATGGTTCTGAACAAATAATTATATCCGGTTTAAAATTTTGTAATAAAGAAGAAATTTTATCTGCCTTCGAGGATTTTGATATTGATGGGTCAAGAAACCCTTTAATTTCAATTAAATTATTATAACTATTTATTTCAGAAGTACTACAAATAATACTGACAATATATCCATTTCTGGCCAATGAAGCAGCAAAATGATAATAAATCCTATCATCAAATGGCATGTGTGAAGTTGTGACAAATGCAATTCTTTTCAGCATTTTTTGATAATTTAGAGATTCATTTTAACGTGAGAATATATTTATTCTTAATAAAGTTTAAACTAATTTTTGTGATTATAAGCAAATGTAAGTTTTTTGTCAGCATAGTAAAATCTTAAAATAAATTTTAATCTTAATATAAAAAGTACCAAATTTATATTCAAAAGTTAGGTTCATAAGAATTTATTTACTTCATTCAATTTTAAAAATCAGGTTATTTTTGCTAAAGAATTTGAATGTTTTCATTCAGTAGTTATTTTACAATTTAATAAGGTATATTTCATGGAAGCAACAGGTGAGAGACTTATTTTGGGTACCGATTTAGTTGACGAGGCTGATTATTATATTTATTTATTGCATTTAGCAACATACAATTTTGCTTTACCCTTTGTAAAAAATAAAAATGTTTTGGATTATGGATGTGGTTCAGGTTATGGATCACAAATGCTTGCCTTGGAAGCTTCAAGTATTGTTGCCGTTGATATAAGTAAAGATGCAATAGATTTTGCCAGCAAAAATTACCCGGCCAATAATATCGATTTTAAAACACTAAATCAATTTGACAATATTCCAGAAAATAAAAAATTCGATGTTATTACTTCTTTTCAGGTAATTGAACATATATCGGATGAAAATAAATATATAGAAAGGCTCAAGAATTTGCTTAAACCTGGTGGTTATCTTATAATATCAACGCCCGATAAAACCAGCCGATTGGTTAATATGATACAAAAACCATGGAATATATTTCATATTAAAGAATATTCATCCCGTAGTCTATTCAGGTTATTAAATAAATACTTCAGGGAAATTAAAGTTTTAAAAATAACCTCTAAGCCGGAATTTGTGGAACATGAACTTATAAGAAGAAAAAAACAGAAATACATAACATTGCCTTGCACATTATTTTTCTATCCATATTTCTTAAGGGTTTTTTTATTAAAATTACAGGCCCGGCTTTACGGATATTTATCTTTTTTAAAGAGAAAAATAAAAAAGATACCATTAACCCAAAAGATTAATCTCGATAATCCTGCTTTAAAATACACAATTACTGATATTGAAATATCTGAAAATCCCGAAAATCCAACTGATTTATTAGTGGTTTGCAGATTAGTGAATTAAAAAAAAATCTTTTTTTTTGATTATATAAATTTTGTCGGAACATTTCTCAGCTAAGTTTGTTATTTTATAAAATGTCTTTTGACTTATTCACTTTACTTTTGCAGAATTAGTCTTTTAGATTTATAGGTAAGTAGTAAACTTTTAAAAATAATATAATGGACACCACGATGAATACATTTATAGATGTTGTAAAATATTTAGGTAATGATTCGGATTCATTGTTAAAACATGAATCAAAGACGGTATTAAAAAAAGATTTGCACCTGACCGGACCAAATCATTTGGACGAGATATTCGTTAATAGCGACAGGAACCCGCAGGTTTTAAAAAATCTCGCAGCTATCTATAATTTTGGCAGATTAGGTAAAACAGGATATTTATCTATTTTACCTGTAGATCAGGGAATCGAGCATACTGCCGGGAGTTCATTTGGCCCGAACCCATTATATTTCGATCCTGAAAATATAATTAAACTTGCCATTGACGGAGGATGCAATGCTGTTGCTACCACATTTGGCGGATTGGCATTGGAGTCCAGAAAATACGCCCACAAAATTCCATTTATTGTAAAAATAAACCATAATGAACTTTTGACCTATCCCACTAAATACGATCAAATCATGTTCGGATCGGTAAAAGAAGCCTGGAACCTTGGAGCAGCAGCCGTCGGTGCAACTATCTATTTTGGTTCCCAGGAATCGGACCGGCAATTGATTGAAGTCGCCAATGCATTTGAAGAAGCGCACAATCTTGGTTTGGCAACTATTTTATGGTGCTATACCAGAAATAACAGTTTTAAGACCGATAAGGACGATTATCATACTGCTGCCGACCTCACAGGACAGGCAAATCATTTAGGTGTTACCATAAAAGCCGATATTATCAAGCAAAAGCTGCCTACAACAAATAATGGATTTTCTGTCCTCAAATTTGGCAAAACCAGTCCTGAAATGTACAACCAACTTTCTTCCGATCATCCGATTGATCTTTGCAGATACCAGGTCATAAATTGTTACATGGGGAAAATTGGCCTGATCAATTCCGGTGGTGAATCAAAAGGTGAATCAGATTTTTCCGATGCAGTGAAAACAGCGGTAATTAATAAACGTGCCGGCGGGTGTGGGTTGATTTCAGGAAGAAAAGCATTTCAACGACCTTATAAAGAGGGAATTCAATTGTTAAACCTAATCCAGGATGTTTATTTATTAAAAGAAATTACTGTTGCTTAAGTTGGAATTAATTCCGGAAAAATTATACATTGCCACTAAAACTTGTTGCATACCGAATTAACAAAAAAAATTTGTCGTTTGGACAGCACAAGATTCCGTTAAAATAAATCTTATCTTTTGTCAAACTAAAAATTAAATTAAATTAAATGAAAACATATGTATTTTGCCCGGTGACCGATAGAACTATAAATGAAAAAATTGCACGTCTTAACGCCTTATTTATTCTATTGATATTATTTGGTTTCATCCTGACTCAAAATGTCTTATTTGTTGTATTTCTTATTTTCGATTTTTATTTTCGGGCAACAGATTATTCTAAATTAAGTCTCATTGCGGGAATTTCGAAAAAGGTTGCAAAAATATTTGCTCTTAACAAAGTTATCATTAATGTCGGACCAAAAATATTTGCCGCGAGGGTTGGAATGGTGTTATCCGCTTTGATAGTCTTATCTTTTCTTATCAATTTTAAATGGATGGCCATGGGGTTAACTGCAATTCTTGGAGTATTCTCTTTCCTGGAGTCATTTTTGGGATTGTGTGTTGCATGTATGTTATATCCCTATATATATAAATATTTTTATCATAAAGATGTGGACTAATTCTGCATTATACCTTAACGAAAATATGGAACGACATGTAGCCATTACCTCACTTAGTATTGAAAGCTAAAATTCAGTTAAAGGACCTATATTACCCTTGTCATGTCAAGTTTACAATTATGCAGATTGCTTTCCTGCCGTGGCGGGATTTATAGAATATTCAATATCGGTTGCAAGCTGTTTGAGCGAATCCCGCCGCGGCGGGAGGAGCGAGTTCTTGCGACCAAGCCTTTTTCTTAGTTCGTTTCTTTTTTGGCGAACTTTTCTCATGATCGTAGGGAATAAAAAAGAAATGAACTAAATTCTGAATTATTGATAAATATATTTTTTGTTTTATCGAACTAACGTTAAATTATGTTTATTGAAATAGTTCATTAAAGGTATAATTGCCGAAATATTGATTTAATTCATTTTTATTATAGTTCCTGTACATCCTTATCCTGTTTTGCCTTCCAACCCTTCCAAGTATAAAAATTATAATTAATATCAACAGCAGGATAATTCCTAATATCCTTGTTGATTTGTTTGTTCTTTTGTTTGCCATATTTCAATTTTAGAAATGACAGGATAATTATTTTTATAAAAATATAATTTTTATATTTTACTTTTGAAATAATAATTTAAAAATCTAATTCAATGAAAAAAACCTTACTTGGTATAATTATGTTTATGCCCATTTTAATTTTCGCACAAAAAAATAAAGAGACTATGGTATTATTAGAAACAATCCAGGGAAATATAAAAATTAAATTGTATAATGAAACCCCAAAACATCGGGATAATTTTATAAAACTGGTAACAGAAAAATATTACGATGGCTTGCTTTTTCATCGTGTAATTAAAGATTTTATGATACAAACCGGCGATCCGAATTCTAAAAATGCCCCGAAAGGAAAAGCTTTAGGGAGTGGAGGGCCTGGTTATACCATTCCTGCTGAATTCAATCCTGCTTTCATTCACAAGAAAGGTGCATTGGCTGCAGCACGGACAGGCGACAATATTAATCCGCTTAAGGCATCTTCCGGCTCTCAGTTTTATATAGTCGGGGGCAGAAAAATCTCAGATGATGAACTAAACCAGATCGAAGACAAAATAAGCAGTTCACAAAAGATTCAATTAATGAAAGATTATCTTTCAAAACCTGAAAATAAATCAATAAAAGATGAATACATCAAATACCAGAATGAAAATATGGTAATTAAAATGGATTCTATCCGGAAAATAATAGACAAAACAATAAGTGAAAAATATAAAAACAATTTGATTTTTAAATATACGCCTCAACAAAGGGAAATATACAGGACTATCGGAGGGACTCCGTTTCTTGACATGAATTATACTGTTTTTGGTGAAGTAATTGAAGGACTTGATATAGTCGATAAAATTGCATCGGTAAAAGTTGATACCGGAAATCGTCCCGAGGAAGATGTGAAAATTATATCTGTTAAAATTCTTAAATAATTTAATCTAAAATTGATTTAATTGGATAAAATTTTTATGTTTGTAACACGAATTAATAAATAAGTAACACAATGGCATTATCACGTTTTGGGGTTAGCCTGGATGAAGAGATTCTCAAAGCCCTCGATAGTTTTGTAATTGAGAATAATTATCCTAACCGATCGCAGGCTATCCGGTTTCTGGTTGAAAAAAATATCGTTGAAAAAAAATGGCAATGCAACCATATTGTTGCCGGCGCAATAGTTTATGTTTATGACCATCATAAAGGCGATATTACCAATAAATCGAATGAAATTCAGCATAAATATTTCGATGTAATCCTTTCAACCCAGCATTTTCATTTAAGTCATGATGTTTGCCTTGAGATGATCGCAGTTAAAGGCCCTTCACGTAAACTCACCGAATTGTCCGATAAAATTATAGGGTTAAAAGGCGTTATTCATGGTAAATTGGTAATGAGCAAGGCAGATTGAAATATTTTATTGGATATTTAGTAACAAGATTAGAAAGACTTGAATAAGTAAAACCTGGCACCAAGCAATGACACTTACAAAAACGACCTGGAATTCAATTATTTATTTACTTTTTGATGGCCATTTAACCATTCAACCTGCTTTTCATTATATTATTCATCCCGGAGCTGACAAAGGACTCGATAATGTTTTTGCTGGATTTATCACCCGGTCGTTAGTTTCAATATAATGTTTCACTTATAATATAAAATTATGCATATTCCGGATGGTTATTTAAGTCCACAGACGTATGTTCCGTTATACGCTGTATTTATTGCTTCTGCCGCTGTTGTGGTAAAGAAAGTAAAAGCAAAAGTTGACAAAAAGCTTGTCCCTTTTTTAGGAATGGCCGCAGCTTTTTCATTTCTGATCATGATGTTTAATGTTCCTATTCCGGGAGGAACAACAGGCCATGCAGTCGGGGCGGCAATCATTGCCTTGCTGTTTGGACCCTGGGTTGCTTTTGTAGCAGTGTCTGTAGCGATTATCATCCAGGCATTGGTATTTGGCGATGGAGGAATTACAGCAATTGGCGCGAATTGTGTAAATATGGCCTTAATTATTCCATTTGTTGCCTGGTACGTTTTTAAATTTCTGGTCAGGAAAAATGCATCTGCAACCCGGTTAAGTATTGCCGCATTTATATCCGGCTACTTAAGCATAAACGTTGCAGCCATAATGGCCGGTATTGAATTTGGAATTCAGCCTTTGGTTGCTTCCGGAGCTGACGGGAACCCGCTTTATGCACCTTATCCCTTAAGTATCGCAGTTCCTGCTATGGCTGTGGAACATCTGGTACTTTTTGGATTTATCGAAGCAATTGTGACGCTTTTAATCTTCAGATATTTCTATAAAAACAACAAAGGAATCATTGAAGTGCTCAAATAGAAGATTAATTATTTTAATAATGCTTCACTAAAACTTTTTAAATATGAAAGCATATAAAAAATATATAATATTCCTTGGAATCCTTGTTATTTTATCTCCGTTAGGAATAATAATTCCGGATTATTTTAAAGCAGTTAATGCATGGGGTGAATGGTCCGTTGAATCAGTAAAACAACAAACAGGAAAAGAACCTGCAGGCATGAAAAAAGATTCAAAATTATATAAAGCACCTATTTCGGATTATAACTTCGGAAAAAAAGGTGATCCGCTTTCAAAACTTTCTGTCAGCTATATTATTTCCGGGTTGATTGGAACAGGCGTAATATTATTACTTACTTTTGGAATAACAAAACTCATAACCCGGAAGGCAACAGAATGATACCATCTTTTCTTTTACAAAAAGAACAAATCAATTTTGAAAAAAAAGCCGTAAAGAATAATTTATCGTTTGTTGATAAGACAATGAAAAATGTTGCGACTTTTATTACAGCTTCATTTTCTCAAAACTACACTTCACGTAAGAGCGGATTGCTTCAAACAACAGATCCACGAGCTAAAGTAATATTTATGATGTGTTTTATAGTACTCATAAGTTTTACACATTCAATCCTTACGCAATCAATAATTTTTATTCTTATTTTCTTTTTATACATTTTTTCGCGGCTCACCTTAATAAGCGCATATAAAAAAATATTTGTTATTGGATTTTTATTTGGTTTTTTAATATTTATACCTGCTTCCCTTAATATCTTCACTCATGGTCATCCATTTATAATTTTGATGAGTTTTTCAGGGGAACATAAATGGTGGATTTATGAAATTCCAAAAGAAATTTCAATCACTTTTGAAGGAATTCAAGTAGTTTTGAAATTAACCCTTAAAGTTATTAATTCCGTTTCAATTGTGCTGTTGATTATTTCTACAACTACTTTTGAACGTTTAGTCAAATCATTCTCCTTTTTTAAAGTGCCCGGCATTTTTTTACTGACCCTTACAATGAGTTATAAGTATATTTTCATTTTATCACGAACTACTGAAGAAACATACTGTGCTTTAAAAATGCGATGGTGGAATCGTGGCGCCCTGAAAGACGCCGAGGAAATTGTCACAGGACGTATCGGATATTTGTTCCGTAAATCATGGGAAAAATATGAACTGGCTTATCAATCAATGACTGCACGCGGATTTAGTGGTTCAGTCAATATCTATAATTTTGATAAAATGAATCTTAAGGACTATATTTTCCTGTCAGTGACCGTAATAATTATTTTTTCATTAATACTAATCAACATCAAGTATGCCTGAGATATTCAATTTAAAAGATATAAGTTTTCATTATATTGATAGCCAGCCAGCCCTGACAGGAATAAATCTTTCAGTGCAAGAGGGTGAAATATTATCTATTATAGGTTCAAATGGCAGTGGGAAATCGACATTGCTGCACCTCATGTGCGGACTAATTTTCCCAACAAAAGGAAAAATTACATACAAGGATTCTGAACTCAATGAGCATGTATTAAAGAATTCTGATTTTAACCGGAAATTCAGGTCTTCAATAGGTTACATATTTCAAAATTCCGATGCACAATTATTTTGTCCCACCGTTATGGACGAACTTCTTTTTGGTCCATTACAAATAGGCTTGCCGAAAGACTCAGCCTATGATCGTGCTGAAGATATACTTAAAATGTTAAACATTTCAGAACTTAAAAACAGGTCGCCATATATGCTTTCCGGTGGTGAAAAAAAGAGAGTCGCCATAGGAGCCATACTTACTTCAAATCCCGAAATACTGATTATTGACGAGCCTATGAGCGGTCTCGATCCAAAAACAAGATCATTTTTTATTGAATTGATATTCCAGTTGAACGAGGCCGGTAAAACTATTATTATAGCAACCCATCATCTGGAATTGGTTGATCATTTGCAATCCCGGGTTGCGGTATTGTCCGAACAGCACACAATTGAAAAAACCGGCAATGCTGAAGAAATACTTAAAGATATAGATTTATTGATTCGTACAAATTTAATCCATGAGCATTTGCACCGTCATGGCAAGGATATACACAAGCATATTTCAACAAATTTTTTGTTTCACAAGCATACCTAGTCGAATGGAAAAGCTTCTTGTGGTTTTTTATTCAGTTTATATACATTTCTTTTACAGGAATTAACCCCAATTCGAAACGTCAACGCGATTGAAAAGTGAAAAACAACCAGTGAATGATATTTGCTTTACACCAGGAAATCCAAGAAATTTAAGGTTTGGAGTAACTTACAAATTTTAAGAATGCTGTCTTTAATATTGAAAAAAAAATAAATTTCTTTATCCATTTGAATCCTTTCCCCAAAAAGCAAAAACCAACACCCCTGCCAAACCAAAAAAGGTTGAAGTCAGAAAGGTAATTCCCGGGTTTAGGTTTTTCCATAAAAATGCGCCCAACACTGCACTTCCTGTTACAACAACATCACGGTAAAAGTAATAACTGCCAAAATAAACCGGTTTTTGTTCCTCGGGCGATAAATCCATGATAAGCGATTTACGAGTTGGCTCACCAAATTCTTTCAATCCCCTTATAATAAAAGCAAATACTAATAAAACAAAACTTGTCGAAACCCATAAAACAAGTGGAAATAAAGTAAAGAATATGTAAGTAATCACTATAAAAGGTTTTTTCCGCATCCGGTCGGCAAAGTAAGCAACCGGAATGTAAACAAAAAGTGCAATCACCATTTCAATAGCAGTAAGTAACCCAAATTGAGAGGCTGATACTCCGGCGCCTCCTGCTGTGCTAATGACCCATAATGCTATATATGCATACGGCATCTGCTCGCAATAACGCACCAGAATATCGCTTGCAAGCAACCACTTTAAACTTGAAGGAAACTTAAGAATTGAAATAATGGCTGTTTTTCCAATACCTTGCGGGTTATCTTTTTTCAGTGTAAACTGCTGAATAATTGTTGAAATTACTCCTAATATGAATGCCAAAACAAATGAAATCCGTATTCCATCTGTCACCCCAAAACGATCGATAAGCAAACCGCCAATAACCGGCCCCAAAGCCATAGGAATTCTTCTTACCAAAGAATGAAGCGAAACGCCCATTACCTGTTTATTTCCGGGTACCTCTCCGCGAATAAGCTGCATAGCTGCAGGTAATGAAAGGCTTGTCCATGAAAGGAAAAAGAATGAACCTGCAACAATAGCCAACCAATGTGGAATAATAATTACAATTGCATATCCCACCATTGCCATGAGGTTGAATAACAACAGAGACCTTTTATAACCATACTTTGCCGTAAACCAGCCACCGGGTAAAGAATAAATTGCCGACAACAAAACATCGAGTCCGTTCAGCAAACCAGGAATAAGTAAAGATGCTCCTAAGGCAGTTAGATAAAGAGGAAGAAAACGTTCTGCCATTTTCTCACCAAGTCCGACGAGAATTACCATTACTAATAATCCGGTCAATCCTTTATTTATACCAAGAAATTTTTTGATACTCTGAATCATGATTTCAATTTTGATAAATCAAAGCTTAATTTTCATTTTTTTTATTAATGAGTTAAATAAGTTCATGAATTTATTAATTTATAAACTTTCTAACAATGAAAGTTAAAACTTTGTTTTTGTAAGAAAATATCAATAAAGTTTTCTTAACCAAAATCCACATTGAGAATATCGATTTATTTAACAACATAGAAATGAGTTTCGGAAGGAGGACTTTGCTCTCAGGAATTCTAAAAATAACATTTATTAATTTGAATAAAATAATTTGAATAAAATTTAAACTGTTTTTTTAATTTTTATTCCTGACCAGGAAGCGTAAACCCCGAAACAGCAAAGCACTGCAAGAATAATAAAAGTTATATGAATGCTTTTCATAAATTGCGGGAGTACCTCATGGCTGATTTTTATTTTACCTACACAAAGTGAAATGACCATCATAGTAATACCCATACTGAAAGATTGACCCGTAAGCCTCATAGTATTTGTAATTGCAGAAGCCAATCCGAGATATTTTTTTTCAACCGAACCCATAATGACATTCATGTTTGGGGAAGAAAACAATCCAAAACCTATTCCCAATAAAACAGCCAATGCAACGATAATTCTTATTGGAGTTAAAGGATTGAGGAAAAACATTAAAATAAGTCCGGTGACAAGAATTCCCATTCCCGTTGTTGCCAAAATACGTGCATCGGTTTTATCGGACCATCTTCCTGCAATTGGTGATAATATTGCCTGTGCAACAGGTTGTGCAATAAGAATAAATCCTGCATGCTGCGGACTGAATCCTTTTATATATTGTAAGTATAAACTAAGTAAAAATGAAATAGAAAATGTTGCAGCATAATTAATTAATGCAGCCGTTGAAGACAACCCAAAAATTTTATTTTCCAAAAATAACTGGACTCGTATTACAGGAAATTGCAGGTTTTTTTCAAAAAATATAAAAACAATTAATGCTGTTAAACCTGAAATAATATACAAAAACCCCGGCAAAGCGGGTAATTTTGATAATCCATAAATCAGCAATGAGAGGCCTGCACTATAAAGGATTACTCCACTCCAGTCGAAATCTTCCCCTTTCGATTCAATCCATTCCCCTTTCATTTTGGTAAAAATACCTCCAAGGACAGCGACGCTTATACCCGAAGTAACAAAGAATATGCTTCTCCAGCCAAAATAATGTGTAAGCATACCACCAATAAATGGGCCGGATGAAGAAGAAACATAAACAACCGCTGTAATAATTCCTAATGCTTTACCCCTTTCATTTGGAGGAAAAACCGAAGTTAAGATTGCCATGTTAGTAGCAAAAATCATCGATGAACCCAATCCCTGGAATAGGCGTGCCGTTATTAAGAATACTCCCGAAGTTGATAATCCGCATAAAATACTTGAAATGCCGAAAATAATGACCCCCAAAGTAAATATTTTTTTTCTGCCTACCATATCAGCAAACCTGCTGAACGGGATCGGGAAAATAGCTGAAGTAAGCAGAAAGACAGAAACAATCCAACTGAGGGAAATGGCATTCATCGAAAATTCTTTGGCAATGACAGGCAATGCCAAGTTCATTGCCGATCCCATAAATGGCACTAAAGTGGTTGCCATACAAAAAACCAGCAATATGGAATTACGATATGATTTTGAATCTGCTAATACCATTTCAATTTAAAAAAATCATTTATTCCTTAAACAGACATTTAAAATTAATAGTTGTATTTATTTATATATGCAAATAAATCTATAATTTATTAATTAAGTTTTAAACTTCAAACTGAAAAGAAAGTTCAAAAATTGGTAATTCATAAATTAAGTTCATTAGGAATTAAATATGTAAAATTGCCTGACGAAAGTCTCTGACTTCGATTTGCTGTTTCAGTTTAATTAAGAAAGTGAAGTCAAAGACTTTGTTTTAAAGCATGTTTCCTGTAATAAAAATAATAGAAATGCTGACCTTCAAATATTATCGCCTTATGTCTTAATTTTTATTAAAATATTTTATAAATAGTACAATAAGAAATAAATAATAAAAAATACTTTTTTTAAATAAGATGCTTACATTTTAAAACTATTTTACATTTATTATTGTAAAAATCATCAGTTAAACTAACTATACAACCATGAAAAAATCAATTCTATTCTTACTTTTTATTAGCCTTGGAACTACATGTAATTATTTATCTGCTCAGGTTAAACTTGATAGCGGACTTGTGGCGTATTATCCATTTAATGGAAACGCAAACGATGAAAGTGGCAATGGCAACAATGGAACTGTCAATGGCGCAACTTTAACCACAGACAGATTAGGTAATTCAAAT
>Ga0182021_10001933_pt1 | contig 24162 bp, 19 predicted proteins | sample 612E3MmetaG_FD_120493 | JGI IMG/M metagenome (GOLD analysis project Ga0182021, IMG submission 120493) | Permafrost microbial communities from Stordalen Mire, Sweden - 612E3M metaG (Illumina Assembly) | ecosystem: Environmental > Terrestrial > Soil > Wetlands > Permafrost | place: Sweden... | reverse complement strand
TCGCGGCGGGACAGCCACACCGTGATCGCGGTGCCGCCGGCGTAGGCCACCCCTGCCAGTGCGAACGGAACGCCTGGCCACAGGACGAACAGGGCCGTACCGACGACCGGTCCGACCAGGTTGCCGGCGACCGCGAGCGCGACCTGGGTCAGGGAGTTGGCGCGTTGGAACTCAGCCGCCGGTACGAGCTCGGGGAGGATCGACGCCGACGCGTTGTCGAAGAAGGGCGCGGCGAGGCCGAGGAGGAACCCGAGCGCGTACACGAGGGGGAGTGATGCGTGCCCGCCCGCGACCAGGGCCGCGAACGTCCCGGCCGTGACGGCGCGTACCGCGTTGGCCACCCACATGATCCGCAACCGGGGCAGCATGTCGGCGGCCACGCCGGACACGAGTCCCAGCAGCAGCCACCCCGTCTGATGCAGGGCATCCGTGACGGCGATCAGCCGTGCGTCCAGGGTGAGCGAGGCGGCCAGGACGGGCAAGGCGCCGAAGATCAGACCCTCTGCGAGGTAGGAGGCGGAGCTGGATACCCAGACGGTCCAGAACCGTCGTCCCATCGGCTCGGCCACGACTCACCTCCGCGGGAAGCCTAGGTGACCCCCCCCCGGTGATACCGCTCCAGGGGTGCGTGTTATTGTCGCAATCGAGCAAACCGCTCAACAGGGTTGTTACTCGTAACGAGGCAAGACCTGGGTCGCACTTTGGTGCTGCCCGGGTCTTTTTTGTTTTCCCCCGAACGACAGCGTGGCGAGGAGACAGGAATGAACAATGACGTCCACGACGCAGGGAACTGCTGCTGAGGCCATTGTGGCCGAGGTCGGCGGACCCGAGAACATCATCAGCGTGACGCACTGTGCGACGAGGCTCCGCTTCGTCCTCAAGGATGCGACAAAGGTCAACGAGAAGGCGCTCGACAAGGTGCCGGAGGTCCTTGGAGTCGTGCCGCAGAGCGGTGACCGCTACCAGGTCGTGATAGGCGGGGCGGTCCAGACGACCTACCAGGAGATCATGAACCTGCCGGCGATGAAGAACGTCGGCAGCGGCGAGCTGAGCGACGCCGACGTCAAGGCCGCAGAGCGGGCCAAGGCTCGGGGCAAGTTCGCGTGGCTCGACAGCTTCTTCGAGTACCTGTCGGACAGCTTCCGCCCGCTCCTGGGCGTGCTACTGGGCGCCTCGCTGATCATCGCGTTCGCCGCGATCCTCGACGCCTTGCACGTGGTCGACTTCCGTGCAGCCGACAAGTCGGCCAGCTGGGTCTTCGTCGACGCCATGTGGCGCGCGGTCTTCTACTTCCTGCCGATCATGGTCGCGTACAACGCGTCGAAGAAGCTCAACGTCGACCCGTGGCTGGGCGCGACCATCATGGGCGCGATCATGACGCCGAACTTCGTCAGCCTGACCGTGCACGACGCAAAGACGCTCCTCGCGACCGTGCCCGGAGTGACGTGTTCAACGAACCCGACCCTGGGCACGGTGTCCTGTGTCGCGCATGTCTTCGGCTTACCGATGCAGCTCAACGACTATGGCGGCCAGGTGTTCGTGCCACTGATCATGGTCGCGATACTGGCGCCTCTCTACAGGTTCCTGAAGAAGCTCATCCCCGACAGCATCCAGATGGTCTTCGTACCGTTCCTGTCGATGGTCGTCATGATCCCTCTCACCGCATTCCTCCTCGGCCCGCTGGGCATCTGGCTCGGTAGCGGCATCGGCGGCGGCCTCGCATACCTCAACGGACACGCGCCGATCCTGTTCGCGATCATCATTCCCCTGATCTACCCGTTCCTCGTGCCCCTGGGCCTCCACTGGCCGCTGAACGCACTGATGCTGCTGAACATCCAGACGCTCGGGTACGACTTCATCCAGGGCCCCATGGGTTCGTGGAACTTCGCGTGCTTCGGCGCGACCGCCGGTGTGCTCGTCCTCTCCATGCGAGACAAGGATGTGCAGATGCGTCAGACGGCGACCGGCGCACTCGCGGCGGGTCTGCTGGGTGGCATCTCCGAGCCCAGCCTTTACGGAATCCACCTGCGCTTCAAGCGGATCTACCCCCGCATGCTGGTCGGCTGCCTCGTCGGCGGTCTCATCACAGGCTTCGGCGGCGGCGTCAAGACGGGCGCGTTCGCGTTCACGTCCCTGTTGACGATCCCCGTCTTCAAGCCGATGGTGCTCTACGTCATCTCGATCGCCGCGGCGTTCATCACCTCGATGGTCCTGGTCATCATCTCCGACTACCGCACGCCGGAGCAGAAGGCCGAGGCCGCCGCCGAGCGTGCGCAGGCCGAGGCCGACCTCGCTCTCGAGGCCGTTCGCGTCGGCGGGACCGCTCCTACGGCTGCCGTCTCGGCAGTAGGTGCTGTTGGAGGAGCAGGTGCGGGCGGAGTGGCCACTCTCGTGGCGACAACAGAGATCGCCACAGCCGTCGCCGGCAAGGTGATCTCGCTCGATGACGTGCCTGACAAGGTGTTCGCCTCGCGGGCACTCGGCGAGGGAGTCGGCATCATCCCGACCAACGGCAAGATCGTCGCTCCCGTGAGCGGCGTGCTGGCGACGGTCGCGGCGACCGGGCACGCCTACGGGATCAAGACCGACGACGGGGTGGAAGTGCTCGTCCACGTCGGGATCGACACCGTACGGCTCAAGGGTGAGGGCTTCGCGATCGCCGTCACCAAGGGCGACCGCGTGACGCGGGGCGACCTCCTCGCCACCGTGGACCTCAACGTGGTCAAGGCGGCGGGATACGACCCGACCACCATCGTCGTGGTGACGAACACGAAGAACCTCACTGCAGTCACGCCCCGTACGGGCGAGGATGTGGGTGTTGGCGACACCGTGATCGACATCACCAGATAAAGGGAGAACATCCATGGTCGCTCCGCAGCGTTGCGGAAGCCGTGTGTGAGGTGAAAGTCCTCCGCGTCTTCAACAACAACGTCGTCCTTGCCCGGGACGACGGCGGACGCGACGTCATCCTGACCGGCCGGGGCCTGGGGTACCAGGCCCGGCCGGGGCGGGAGATCGACCCGGTGGCCGTCCAGCGCACGTTCGTGCCGGTGGACGGCCGCGACCCCGACCATCTCGCGGAGCTCTTGGCCGGCATCCCGCCCGAGCACATCCAGCTCGTGGGGGAGGCGCTCACCGAGGTCGGCCTGGACGAGACCGTCCTGAGGAACCCGGCCCTCGTCATCGCCCTCGCCGACCACGTCAGCTTCGCCGTACGCCGCCTCGACCATGGCCTCGCCATCGAGTACCCGTTGCTCGCCGAGGTGAAGCACCTGTACGGGCGGGAGTACGGGCAGGCGGTCGCCCTGCTCGCGGCCGTGAACAGACGACTCGAGCAGAAGCTCCCGGACGCCGAAGCGGTCGCACTGTCGCTCCACCTCGTCAACGCGGGTTTCGCGACGGGCGACCTCTCGTACACCTACACGATGACCGCCGTCATCTCCCAGCTCGTCGAGGTCATCGAGCAGACGTTCGACGTGCACCTCGACGAGGGTTCTGTGAGCGTCGGCCGGTTCATCACGCACCTGCGCTACCTGTTCGTACGCATCCAGCAGCACCAGCAGCTCGTGGACCAGCCGAGCCTCATCTCGACCGCGATCCTCGACTCGTTCCCGCGGGCGGCCCAATGTGCGGACCGTCTCTCGGGGATCCTCGAGCTACGGCTCGGGGCGCCGCTCACCGCCGACGAGGTCTCCTACCTCGCGCTTCACGTGGCCCGCGTGGCCGCGGACCAGAACTGACCCCTAGAGAAGGACACATCATGCCCAGCCGTACCGTCACCATTGCTTCCGCCGTCGGCCTGCACGCCCGTCCCGCTGCGCTTCTCGCCTCGGCGGTCGGCGACTCGGGGCTCGACGTGACCGTCGCGCTCCCTGGAGGCGAGCCAGTCGACGCGGGTAGCATCCTCGAGGTGATGACCCTCGGTGCCGCTCACGGCGACACCGTCACCCTCGCCGCCGAGGGCGACGGAGCCGACGCCGTCCTCGACTCCCTGGTCGTCCTCCTCTCCCGCGACCTCGACAACGAGTAGGAACCCATGTCAACGACGCATCAGGTGCTGCACGGGATCGGCGTCTCCGCCGGTACGGCTTCGGGTCCCGTAGCTGTCGTCCATCCCGCACCGGGCGTGGACAACGACGAGCCGGCCACGTCCGACGTGGCGGCGGCGGGGGAGCGGGTCAGGGCCGCGATGACGGCCGTGGCGGACCTGCTGACCGCTAAGGCCGCGGTGGCCCCGGACACCTCCAAGCCGATCCTCGAGGCGACGGCGCAGCTGGCCCGGGACCGCGGGCTCGCCAAGGCGATCGACAAGCTGCTGGTCAAGGGTGTCGGGATCACGCAGGCTGTCGCCGACGCTGTCGCGGAGTACGCCGAGATGCTGGCGTCGCTCGGCGGGTACATGGCGGAGCGCGTCACCGACCTGTACGACGTACGCGACCGGCTGATCTGCGAGCTGCGCGGCGTCTCGGCGCCCGGCATCCCGACGCTCACGACCCCCACCATCATCGTGGCGCGCGACCTGGCGCCCGCCGAGACGGCGACGCTCTCGCCGGACATGGTGCTCGGCATCCTCACCTCGGCAGGCGGACCCACCAGCCACACCGCGATCCTGGCGGCGCAGCTGGGCATCCCCGCCGTCGTACAGGTCCTCGGTATCGACACGATCGAGGACGGCTCGATCGTCGCCCTCGATGGTGGCGTCGGCGAGGTGATCCTTGCGCCGAGCGAGGCGGACATCGCGCTGCTGGCCGAGAGGTCTCGGCGACGGGCTGCAGCCCTCGCCGGATCGAGCGGCGAAGGGGCCACCCGAGACGGGCATCGCGTCGCGCTGCTCGCCAACATCGGTACGGCCGACGATGCCGCCAAGGCTGCGGCGTTCGACCTCGAGGGCTCGGGCCTGTTCCGTACCGAGTTCCTGTTCCTCGACCGCGACACGGCCCCGACGCTGGAAGAGCAGACGGCCACGTACACGTCGGTGCTGGAGTCGTTCGGCGAGCGTCGCGTGGTCGTACGGACGCTCGACGCGGGAGCCGACAAGCCGCTCTCCTTCGCCGACCTCGGCCCGGAGGAGAACCCTGCGCTCGGGGTCCGTGGACTACGCCTGAGCATGGCGCGCGAGGATCTTCTCGACACGCAGCTGGAGGCGCTGGCGGCGGCGTACAAAGCCACCGGTGCGGACGTACGGGTCATGGCGCCCATGGTCGCCACGGTGGAGGAGGCCGAGTGGTTCGCGGCCAAGGTACGGGGGGTGGGCCTGCCCACGGTCGGCATCATGATCGAGATCCCGGGCGCAGCACTGCGCTCCGAGCACATGCTGTCCGTGGTCGACTTCGCCTCGATCGGCACGAACGACCTGTCCCAGTACACGATGGCTGCCGACCGGATGCAGGGCCAGCTCGCCGAGTTGTTGAGCGCCTGGCAGCCGGCGTTGCTGCAGATGGTGAAGGCGGCATGCGACGGTGGACGCGCGACCGGCAAGAAGATCGGCGTCTGCGGGGAGGCAGGCGGCGACCCGGTGCTCGCCCTGGTCCTCACTGGCCTCGGGGTGTCCTCGCTGTCCATGGCGCCCAAGAAGGTCAACGTGGTCCGAGCAGCACTGCGCTTGCACGACTTCGCCACGTGCCAGCAGATGGCCGCATACGCCCTCGATGCTCGCACAGCCAAGGACGCCCGAGCCGCGGTGACCGCGATCGTCCACCCGACGCTGATCGACCTTCTGTAGGACCTTCCGTAACTCGCGATGCCCGGGGGAGGGCTCGGTCCGCTCCCGGTTCCCGCCGAGCCACTCGGTGGGGCGAGGGAGGCCAGCCCGGTACGGCCCTGTACCGGAACTGCGGAGTGACGGGCTGCGGGGACGGCGGGGGTCTGATCCTGATCGGGCGGAAGTCACGGGCAGGGTGGCACATCCGTGTCGCTCTCCGGGGCCCGGGCAACCGGCCTCCTGAGCGGAGCCCTCGAAGCACGAGCGATCGAGCAATTGGCGGCGGTGTGGGCGACGTAGCCAGATCCTCTGGCAGGCTACGTCCATGGACGTGCCGATTCTCGAGTACGACCCGGATGCCGTAGACCTCATCCGGCCGGGGCTGCTGACCCGTCTGGCGGGTGACCGGCTGCCGCGGGTCGGCGTGGTGACGTTCCTCGGCGACATCTCGCGAGGATGGGTCAAGCAGCGGCGCTGGCCGGTCGGGTCGATCGTCGACATGGTGACGAGCACGTTCCCGATCTGGAAGGGCACATACGAGACCGCGGAGATCGCCCTCGCCGAGCTCCCTGTCGGGGCTCCGGCTGCGGCGATCGTGGTCGAACAGATGCTCGCGCTGGGTGTCGACACGCTCGTGGCCGTGGGCTCCTGCGGTGCGCTCGAGCCGGTGGAGATGGGCGAGTTCCTGCTCCCTGTACGGGCGTTGCGCGATGAAGGGACCTCGTACCACTACCTGCCTCCCGCACGTTGGGTCGAGACCGATGCGGCGGTACGAGAGGCATGCCGATCCGCCCTGGAGGGCCGAGGTCTCAAGGGCACCGACTGCAACACCTGGACCACGGACGCCTTCTATCGCGAGACGGCCGGCCTCGTGGCCAAGCGTCGAGCGGAGGGCTGCGCGGTCGTCGACATGGAATGCGCGGCGTTGTCGGCCATCGCAGCGCTGCGCGGGGCCAGATACGGCCAGATCCTGTACTCGGCGGACACCCTCGCTGGCGAGGAGCATGACGTCCGCGGGTGGGGGCATGCGACCCGAGGGACCGCCCTGCTGGCGGCGCTGGATGCTGCCGCGCTGCTATCTCGTACCCCCGGGGGACGCGCCGACGTCTGAGGTCTAGGGTGAAGTCACCTGAACCCCGTGGGGGAACCCGGTGAAAGTCCGGAACTGACCCGCAGCCGTGAAGGACTCGCAAGAGTCCAAGTCGGAATGCCCACCTGGTTCTGGCTCATCACAACCCGTCGCGGCATACGGGATTGAGCCGGACAAGATGGTTTGGCCGGATCACCTGGGTGCCCGCACGAAAGGACCTCAGGATGACCGCCAACCTCAAGCGGGCCCTTGCCGTCGGGCTTACGGCAACGCTCGCATTCCTCGCACTGCTGACAGTGCCCGCACACTCCGCGCCGACCTCTACCCCCGCAACCTGCGCCGGTGTCTGGGTCGTCGTGCAGACCGACGACTCGAACCCGAGCAGTGCGAAGGTCGGCTGCGCAGGCGACTACTCGACCGGCCTGGCCGCGCTGCAGAGCGCCGGGTTCACTCCGACGGGCACCAGCTTCATCACCCTCATCGACGGGGATCCCACAACCCCCTACGCCGACAACGGGGGCCTCTGGTGGTCACACTGGACCGCCCCTGTCAACCCGGACGGCTCGCTCGGCACATGGACGAGCGTGATGGTGGGCGCGAACGTGAACACATCCTCCCCCGGCACGGCCGAGGGCTGGCGCCTCAGCGTCTCCGGCGCCGCTGGACCGGCGGTGACGAAGGTCTTCACCCCCTCTTCGAGCAGCGCGCCGGCATCGAGCAGCGCCCCCGCGTCGAGCAGCGCGCCGGCATCGAGCAGCGCACCGGCCACCTCCGCCACCAGCACGGGGTCCTCGAGTGCGGCCGCGACGGCCGCGGCAACGACTCTGGTCATCCGCGACCCCGAGGTGGTCAAGGCCGCCGGGTACCTGAGCAGCAACCTCCCGACCCCCGACGACGGCGCCGGTAGGTACGTCAGTGTGGCGCTGGCTCTGTCCGCAGCACGGTCGTGCGACTACTCGTCGACCATTGCGTCGCTGGTCATCAGCATCAAGGCGCAGGCGGCCGACTACGTCGGCAACGATCCCGCCCGGGCCGCCAGCGTGGCGATCGCCGCGGTCGCCTTCGGTGAGGACCCAAGGAACTTCGGTGGCCTGAACCTCCTGTCGATCCTGGCGGCGGGCACCCACCCGGACGGTCAGGTCGGTGCGAACGTGTCCTCGTACGCCCAGTCGCTGGCCATCATCGCGTACGTACGGGCGGGAGAGCCGGTCCCGGCGGCCGTTGTGGCGAACCTCGTCGCCGGCCAGGATCCGAGCGGAGCCTTCGGCTACAGCTTCGGGACGCCGCTCACGTTCTACCCCGACTACGACACGACGGGCCTCGCGATCGAGGCCCTGTCGGCTGCGCACGGCGACAGCACGGCGATCGCGAAGGCGATCGCGTGGGCGCTGGCCGAGCAGGCGCCGACCGGCTACTGGCCGAACCCGTACTCGCCGGTCGACAGCACCGGCCTCCTGGGTTCCGGTCTCGAGTTCGCCGGTACGAGCTCGGGCCTCGCAGCCACCTGGCTCAAGACCCAGCAGCTGGGCGACGGCGGGTTCCCGCCCTCGGTCGACAGCACCACATCGGACGTCATGGCCACGGCCGACGCCATGTGGCTGCTAGCGGGCTCCAACCTGGTGACCGTGTCGACGCTGCAGTGCCCTGCATCGACGCAAGGACCTGCGGCGAGCGCCACCGCCAGCGGGGACCCTTCGAGCCTCGCCGATACTGGGAGCCCGGTCGACGAACCGATCGGCGCTCTCGCCGTCTCGATGCTCGTGGTCGGGGCCGGTGCCCTGGTCGTCCGCCGGCGGCAGCGTCAGGCGTGACGACCATGCCCGGTAACGGAAGGCACTCAGGAGGAGCGGCCCGCGGCGTGGCCCGGGTACTCCTCGGCGTCATGGCGGTGCTGACCTGCCTCTGGTCTTACGCGGCACCCGCCCACGCGCAGACCTCGAGCTGCGCCGGCGTGTGGGTGGTCGTCGACTATGGCGCTCTGGGTGGCACCTCGACGGCATGTGCGGGCAGCTACAGCACCGGCATGGTCGCCGTACGCAGCGCCGGCTTCGCCGTCGTGCTCGACGCGGGGATGGTCGTCAAGATCAACGGGTTGCCTCAGGTGGCGAACATCCAGCAGAACTACTGGTCCTACTGGCATGCCACCCGGGCGGCGGACGGCAGCTACTCGGCGTGGTCCTACTCGAGCGTGGGCCCGAGCGCGCACCACCCGACTCCCGGCGAGGCGGAAGGGTGGCGGTACGCACCGGTCGGAGGCGGGTACGTCGCGCCCGGTGTCGCCCCGCCCAAGCAGACGGCCACGACCCAGGCGCCCGCGACGACCGCTGCCGCGACGACGAAGCAGACGACGACAACGACGACCAGGGCAGCGACGACTGCCGTCGGCCAGACGACAGCTCGGGCCGCGTCAGCCACGACGGCTCCGGAGTCCGTCCCTGCGAGCTCTCAGACGGAGACGCCAGTGGGCACGCCGTCCTCGGCAGAATCGGGTACCACTGGGGCGATCGCGCCCTCTGCCACACCGACCAGTACGTCCACCAACAGCCTGATCGGCGGAGTGATCGCGATCGTGGCGATCGGTGCGGGTGCGGCCGTGATGCTGCTGTGGCGCAGGAGGGTCGCGGCGAAGGGCTGACCCCTCGCTCCGGCTGCCGACTGGAATGGAATCGGCGGCGACCGAAGGACCACGTATCCTTCCCGGGTGACCTCCCTACGCTCTGTCCTTGGTACCCGTGTCCTCGTCGCCGACGGTGCCATGGGGACGATGCTGCAGGCGCAGGACCCGACGATGGACGACTTCCAGGGCCACGAGGGCTGCAACGAGGTCCTCAACGTGAGCCGGCCGGACATCGTCCTGACCGTCCACCGTGCCTACCTCGAGGCAGGTTCCGACCTCATCGAGACCAACACCTTCGGGTCGAACCTGGCGGCGCTGGGGGAGTACGGCATCAGCGATCGGAACGCCGAGCTCTCCGAGGCCGGCGCACGCCTCGCGCGCCAGGCCGCCGACGAGTACAGCACCCCCGAGCGCCCGCGCTGGGTCCTGGGATCCGTCGGGCCCGGTACGAAGCTGCCGACGCTCGGCCATACGACGTACGAGGCCATCCGTGACGGCTACGCGACGCAGGTCGCCGCGATGATCCGTGGCGGCATCGATGCCGTACAGGTCGAGACCAGCCAGGACCTCCTGCAGACGAAGGCGGCCGTCCTCGGTGCCAAGCGCGCCATCACGGAGTCCGGCCGCGACGTACCGATCTTCGCGAGCGTCACCGTCGAGGCGACCGGCACGATGCTGCTGGGTTCCGAGATCGGCGCCGCGCTCACCACGCTCGAGCCGCTCGGGATCGACGTCATCGGGCTCAACTGCGCCACCGGTCCCGCCGAGATGAGCGAGCACCTGCGCTACCTCTCCAAGCACGCCCGCTGCATGGTCTCCGTCATGCCGAACGCCGGTTTGCCCGAGCTCACCTCGGACGGCGCGCACTACCCGCTGACGCCCGACGGTCTCGCCGAGTCGCTCGACCGGTACTCCGCCGACTACGGCCTGGCGCTCGTGGGGGGCTGCTGCGGCACCACTCCCGAGCACATCCGCCGGCTTGCCGAGGCGGTCGCCGCACGTCCCGTGGCGGCTCGCACGCTCGAGTACGAGCCCGCGGTCGCCAGCCTGTACCAGGAGGTGCAGCTCGACCAGGACACCACCTACCTCGCCATCGGTGAGCGGACCAACGCCAACGGCTCCCGTGCGTTCCGCGACGCCATGCTCGCGGAGAACTGGGACGAGTGCGTCGACATCGCCAAGGCACAGGCTCGCGAGGGTGCCCACCTGCTCGACCTGTGCATCGACTACGTCGGCCGCGACGGCGTCGCCGACATGATCGCCGTCTCCTCGCGGCTCGCCACCGCGGTGACGCTGCCGATCGTGCTCGACTCGACAGAGCCCGCCGTCCTCAAGGCCGGGCTCGAGCACCTGCCCGGTCGCGCGGTGATCAACTCGGTCAACTTCGAGGACGGCGACGGCCCCACTTCTCGCTACCAGCGGGTGATGGAGCTCGTCGCCGAGCACGGCACCGCGGTGATCGCCCTGTGCATCGACGAAGAGGGCCAGGCACGTACGGCGGAGTGGAAGGTACGGGTCGCGTCGCGGCTCATCGACGACCTGACCGGCCGCTGGGGACTGGGTGTCGGCGACGTCATCGTCGACTGCCTCACGTTCCCGATCACCACCGGCCAGGAGGAGACCCGCGGGGACGCGGTCGAGACTCTCAAGGCGATCACCGAGGTGAAGGCCAGGTATCCCGGCGTGCACACCACGCTGGGCGTCTCCAACGTGTCGTTCGGGCTCAACCCGGCCGCTCGGCAGGTGCTCAACTCCGTGTTCCTGCACGAGGCCGTCGAAGCCGGACTCGACTCCGCCATCGTCAACCAGAGCAAGATCGTGCCGCTCGCCAAGATCCCCGACGAGCAGCGAGAGGTCGCTCTGGACCTTGTCTACAACAGGCGCACCGACTCGTACGACCCGCTCCAGCGGTTCCTCGAGCTGTTCGAAGGCGTCACCACCCGCAGCTCGGCGACGACCCGAGCCGCCGAGCTTGCTGCGTTGCCGATCGAGGAGCGGCTCGCACGGCGGATCGTGGACGGGGAGTCGAAGGGACTGGGCGCCGACCTCGAGGAGGCGCTGACGATCAAGCCGGCGCTAGCGATCATCAACGAGGACCTTCTGGCCGGCATGAAGACGGTCGGTGAGCTGTTCGGCTCCGGCCAGATGCAGCTGCCGTTCGTGCTGCAGTCGGCCGAGGTCATGAAGCAGGCGGTCGCCTACCTCGAGCCCCACATGGAGAAGACCGACTCCGCCGGCAAGGGCACGCTCGTGCTCGCCACGGTGAAGGGCGATGTTCACGACATCGGCAAGAACCTCGTCGACATCATCGTGAGCAACAACGGCTACACGGTCGTGAACATCGGCATCAAGCAGCCGGTGGCTGCGATCATCGAGGCGGCTGAGGAGCACCACGCGGACGCGATCGGCATGTCCGGACTCCTCGTGAAGTCGACGGTCGTGATGAAGGAGAACCTCCTGGAGCTCAACGAGCGCGGCCTCGCCGGCAAGTACCCGGTGCTGCTGGGCGGTGCCGCCCTCACCCGTTCGTACGTGGAGCACGACCTCAACGCGGTCTTCCAGGGGGACGTGCGCTACGCCAAGGACGCCTTCGAGGGCCTGCGGCTGATGGACGCCGTGATGGCCGTCAAGCGCGGCGTTCCCGGCGCACAGCTGCCGGCGATCCGCGAGCGTCGCGTGAAGAAGCTCCCCGGACAGGGCGAGGGCGACGCACCTCGCCCGATCGACACGACACCGTCCGACGTGGCACGCGCCGTGCCGGGTGGCGTCGAGGTGCCGACGCCACCGTTCTGGGGCTCGCGGGTCGTCAAGGGCCTCGCCCTCGCCGAGGTGGCCGACTGGCTGGACGAGCGGGCGACCTTCCTCGGTCAGTGGGGCCTCAAGACCGGCGAGAACGCCACGTACGAGCAGCTGGTCGAGACCGAAGGCAGGCCACGGCTCCGGATGTGGCTCGAGCGGATCCGTACCGGGCAGATCGCGGAGTTCGCGGTCGTGTACGGCTACTGGCCGTGCTACTCGGACGGCAACACCGTGATCGTCCTCGACCCGGTCACGAAGTCGCTGGACGACGAGGTCGGACGCATCGTGTACCCGCGCCAGCGCCGCGACCGGCGCCTCTGCGTCGCCGACTTCTTCCGCAACCGCGCCGAGGCCGAGAAGTACGGGCCCGACATGATCGAGTTCCAGCTCGTCACGATGGGTGCCGCGGTGTCCCGCGCGACGGCCGAGCTGTTCGCCAAGAACGCGTACCGCGAGTACCTCGAGCTGCATGGCCTGTCTGTACAGCTCACGGAGGCCCTCGCCGAGATGTGGCACGACCGGGTCCGCCACGAGCTGGGCCTCAAGCCTCTGTCGACCGATACCGAGCAGATGATCCGGGACCAGGCGTACCGGGGCTCGCGCTACTCGTTCGGCTACCCCGCGTGTCCGAACCTCGAGGACCGGACCACCCTCGTACGGCTCCTGGAGCCCTCGCGGATCGGCGTCGAGCTGTCGGAGGAGTTGCAGCTTCACCCGGAGCAGTCGACGGACGCCTTCGTCGTCCACCACCCGGAGGCCAAGTACTTCAACGCGAGCTGACACGTCGCGACTCATAGCGGAGCCCAATAGCCTGTGACCATGACTCACCCCGCACCGAGGTGGCGACTCGCCGCTGTGGCGGTCGCCGCCGTGCTGTTCGGCGCGTCCGGGTGCGTCACGACCGCCACCGTCATCCCGTCGCCTTCCTCTGCCACGGCCTCGCCCCACAACTTCATCGTCGCGACGACCGAGCGGCCGAGGGCTCTCGACCCGGTCGCGGTGACGGACTCGATGTCCACCACGATGGTGATGGCGCTCTTCCAGCGGCTGTTCACCCTCGACGAGGGCAAGACCGTGAGCCGGCCCGACGCCGCCACGGAGTGCATCTTCGTGTCCCCGGTGAAGTTCCGGTGCACGCTCAAGCCGAACCTCAAGTTCAGCAACGGCCACTCGCTGACAAGCAGCGACGTGAAGTTCAGCATCGCCAGGGCGTTGCGTCTCGGCGTCGCCGGCTCGTCCGCGCACCAGCTCGAGGCGCTGTCCACCATGGACACCCCGGACCCGCTGACCATCGACTTCAACCTCGCGTGGCCCGACAACCAGTTCCTCATCGCGCTGTCCGAGCCGGCGGCGAGCATCGTCGACGAGGACGTGTACGACCCGGACGCGATCCGCGCGGTGACCGACCTGCCGGCCGGGTCGGGACCGTTCTGGGTGAGCGCCTTCCTCAAGGACGAGATCTACCTGCGGGCCCTCATCGGCTACTCCGGGTACACGCCCCCGGCGGCCGACTTCATCGATGTGAAGTTCTACGCCGACTCCGGCTCCCTGGAGGAGGCGATGAAGGAGGGGCAGGTCGACGTCGTGTGGCGTGGTCTGAACGCTGCCGCCCTCAAGCGGCTCAACGACCAGATCCAGGCGTCGAAGGACAAGCTGACCGACTCCGGGTTCCGGCGCGAGACCGCCTCGGGCGAGCGGGTCCACTTCCTCCGCTGGTCGGACACCTCCGGGTACCGCCTAGACGCGTCCCTGCGTACGGCGATCAGCGCGGCGCTGCAGGACGACCGCACGCTCGACTCGATCATCCCGCAGGGGGTCGAGGGGCACATCACGGCCTTCAAGCTGGGCGGGATCGCATCGTTCCCACCGCTGACGGGCGAGAGGCCCCGCCTGACCCTCTCGTACGACTCGCAGGTCGTCGGTGACGTGGACATGGCGCGCTCCATGAGGGACCGCATCGAGGCGTCTGTCGGTGTGAGCGTCCAGGTCGTCGCCGACACCCCGACCGCCGACCTGGTGCTGTACAACTACAAGGCCTGGAACGTGACGCCGATCGCGTGGCTGCAGCCGTACCGCACGGCCGCTCTGCCGGGGAGCGCGGACAAGATCGCGTCCCTCGAGAAGCTCTACCGGACGACCACCGACCAGGCGACACGGGAGTCGGCGCTGTCCGAGCTCCAGTCGCAGGCAGCCGTGGACGCGATCGTCCTACCCATCTCGCAGGAGGACGACGACATGTTCCTGGCCACCGGCGTGAAGACGCGTGAGCCGCTGTACGCGCCGGGCTACCAGCTCGCGCTGTGGGCGTTGAGCCTCACGTGAGCGAGGGCGGCGTGGAGTCAGGCGCGGGGCTCGACCGCGACGACTGGTCGGGCATCAGGAGCGGCCCGCTGGTCGCGGGGGAGCGGGTGTCGCTGTTCGACCAGAAGGGCCGTCGGCACTCCATCAAGCTGACCGCCGGGGCGACCTACCACACGACGAAGGGCGGCATCAACCACGACGAGCTCATCGGCGGTCCGGACGGCGTCGTGATCACGTCGGCCAAGGGGATCACGTACCTCGCGCTGCGGCCGCTGCTCGAGGAGTACACGATCTCGATGCCGCGGGGCGCCCAGGTGATCTACCCCAAGGACGCCGCGCAGATCCTCATGTACACCGACATCTTCCCCGGCGCACGCGTGCTCGAGGCGGGAGTCGGGTCGGGGGCGCTGTCGCTGTCGATCCTCAGGGCGATCGGTCCGAGCGGAAAGCTCTACTCGTACGAGCGCCGCGCCGACTTCGCGAAGGTCGCCGCCAGCAACGTCGAGACGTTCTTCGAACGGCCGCATCCGGCGTGGGACGTACGGGTGGGCGACCTCGTCGAGACCATCGGCCCGGAGCCCGTGGACCGCGCGATCCTCGACATGCTCGCGCCGTGGGAGTGCATCGACGCCGTCGGTGAGGTCCTGGAGCCGGGTGGCGTCCTGTGCTGCTACGTCGCCACGACCACCCAGCTCGGACGCACGATGGACACGCTGCGCGTCCATGGTGGCTGGCTCGAGCCGCGAGGTGTCGAGGTGTCCGTGCGCGAGTGGCACGCCGAAGGGCTAGCCATCCGTCCGGGCCACGGCGGTACGGGCCACACGGGATTCCTCATCCACACAAGGCGTCTGGCGCCCGGCGTGACGGCACCGCTGAAGAAGCGGCGCCCTGCCCCCGGCGCGTACGGTCCGGACTACCAGGGGCCTCGCCCTGCGGGGATCTCCATAGACTGACCACGTGCTGGTGGTCTCAGGGTCACTCCTGATCCTCGTCCTGGCCTTCGCTGTGATCAGGCCACGGGGTCTGCCGGAGGCGGTCGCCGCTGTGCCCGCGGCGATCGTGGTCGTCGTCGTCGGTGCCCTGTCCGGTCACGAAGCCCTCTCCGAGATCACGCAGCTGCTCCCCGTCGTCCTCTTCCTTGCCGCGATCCTCGTCGTGGGAGACCTGTGCGAGGCCGCCGGGGTGTTCCGATGGGCCGGCGAGCAGATGGGCCGGGGGAGCCGGGGCAGCGGCAAACGGCTGCTCCTGCTGGTCTTCGTCGCCGCATCCGTCGTGACCGCCGTGCTCTCGCTGGACGCCACCGTGGTGCTGCTCACGCCCGTCGTGCTGGCGACCGCACGCGCCGTACGGGTCCCCGCCAAGCCCCACCTGTACGCGTCGGCCCACCTCGCCAACAGCGCCTCCCTGCTGCTGCCGGTCTCCAACCTCACGAACCTGCTCGCCCTTCACGCCTCGAAGCTGTCGTTCCTGCAGTTCGCGCTGCTGATGGTCGTCCCGTGGCTGGTCGTCATCGGCATCGAGTACGGAGTGCTGCGCTGGCGGTTCGGCTCCGAGCTCACCCTGCGCGGCCGGCCGCTGACGACCACCTCGACCCGCCTGCCGGTCTTCCCGGCGGTCGTCGTCGGCGTGATGCTGGTGGGCTTCGTGGTCGCCAGCTCGCTGGGCGTCGAGTCCGCATGGGTCGCCGGGGGCGCTGCCGTCGTCCTGGCCGTCCGAGCCGTGGTGCGCAAGGAGGTCACGGTGCGCTCGCTCGTACCCAGCCTCAACATCCCGTTCATCACGTTCGTGCTCGGTCTCGGGGTCGTCGTCATGGCTGTCGTGCAGGGCGGGCTGGGCGCGTTCCTCGGTCGCCTCGCACCGACGGGCAACGGGCTCGTCTCGCTGCTGCTCTGGGCAGCGCTCGGCGCCGTGCTGGCCAACCTCGTCAACAACCTGCCGGCCGTGCTGCTGCTCCTTCCCCTCGCGGCTGTCGTGGGCCCGGTGGCCGTCCTGGCCGTCCTGATCGGCGTGAACGTGGGGCCGAACCTCACGTACGTGGGATCGCTCGCCACGCTGCTCTGGCGTCGCATCGCGTCCGACAACGACCACGAGATCGCGATCGGCGAGTTCACGATTCTCGGGCTTCTCACCACTCCGGCCTCGCTCGTGGCCGGGGTGACGGCACTATGGGCCGTGAGCACGGTCGTACTGGGAGGTGTGTGATGGGTGAGTCGAGGAGACGGGTCCTGGTCTGGGTCGAGCCCGGAACGTGGGAGGCCTGCGTGCATGCGGCGGCCGACCTCGTACCCGCGGGAGTCGGGGCCCAGGTCCTTCTCCTGTACGTCCCGGACGACTCGGACGACCTCCTGAGCGACGCCCAGGCCGGCCTCTGGGGACGTCGCCGACGGCCACAACCCGTGGCATCCGACGCCGGAGCCGAGCTGCTGGCCGACGCACAGGCTCTGCTCCATGACCTGGCGGGCGACGCCGTGATCTCGACCCAGCAGGGGAGCGGTCCCGTCGAGCGGGTCGTCACGGCGGCCACCGAGAACGCGGACTACCTCGTCCTGGGGCGTCAGGGCGACCTGAGCCGCCGCGGCCCGTCGAGCATCGTCAGGCACACGCGGTTCGTCGTCGACCACGCCCGGTGCCGGGTCGTCATCGTCTGGCCGGACGCCGCCCCGTCCGCGGGGACGATCCCTCCGCTGCCCAAGGAGGACCCGCGCCGCTGACCTCGCTCGCGGGGTGGTGGGACCTGCTCCCAAGGGGTACACCTGTGGGTGGACGACCACCCACTGAGGAGGTGCCACATGAGCAGCACACCAGTGCCCGACGAGGACCGCGCCGTGTTCGCCGACGAGGACGAGGACACCGACGACCTTCGCGCGATCCCGGTCGACGCGGACGAGGCCGACGTCATCGAGCAGCGCCAGCTGGTGCCGGAAGGCGACGACGAGTCAGCGCCCGGCGCCGGCTCCTGAGCTGGGCCGAAGGCACCCGCACCGATGCGAGCTCACGGCGTCGGGACGGGATCGCTCGGGCCGGACGCCGACCGTGTGACGGCCATGCGCCAGGCCACCATGCGCCAGCCCACGAGGAAGAGGGCCAGGACGAGCGTGGCGACGATGAGGAACCCGACGGCCAGTCCACCGCCTGTGATCCCGCGGAGAAGCATCCCCACCACGACGGTGATCGCCCAGACGAGGAGGCCCTCCCGGAGCCACCCGAGCCGGAGCACGAGGCAGCCGAGCACCGATCCGATGAGGCAGCCGACGAGGAACGGCCATCCCGTCTGCAGGATGCCGACGAGGCTCAGATCTTCGCCATGGCTGGCACGTCCGACAACTGCGAAGACAAGGACCAGGACGACATCGATGGCGATCCTGACGGGTGTACGCATGCCACTGACGATACTTCGTGTTCCGCGCCGATAGGCTGGCGCGCGGTCTACGGAGGTCACGGATGGGTACGGGAACCGGCGAGTGCGTCGTCGTCATCGGCGCGGGACTCGTGGGCGCCTCCATCGGTATGGCGCTCGTCGGCAGGGGCCATCGCGTGCATCTGCGTGACCGTGTCTCCTCCCACGCGCGCGTCGCCGCGGAGCTCGGAGCCGGCACCACGGACAAGGCCGCGCCGGACGATGTCGACCTGGTCGTCGTCGCCGTTCCGCCCGCCGCCATCGCCACCGCCGTGCTCGGCGCCCTGGAGCGGTACCGGTCGGCCGTCGTGACCGATGTCGGGTCGGTGAAGGGCGCGGTGCTCGCCGACCTCGCCGCCAGTGGAGTTGACCTGTCGCGCTACGTCGGGTCGCACCCCATGGCCGGGTCGCAACATGCCGGGCCGCTCACGTCGACCGCCGACCTCTTCGTCGACCGGACCTGGGTCGTCACGCCTCACCTCACGTCGGCGCCCGAAGCAGTCGCCCGTGTCGAGCAGCTCGCGCGGGACTGCGGCGGCCGCGTGGTCGTCCTGGACGCACGCGAGCACGACGAAGCCGTCGCGCAGGTGTCGCACCTGCCGCAGCTCATGAGCTCGCTCACTGCAGGGCGTCTCGTCGACGTCCCCGCGGAGCACCTGCGACTCGCGGGCCAGGGCATCCGGGACGTGACCCGCATCGCCGGTTCGGACCCGGACCTGTGGCAGCAGATCGTTGCCGCGAACGCCGACGCCGTACGGACCGAGCTGCTGGCGGTACAGGAGGCGCTCGCCGGTCTCGTCGCCGTGCTCGACGACCCGGAGGCGGTCCGGGAGTTCATCGCACGTGGCAGGCGCGGCACGAGGGCCTTGCCGGGCAAGCACGGCCATCGGGCCACGGAGTTCGCCCATGTCGTCGTCGAGATCCCGGACGCTCCTGGAGCGCTGGCGCGGCTCTTCGCGGACATCGACGAGGCCGGTGTGAACGTCGAGGACCTCGCGATCGAGCACGACGAGGCCCGCGAGGTCGGCTACTTGTCGGTGGCGGTGACCCCGGAGCGCGAGAAGGGGCTCACGGCGACGATGATGGACCGCGGCTGGACCGTACGTCCTTAGCCTCTGGCCGGTGCGTCCGACGGGAAGTGGTCTGGAAGGATGTCGCCCATGAGTGCGATCGTGGCCATCGACGGCCCGTCAGGTTCGGGGAAGTCGACGACCGCGCGGGAGGTGGCCCGCCGGCTCGGCTACGGCTACCTCGACACCGGCGCCATGTACCGGGGGGTCGCCGTCGCGTGCCTGCGCGACGGGGTCGACCACGACGACGTCGAAGGCATCGCGGCGATGACACGTACGGTCGTACTGGACATCAGCACCGCCCCCGACGACCAGCGGCTTCTCGTCGACGGCGTCGACGCCACGCTCACGATCCGCGAGCCGAGCGTGTCGGCGTGGGTGAGTGCCGTCTCGACGAACGCCGAGTCCCGCGCCGAGCTCGTACGGCGCCAACGGGCGATCATCGCGGCCGGCCGGTACGTGGTCGAAGGCCGGGACATCACCACCGTGGTCTGTCCGGAGGCGGCTGTGCGCGTGCTGCTGGTCGCCGATCCCGTACGTCGCATGGCCCGTCGCGGCGCCGAGCTGGCCGGGGCTTTGGACGAGGCTGCCCTCCACGACCAGGTGGTGCGGCGTGACAAGGACGACTCGACGTTGGTGAACTTCACTGATGCCGCGCCCGGGGTGACCGTCGTCGACTCCACGGACCTCACCGTGGACGAGGTCGTGGACGCGATACTCGTGCTGGCCAGGGAGAACGGGCTCACCCCCGAGGACTGAGCTCCGTCAGGCGGCGTCGGGCACGGGGTGTCGCGCGGCGTCCAGCGGGGTCGTTCGGGGCGCGCGTCGTGCCCTGCCCGGCAGTCCCAGCACGACCAGCGAGATGATGAGCAGCACCATCCAGTTGCCCGGCGATTCCGGCAGCAGCTCGCCGCCGATCGTGGCGAGGACCAGTACCGGGAACCCGATGGCGGGACGCTCCATCGCGAGCACGGCGCAGGCGACGACGCAGAACAGCAGGTGGTGCGGCCAGGTGGCGACCATGACGAGTCCGGCGGCGAGCCCCATGACCAGGGTGGCCTCGAGCTCCTGCCCCTGCAGGGAGTGGCGGCGCGCACGCCACAGGGCCGCCGCGAGCACCAGCGCCGAGCCGAGGAGCCAGACGACCGTGCGTGTCGAGCCGTCGAGACCGAAGCGGGACAGGACGCCGTAGATCGACCAGTTGTCCGCCCGGGAGAGGTTGCCCAGGGAGTTGCTGACCACCTCGGGGTGGAACAGGTAGCGGATCGTGTCGGACCATCGCACCGCCGCGGAGACGGCCGTCGCGAGAGCGAAGGCGACCGACGCGTTGATCGCCGCACGCCACTGGCGGGTCACCAGGTAGTACGGGACGAGGATCATCGGCGTGAGCTTGATCGCGCCGACCAGCCCGACGAGGGTGCCCCGCCAGCGTGCCGGCAGGAGCGTCACGTCGATCAGCACGACGGCGGCGATCGCGAACGAGATCTGCCCCAGCGTCATGTTGGACAGCGCCGGGATGGACACCGCGATGGGCAGGGATGCCAGCGCGACGACGAGGAGCGAGACCTCCTTGCGGCCTACGCGGAGGCGGTGGGTGTCGATCGCACCGATGCAGCCGAGGAGCGCAAGCATGACCAGGAGCGTGGTCACTCCGGCCATGACCACGGCGCCGACAGCCTCCGGGACCAAAGCGAGCGGCATCATCACGAGCGACGCGAACGGGGGATAGATGAAGCCGAGGTTGGCGCCGACCTCCTTGACGAAGACCGCGTAGTCGTACGCGCTGCCGCCGTGGAGCATGTCCACGAGGGCGCCGCGGTAGATATCGAGGTCCATGTTCGTGCCGCGAGTGAAGGTCAGCACCAGGCCCATCGGGAGAAGCGCGAGTGTCAGCTCGATGACCCGACGGCGTCCAGAGGTTGCGGCCATCGGTGTCGGGACGCCGACGGCGTCGTCACGCCGAGCGATCGTCGCGGGGGCGATCGTCATGGGCACCTCTTTCGGCGTCGGGTCGTCCAAGCGTGTCGAGGCTAGTCCTGGCGTCGAGTCGGATGGTCTTCTATGTGATCTCTTTCACAGGCCGTCTCCCTCGGATGGGCGTTCCGGGTCGAGTCAGCGGCGGGTCGATACGATGAGCGTTGCTCCGCACTGTGCGGGCATGTTCGGTCGAGGAGTCACCCGTGTCCGCTTTCCCGGTCGCCAGCGCTGTGGCGGAACGGACGGCGTCGTGACACTCCGCCATTGGTTCGTCGTGATCGGCTCCGGCCTGATCATGGCGCTCAACGTCCTGATGTTCCTCGGTGGCGGACTGCTGCTTCCGCCCATGGCCGCCTCCCTCGGAGTGAGCCTCGGCAGCGTCATGGTGTTCACGTCCATCAACGCCCTGTCCGGCGCCGTCGTGATGTCGACCGCCGGCTCGTTCCTCATCCGCCGCGTCGGCGTACGCGCTCTGATCCTCGTCTGCGGGGTCCTCAGCGGAGTCTCGCTGTACGCGATCTCGTACGTCACGAGCCTGCCCGCCCTGTACGTGGGGGCCTTCACCGCCGGCTGCCTGATGCCCCTGGCGACGCAGATGGGCGGCGCTGTGCTCGTCAACGAGTGGTTCGTCAAGCGTCGGGGGACCATGCTCGGGATCGTCATGTCGACCGCGAGCCTCGGTGGCGTCGTGGCGGGGACGGTGCTGCCTCCGGTGGTCATCTCGGGAGGTTGGGAGCTCGGCTTCCGGGTCGTCGGGCTGACCAACCTCGGGGTGTGTCTCCTGACCGGGCTCTTCCTCGTACGTGGCCGTCCGGCGCATGTGAACCTTCGCGCGTACGGGGCGCTGGATGACGCGTCGCAGGCCGATCTGGGCCGCTCGCACGGGACGGCTTCGGCCGCGTTCGCCAGTCCGCAGTTCATCGCGCTCACCGTCGGCCTGGTCCTTTACAGCATGCTCATGGCGATGCAGCAGCAGTTCCCGGGCCTCATGAGAGAGCACGGGCTGTCGCTCGAGGCCGCCGGGACCTTGCTGGCCTTGCTGTCGGTGGCCAACATCGCGGCGACCCTGTTGTTCGGCGCCCTCAACGATCGCATCGGCCCGCTGCTGTCCGCCGCCCTCGCGTGGCTGCTCCTCATCGTGTCCTTGGGGCTGTTCGTCATGGCGAACGGTTACGCGGCGCAGGCCGTGGCCATCCTCGTCTACTCGATCCCCGCGATCGCCACCCCCGTCATCACGCCGATCCTGTACAGGCACACGTTCGGCGACACGCATCTCGTCGCCCTGCTGGGCGTCGGCATCGCCACGATGCCGGTCGGAGTCGCGCTCGGTGCGCCGCTGTGGGGCAGCGTGAAGGACTTGCTCGGCTCGTACACGCCCGGTCTGGTCATCGCCGGCGGGGTCACGATCGTGTCTTTCGGCCTCATCGCGTACGCCCTGATCACCGGTCCGAAGCGGAGGATCCTCCGCTCCAAGCCCGAGCGGGAACCGATCGTCAGCGCCTGACCGGTACGATGAGCAGTCGCGCCGCGCTCTGCGGTGTTCGTCTCTGATCAAGGAGTACCCGTGTCCGAGCTCGCCGCCAGGCCCGTGCTGGCCGTCGTCGGCAGACCGAACGTCGGCAAGTCCACGCTCGTGAACCGCTTCCTCGGACGTCGCGAGGCCGTCGTCCAGGACGTCCCGGGCGTGACCAGAGACCGCGTGTCGTACGACGCCGAGTGGTCCGGACGCGACTTCGTCGTCGTGGACACCGGCGGTTGGGTCTCCGATGCGACAGGCTTGGTCGCTCAGATCGCCGAGCAGGCCGAGCTGGCGATCGCCGCGGCGGACGCCGTCCTGTTCGTCGTCGACGCGACCGTCGGCACCACGGATGAGGACGAGGCCGTCGTACAGGTGCTCCGTCGCAGCAAGAAGCCCGTCGTCCTGGCCGCGAACAAGGTCGACGACGTCCGCACCGAGACCGAGGCCGCCCTCATGTGGAACCTCGGGCTGGGGGAGCCGCACCCGGTGTCCGCGCTGCACGGCCGCGGCGCGGGAGACCTGCTGGACGCAGTGCTGGAGGTGCTGCCCAGGCCCGAGGGCCCGTACGAGCCCGAGGTACGGGGTCCGCGCCGGATCGCCATCGTGGGCAAGCCGAACGCCGGGAAGTCGTCGCTGCTCAACAAGCTCTCCGGGCAGCAGCGATCGGTCGTGGACTCCGTCGCAGGCACGACAGTCGACCCGGTCGACGAGCTCGTCCAGCTCGACGGCGTGACGTACCAGTTCGTCGACACTGCAGGCATCCGCCGGCGGGTGAAGGAGGCGAGCGGTCACGAGTACTACGCGTTCCTACGCACCCAGACAGCGATCGAGCGCGCTGAGGTCGTCATCGTCGTCATCGACGCGTCGGAGCCCGTGACCGAGCAGGACCTGCGGATCCTCGACATGGTCGAGGAGGCGGGCCGGGCGATGGTCATCGCGTACAACAAGTGGGACCTCACCGACGAGGAGCGTCGCCGGTACCTGCAGCGGGAGATCGAGCGCGACCTCGGCCACGTGATCTGGGCACCGACTGTCAACATCTCCGCGCTGACGGGCCGAAACGTCACGAAGACGGGTACGGCGATCGCCGAAGCGCTGGAGGGCTGGGAGACCCGGATCTCGACCGGCAAGCTCAACGCGTTCCTCGGCAAGGTCGCTGCGGCCCACCCGCACCCGGTCCGTGGAGGAAAGCAGCCGCGCATCCTGTTCGGCACGCAGGCGCATGCCTGTCCGCCCACGTTCGCACTGTTCACGACGGGTCAGTTCGACCCCCAGTACGTACGTTTCGTCGAGCGCCGCCTGCGCGAGGATTTCGGGTTCCATGGCTCGCCGGTGCACGTCGAGGTGCGAGCCCGGGAGAAGCGCTCCAGCTGAGCGGTGAGGAGTCTCTAAGGGACGCTCCGCGCCGCGCCGTCCCCCCTAGTGTTGCCCTAGGGGGATTCACATGTTCAGGCTTGCCGGCGGCATTGCGTCGCGAAGACGTGGCCCGACTGTGCGCGCTCCGGGTTCGGCGGGCGAACTCGCATGAGCCCGATCGGGGGGATCCTGGCCGCGAGACGCCATCTGTTCACATGGTTCGGTGGGCTTGCCTTGTCCGCCAAGGCCGGAATCGCGACCGCCGCTTTCGTCACGATGTCTGCCGGAGTTGTGATCGGTGCGCCCTACACGCCCACGTCGGCGCCGTGGCTCAC